>Ga0255767_1004792_pt1:5000-10989 | contig 10989 bp, 7 predicted proteins | sample 071ome_24_FD_179967 | JGI IMG/M metagenome (GOLD analysis project Ga0255767, IMG submission 179967) | Coastal salt marsh microbial communities from the Groves Creek Marsh, Skidaway Island, Georgia - 071402CT metaG (version 2) | ecosystem: Environmental > Aquatic > Marine > Intertidal...
CAATAAATTGTCGGTAACTTGTTGCTGATAAATGTTGCATTCAGCTAACAAGTACCCACACCTATTGCTTGTGTTCCTAATTGTTAAATAGCGTTTTCAAAACCCTATCGCGAAGAATCCTGTGGCCGACAAATTGTTAGCCGAATTTCAGTGCGTTTGGCTTTGAAGGCGTTGATCCCCAATGATCGCTGCCTGTCTCGTGAAGAGATCGGCCTCCCGGCCGAGGTCGCGTATTATACGCGTGCTTTGTCCCTTTACAACCCCTTTGGAAACAAATTTTTTACTTGTTCCCGGCAGGGCTGCGCACTATACCCAAGACCCATCAGATACGCAAAGCTTTTCTGCAAAAAAACCAGTATTACCGGGGCTTTCGGCTACTTCGTAGCCATCGGCAATTGGCAACCCGGCGCTGCCAAAATTCCGAGTTGCCACTGACAAACCGATGGGGTGCGATCTGAGCACAACATGGGCCTGCCCACAATTGATCTATCCGCTATCGTCCTAATCCGTCGGAAAACACTGAGTTCGATTTCACGAATATCAACCACAGAAGGTCCGGGCTGCAAGGCACTATCGTGCCAACAACCACCTACGGGCACGATGCCAAAGCCTCTCCGCGAACAACAGCGAAAACCCGCACAAGAAAAGCACGAACTCAAAGTAGTCCGCCCGAACCTGCCATAAGTGGTGCACCAAAAATAACCCAGACGCAGGGTAGACTAGTTGATGAAGCACTCGCCACTTAGCACCGAGGCGGCGCACCGAAACATTGTTTGAGGTCGCCGCTAGCAGTCCCAAAAGCATCACCGCTCCGCCACCCATTAGGATATAAGGGCGACTGGCAAACTCGGTCGCTAGCGCCTCAGCACTCCACCCCACATAAAACTGCGCAAAAAGGAGTGCGTGCAAGAAGGCATAAAAAAAGCAGGCGACCCCCACCGGTCTTCGATATCGCATCATCGATGGCGCAAGCCAGCCCAAGCGCCGCAAAGGACTAAAAGACAATGCCGCGAGCAGTAATAGTGCTGCAATAACGCCTAGGGTGTGAAGGCTATATTCCACTGGGTCTGCGCCAAGATAATAGGTGTAACGAGTAGCGTCAGACCAAAGGCAGCCTGTAAGCACGAGAACTGGCGTCGATAGGGCAACGCTCGAAATGACTAGCCGCTTCGCCACTTATTGATTGCTCTCTGGCTTTAATGGGTCGCAACGCTAGTAAAACTTGCGCAGATCCATTCCCTGGTACAAGTTGGCCACTTCCGCTGCGTAGCCATTGAACATCTTGGTAGGCTGACGAGTAGCTCCAAAGAACCCTCCCGGTAACCGCCTTTCGCTTGCTTGACTCCAGCGGGGGTGATCAACGCTTGGGTTAACGTTAGCGTAAAACCCGTACTCCCTCGAGTTCGAAAGCTCCCACGTGGTCTTAGGCTGATCCCGAACAAAAGAAATTTTTGCTATGGACTTGATACTTTTGAAGCCGTATTTCCAAGGCACCACCAGCCGAATGGGTGCTCCGTTCTGTTTTGGCAAGGACCGACCGTACACTCCCACCGCCAAAAAAGTTAGCGGATGCATGGCTTCGTCCATTCTGAGCCCTTCAACATACGGGTAATCAATCGAGGGAAAGAGTGCCCGCTGGCCAGGCATCTCGCTGGGGCGCAGTACCGTCTCAAACCTAACAAATTTCGCCTGACTCGTTGGCTGCAATTGATCAATAAGGGAACGAAGCGGTATACCCAGCCAGGGGATCACCATTGACCAGGCTTCAACGCAGCGCAAGCGATAAATGCGCTCTTCAATCTGATGAGGTCGAATCAAGTCTTCAAGCGCAAAGACGCCCGGCTTTTCCACCTCACCCTCCACCTGAATGGACCAAGGCCAAGGCTCGAACGACCCGCTTTCAGTCGCTGGATCACGTTTATCGGTTCCAAATTCGTAGAAGTTGTTGTAGCCCGATACGATCTCAAAAGGAGCGGGCTCCTCTGATTGTCTCAGCGGATCAGTCTCAGGGATTGCTCGTTTGATTTTCTCAGTCAGCCAAGAAGGGGCATCCTCTTTTCCTTGACCTCCTTCGCTTCGAAGAATATCTGCTGCGATCGCATTGGGGGCTAACCCAAGCGCTAACGCTGACTGAATCACACTCCTGCGAGACCAAAACCACCGCTCATCTGTTACCTCGTGTTCACGGATCTTATTCCAGCTTGGCATAGCGACTCCCCTACTTTGGTTTGCTTATGGGTTTACGCCTTGATTAGCGAGAAAGCTCTTCTTTTGAATGAAGAGAAGCCGCACACAGCGCCGATAAGCTTAGCGCCTAACCCTGCAACCTAAAAACAAACCGATGCGGACGACGGTCTAATGCTATGTTTACGATGGACTCGGTTGCGGATACTTGCGCCGTATCAGGAGCGTGAGGGGACCCGAGACGGTATACACGATCCCAATGAGAAGCAGCATTCCAGGCGGATAGACGGTGACCACTCCAAACAGCACTACAATCACAAACATGTAAAAGAAAGGCACCCTGCCATTCAGGTCAATGTGCTTGGGTGAGTAGTACCGCACATTACTCACCATCAAAAGTGCAATCAGCGACGTGACGATGGCGAGCGGTACTGCAAGCTCTAAACCAACAGCCTGACCCATATTGTCTGACCATGTCCAAACGGTCGTCGCCATGGTTCCTGCAGCCGCGGGGCTCGCTAGACCATAAAAAACTTTGGCATCGGGCGCTGTATTGAATCGAGCAAGTCGAAGCGCTGCACAGGCCATATAGAGAAACGCGACTAACCAGCCGACCTTACCTAAATCAGACAAAATCCAACTGAACATGAGCACCGCAGGCGCGACGCCGAAAGCCACCAAATCGGACAGGCTGTCGTACTGCACGCCAAACTCACTTTGCGTATTCGTTAGACGAGCAATTCTGCCGTCTAGGGAATCTAAAAACCCCGCGATCACAATCGCAATCGCGGCGAGTTCTAGGTCCCCGCTCATCGCCGCGATGATCGAATAAAACCCAGCAAATAGCGCTCCGGTAGTAATCAAGTTAGGCAACAAGTAGATACCGCGACGCAAGCCCTCTCGCTTAGGCAAAGGCCTAACATTGTCCTCTACTGCCATCTCCTCACCCTCTTGTCATCCCTGTCCCTAGGATTCCGCACCCACTATAGATTCATCGTTCGGCGCTAAATCGTGAATCAACCATCCTAGGTTTTCGATTAATTGATAGCAAGGAACTCGGCGGCCACCGCTCTAGGCTTGAGCCTACGTGCTAGGGAAGAGAACAGTAACGCGTCTACAGCGACAGCGTTTTATCCCCACGGCTAAGACCGGTCACGCCCGTTCTAACAACCTCAACGACTTGCCCTTCCGACAACGCCTCTATAAATGCGTCAAGTTTGTCGGTCGTGCCAATGACTTGAATTGTGAAGAGGTGCGATGTGACGTCAACGATCTGCGCCCTGAAAATATCGGCGAGTCGTTTTACCTCGGCGCGTCCTGCGCCTCCGGCCTTCACCTTGACAAGCATCAGCTCTCGCTCGACATGGGCGCTTTCCGTAATGTCTGCTAATTTGACAACCTCAACGAGCTTATTGAGCTGCTTCGTGATTTGCTCAATCTCGGCATCCGATGCGCTCGTGGTCAACGTCAATCGTGACAAACTACTGTCTTCTGTTGGCGCGACGGTCAATGACTCAATGTTATAGTTTCGTTGAGCAAAGAGCCCGACCACTCGGGATAGCGCACCTGCCTCATTTTCTAACAGTGCTGAAACAATCCGGCGCTTCACGTTCGCACTCCTTTTTTCAGCCACATATCACGCATCGACCCATTCGGCGCGATCTGCATCGGATAGACGTGCTCTTCAGGGTCAACCTCAATATCTACGAAAACGAGTTCGTCCTTCATCGCGAAGGCCTTTTCTAATCCTGACTTCAGCTCACTCGGTTTCGAAATTTTGATACCCGCATGCCCATAACTCTCGGCAAGCTTCACAAAATCAGGCAGCGAATCCATGTAACTGTGGGAATGCCTTCCCTCGTACTGCATGTCCTGCCACTGCTTAACCATTCCAAGCGATTGATTGTTGAGATTGATGATTTTGACGGGCAACCCATATTGCTTGCAGGTCGAAAGCTCTTGGATATTCATCTGAATACTGCCTTCGCCTGTGATGCACACAACTGATGCATCGGGGAGGCCCACAAGCGCGCCCATGGCAGATGGCAAACCAAAGCCCATGGTTCCGAGCCCTCCAGAATTGATCCATTGCCTTGGCTTAGCATAAGGGTAGTAGAGCGCTGCAAACATTTGGTGCTGGCCAACATCGGACGTGATGATCGATTGACCCTTTGTCACTTCATAAAGTGCCTTGACCGCCTCTTGGGGTTTGATCACCCCCTTCACTGATTCAACCGCAAGACATTGCTGGTCCCGCCAACCCTCTATTTGCGCCCACCAATCTTCTCGGGCGGCTGCAACTTCCGCTGTGGGCTGAGGCGATTCTTTAAGCGTCTCGATCATTTCTTCGAGCACCGCCTGAACAGGCCCTACAATAGGCACGTCGACGACCACGTTCTTTGAGATGCTAGCTGGATCGATATCCACATGGATAAATTCTGCATAGGGGCAAAATTTACTAATCGTGTTCGTCACTCGATCATCAAACCTTGCCCCGATGGCTAAAATCACATCCGCGTTATGCATCGCGTTGTTCGCTTCAAGCGTCCCATGCATCCCCAGCATTCCGAGGAACTGACGATCTTCCCCCGGAAAGGCGCCAAGCCCCATGAGGGTACTTGTAAGCGGGAAATTCAATTGCCTCGCCAACTCGATCAGCTGATCAGATGCATTCCCCTGCACGACACCGCCACCCGTGTAAATCACCGGTCTTTCAGCCCTAACCAACATGCCGCACGCTTTCTTAATCTGCCCGGAGTGTCCGCGCTGCGCCGGATTATAGGACCGGATAGACACCTCTTCTGGATACTGAAAGGGGTAGAGATCCTGCGGGTTAGTAATATCTTTAGGGATATCTACAACCACTGGACCAGGCCGTCCTGAGGCCGCGATGTAAAAGGCTTTTTTGATCACCAACGGAATGTCTTCTGCTGTTTTAACCAAAAAACTGTGCTTCACGATGGGTCTTGAAATACCCACCATGTCTGTTTCCTGGAAAGAATCAGTCCCAATCAAATGAGATTGAACCTGGCCTGAGATCACGACCATTGGGATGGAATCCATATAGGCGGTTGCAATGCCGGTGATGGCATTCGTTGCCCCTGGGCCCGAGGTCACCAAAACCACCCCTGTTTTCCCCGTTGCTCTCGCGTATCCATCGGCCATATGCGTAGCCGCTTGCTCGTGACGCACGAGGTAGTGCTTGACCTTTTCCTGCTTAAACAGGGCATCATAAATGTGCAGCACGGCACCGCCCGGGTATCCGAATACTTGCTCTACGCCTTCTTCTTGCAATGATCTGATGAGCATTTCTGCTCCAGATAACTGGAGACAATCTGCAGTGGCTGAATCACTCAATTCGCGGTCCACGGGTCTACCTTTACGCTTGGCCATTGGCTTAGGGCCGGGCATTTTTTACTATACCCTTGCACTAGTCAAACCAAGCCCTTATCCATAACAGGGTCTAATTTCCTCAGGCCTAGGCAAATGATTGATTCATCGCGATCTAACAATGACCACATCACATCGCCGCCTAGGTCCACTATCTACGTTACTTTTCTTCAATTGGTCGGACTACTCGCCATCCACATCGGTGTACAAGCGGAACCCATCTATCAATGGCAAGACGCCCAGGGTGTGCCTCACTTCTCGGATCGGCCGAGACGTGACGGCTTCTCTAATCGATTAGGGCCAGCCAGATCGTTTAGCGATCTCGCGAGGCAGCAACTCAATCTCGGACTGGGCATCGAAGTAAGAGAGGCTGATCAGTCGGCAATTCCCGAGAATAAAAGCGCTCGCGTTCCAG
>Ga0255767_1004797_pt1 | contig 10979 bp, 9 predicted proteins | sample 071ome_24_FD_179967 | JGI IMG/M metagenome (GOLD analysis project Ga0255767, IMG submission 179967) | Coastal salt marsh microbial communities from the Groves Creek Marsh, Skidaway Island, Georgia - 071402CT metaG (version 2) | ecosystem: Environmental > Aquatic > Marine > Intertidal zone > Salt...
TTCACGAAAGCCATTGCGCTCGACCCATCACCTGTTGAACTGCACAATAACCTTGGCACCGTTCTGCGACGGCAAGGAAGGTTGGATGAAGCGTTGTCCCGCTTCCGCACGGCTCTCCGCATCGAACCTAATGATGCCGGCGTTCACGGCAATATCGGTTTGACCTTGATGGAGCAGGGCGCGCTTGATGAAGCCCGGCAAAGTTATGAAATGGCGGCCGGGCTTGGGATTGACGATGCGGAAACGTGGCTGAGCTATCACGCGCTGGTTTACCGTGACGATGACCTAAGTCCGGCCGCCGAGTTGATCGAGCGGGCTTTGGCCTGTGATCCGTCGCATGAGCAAAGCCATTTTCACTTAGGGGTCATCCGTGACATGCAAGGCAACGCCGCCGAAGCCGCACGCCATTTTGCCGCCCTCAAGTATGACACTCAAAACTACAATCCGCTGATCGATAGCTGGGAGTACGCAAAAAGCAAATCGGGCTCGCAAACCCGTCACTTTAAAACCACCCGCGAGACCCTTGATTTCTGCATGGATCAGGCAACCGAAAATGGACTTGTCTTGGAGTTTGGGGTCCGCTTCGGCACCACGATCCGCATGATTGCCGCGCGCGCGGGGCAGGATGTGCATGGTTTCGACAGCTTCGAAGGCTTGCCGGAGGCGTGGTACGGCCTCGAGGGGCAATATTCAACCCATGGCCGTCTGCCGACCGTTCCCGATACCGTCATCCTGCATCAAGGCTGGTTCAAGGATTCGCTGCCGGGCTTTTTAGAAGAGCATCCCGAACCGGTTCGCTTCGCTCATATCGATTGCGATTTGTATTCATCGACGGCGGATATATTCAAACATCTCGGCCCGCGTTTCGTTGCGGGCAGTGTGATCGTTTTCGACGAATACCTGATCAACGAAGCCTGGCGGGAAGACGAGTTTATGGCTTTTCAAGAGGCGGCGGCACAATACGGCTGGGAATATGAGTATCTCGTCTTTGGATTGTTAACCAAGCAAGCCGGCGTGAAAATCACTTCGGTGTAAAAAATAAGCGGACCGTTACGGCGCCGTTAGTACGCCCGGTCGATACAGAACTCGATCAAGTGGCTGAGGGATTTCTTTTCCGGATTGTCGGGGAAGATGCCGAGCGCATCGCGTGCGATGGAGCCGTAATGGCGGGCGCGGTCGACGGTATCGTTCAGGGCGTTGTGTTTTTCCAGGTAAGACAATGCCGTTTCGAGGTCTTGGTCTTCTTGTTCAAGGTTTTCAAGAGTCCGGCGCCAAAACGCGCGCTCTTCTCCGCTGCCGCGGCGAAAAGCGAGAATAATCGGCAGGGTTATTTTGCCTTCCCGGAAATCATCGCCGATGGTTTTGCCGAGCTGGGCTTGCTTGGCGGAATAGTCGAGAACATCATCGATCAGCTGAAAGGCGATGCCGAGGTTTAGCCCGAAAGTGTCCAGGGCTTCTTCTTCGACCATCGGCCGTTCGGCGACAACGGCACCGATCCGGCAAGCGGCGGCGAACAGTTGCGCGGTTTTGCACGATATTACGTTAAGGTATGCGGCTTCGCCGGTTTCGGTATCGTTGGCCGTCACGAGTTGCGCAACTTCCCCTTCGGCGATTTTTGCCGACGCGCTGGACAAAATCCCGAGGATTTTGAGGGAGCCGTCTTCGACCATGAGTTCAAACGAACGGCTGAATAAGAAATCACCAACCAGCACACTGGCTTTGTTACCCCATACCGCATTGGCCGAAGCCGAGCCACGGCGCAGATCGCTTTCATCGACAACATCGTCATGCAGCAAGGTCGCTGTATGGATAAATTCAACACAGGCGGCGAGGCCGACATGGCGGCTGCCGCTGTAGCCGCACATGCGCGACGCGGCAAGAGTCAGCATTGGGCGTAGGCGTTTGCCGCCGGATGCGACGATATGCCCCGCCAATTGGGGGATCAGCGAAACGTCCGATTGCATCCGGTCGATCACGACCTGGTTGACGGCTTTAATGTCATTTTCGACCAGTTCGACAATCGGGCCCAGCGACGTTTTTTTCTCGCGTTCACCGTCCAGGCTGACGACAACAGCCATGGTTCATCTCCTTAACGTTTCCAGGTTTATTCCCAAGATAGAGCCTGCAGAGCATACGTAGACGCCCCTGTGCGGGTCAAGCCTTGGCAGGCCATTTCAGCCCCTTTAAAACCTCATAAATATGTATAATTAAAAGGAAAATGTGCTTATCGCCGCTGCGGGAGCGAAAACGGGCGCTTATGGTTGAGTTAACACGAACAAATGATCCGGTTTTGATATCCTGGCTGAGCGCCGCCTTGGCCGGCGAGGGTATTGAGGCGATTGTTTTGGATACGCACATGAGCATCCTGGAGGGGAGCGCTTCGGCGATCCCCCGGCGGATCATGGTTGATGACCGCGATTTATACCGGGCAAAGCGAATTTTGGATCTTGCCGTAGATATCGCGCAAGGCCGTGTGGACCCCTTGGATTAAAAGTACGAATAATGGAAGTAACGGAACTATCCATCGATCAAATCAGCGAGGATGCCGTGTTGGGCGGGCAGGTCAAAATTCGCCAGCCGCAAAACGGTTGCCGGGCCGCCATTGATCCCGTCTTGCTGGCGGCGGCCGTGCCGGCGAAGCCGGGGCAGCGTATTGTCGATGCCGGTGCGGGTGTCGGCACCGCGGGTTTATGTTTAGCCGCGCGCGTTAAAGGACTGTCGATTACGGCGGTCGAGCTCAATCCGGCGTTGGCGCAATTAGCGACAGAGAATGGAACACTGAACGCTGTCGAGATGACAGTGGTTCAAGGCGATATTTCAAAACCGTTGCCGGATGTTTTACCGGGAGCTTTTGACCATGTCATGACGAATCCGCCTTACTTGCCCGAACATCATGGTCATCCGTCGCTAAGTCCTTTGAAACGTGCGGCAACCCACGAGTGCGATACCGGGATCGACGATTGGATCGGTTTTGCGCATAGCGCCTTAAAGAATAAAGGTACGTTAACGCTGATTTACCGCGCCGATCGCCTCGATACGGTGATGCCCGCGCTGACACCGCGCTTCGGCGATATCGGCATCTTCCCGCTTTGGCCGAAAGCGGCCGAAAGCGATCAAGGTGTTCAAGAAGCGAAACGGGTTATCGTCAGTGCCCGAAAAGGTGTCGCTTCGCCGGTTCGCATGCTTTCCGGGCTCGTGCTGCATGAGACGGACGGCGGTTTTACGCCGCAAGCGGAACGTATCCTGCGCGGTGAAAAAGGGGTCGTTATTTAACGGCAAAAACCGGGTTATAATAAGCAGATGGAAAAAAAGTCTTTGGTTTCAAAATTGTCTTTTGGTTTGCTCGGCAACAAGGCGCCGGTGGTTGGGGTGCTGCGCTTGGACGGCGTCATAGGCCAGATGGGGCCGTTGCGCCGGGGATTGAGTCTCGCCGCGTTAGCGCCGACCATCGAAAAGGTGTTTTCGCTTCGAAACGTCAAAGCCGTCGCTTTGGTGATCAACTCGCCCGGCGGTTCGCCCGTGCAATCGGCACTCATTGCCCGGCGTATTCGTGTGCTGGCGGATGAAAAAGACATCCTGGTGGTCGCCTTCGCCGAGGATGTCGCCGCCTCAGGCGGGTATTGGCTGGCGTGTGCCGCCGATGAAATTTACGCGCTGGATGCATCGATTATCGGCTCCATCGGTGTGGTGTCTTCGAGTTTCGGATTCGTCGATTTGATCAAACGGATCGGTGTCGAGCGCCGGTTGTATACGGCTGGCGAAAACAAGGCGCGGCTAGATCCGTTCCGCGAGGAAAACCCAGAGGATGTCGAGCACTTGAAGGAAATTCAAAACGATATTCACGATGATTTTAGGGCGATGGTCCAAAGCCGGCGCGCGGATAAGCTTAAAGGCGATGACGATACAATTTTCAGCGGCGACTTTTGGACCGGGCGGCGTGCCCTCGGTTTCGGTTTGATTGACGGCATCGGCGATTTGCGTGCGGTTATGCGCGAGCGATACGGCGAGAAGGTCAAATTCCGCGTTATCGAGCCGCCGAAACGTTCACTGTTCAGGCGCATGCAGTCGCCGGGGGCCGAAGCCCATTCGGAATCGTCATTCGCCTGGGGGGCGGGCGTTCTGGCCGCCATTGAGGAGCGTTTCCTGTGGAACCGTTTCGGGCTGTGAGGGATTAGTGCGCGCTATGTTGGGCCTAAGCATCACCAAAATCATTTTTACCGTATTGGTCGTCTTCCTGGTCTGGCGGCTGTTTAGCTGGATCCGGCAGAATCGCCTGAAGCATTCGAACCGCCAGAACGACCTCGGCGGCTCGGATCACGGTGCCACCCTAGAGCCGCAGGACACGGCCCAATGCGCCGTATGCCAAGCCTACGTTCCGGTTGGGACAGGCAACTGCGGGCGCGAAGATTGCCCGTATCCGCTTTCTTGACCCGTCTCCGGGCGGCCTTTATGGTCCGCGGGAATTCGAGAAACCGCGAAAATTTCCGCGAAAAATTGCAGTGGTGCCGTTCATGGCCAACCCCGAAAAGAACAAACAAACGTCGTTCCAGTCTCTGATTTTGGATCTGCAGGCCTACTGGGCCGAGCAGGGCTGCGTCATTTTGCAGCCCTACGACATGGAAATGGGAGCGGGGACCTTTCATCCCGCGACGACGCTACGCGCTCTCGGCCCGCAGCATTGGAAAGCGGCGTACGTGCAGCCTTCGCGCCGTCCCACCGATGGGCGTTATGGCGAAAACCCGAACCGGCTGCAGCACTATTACCAATTTCAAGTGATCCTGAAGCCATCGCCAGAGGACAGCCAAGAACTATACCTCGCGAGTCTTGATCGCCTCGGCATCAAGGCTGCCGATCACGACATCCGTTTCGTCGAAGACGATTGGGAGAGCCCGACGCTGGGTGCCGCCGGCCTCGGTTGGGAAGTTTGGTGCGACGGCATGGAAGTGACACAGTTTACGTACTTCCAGCAAGTCGGCGGGATTGAATGCAATCCGGTTGCCGTCGAGATGACCTACGGTCTGGAAAGATTGGCAATGTATATCCAGGGTGTCGAGAATGTTTACGATCTCGATTGGAACGGTCAGGGTGTCACTTACGGCGACGTGTATCAACAGAACGAGCGCGAGCAATCCGCGTTCAATTTCGAACACGCCGATACGGATATTCTGGCGCGCCATTTCGAAGATGCGGAAAAACAATGTGCCGCTTTGTTGGCCTTGGAAAAGCCGCTGGCTCTGCCGGCTTACGAGCAATGCATCAAGGCGAGCCATTTGTTTAACCTGTTGGATGCGCGCGGGGTGATCAGCGTCACCGAGCGCGCCGCCTACATCGGGCGCGTACGCGCGCTCGCCCGGGGCTGCTGCGAAGCCTGGATTGCCAGCCAGGAAGGTCAGTCGTAATGCCCGAATTGCTGCTTGAACTCTTGTCTGAGGAAATCCCCGCGCGCATGCAGGCGCGCGCGGCGGACGACTTAAAGCGCCTGGTGACGGACGGCCTCAAGGAAGCGGGGCTCACGTTTGATGCCGCCAATTCTTATGTCACGCCCCGGCGTTTGGTCCTGGTCGTCGACGGTTTGCCGGAGAAACAACCCGACGTGCGCGAAGAAAAACGCGGCCCCAAGGCCGATGCGCCTGAGAAAGCTATCGCCGGCTTTAAAGGTTCCTTGCCCGACGGCACGCCCATTGAAGAACGTGAAACCGACAAAGGCACGTTTCTATTCGCGGTGGTTGAGAAGAAGGGGCAAGATACATCAGATGTTTTAGCCGATATTGTTCATAAAATACTCGGGGCGTTGCCGTGGCAAAAGTCCATGCGCTGGGGCAGTTATGAAAGCCGATGGGTGCGCCCGTTGCAGGGGATTGCCTGCGTGTTTGCTGGTAATGTTATTCCAGTAAAATATGAAGGTGTGAAAGCTAGCAACAAAACCGTTGGCCATCGCTTCCTCGCGCCGAAGGAATTCGCGGTTGAGGATTTCGCCGATTATCGGGCCAAGCTGAAAAAAGCATACGTGATCCTCGATCCGGTCGAGCGTCGGACGCTGATCGAAAAGGAAGCGGCAAAACTCGCCGAGAAAGAAGGCCTCACGGTCAAGGACGACGCGGGGCTTCTCAATGAAGTCACCGGCTTGGTCGAATGGCCAGTGGTGTTGATGGGATCCATCGATCCCGAGTTCATGGAACTGCCCGACGAGTTGCTGTCCATGGCGATGGCTGCGCACCAAAAGTATTTTTCCACACTCGATCAGGACGGCAAGCTGGCGCCGAAATTCATCGTCGTCGCCAACATGGAAAGTAAAGACAAAGGCAAGGCGATTGTCGCGGGGAACGAGCGGGTATTGCGCGCGAGGTTATCGGACGCGCGTTTCTTTTGGGATCAGGACCGCAAATCGAGCCTCGAATCCCGCGTGCCCAAGCTCGAACAGCTGGTGTTTCACGCCAAGCTCGGCACGGTCGCGGAGAAAGTCTCGCGCCTGCAGGCCATCGTTGCCGAGCTTGCGCCGAGCATTTCAGATTGCGATACCGCCGAAGCCCAGCAAGCGGCTTTATTGTGTAAGGCCGATCTGGTGACGGACATGGTCTTCGAATTTCCCGAATTGCAGGGTGTCATGGGCCGTTATTACGCGCTCAACGAAGGTGTGCGCCCGGCGGTGGCAATGGCCGTCGAGGAGCATTATGCGCCGCAGGGCCCGAATGACGATTGCCCGACCGCGCCCGTCAGTGTCGCCGTCGCATTGGCCGATAAAATCGATACCTTGGTCGGCTTTTGGGGGATCGATGAAAAACCGACCGGCTCGAAAGACCCGTATGCCCTCAGGCGGGCGGGCCTCGGTGTTATCCGTCTGATTGTCGAAAACAATCTCCGGCTTCCCTTGCTGAAGGCTTTTAATCAGGCGGCATCGCTGTATCCGAACCTGAAAATCGACGCCGCTAATTTATTGGCTTTCTTTGCCGACCGCTTAAAAGTTCACTTGCGCGAAAAAGGCGTGCGCCACGATTTGATTTCGGCGGTTTTTGCCTTGGATGGAGACGATGATCTGGTGCGCTTGCTGGCCCGGGTCGATGCCTTGCAGGCGTTTCTCGAAACCGATGACGGCGCCAATCTGCTGACCGCTTATAAGCGGGCGCGGAATATTGTCGAGATTGAAGAGAAAAAGGACAAAGCGGCCTATCAGGAAGACGCGCGCGAAGACATCTTGCAGCAAGACGAAGAAAAGGCGCTGTTTAATGCCTTGATCGAGCGGGGTGTTGAGATGAAAAACGCCGTCAAAGGTGAGGATTTCACGGCGGCTATGGCCTCTTTGGCCTTGCTTCGCGCGCCCGTGGATGCTTTTTTTGATCATGTCACCGTTAATTGCGACGATCAGGAGTTGCGTGCCAACCGGCTGCGGCTCTTGTCAAAAATACGATCGGCAATGGAAGAAATCGCCGACTTCTCTCAAATCGAAGGTTAAATTTTACTAAGGCCGAAAGGGAACATGAGGATGTCAAAATGGGTTTACAGTTTTGGCGGGGGAAAAGCCGAAGGCAAAGCCGACATGCGCGAATTGTTGGGCGGCAAGGGGGCCAATCTCGCCGAGATGAGCAATCTCGGCCTGCCGGTGCCGCCGGGCTTCACCATCACGACCGAGGTCTGCACGCACTATACCCAAAACGACAGCACATACCCCAAAGGCCTTGAAGGCGAGGTTGCGAAGGCCTTAGCAAAGGTCGAAAAGATCATTGGCAGTTCTTTTGGCGATGCGGAAAACGTGTTGCTTGTTTCCGTGCGCTCCGGCGCGCGCGCGTCCATGCCGGGCATGATGGACACAGTCCTGAACCTGGGCCTGAACGACGAGACCGTCGAAGGCCTGGCTCAGGCTAGCGGCGACAGCCGGTTTGCCTATGACAGCTATCGCCGGTTCATTCAGATGTACGGCGATGTCGTGCTCGGCGTCGGTCATCATTATTTTGAAGACTTGCTCGAAGACCTGAAGGATCTGCGTAACGTTTCCTTGGATACGGAACTGTCGGCTGATGATTTGAAATCGTTGATCGGGGATTACAAAAAACTGGTCGAAAAGGAAACCGGTGAGCCGTTCCCGCAAGATCCGCCGGCGCAGCTATGGGGTGCGATCAGCGCGGTGTTCGGCAGTTGGATGAACCGCCGTGCCATTACCTACCGCCGCTTGCACGATATTCCGGAAGATTGGGGCACGGCGGTGAACGTTCAAGCCATGGTCTTCGGTAACATGGGTGATGACTGCGCGACCGGCGTTTGCTTTACTCGTAATCCCTCGACCGGTGAAAACTCTTTTTACGGTGAGTTTCTCGTGAACGCTCAAGGTGAAGACGTGGTCGCAGGCATTCGCACGCCGCAGCCGCTGACCTTGGCCGAGAAACAGGAAACCGGTGCCAGCCTGCCGTCGATGGAAGAAACCATGCCGGAGACGTATGCCGAATTGGTTTGCGTCCGTGAAAAGCTGGAAACTCATTACAAAGACATGCAGGACATGGAATTCACGGTCCAGCAGAACAAGCTTTGGATGCTGCAAACGCGTAACGGCAAACGCACGGCAAAAGCGTCGTTAAAAATCGCCGTCGATATGGTTGAGGAAGGCCTCATTGATAAAGTCGAGGCGGTCCGGCGGATCGATCCGGGTCAGCTTGATCAATTGCTGCATCCCACGCTTGATCCCGATGCCGAGCGCTGCGTGCTTGGCAAGGGCTTGCCGGCGTCGCCTGGTGCCGCTTCAGGGCAAATCGTTTTTAATGCTGAAGATGCGGAAGCCTGGGCCGGCCGGGGCGGAAAAGTCATGCTGGTGCGCATCGAAACTTCGCCGGAAGACATCGGCGGCATGCATGTTGCACAAGGCATTCTTACGACTCGGGGCGGGATGACAAGCCATGCCGCCGTCGTGGCCCGTGGCATGGGGACTCCTTGCGTGGCGGGTGCCGGCGAACTGCAAGTGGATTATGAAAATAAAGTGCTGATCGCGGTTGATGGAACCCGGGTGAAGGAAGGCGACGTGATTACCATCGACGGCTCGACGGGCGAAGTCATGATCGGCGAGGTCGCGACGATTCAGCCCGAGCTGACCGGCGACTTCGGCAGTCTCATGGAATGGGTCGATGAAATTCGCACGCTGGGCATTCGCGCCAACGCCGAAACCCCGAAAGATGCGGAAGTGGCCCGTAATTTCGGCGCCGAAGGCATCGGCTTATCGCGTACGGAACATATGTTCTTCGATCCGGAACGGATAATCCATATGCGTGAGATGATTATCGCAGTGAGCGAAGAAGAACGCCGCGCGGCTTTGGATAAATTATTGCCGTATCAGCGCGAAGACTTCATCGAGCTATTCAAGATCATGGCTGGCCTGCCGGTTACGATCCGGCTGTTGGATCCGCCATTGAACGAGTTCCTGCCTAATACCGATGATGAAATGGCCGAAGTGGCCAAAGCGGCCGGGATCGAATTAGGCGTGGTAAAAGCGCGCAAGCGCCAGCTTGATGAAGGCAACCCCATGCTGGGGCATCGCGGGTGCCGGCTCGGGATCACGTATCCGGAAATTTATGAAATGCAGGCGCGCGCGATATTCGAAGCCGCCGCCGCAGTGGCTAAAACCGGCGAACAGGCGATCCCCGAAATCATGGTGCCGTTAATCGCGACAAAGCAGGAACTCGATATCCTGAAGGAATCGATCGACCGGGTTGCCGAGGCTGTGATGAAAGAGACGGGTATGCAGCTGAAATATTTTGTCGGAACGATGATCGAATTGCCGCGCGCGGCGTTGCTAGCCGGTGAAATCGCGGAGACAGCCGAATTTTTCAGTTTCGGCACCAATGATTTGACGCAAACGACTTACGGATTATCGCGCGATGATACGGCTAGTATCATCGAGGATTATTGCCGCCAGGGCATTTTCCCCTACGATCCGTTTACGACCATCGATCCTGTCGGCGTTGGCGAATTGGTTCGGATCGGCGTCGAGCGCGGCCGGGCGACGCGAAAGGATCTTAAGCTCGGTATTTGCGGCGAGCACGGCGGCGATCCGGCTTCGGTCCATTTTTGCCAGAAGGTCGGCCTGAATTATGTATCTTGTTCGCCGTTCCGGGTTCCGATTGCCCGGTTGGCGGCGGCGCAGGCGCACCTCAGTGAAGATGCCGAAGCCAACACCTAGCTGTTATCGGTAATTAATCTCATCGGCGAATGAAGATGGTCCATTCTTCATCATCGTAGTCGGTCATCAGCGTGACGTTTTCCGATAATTCGTTTTTGCAGAATGTCTCGAAGTCTCCCGAGTCGGCGTAATACAAGCCTTCTTGCTGCCTATGATAATTAACATTTAACATGTTAAAGGCGAGGCCTTTAAGAGATTTCGACCAGAGGTCTTTTAAGCTTTCCTGAACGTATTTCAGCCAAAGTTTTTGATCGACTTCCATGATGAAATTGAACGGGCCGCAGGCAAACGAATAATCGGCCGGAACTAATGCGACGAGGCTTTGATAAAACTGAGCCCGTGAATCTTGAATGCGGGATTCGCAGGCCTCGATCATTTTTTCGGAGATGTCATAGCCGTAAAACTGGCTGTCCTGCATAACCGGGTCGTCACGCAGGTACTCAAACAGGGCGCCATAGCCGCAACCGAGATCGTTAATGGAAATGCCGCCGTTTAGGTCTTCAGGCACGATTAATTTGGTCAGAAGCTCGAATCGCATTTGTTGGCGGTCTTTGCTGCGCCACATGGCGCCTTTTGCATTAATGCCGCACTTATCGAGCTGGTAGTCGTACATAACGGCTATTGGGGCCAGCCATTTGGGCGCTTCTTTAAGAAAGTCAGAAACCATAGGAAATTCGCCGAAAATTAGAAGTTTTGAGCATTTTATCGAATCGATCCCCATTTATATTGGGGTAAACACCAATAGCTGTATTCTGTTCTTTATGGCATATCGACGTTGAGGGGTGGAAAAATAGTTCATCATTGATATTAAACTAAAGTA
>Ga0255767_1004810_pt1 | contig 10952 bp, 9 predicted proteins | sample 071ome_24_FD_179967 | JGI IMG/M metagenome (GOLD analysis project Ga0255767, IMG submission 179967) | Coastal salt marsh microbial communities from the Groves Creek Marsh, Skidaway Island, Georgia - 071402CT metaG (version 2) | ecosystem: Environmental > Aquatic > Marine > Intertidal zone > Salt...
GGCCTGTGGTTTAGGGTTTTTGCACTTCAACGCCTCCGGCTCAACTCTGGGGTTTTCGGGCGGAGGCTGGCTTGGCCTCGTGGCAGGCGGGTGGCTTCTGGACGCGTTCGGCTCGGTAGGCGCGACGGTGATGCTTCTCGTTGCGCTCGTGGCCGGTATTTCATGGGCTCTGGATATCTCATGGTTCACTGTGATGGATCGCCTGGGAGAGAAGGTCTGGCAGTGGTCTGAGAAGGCAAAAGTCTGGTTGGCCGAGATGGCTGACAAGACGCGAGGGGCAAGATCCCGCCGCCAACGACAGGAGTCCGTCGCGGAGATCAGGCGCGAGCGGGAGCATAAAGAACCGCCGCGGATCGAACCCAAGATCAAAACAGCCAAAGAAGGGGTTCGAATCCAAAAAGAAAAACAGGCCTCTATCCCGCTCTTTATTGATGGAAAGGCGCCTCAGGGAGATCTGCCGGCACTCAAACTGCTCGATCAGCCCGAACAGCAGGGCGGAGGGTTTAGCAAGGAAACCCTCGAAACGATGTCGCGATTGGTGGAAAAGAAACTGCGCGATTTCAATGTGGATGTAACTGTGGTCTCGGTTCAACCAGGCCCGGTTATCACCCGATTCGAGATCGATCCCGCCGCCGGGGTGAAAGCCAGCCAGATTGTGGGCCTTTCGCGAGACTTGGCCCGCGCGCTGTCAGTTGTCAGCGTTCGCGTTGTCGAGAATATTCCCGGGAAAACCTATATCGGTCTTGAAATCCCGAACGAGAGTCGTGAGACGGTCTTTCTGCTGGAGGGGCTGGCCTCAGAGGTCTACGAAAGCAGCAAAAGTCCTTTGACGGTTATTTTGGGGAAAGACATTGCGGGTGAGGCAATCGTTTCGGATCTTTGCAAGATGCCGCATCTCCTGATTGCGGGCACCACAGGGGCAGGCAAGTCTGTTTGCGTCAACGCGATTGTTCTGAGCATTCTTTATAAGGCGACCCCGGAGGATGTTCGAATGATTATGGTCGACCCGAAGATGCTGGAACTTTCCTCCTACGATGGGATTCCCCACCTCCTGACGCCGGTCGTCACGGATATGCAGAAAGCGGCCAATGCCTTGCGGTGGTGCATCGTAGAGATGGATCGGCGTTTTAGGTTGATGGCGTCACTGGGGGTGCGCAACATCGTCGGATACAACCGTAAGGTAGAAGCGGCTATCAACAGTGGCAAACCATTGGACGACCCGCTGTATGAACCGATTCCCGGAGACGAAACGCCAGCGCCCAAGCTTGGAAAAATACCTTACGTCGTGGTGATTGTGGATGAATTTGCAGACCTCATTATGGTCGTGGGCAAGAAGATTGAAGAACTGATCACGCGAATAGCCCAACGAGCCCGAGCTGCGGGAATTCACCTGGTTCTGGCAACGCAACGGCCTTCTGTCGATGTGGTGACGGGATTGATAAAAGCCAATATTCCGACCCGTATCGCTTTTCAGGTCTCCTCGCGGGCGGATTCGCGAACGGTGCTGGACCAGATGGGAGCCGAGCAACTGCTCGGCCATGGTGACATGCTGTTTCTCCCTCCGGGTACCGGCTTTCCGATTCGTGTCCATGGGGCTTTTGTCTCCGATCAGGAAGTGCATCGGGTGACGGAGGAGTTGAAAAAGAGTGGGGCGCCGGAGTACCTGGAGGCCGTGATCGACAGTTCAGCATTCGGATCGGCTGGCGCCAGTGGTGAGAGCGATGAGGCGGGGAGCGGTGAGGATGATCCCCTGTACGACAAGGCGCTTGCATTTGTGACGGAGACACGCAGAGCCTCCATCTCATCGGTCCAAAGACACCTCCGGGTCGGGTACAACCGGGCTGCGCGCATGATCGAATCCATGGAGGCCGCTGGTGCTGTGGGGCCTCTTGAAAATGGCAAACGCGAGGTGTTGGCCCCGGAGCCGTCTGAGTGACACCGAAGCCTAAACCCTTGCCCGAGTTCAATAGGCGATCGTTCTGCCAGGCGCTGTCGCTTGGATTTCTCGGCGGATCGCCGGCCCTGACCTGCGTTGCATTGGCTGCAACTTCAGAACCATTGGAACGTTTCTTTTCTGAGGTCAAGACCTTTCACGGCGTCTTTCAGCAGTCTGTTCTCACTGAAGAAATGGAACTCATCGATCAGAGTCATGGCGAGTTATGGTTGTCGCGCCCAGGCCGGTTCAGGTGGAATTACGGCACTCCCCTGGAACAGGTTGTCATGGCGGATGGTGAGAATTTGTGGATCTACGACCCGGGACTCGAGCAGGCAGTTCTTCGAGACCAGGATACCGCCCTGGGTGACACCCCGGCTGGCTTGCTGGCAGGGGACACCAGCCCTCGCCGGTCCTATCTGGTTGAATCACTTGGTAACCAGGGGGGATTTGACTGGGTTTCGGTTTTCCCAAAGAACGCAGACTCTGCCTTCTCGCAGATCCAGTTCGGGTTTGAAACCGACACCTTGCGAATGGTTCAGATGCTTGACCCGCTTCAGCAGATTACCCGTATTCGTTTTAGCGATGTGAAAGTGAACGTCGCGATCCCTCCTGAGAAGTTCATGCTCGAACTGTCTGAGGAAATCGACATTATTCGTGAGCCTGTCAGCGGATGATCGGCCAATACCTTGCTGTCGGCGCAGGGGGCGCGGTCGGGGCGATGCTGCGGTATTGGCTTGGACTTCGCGTAACCGGGGCAATGGGGTCCGCGTTTCCGTGGTCCACGCTCACCGTCAATCTCATCGGATCATTTCTGGTGGGTGTCTGTATGGTGTTGATTGCAGGCAAAGCATCGGGGGGTGAGCTTTGGAGATTGGGACTGATGGTTGGACTGCTTGGAGGATTCACCACATTTTCAGCGTTTTCAAGCGATACTTTGGGTCTTCTCGAAGCTGAACAATGGTTCCGGGCGATGGTCTATATCAGCGCGAGTATTTTGTTGTGCATCACAGCTGCGGCGGCCGGTGTCGGCGCGGCCCGTCAGATTTTTTAGGAAGGGAGTCAGTCTATGCTCGATCCTCAATTATTGCGTGCCGAGACTGAATCGGTTGCAGAGCGCCTCACTGTCAAAAAATACATCCTGGATGTCGACAAGCTTGGCTCCCTGGAGGAACAGCGGAAAGGCCTTCAATCTGAGGTGCAGGATCTTCAGGCGGAGCGTAATCGGTCAGCGAAAGAAGTCGGTCGGCGCAAGGCAGCGGGAGAAGATGTATCGGCGCTGATTGAAGAGACTTCGGGGCTTTCCGGGAAGATTTCGGCAATCGAAAAGGAGCTTGAGGGCGTCCGCTCCGCTTTGGATGAGCTGATTCATGGGATTCCGAACATCCCGCATGAGTCGGTCCCCGCCGGCGATAGCGATGAAGATAACGAAGAGGTGCGCCGATGGGGGGACCCGACCACCTTCGCGTTTGAACCTGCGGATCATGTGAGTTTGGGATCCGGGCTCGGCATGATGGATTTCGAACTGGCAGCGAAGATTACGGGCAGCCGGTTTGTCGTCATGTCTGGCGCGATCGCTCGGCTTCATCGGGCGCTCGTTCAATTCATGTTGGATCTTCACACGACAGAGCACGGGTATCAGGAGACATACGTCCCTTATCTCGTTAACGCGAATTCGCTCTTTGGGACCGGACAGTTACCCAAGTTTGCCGAAGATCAGTTTGTGACATCGGGTGATCCGTCGTATTTCCTTATTCCTACGGCTGAAGTACCGGTGACCAATATTTATGCGCGGGAAATTGTGTCGGAGGAAGAGTTGCCAATCCGTCATGTCTGCCACACGCCCTGCTTCAGGAGTGAGGCGGGATCCTATGGCAAAGACACCAGAGGGATGATTCGTCAACACCAGTTTGAGAAAGTGGAATTGGTCCAGTTGGTGCGGCCGGAGCATTCATGGGATGCTCTGGAAGAGTTGACCGGTCACGCTGAAACGGTGCTCCAGCGTCTGGAATTGCCTTATCGAGTGGTCACCTTATGCGGAGGGGACTTGGGGTTTTCTTCAGCGAAAACCTACGACCTGGAAGTCTGGCTGCCGGGGCAAAACCAATATCGGGAGATCTCATCGTGCAGCAATTTTGAAAGTTTTCAGGCGCGAAGGATGCAGGCCAGGTGGAGAAGTTCGTCTACGTCAAAGCCCGAGCTAGTACATACGCTGAACGGCTCTGGGCTAGCCGTAGGCAGGACTCTGGTCGCGTTGATGGAGAACTTTCAGGACGCAAACGGAACGATCAGTGTCCCCGATGTTCTGCGGGACTATATGGGTGGTCTAGAGAGCATATCTCCATAAAAAAACCCCGGCGGTCGGCCGGGGTTTTTCTGGGCGTTGCGGTGATCAGTCGTCGCCGCCGAAGATGCCCAATATCTGAAGCAGACTTAAGAACAGGTTGTATATCGATACATACAGCGTAATCGTCGCCATGATGTAGTTAGTTTCCCCGCCGTGAATGATCGCGCTGGTCTGGTAAAGAATCATTCCGCTCATCAGGATGATAAACATCGCGGACACGGCCAACGAGAGTGCGGGAATGCTGAATACAGCGGCCCCGAGTCCGGCCAGGAATGCCACCAGGATTCCAGCAAAGAGCATGCCGCCCATGAAGCTGAAATCCTTGCGAGATTTAAGGGCGTAGGCTGAAAGGCCAAGAAAGATTACGCCTGTGCCGCCGAGTGCGGTCATCACCAACTGATCCCCGTTGGGAATCGCGTTGATGTAGTAGCCAACGATCGGACCAAGTGTCAGGCCCATGAAGCCTGTAAGCGCGAAGACGAAAACAAGGCCCAGCGAAGAGTTGCGAAAACGACCTGCGAGAAAAAGAAGCCCAAAGTATCCCACCAGCGTAATCACCAGGCCGGGGTGGGGCCAATTCATCAGCATGGACAGACCTGCGGTCACTCCGCTGAATATCAGCGTTGCCGAGAGCAGGGCATAGGTATTTTTTAAAACCTTGTTGAATTCAACGCCCTCTACCGCTGGGCGCGACGCGCTCAAAGTCTGACGATTAATCATGATGAAAAAATCTCCGTGTTGTCGATCGAAGTTGCTACTTCCTGATATGGGGTAATTATGCCAGATTTCAACAGTTCGAAATTGTCCTTTCGCCACTGCTTGGTGAAAAATAGTTCTATAATTTCGCCCGCGCTCGCGTATCGCTTTTCGCACACGCCGCGGGTACGGAGAGGTGGCAGAGTGGTCGAATGCGGCGGTCTTGAAAACCGTTGTACCGCAAGGTACCGGGGGTTCGAATCCCTCCCTCTCCGCCAGTTGAAATTCACCACCGACGGTCAGTTGAGTCGCCCTTATTCACCAATGATTGGGTTGGCGGCGGTGACTGGCTGAGGCTTCGCAAGGGCCTCAAAGCTGCATGGTTGTCCACGTGTTTTGGCAACGAGCCCTTTTAAGAAGGCCATCCGTTAGCCCCTAGTTTTTGCATCCCATTTAGTTTTCAGGAAGATTCGTATGTCAATGTATAAAAAAATTGAAGAAGCCCTTAACGCGCACACCCCTGATCAATACCTTGAGCTGCTTCATCCGGACTACGAGTTCGTGAGGCATCAAAGCGGTGCATCTTTGTCGAAGGACGAATGGAGGCAGGTCGTTACGGGAATGTACGAGGCGATGGCTCGCGGGGAATTGCACTTTGAGGATATCCGGTGCATCTATGAGAATGACGATATTCTGGTGATGCACCACATCGGCCGATTTCCCGATGGAACCAAAGAAGCAATTCTGGTCGCACATCAGATTGAAAACGGGAAGATCATGCGAACCGAAACCGGGGCTACGCCGCTTAAGTAGCGGCACAAATCTTTTCGAAGCCCGGCGAGGTGAGACAGGGCAGGCGCGGTTGGGTGTCCGTGAAGGCGGGGAAGCGCTATCTGGATTGTGAGGGCGTGCGCCAGTCGGCAGCCCAGTCACAGTAGCGGCCCACCGAGCATCTCTCCATGAGCTGGCCGAGACGATATAGAGCCTTGTCACGATTGACATACATCAACCAGTTCATCATTTTATTTTCATTCAGATCAGGATGCATGAAGCGCTCCTGGGCGGTGTCGACATCGTAAGGATGGATGTAAGTGGTGATCGGTGTGTGATGGCTCTGTCTCGTCAATGACCACAAGGTGAGCGCAAACGGGACAACCCGAAGATATACCCCGCCAGCGAGAGGAACCTGAGGCAAGGGCTTCGCATGAAGGGTCATTGGAATCTCGAGAACGCCGCTATTTTTTGACACCACTCTCGCGTGCGATCCAAAGTCCGGCCAGCCGAACAACGGATTGCGCGCCGGCAGGACTGAGCTGCTGTAGGTGACACCATGTTCCGCCAGGATCTCATAAGCCCATTGGGTTTTTGGGGTCAGCGAAAAGGTTGGTGCGCGAAAACCCACGACCTTGCTCGACTGCGCGTCAGCCAATGTGCCTATGTTCTTTTCTAGATCTGCGGCAAATTCGGCCGGGGTCATTTTTGTGAGTTGGGTGTGGTTATGACCATGGGCCGCAATCTCATGTCCTTGAGAGGCAATTTCCCGGATCAGATGAGGATGGCGTTGTGCGAGGGTGCCGACGGTAAAAAAGGTGCCCTTGACCTTGTTAACTGCCAGAGAGTCCAAAAGCACAGAGACGTTTTCTTCGAGCCGATCTTGGAACTTGTGCCCGTTCGGCAACTGGTCTCTTACGTCTTCAAGGTCTATTCCGAGAAGTAAAGGTTGGCGGGTATCCACCGAGGTCATTGAGCCTACCCTGAACCCCCCGCCGCTTGTTGTGTCTGGCGGTTGCGATCGCGACGTAGCGCACTAAATGACATCGTGCAACTGATAATAAACGCGAGAACGATCGGATAGGTGGTATTGAGCTGACGCCCGATTTCTGAATAAGAGGTCACCTGGACAACCGTCAGGATCGCCGCATAAGAGGAGATACCGGCAAGTAACCCTAGGCTCATCCCATCGGAGACGGAGAGTGGGGCGCCCCGTACGATCTGCCATGCCCGTGCGAACAAAATCATCAAGCCAAAGACAAAAGCAACCTGGGGAATATGTCGATAAATCCAGAGAATCTTGTGGAATACGATGCGTCTTTCGTGGATACGCTGTTTGTGAAAGTCTGGTACTCGCCGAAGTAACTCGTGACTCTGGGGTCGAACAGGAGACTGGGTCACGTATTTGTAGTTGGTCACTAACTTGTCATCGTCCATGCTGCCCAGGCGCGGGCCGTTGCCGACGAAGCCTTGGAACTTCACCATCTTGGAGATGGTCTGGAAGAATATCTCCGCTGCGAGCGCATTCCATTCGGAGTGCCAGGAAGGTGCGAGGTTTGAATACCTGGGACGGCATTCTACGCGGCCGCTGTCGCATCCTTCATCGATCTCTCGTCCAATTTGCTCGAGGAACGCATGAGTCTCACCGGCGTTGCGAAATAGCCCGATCGTATACAGGCCATCTCGAAACGCCCAGGGAAAATACGCAGCGGGGTAATCTGGAAAACCTTTCATCCAGGTGGCGGCTCCCCGGCCGTTCTCAAAATAATGTTGGAGTTGCCGAAAAGCCGGGCTTATCTGATAGGCTGCACTACGCGCCTCTTCGTTGACGGGGATCGCCCGCTCCCAACGTACTGTCTTAATTCGAAGGAGACCTCCGTAAGCTGACTTGAAAGCCGGACTCGTCATTTCGTTCGTCGTATACACGCCATAGGTTTGATAGTTCTTTGCTGAAATGGCTGTGTTGACCAAGAAAACGCCAGTCCACGCCAGCACGGCCGTTGCGGTGACTGAAATCAACACATGCCTAGACCCCTTGGAATGTTCAGGCCTTGATATAACGTACCAATAGAAAAGGAGGAAAACGCCAAGTACGGGTGCGATCCAGATTGCTTCTCCTCGGATATTCCAAAACCAGCCGATCAGCAGTCCCAACAAAAACGTCAGGGGCCAATGCCGGCGGGCATGGCTGGCGCGAACCAGAATAATCTGCGCGAGCGCAAAGATCATCAGCGAGACGGCCGGATAGATCCCAAAGCGGAATGGGTAAACATTGGGAAAGAAATTGTAAGTAAATGGATTGAATGCCAGCAGAGCGAAGGAGATACAGGCGAGTATCGTTGACGCACCCATCAGCCGAACACCCCAGGTAAAGAGGAAACAACTGCCGAGGTATAAGAGTTCCTGGCTCAGAATGAGAGGCAAGCCGAGAAGATTACTAAGAGCGATAAAAAGCGGGTAGCCAGAGCCTTTCATCAGGGTAAATTGATTGTAGGCCCCAAGCCACTCGCCTTGGAGAATGTTTAGTGCAAGTCCAACGAATAGGGTGTCATCGTGGGGGGCACTTCTGGCAATGACTTCCTGAGGGCTGAGCAACCAAAGTTTGACTAGCGCGAGGGCAAGACAGGCGACCATCCAGACCCGGGAATCAGAGACAGGATATGTGGAAATTCTCATCGCTTATTGGCGGACTGGTAAACTTGGCCGGGCAAATCCAAAGTGAGGCTGATTCTACTGGCGGTGAGTTGTTTGGCAACTTTAAGCCGGTTCGATCATCCCATTCAGGGTGGGTAAGATGATCCCCACCCTGCGTATTTATCTGTGCGAGAAACCCAAGAGGCGTCAAAGCGTTGGCCGAAACCCTAACCCTGGTGGTTCCCGTTTTCAATGAGGAAGGTGCGCTCGGTACATTTTTGCCGGAACTGACCGAGTATTGCGCAGCTCACGGGTTTTACCTCATCTTCGTCGACGATGGGTCCAGTGATAATTCGGCGTCACAGCTGGAAACCTTTTGCGACGGAGAGCGGGTAAAGATGCTTCGGCATAAGGTGAATCGAGGCTATGGCGCAGCAATTAAGACGGGAATATCCGCTTCAAGTACGGATTTCATCGTCACTCTGGACGCCGATGGCCAGCATCGCCCGGAGGATGTAGGCCGTCTGTTGGAATATGCGATCCAAAACAATGCTGACATGGTGGTAGGAAAGCGGCAATCGGGTCACTCGGGAATCTACCGCGCCATCGGGCGAAAACTGATTCGGCTGATCGCGGGTCTGCTGGTTTCGATGCCGATCTCAGACCTGAATTCCGGAATGAAACTCTATCGGACACAGTTGGCGAAACGTTACTTGGTGCTCTGCCCCGAGGGAATGGCCTTTAGTGACATCATTACGCTGGTATTCATACACCGGCGAGATCTTGTCTTGGAAACTGAGATAGAAGTTCGGCCGAGATCCGAAGGTGTGAGCACGATAAATACCACAACGGCCCTTGAAACGGTCTTTCAGATTCTGAATATTGTTGCGCTCTTTAATCCCGGAAGAATCTTTTTCCCCCTCGGTGTGGGATTTGTACTGTTTGGGCTGGTGTGGGGGATGCCTTTTATTTTTCGAAATGAAGGCGTCTCTGTGGGCACGATGCTCCTTCTGGTATTTGGATTGATTTTCTTCCTGGTGGGATTGATCGCAGAGCAGGTGGCGCAGTTACGGCGCGGACAAATCAGTCAACAGGAATCTGACTGAGGTCATTGGAGCGCGAAGGCGTTGCGCAGGATCGGTATGGCCACCGATAATAGCCCTCCCTGAAACTGCTCAAACACGACTCATGCCGGCTAAAATCATCAGCGCTCACGAATTAGAGCGTCATTCCGCAGAGGGATCGGTAAAGATTTTTGATTGCCGTTTTGCTCTCAATGATCCAGATGCGGGAAGAGCCGCCTATGAAGGCTCGCATATTCCGGGTGCAGTGTATGTTGATCTGGAAAAAGAACTTTCTGGACCTGTTACGCCGGATACAGGACGTCACCCGTTGCCGGGCTTTGCTGTGTGGCGAGAGACGCTTTTGAGTCTGCACATCGATGCCAACAGTACAGTGGTGCTTTATGACGGGGGTCCGGGCGTCTTTGCGACCCGTTTCTGGTGGATGCTTGGATGGGCAGGTATTCCCGACGTAAAGTTGCTTGATGGTGGATTTGAGGAGTGGCGCCGTCAGGGGCTGCCCCTTGAAACCGAGGAGCATTCCCTGGATAGCGGCGCGGTTTCTGGAGACACCGTCTCGCAAGTTGAGAGCGCGGGATACGTCAATGCGGATTACTTGTTGACGCGATTGAGCGCCCCCGATCCTCTTGTGGTCGACGCTCGTGAACCAGAGCGCTTTAGTGGCCGCAAGGAGCCGCTGGATAAAAAGGCTGGGTGTATTCCCGGCGCGGTCAATCGGCATTTTGCCCTCAACTTGTCCAAGGGAAAATTTAAAACGCCTGAATCGCTTCGAGAGGAATTTACGAGGCTCCTTGATGGCAGATCACCCGAAACGGTCGTCCATAGTTGCGGCTCTGGAGTAACCGCTTGCCACAATCTTTTTGCAATGGAGTTGGCGGGGTTGAGTGGATCCCGACTGTATCCGGGGTCGTGGAGTGAGTGGATTACTGATCCGGAGCGCCCCATCGAGGTTCACGAAGGCTAACGATCGTTTTTATTTGAACTAGGAAAAAACTCTGATGGAAAACTCGCGATGAAAGTACACGAATACCAAGCGAAAGAAATCTTGCGTGCCAGGGGTGTTCCGGTCCCGCGAGGCCACGCCTGCTTCACCGTAGATGAGGCGATAGCGGCCGCTACTGACCTGGACGGCGAGCGCTGGGTCGTAAAGTCCCAGATCCATGCGGGAGGTCGAGGCAAGGGTGGGGGCGTCAGGGTTGTTGACTCTCTTGAAGGTGTCCGCGAGGCGGCTGAGGCCATGCTGGGGATGATGCTCGTGACCCATCAGACCGGCCCAGAGGGCCAGCAGGTGAATCGTCTGCTGGTGGAGGAGGGGGTAGAGATTGCTCGTGAGCTTTACGTCGGACTGGTTATCGATCGAAGTTCGCAGCGGGTCGTTGTCATGGTGAGCTCTGAGGGTGGGACTGAGATCGAGGAAGTGGCAGCCACTCACCCCGAAAAAATATTTAAGAAGTTTGTTGATCCGAAAATCGGCCTGACGGAAGCCGAA
>Ga0255767_1004823_pt1 | contig 10946 bp, 10 predicted proteins | sample 071ome_24_FD_179967 | JGI IMG/M metagenome (GOLD analysis project Ga0255767, IMG submission 179967) | Coastal salt marsh microbial communities from the Groves Creek Marsh, Skidaway Island, Georgia - 071402CT metaG (version 2) | ecosystem: Environmental > Aquatic > Marine > Intertidal zone > Salt...
CCCAGAAAGCTGAGGGGAATGAATAGCTGTAACATAAATTGATTAATCAGCACGAAATCACCTAACGACATGGTGCCGTTGCGAACCCCTATCGTTGCCATAGCAAGCATCAACGTCTGACTCAGGGCGATGATGGCAGCCTGCCCCCCGTTGAGTGCAAACAGAGAGAGTCGGTTATTGCGTCGTGCTTTTTCCCACGTGGCCAGCGACTCATCGAAGCGGCTAGCTTCAAACTTTTCGTTGTTGAAGTATTTGACGGTTTCATAGTTGAGCAGGCTGTCAACGGCGCGAGTATTGCTGTTGGAATCTGCGGAATTCATTTCGCGCACAAACCGGGTACGCCATTGGGTCGCTCGGAAGGAGAAAACGCCATAAATAAGGACTGAAATAATGACGACCGCGCTGTATGTGACGCCATAATTAATAAATAGAATGGAAGCCACCACCGTAATTTCCAGCAGAGTCGGCGCGATATTAAAGATAAAAAAGCGCATCAGGAAGCTGATGCCATTGATGCCGCGCTCGATATCTCTGGCCAGACCTCCTGTCTGCCGATTGAGGTGGTAATCCAGATCGAGACTGTGCACATGCTGAAACACCCGCAGGTTGATGATGCGCATGGCTCGCTCGGTGACGCGCCCAAATAAGGTGTCCCGCAATTCGGCAAACAGGGTGTTGGCGAAGCGTGCGCCGCCGTAAGCCAGCACCAACATCAGCAAGAAGTGAAAACCAGTGATTTCCGCTGAGTTATCAAGACCATCCACCAGAGCTTTCAGTAGAAAAGGGATCACGAGCAAGCCGACTTTCGCTGCCAGAAGGCACATCAGAGCAAGTCCAACTCGCTGACGATTGTCACTGAGTACTGGAGACACCTGCTGCCACAGCTTTCCCAGCAGGATACGGCTGTCGCCAGATAAGGTTGAGTCGTCGCCTTGACTATGCATCGATGGAAAACTCTGAGTTTGTATGGTTTCTGTGGATAGGATCAGCCCGTCGGGTGCGATACTCTACCGCAGGTGGTGAGTGGACCACATGCCACTCGCCATTTAGAGGAAACGGAAAGGATATTCTCATGGGACACATTAGCGACAACGTAACGCTGGATAATCCTGCGTTCATTCACGAGAGTGCCTGGCTCTATGGCAAAGTCACCATTGGCCCGGGCGCCTCCATTTGGCCGAATGTTGTGACTCGCGCTGAGTTTCTTGAGATTCGTATTGGAGCTCGCACCAACATTCAGGATTTCGTCATGATTCATGTGGGCGCAATGACCCCGACGATTGTCGGCGAGGACTGTTCTATCACCCATCATGTCACCCTACACGGATGTGAAATCGGTGATCGATGTCTTATCGGCATCAATGCCACCATCATGGACGGGGCAAAAATAGGAGCGAATTCGATTGTCGCCGGTAATACCATCGTGACTGAAAACAGCGTATTTCCCGAGAACTCCATCATTGCTGGCGTGCCCGGCAAGGTGGTGGCGACACGAGACAGCGGCAACGCCAATGCGCTGAATGCCGCAATGTATGGACGGTTTGCTATAGCGTTTGCGAATGGTCGAGACCGCCTTGATGATGCCGAGATTGCAGAAGTGATGGCGCTGTATGCGGCAGAGCGCGAGTAGAACTCGAGTCTCAGTATTTGTCTGGGTTTGAATTATGTCTGTGGCGCATGATCTGCTGGAAAAACCACCACGCCGGCGAAGTTGTCAAAAAATCATCGTGTGATCTGATGAGGTAACGATTTGTCGACCGAGCGACGGTACCCAAAATGATTGAATGAGGCCGCCTGCCATTCCTTGGTAGCCATCAGTTGACGCCTCCTCTGGCCTCTTGCCATGAGAGAAAACAGATACTCGCTGACAATATCATTAACAAGGCGACGATGCCTGACCAACCGCCCAGCGCGTAGGCCAGGGTTCCCCACCAGCTGCCCAGCCCACCACCCATAAACATCATGCCCACATACAGGGCCATAAGGCGGGTGCGCACGCTGGGATCCTCCCGCAGTCCGGTCATGCGGCCAGTGATATCTATTAACGGCCCGACAACACTGAGCAGCGCAATCGGCGGTAGAAGCCACCACCAGTTTTCACCTGCGGTTAAAAGCAGGCCCAGCCCAACCGGCTGAATCAAGGCAAGCACCAGGCGTGCCTGCTCCGCCCCGCGACGATCCGCCCATTTACCCAGCGTCGACGTGGTCAAGAGACCTACCGCTGAAAAAGCTGTTAGGTATCCAACAAGATCGTAGCCGTGGCCTAAGGCATCGCTGGTCAGATGAAGGCTGATGGCCAACCACATGGCGATAAACATGGCGAAGTTAAGCCCCTGAATCAGGCCCGACTTGATGACTCTGGGATGCGACCGGGCAATATCGATCAAAGACAAAATGAGCGTGTGATAACGAACGGGAGCTGTGCTGACCTTTTCTTCTACCATAATTTTTGGCAGCGCCAAGGCTGCTATTGCCATGAAAATCGCGGCCATGGCATAGACCCAGCGCCAGTCTGTAAATTCTCCGATCAAACCTGAGAGCAATCGCGATAGTTGAACTCCGGCAATCACGCCGGCCGTCAGCATGGCGGTGGCATAGCCGAGCTTGGTTACATCAATACGCCGTGACACGTAGGCGGGCAGCAGATAGGGCGTAACCGTCGTAAAGCCCAGCACCGTTGAGGCGAGGGTGAACAGCCAGAAGCTTGGAGACGTGGCCATAACACCCAGTGCAAGCACTTGAGAGAGTAGGCAGGTCCTCACCAGAAGTCGGTTATTTACCCGGTCCCCGAGGGGTAAAAGCAGAACCACCCCGAGCGCTAGCGCGGCCTGATTAAAAGCGGGCACCCACCCCACCTGACTCTCGCTAACGGCAAATGTATCCGCCACGGCTCTGATGATCGGGTGGATGTAGTAAGCGTTGGCAGTGACCACTGCCGAGCAAACCGCCAGAAGCAGAATTTCACGCTTGACCGTCATCGAGAGAGGCCTGTCTTCATCACGTCATCACCGCAGAGCGAGTAAAGCGCACTATGGGTGGCGGTCGTAATCTTCAGTCTTCGAGCTGGAAAATACTCACGTTTTGGCATACCGCTGCAGGAGTCTGTCGAGTTGATCGGCAAAATGCTTCCGGTCTGTTTGATTGAGTGGCGGTGGTCCACCGGTATGCTCGCCCGATGATCGCATGGTTTCCATGAAGTCCCGCATTTGCAGCCGTTGTTTAATGTTATTCACGGTGTACTGCTCACCCCGCGGGGTGATAACAAAACTCCCTTTTGCAAGCACCTCTGAAGCCAGCGGGATATCAGCAGTAATGATCAGGTCTCCAGCTTGTGCTCGGCTGGCGATTTCATCATCCGCCACATCAAAGCCCTTCGGCACCTGCAGGCTTTTGAGCCATGGCGAAGGCGTCAGGCGAATCGCCTGATTGGCGACGAAGGTGGTTTCAATCTGGCGTTTTACCGCTGCACGGCAAAGGATGTCCCTGATGACGACGGGGCAAGCGTCGGCGTCTACCCATATGTTCATCGCGGATCTTTCAGCGGCTCGCCGCTCTGGCAGCGACCCACGCCTTGGCCGATTTCATTTGCCGCTGGGTAGCTTTGAAGACGGAGAGTTGTGGATCAATTTCACCCGTGTGGCCAAGGATGCTGATTTGCTCGTAGTACCAATACTGGGTTGCGAAAGTGCCGATGGTTTTAAAGAGGTTGATACCCTCGAGAAATTTGAGCCAAGATGGCAGCAGTGAGAGTTGATTCTCAAAACGGGGTAGTTCCGCTGCGCCCGAGAGTAATTCATTCATCGCCTTTGGCATCCCACATAGGGGTCGTCCAATACCGACTACATCCGCACTGCCACTCGCCAGCGCGTCCTCCATGGCGTCGAGGCGTCGGAGTCCTCCAGTGACCATCAAGGGCATGGTTAGTTCTTTACGCATCGCCTGGGCGAAATCGACGAAATAGGCTTCTCGTGCCTTGGTCGACGCTTTCACCGATTGATCCTCGACGGGCTCGATCCCATCGACATTGAGAAGCCGCGGTTGCTCATAGGTGCCGCCGGAGATTTCCAGTAGGTCAACGCTCTCAGCCTCGAGCCACTTGGCAACCTGAAGGCTCTCTTCGAAATCAAAGCCACCGCGCTGAAAGTCAGCGCTGTTGAGTTTGACGCCCACGGGAAAAGAGGGCCCCACTGCGTCCCTGACTGCCCGCACTGACTCGAGTAATGCCCGGGCGCGATTCTCTAGGCTGCCGCCCCATTGATCTTTCCGTTGATTGGAGCGTGGACTCAGGAATTGAGAGAGTAGATAGCCGTGGGCTGCGTGTAATTGAACCCCGGTAAAACCCGCATTTTTAAGAACCCGCGCACAGCGGGCGAAGCCGGCAATCACTGCTTCAATATCCGCCTCAGACATGGCCACGGGCTCCCCGAACTGGCCGCCGGGAAGGCCCAGTTTCACTGCGGACGGAGCCTTTGGGTGGGGGTTTACCATTTTTTGGCACTGGCGGCCGGCGTGACTGATCTGGGCCCAGAAGTGGTTGCCGCCACGTTTGCCTGCCTCAGCCCATCGCCGCAATGCGCTCATCGCCTCTTCGCCGGGCTCGCTGTCAATGATGACATTGCCCGGGCGCTCGAGATGACCCCCGTCGATCTGTACGTTTCCCGATAGCAGTAGCCCGGCGCCACCATCACTCCAGAGACCGTAAAGCTGTGTCAAGGCGGGTGTTGCTTGTCCCAAGGGGTCAGCCAATCCTTCGGTCATGGCCGCCTTACAGAGACGGTTAGGCAGTGAGGCGCCACAGGGCAAAGTCAGCGGCCGTTCAATCATGGCGGGCGCCCTTGTGGTCATTCTCGCTACCGGGGAGGATCTGATAGACCGACCCCTCGTCAGAAAGAGCAACAATGCTTCCGTCGCTGGCGATCCTCACATCACGGATACGGCCAGTAACATCAGGAAATGGTTCGGTTTGCTCAAAACCCGATTCCGTCGGTGCCAGGCGATATAGTTTTTGATCCTTGAGTGCACCGATCAGCAGACTTCCATCCCAATCTGGGAAACCGTCGGCGCGATATATGGCAAGCCCAGACAGGGCGATACTGGGCACCCAGTGAACAACCGGTTGTTCCATGCCCTCCGCCTCGGTGTAAGGAGAAATGATTGCCCCGGAGTAATCAACGCCATAGGTAATTGCGGGCCAGCCGTAGTTGTTACCCGCGACGATCCGATTGAGCTCGTCGCCACCTTTTGGGCCATGTTCCGTCATCCAGATGGTGCCGGAAGCCTGATCCACCGCCAGTCCCTGAGGATTTCGATGCCCGAAGCTGTAGACCCGTGGGGCCCGATCCGGAAAAGGGTTGTCGGCCGGTGCCGTGCCATCGGGCAGGATCCGCAATAATTTCCCCATCTCGCTGTCGAGAGATTGGGCCTGTTCCCGATATTCGAACCCCTCGCCAACACTGACCAACAGGGAGCCGTCAGCAAGAAATGCCAGCTTACCACCGTAGTGGGCCGCCTTTGCCTTGCTTGGATTGACCTCGAGGATAACTGAGACGTCCTCTAGCTGTTGGTCGACCAGCCGGGCACTAGCGACGGTCGTACGGTTACTGTCTTCGTCACCCCCGGCATAGGAAAGATAAATGGTTTGATTGTCGGTAAAAGCAGGATCGGTGACGACGTCGAGCAACCCCCCCTGACTCTTGAAGTAGACCTCAGGTGTGCCCGATATCGTGCTGACGCTGCCATCGCGATTAAGTCGCAAGAGTTGCCCCGACTTCTCCGTGACCAGAAAGCCTTGCTGGGCGGGGAGTTCCGCAATGGACCAGGGCTTATCCAGTCCGGTGGCAAGTACGTTGATGTGATAGTCGGTTGCCATCGCGCTGATCGCGATGCAGCAGAGGCACGCCCCCGCTATCCAGAAACGGACAGACAGGAAAATTGACATGAATTGGTTACTCCTGCGCAGTGCTGTTTAGGGGCGTGTACTATACCGTGTTATGAAAAGAGCGATGGGCGTAAGTGCGCATTAGTCTGGTCGTTAATTAGCCAGAGATGGGATCGCCCGAGGAATATGAGAGGAAAATCGTGCTTCGAGGAGTGACGGCTTATTTCGTGGCCGTAATAGCGGGATACCTGGTTGCGAGTGCTATCGCGACAGTAGAGGTGCTGTTGACCGTCAGTGGCTTTGGGTTGACGCCGAGTTTTGCCGATGTGCTGGCGAGTATTTGGATGGATTGGCTCGGCATGGTTGGATCTTATCTGCCGTTGATTGCCTTGGCTCTTGCTATCGCACTCCCGGTGGTGGCCAAGCTGCGCCGTTGGGTGGGCGGCGAGCCGCTACCGTGGTACCTCGCCGCGGGATTCGTGGCGCTTGTAGCGCTTCATCTCATTATGGAGGCCACTCTCGGCTTGGTGGGATTCGCCTCAGCCCGCTCGATACCGGGCTTACTATTGCAGGGCGTTGCCGGTGGTATCGCAGGCTGGTGTTTTTGCCGAATGCAGGGTGCTCAATCATGACGGGTGAGGCTCAATTTGACGCCGGTATAAAGGCATTAAAAGCCGGGCGAGCCGTGGATGCTCGCGCGCAATTCCAGAGCAGTATCGATGTGGGTCTAGATACAGCTCAGCTCTGGCTCGGGTTTACTCTTGCCTGCGTGATGCAGGGTGATTTAGTCGCTGCCGAAGCCGCTGTTGACCAAGTGTTGAGCCGGGAGGGGAAAAATCTCCGGGCGCTCATTATCAAAGGTGATTTACTGGCGGGTAGAAATGATGACCAAAATGCCGCGGCTCATTACAGTCTTGCGCTCCGCATCGCTTCTCTCCTGCCATCAGTGCCCGATGGCATAGCCAAGGACCTGAGTCGCATACAGGAGCACCTAAATGAACTGAGTCATCGCTTTCGGCAACACTTAATCGAGCAGTTGGCGGCCGTGGGATATCAGCGTGCAACGGCACCATCGCGGTTCAACGATGCGCTCGATCTTATGATGGGGGTGAAAGCCAGAGATCAGGAAACCGACCAGTTTCCGCAAATGCCCCATGTCTTCTACATGCCTCATCTTCCTTATCGAACTTTTTATCCGAAAGAATATCTCCCTTGGATGGAATCTTTGGAGGATGCGACCGATACCATCGAGCGTGAACTTAGCGGTTTGCTCAGTAAAAGCCAGGGTCAGTTCAAGCCCTATGTTCACAGCGGTCTCGACAAGGCGCCAGCGGATGATGGCGGCCTCCTTGACAGCGATAGCTGGACATCCGCTTATCTGTGGAACGATGGGGAGCCCGAACCTGAGGTCATGGTGGCCTGTCCCGAGACAGCGAGGTTGATGGAATCCTTACCGCTCACGCACATCAAAGGGTTTTCCCCTTCGGTGCTTTTTTCGAAGCTCAATGCTGGCGCTACAATCGCGCCTCATACGGGGATGATAAACGCGCGCCTGATCTGCCATCTGCCGCTGGTAGTGCCGCCATCCTGTGGCCTACGGGTGGGTGAGGACGAACGCGACGTTGTGCGAGGAGAGGCCTGGGCTTTCGATGACAGCATCAATCATGAAGCATGGAATCGCAGCGACGAGGACCGAATTATTCTGTTATTCGATGTATGGCGCCCCGAGTTGAATGAAGATGAACGAATGCTCATTTCAACACTGCTTGGCGCGGTAAAGCAGTATCGAACAAGCACCTGATTTATGGATTACTGTTACGACCCCGTTCCCGCGCCGAAACTAGAAGAGCTGAGTGAGGCCGAGCGCCATGCCAGGGCAGAGGCGTATTTTGCGGCCATGCAGTCACGGCGCTCAATTCGTGACTTTTCGGATCGTCCTGTTAGTCGAACGGTGATCGAAACTTGTATTCGCGCCGCGGGCACAGCGCCCTCGGGGGCGAATCATCAGCCGTGGCACTTTGCCTGTGTTGGAAATCCGTCGATTAAACGAGAAATCCGTCTGGCAGCAGAAGAGGAAGAGCGGGCTTTTTACGCGGGTAAGGCCGGGGACGAGTGGCTGCAGGATCTGTCTCCCTTGGGGACAGACGCACAAAAGCCATTTTTGGAAATCGCCCCCTGGCTTATTGCGGTTTTCGCCGAGCGTTACAGGCTTGATAACGATGGCAGTCGCCAAAAAAACTACTACGTGCCAGAGTCAGTAGGGATCGCTACCGGCATGTTGCTCTCGGCTTTGCACCAAGCGGGGCTGGCCACCCTGACCCATACGCCGAATCCAATGAAGTTCCTGAACAGGATACTGTCACGGCCGGGTAATGAACGTCCGACGATGCTCATTGTCGTGGGACACGCCGATGAGCAAGCGATGATTCCTCGTGCAGCGACGATAAAAAAACCTCTCGACCACATCAGCAGCTTTATTGAGTAGGGCATTACCAGCGGGCCTATCGATGGCATCAAAGGAGAGTCGAAAAACATGATGAAAGTGATATTGGTCATGCTTTTCTGCCCGTGTTTACTGTTGGTTTACCTGTTCTTTTTTTATCAGGACGAGAGCGATCAGGTCTGTGCCGGCGCTGATAGTTCGCCCTGTCCAGACTTGCTGAGAGCTGAGGTGTCCGTTGTTATTCATGAAGGCATCGATTCCCTTTGGGCCGCTTGCGTGCTTCCCGAGATCGACGCCTGCGCTATCAGGACCGCCTCATGGGGAGAGGCCCATTGCGTTATTCACCAGCTGGCGTCCGCTCCCGCACAGGTATTTGAGCATGAGATGAACCATTGCAGGGGATGGGACCATGACGGGACTGGTATCGCGGCTTACGCGCAACCCTGGCGGGTGAATCGTGGGCTCTGGCTGGCTCGTGGAGCCAACCAGTAGGCTCATGAAGCCGGGATGCGTTGCCCGCGACCCCAAGGAGCGCCAAGCTCGATAAGTGACTCTCTCAAGGCGGGGAGCTCCTCGCTGAGGATGGCATTGAGTCGCACGCGAATGGGTTCAAACTCTGTCTTGGCATTGTCGAGGCTCTGACGATGAGCCGGCGTGGGTCCATAGGTTGATTCTGACACTCCTCCGTAGGCGTGCCACAGCCAGCTGGTAACCCGGTGTTCGTCGTAGGCACCGATAGAGCCTTTCGATTCATTGCCCGACAAGGCTTCCTCAAGAGCGTGAACTTCCTGACGCAAGTCATGCAGCGCTGTTTCCAAAGAACCCGGTGCGGTAGCCGATGCGCCGAGCATTTTGCCGAGTGTCTCGATGTCTTCAGCCGCGTCCTCCAGTGCGTAGCTTGCGGCGCTGATTTGTCCGGAGACCTGTGCCAGCTCCTGCCAAAAGGCATTTACGTCCTCGAGAGGAGCACCTTCCAATGAGGGCTGATAAAGGCGCTTGACGGTGAAGGACACAGGGTCCGAGAGTACGCGGCTGGCACCGTCTTTTGTTAACACCAATTCGGCACTGTACTCACCGGGAATCGCCATGAGCCCACTCGGAGGCAATCCTTGCCAGTTGGGCGGGGTTTCAATGGCGCCGGAGTAGGGGTGACGTAAATCCCAGGCCACCCGGTGGAAGCCTTTTTTGGTTGGGGCGTCGAGTCGACGAATAACGGCACCCGCGCTGTCTTTGATTACCAACATCAGCGCTGGTGGCGTCTCCCGACGCTCCGCTTCTACCGTCTCCCAGCCGGGAAAGCTAATTTCTTTATTTTCCTTAATCGCGATTTTTTCTGCTTCCTGGCGTTGCTTTTCCGCCGTTGGAAAGCCCTCAGACAAGTGATAGGTGAGCACCGCGCCAAAGGGTGGATTGTCTGCTACGTACAGTTGGTCGCCCTGGGATCCTCGCCGAGTCGCCCCCAGCACACCGCGCTCGAAATACCAGTCCGCATCTCGAGTTGGAAATAGAACGGCCTCCTGTTCCAGGGTATCGTCTGCGAGTTCCCGCAGAGCCGAGTAGTCATCGAGTACAAAGAAACCACGCCCGAAACTTGCGGCGACTAAGTCGTTCTCCCGCCGCTGTATCTGTATATCGCGAATCGAAATCGTCGGCATCCCGGCGCTGAACTTGGCCCAGGATTCGCCGCCGTTCAATGTCAAAAACACCCCGAACTCGGTACCGGCAAAGAGCAGTCCCGGCTTTTCGTGGTCCTGTACCACACGCCAGACAAGATGCCGTTCGGGGATTCCTTCGGTAATACTTTTCCAGCTTTTACCCCGGTTTCGACTCACCAAAAGATAAGGCTTAAAGTCTCCATATTTATGGTTGTCCAAAGCGACATAGACCGTGTCTGCATCGTGGAGATCGGCGCGAATGTCGTTAACAAAAGCCGTCTTTGGCACGCCGGGGAGGCTGCCCACTTCTATTTGTCGCCACCGGTTACCACCGTCTTGGGAGATCTGAATCAATCCATCATCGGTGCCCGCATACAGAAGCCCCTCTGCAATTGGGCTCTCCGCCAACGAGGTGATGGTGTTGTAGTCCGACATGGCATACATATCCCAGGGCGCATCCCAGCCCCAGGTCTGATCCATGAGCGGCATCAGCATGCGATCTTCATTGCGGGTAAGGTCGGGCGAAATCGCCGTCCAGGAATCCCCGCGATCCTCTGACCGCCAGACTCGTTGGGACCCAAAAAATAGCGTTGTTGGGTTGTGTGGGCTGACCAGGATGGGTGAGTCCCAGTTGTAGCGCTCGGGAGGATCACCAGCCGCCGGCTGGGGTTTGATGTAAACCGATTCCCCGGTTTTTAGATCGACTCGAGTGAGGTTACCGCGCTGCCACTGGGCGTAGAGAATATCGGGATTACCGGGTTCGGTCGCGGGTTGGTGGCCGTCTCCTCCCAGCACCACCTGCCAGTCGGCGGTGCGAATACCGTGGACATTGTCGGTGCGTGATGGGCCGCCTTGGGTATTGTTGTCTTGTGTACCCCCGTAGATATTGTAGAAGGGCTCGGCATCATCCAGCGCCAGTTTGTAGTACTGGGTCACTGGTAAATTTTCCATGTAGCGCCAGGTCGCGCCC
>Ga0255767_1004831_pt1 | contig 10939 bp, 7 predicted proteins | sample 071ome_24_FD_179967 | JGI IMG/M metagenome (GOLD analysis project Ga0255767, IMG submission 179967) | Coastal salt marsh microbial communities from the Groves Creek Marsh, Skidaway Island, Georgia - 071402CT metaG (version 2) | ecosystem: Environmental > Aquatic > Marine > Intertidal zone > Salt...
AAAAGAAAAAAAAAAGAAAAAAAAAAAGGGGAGAGAGAGAGAGAGAGAGAGAATTGCGTGAATTAAAAGTACGCATACATATATACTTTAAAAAAAGATGATCCCGCAATACTGTTCGCAGTGCAAATCCGACGTCGTCGCGGAAGTAAACGACGCGAATGGATTCACGTGTTGCACGGTATGCGGTAAGATTCTCGACGATTCCGTGTTTAGCACGGATCCAACGTTTTCGAAAACCAGCGGTGGGGCGATTCAAGTGGACGGGAACTTTGTTCCAGAATCGGGCATAGCGCACTCCGTCGGGAGACCGACCAGAGGAGGGAGAGTGTTTGGGTTGCAAATTGATTCTCACGAGAAGACGGTGAATAAAGGGAAGCAGGAGATTAATCAAATCGCGGATCGATTGGCGATGAAACCGAGAGAGGACATCACGGCTTCGGCGCACAGATTGTATAAAATCGCGGTGTCGAGAAACTTCACGAGAGGACGAAGGACGGCGCAAGTCGCCGGGGCGTGTTTGTACATCGTGTGCAGACAAGAGAATCGGCCGTACATGTTGATTGATTTTTCGGACGTGTTACAAACGAACGTGTACGTTTTGGGTGGCGTGTTTTTACAACTTTGTCGATTGATGCGATTGGAGCAACATCCGTTGATGCAAAGACCGATTGATCCTTCGTTGTTTATTCACAGGTTTGCGGATAAGATGAACTTAGGGAAACGAGTGCACTCGGTTTCAAACACCGCGTTAAGGCTCGTTGCTTCCATGAAACGGGACTGGATGCAAACGGGACGTCGTCCAGCTGGGATTTGCGGCGCGGCGCTTTGGGTCGCCTCGCACGTTCATGGCTTCGATCGATCGAAAAGCGACGTAGTTTCGATCGTACACATCGGCGAGCAAACGCTGAAGAAAAGAATCACGGAGTTTAGCTCGACGCCAGCGGCGTTGTTGTCCGTGGAAGAATTTGATGCGCTTTCGCAAAAGTATGAAAACGATGACTTCATCGGAAGCAAAGAGCAACAAGATCTCATCTGTAGCGGATCGACGACGCTAACGTGTAAACACAAAGACGACGACGACATGCCCGAGCATTTTCAACACGGCATGTGTCGAGCGTGCTACATTGATTACGTGAAAGTTTCTGGTGGAACAACTTTTGCGGGCGGGATGGACCCCCCGGCGTTCATCGCGGCGCAGAAAAAACGAGACATGGAAGCGCTCAATTCGAGGGTGTTGCGAATCGCAAACTTTGAGGCCGGCCAGGCAGAAGTCCAAGCTGAGTTTGAAGGCGCACTTTTAGAGGGCGAAATCAACGAGTTTGCAATGATCGCTGGCGTCGTGCAAGGCTCAACAGCTGCTGCGGGTGGTGCCACTAATACTGGCGCTACTGGAACGCAAGCCGAAGAAAGACGACCGCCGCAGGTAATTCGCCAAGTGCAAGTGCAACGCGTCGTGTTGAAAGAGCCGCCGTTTAAATTTATGATAGAAGCGGAGAGAGTTTTGAAGAGACTTGTTGGTACTAAGCCGGCAGAGCTGTATTGCTTACCGTTCGTTCACGGTAAATCGAAAGGATGCGTTTTAAGAGAACACTTCCGAAACGACATCGACGACTTTGCCAAAGATATTCGGCTCGAAATAATGCACTATTTGATCAATTTAGGATGCTTCGACGATGGCGCATTGGAGTATTTGAACACTCTTTACCCATCGCGCGATTTAATTTTGCTCGGTAAAGAAGACTTTACGCCTCCGGAAAACCCAGTCAAGATAGAAGTAGATGATAAAGTAGAAAAGGCGAAGAAAGAAGCGGCTGAAAATATCAGAAAATATAAAGTGAATAAGGAACCGCCTCTGCCAGGTACAACCTTCAATGATTTGATCAAGAAGAACGAGGAACAACGAGAAATGGAAATGAACGAAGTAAAAGAGGAAGAAGGTAAACCAGAAACCGGAGTCGACACGCCAACCAACGACGAAGAGGAGATGAGAGACGTGTGTTCGGATATAGACGACGAGGACATCAACGAGTACATGAACAACGAGGAACAAGTCAACTTGAAACGCGTCATTTGGTCGGAAATGAATAAAGACTATATAAAGTCGCAAGCGGCAAAAGAGGCGGCGAGCAAGGTTGCAGCTGCTCGAGATTCCAATCAACCACCGAAAAGAAAATACAACACAAAAAAGAAGGAAGAAAAGTATCAACGAGCGGAAAATGCCGCCGTGGCTGCGCAAACAGTTCTCATCAAGAAACGCGGCGTTTCATCGAAAATCAACTACGAGGCACTGCAAAACTTGTTCGACGACAAAAGTGACGCGAAAAAGAAGAAAAAAGCGGCGTCGGCTGCGGCATCCGCGAAAGACAAAGCTGCGCCAAAGGAGACAACGATGACAAAATCAGCCGCGCCGCCGGCGAAGAAAGCGAGCGATGCTGGCGCGGCAGATACCGCAACGGCCAAACGAAAACGAGAAAAAGAAGAGACGCTGCCGATACCGACGGTAGACTCGGTACCAAGGAAGACGGCGACAAAACCCAAGTCAAGAGCTGCAGCTGCACTCGCGGAAAAAATGAAAGGGAAGAAGAAAGCGCCGCCTCCTTCAAAAGAGAAACCGGCGCCTCGCGCTACGCGAGCGACTCGAGCCAGCGACGCAAAGAAGTTCGTCAGATAGAATGTAAAACATACTGTTATATTAATAAACAAAATTTGCTCTTTTATAAATTCAATGTACTAATTACACTTCATTACCGTCATCATTCTTATTTACAAACACATATTATTTTTATATCAAGTAGTGTGTACTACGGGTGACCTTTTCAATTTTACTTTTTACTCGAAAGCCTCGCGAGCGAGTTTGGCGATTTCGCCATCGCTCTTACCCTCCCTCACTGCTTCGATCAACTTATTCTGTCTCATGTTGAAAAACATCGCCTTCACCGCGTTTTTCAACGCCGGATGAAACTCTTCCCCCTTTAAAATTTCCTCCGGCGTCTTCCACGCGTACCCGTCGTACTCCGTGTTCACCATCTCGACGTTGGCTTTCTCCTCGTCCGTAATGGTCGCCGTGGATACCACAATCACATCTCCGGTACCATTCTCGCTCGGCGCTTGTTTTCTCTTCGCCCACACGTGCGTGGACGTGTGCACGACTTCAAATCTCTCCTCTTTGATATCTATTTTACATTCCCTTCTCACGTTTATCCTCGCCGCTTGGAACACCGAGTCGCCCACTTTAATCCTCCCACCGATAAACCACGGCCCGTTCGCGGCGGGTTCCACGTTCCTGTACCCGATGAGAATCCTACCTTCGGAATCTCGCAACAACACGTCCGCGCACCCTTTCACGATGCAATCTAAAGCGCGAGCGTACTCCTCGTCTTCTAAAAACGTGGAATTTTTCGCGTACTCTCCCGTCTCGTAGTGCGCGTGCAGACTCGAGCGATGCGCGCCGGAATAATACGACATCGTCGTTCGCGCGCGAGAAGAAGATAATTTGTTCTCTCCTTTTTCACCACCACCACCCGCGGTGGTCGTGGTGGTCGTCGCGGTCGTGGTGGTACCTTCGGTCGCTTGTTGCTTCATAGAGACTAAAACAACGAAGAAGCTGTGTGTTTCGGAGACGTGCGTGTGTTCCCCACGTTATATGTATAGTGTTGTTGGTCTCCCTTTCTTATTTATTATTGGCTGCTTTTTCCTCTTCTCTCTCTCTGCGAAAAAAATGTATCAAAACCGAAACCTCTCGAGCGCCGCGCGAGTTTTAATTAATGGGAGCAAAGTAGAGATTTGAGAGCTTTTCTCTCTCTCGTTTTGTCTCTTTACCTCTCTCTCCATTATTTTTTTCGTTATTACATACGAGAGAGAGAGAGAGAGAAGAGCTCGCTCGCCGCGTGCACTCACTACTAACTGCTCTTTGAGGAAACACACTTACACACACACACAGAGAGAGAGAGAGAGAGAGTTCTTCTCGTCGTCGTTGTTTATATCGAAAGGTAGCCGAGCCTTCCGCGCTCTTTTCTTTTTGATTCAGAGAGAGAAAAAACCGCCGCCAGAGCTCTTTTTGGGGAATTCTATTCGTTAATACGTGTACATATTAAAAAGCCTCGATTTTCCATCATGCCCGCGGCTTCGGCGAAGAAGAAGTCCTCCTCCTCTTCTAAAGGAGGAGGAGGAGCGACGGCGGCGGCATCGTCGTCGATGGAGGAGAAACTCGCCTCGCACTTGGAGATGCAGAAGAAATTCGTCACCGTTGGTTTCTCGGAGAACAAACACACGCAAGAGAGAGCGTACTTTAACGCGTACAGCGGAGGGTCCGGAGCGACGGAGGAGGACGAAGATCCGTTTACGCTCGAGTCATTTCGGAAGAATTTTACGATTAAAGTCACGCAGAATAACGAATCGACGAACACGTTGGAGTTTGAAATGGAAGGAATATCGGCGGCGTTTGCAAACGCGTTTAGGAGGATCATCACAGCCGAGGTGCCGTCCATGGCTATCGAGAGGGTATACTTTCGACAAAACACGAGCGTGATTGCGGATGAAATTTTCGCGCACAGGTTAGGTTTAGTGCCTATTTTAGCCGATCCTAACGAGTTTGAGAGTTTTGATAAAGATACGCACACGGATTTATTGAACGAGAAGAACACGATCGTGTTTAAATTGCACGTGAAGTGTCAAAAGGAGAGAGACGCGAGCGGGAACATTGTGCCGGACTCGATTTTACACGAAAAAGTATATTCAAAAGATTTAGTGTGGTTACCAAACGGATCAGAGTTGGAAGATGAAAGTCAAGGCGGGGATAATAATGACGATGACGATGACGACGACGACGACATGGACGACGACGACGACGAAAAGAAACAAAGGAAGAAAAAGAAAATCAAAACGTTTAGCAACTTCTCCGAGTCGCAGGAGAAAAAATTCGGGAAAGACGGCATCAAAACGGTCCACGACGACATTCTCCTCGCAAAACTCGTCCCCGGTCAAGAGATTGAGCTTGAAGCGCACTGCATGAAATCTATCGGCGCCGATCACGCGAAATTCTCCCCGGTTGGCACGTGCTGGTACCGTCTCGTCCCCACCGTGTACTTCAAAAAACCAATCGTCGGCGCCGACGCGAAAATTTTCATGAGCGAGTGCAGCGACCCGATCCCGAACCACCAGTGCTTTGAACTCAAAGGTTCCGGCGAGAAAGCCGAGGTCAAAATCAAATCCATCCGAGGGTGCGACTTCTGCTTAGAGCGCATTCGCGAGCTCTCCGGCGAGTCCGGTTGGGATTCCAAAATAGCCGTCTTGAAAAAGCGGGATCACTACATCTTCACCATCGAATCCGTCGGCGCGAGGAAACCAGACGTCATTTTCAAAGAAGCCGTGAATATTTTAAAGAGTAAGTGCCATTCCGCGTTAGGGCGGTTGTTGTAATACACACACTTACACAGAGAGAGAGAGAGAGAGACTTTGTTATCGTCATATTATATTATCTGTCTTCACGCGACTGTTTGGACTGACGACTCTGGCGAAAAAGAAAAAAACAAACATCTCAACCGCGAGCGACCATTCGTTTTCCACATTTTCGACACTTTTTTCGCCGTCGATCCGTTTCTCTCTTTTTTATGCATCATCGAAGCGTCGTTTCTCGCACTTAAACGTGCACACGTCAAAACAAAAATACACATCTGCACGCATAAAAAAAAACAAAAATATAAATTAAAGCGCGCGCGCTTTGGAGAGAAGACACTCACACCACCCGACCGAAAAAGCTTTGAGGCCCGAATCACGGCAAAATACTTTGGAAACTCTCTGGGCCTGAAACAGCGCGCGGCGGAACTTTCATCTTTTTCTTCTTCCCCGTGGGATCTCTCGCAAAGCGACGCGCATCTAAAATTTGCGTGCGATTTTTTTAGATACACAAATGTCGACATGTGCGCATTTACCCATTTCAGACGACGCGCGACAGCGTTTTGGCGTCGCGTCGGTCGCGAACGAGGTGGAACGAAAACGATTGAAGACGCTTTTCGCGAACGCATCATCGTTGTCGCCTTCTTCTTCTTCGTCGTCCATGTCGTCGTCTTCGGTCGAAAGAAGATGTCATCACAACGAGTTGCAAAGAAATCTCATCAGTCACTCTCGTCGCTTCGACGCGACGGTCGAAAAAGTCTCGCGAGAGGAAAAGACGAGGAAAAGGAGAAAATCTCTCCTGCGTTTGACTTCTCTAAAAATATTCGAGGAGGACGAAGACGAAGAAGAAGAAGAAGAAGAAGAAGAAGAAGAGATACGAGAAGAGATCCGGCAGATACTGCGGATCGTCGAAGCGCGAAGAGCATTAGCGGCAGGAAAAGAAGACGAAGAGGAGAAGGACGCTGCTCGTAGGAAGCGAAAGAGAGCGTTTTCGAGTCTTTCGGATTCTTCTTCGGCGTTGGATACGGAGTCGTCTTTTTCTTGTTCGCGCGCGTAGCTCGCTGGGCTCATTTTTTGTTGTTATTGTTGTTGTACATACTATCAAAGTCATTTTTATGTTTTACTATTAAGTTGTTCTAAAGGTTTACTATTACATTTATACTCTATACTAATATGCTAACGACTAACTATACGCGCGCGCGTGCTTTGATTTTTAACGATACGCTAATAAATAGCCCGACTCTTTCATGCCTTTTAGGACCATCGCCTCTAAATCGAACGCGTGAGACGCGTGTGCTCGAGGTTCGTAGTTCGCTTCGCCGCGTTCTTTAGGGAAGTAGTGGTACGCCCCGCTCGTTTTGCATCCGTGCACTTTACACTCGTCCGCGCTGAAACCAAAAATAGAAACCGCCGCGTCTTGTCTTCCTCCTGTTCCTTTTCCGTTACCGCAGAGTTGGAGCGCCATGTACGCAGTCAAAAATCCAGTCGAAGGCGCGTTGCCACCTTTGAAAATATCCACGGTGGCATCAAAACCACCACTAAAACTATTCTTTGAGTCACCGTTCATCGACTTGAACGCGTCGTTGGGTTTGTAATTCACGACTGGCGAAAGAATCTCGGAGATGGCTCGACGAAAAATTGACAAAAGTTTTGCCGCGTGCGAATTCGCTCGAGAAGTCAAAAACAACACCTTCACGAAATTTGGTCTCCTCTTGACGGTGTTTTTGCAAAAGTTCGTGAACTCTTTCACGTTACACCGCGAAGCGATGTATAGAACTTTCTCGTTCGTTTCCAAATCGGCTTCTAAGCGTCCAATAATTTTGCTCTCACTTTCTAAACTCCACTTTTCGGTCCATTTTTTATTCAACACGCGCACCGTCGTTTTTCCGCCCACGTCTCGCATCAATCTGCCGTTACTATTATCAAAATTCTCCGCTCCATTCAACAACACGCCATTTCCTGCTGGAGCGTTGTTCAAACGAAATACCGCATCGTGCGAATCAATATCCACCCCTAAATTTGATTTCAAAAGCGATCCCGAATTCCCAACCACCGCGCACGTCTCAAGCTCTCGCCCGAATCCCTTTGCAAAATCCTCCTCGTTGAAAGGCAACATACCCGAACTCTCCTCGTCGAAAAAACCATCGTATTTATCCCGAATTCTAGACCAATTCATTTTCGTATAAAACATATCCCTGCTTAAATCCGCCAATCCAAACCTGCTCGGCACGATGAGCTGAGGGATTCTCCCTAAAATAGCCTTCGCCCCTTCCAATTCGATCCGAACGACATCCTTCGCCGCTTGCATCTCTTCTTCGGTCAAACCTAACTTCCTTCTCACTCGTTGTTCGCTCTCGTGATTCCCTCTGATAAAATCTATGGCGTTGTTTAATCGTCGAAGAATTCGTGCTTCTCTTTGCCGCCTCGTCACGCCTCTAAAATCTTCCTCTCTCGACGTAAACTTGTCGAGCGAGTTCTTCACGTACTCGTACACGACCAATCGCGTCTGGTTTCTATACAGACACGATGCGTCTATCGCGGCTTCCTCGGGATAGTTCACGTTGCAATGAATGGATTTAATATCGTCTTCTACGCATCGACACGCGTTGTTGTTCTTCCCCATCGCGGCGCCTCCCACTCTGTTGTTGTTCCTGTTGTTGTTCTTTTGTCGAATTGTTGTCGTCGAGTAATCATCGTCGTCGTTAAGTTCATCGGAAGATACAAAAATATTCTTCTTCATCCTAATATCCCTTCCCTCATCGTCACCATCGATACCACTCGTCCTCGCGCGGCTCGTCGTCTCGCCGCGATGATGCTCCTCCATCGCTCCTCCTCCTCCCATCATCATCATCCTCATCGTCGCATCTGCGTTTGAATTTTTCGCGATGAAAAAACGCGCCAACTTTTGCATCGCCTCGACGAAGAAAAAAATGGACAAGACGCCGAGCCAGAAGAAGTACGACGATTTCGGTCGCTCGTGCTTCCTCTTCTTCTTCGAGCGAGGTGGTGGTGGTGGTGGTGGAGGCATCGTCGATGACTGTCTCGCTTTGAAGAGTTGCGCGAGAAATTTGTGTTGTTTCCTGCGGAGGACTATTTGAGATTTACGGATTACGTCGCGTACGCGTACAAACGGACGACGCGAATATAATAAACTGAATTTTTTTAAGAATTACAACGTTCAACTTTTATCAAAGCGTGTGGAGGACATCAAACGCGCGCGTGGTGGAAGTAGTAGTCTCTTCATTCTCTGATTCGTTTTTAAACTCCCGTCGTCGTCGTCGTCGTCGTCGTCGTCTTTGCGTCTTCGTCGTCCTCTCTCGCTCTCTCTTCCCTTCTCTCTTAATTTTTCTTCCTCCTCAAAGGTTTAATCACCACCTCTTGCTCTTCTTCCTCGAAGACGTCGTCGTCGTCGTCCTCTAACCACTCGTCTTCGTCGTCTCCTCTCTCCGCGATGGTATCCTCGATCGCCATCATCTCTTCTTTCGTGGCGTTCGACGACGCGGAAGCTCCTCTCTCGCGTTCCTCTCTCAAAATGTCTAAAATCGAGTTTACTTTTTGCCCTCGCTCGAAGCTTTCGTCCAAGACGAATCGAACTTCCGGCGTTAATCTCAGGGAGATTTTCGAGCCTATTTTGCCTCTCACGTACCCTTCGAGCTTCTTCAAGCCTTTCATGGCGTTTTTCTTCCCTCGCTCGTCGCCGAGCACCGACACGTAGACTTTCACCACTTGCAAATCGTTCGATACCTAATATTAAATATACGCGCGCGCGCCGCGTCGGTCAGTCCTAGCTTTTACTACGTCGTAAACGAGAGAGAGAGAAACAAGACAACAACGAACAACAACGAAGCAGAGAGAAGAAGAAGAAGAAGAAACAAAAACAAGTTTATTTTTAAATATACCTCGCAATCCGCCACCGTCGCGAGCGTCGTGTTGTTCACGTCCACCCCGAACTTCACGTCCGGGTTCAACATCCCTTTGATTTTCGCATCGTTTTGGAACATGTTTCCAATCTCCCGTCGCATTTGCTGTTGCACTCGCGCGACTCTTCTCGGGTCCGCGCACGTCACCGTGAGCATAAAAGCACCACCACCACCACCCGAAGAAGAAGAAGAAGAGGAAGAAGAAGAAGAAGCGCTTCTTCTTCTTCTCGCGGCGTCGTTCGGGAAAACGAACGCGTCGTCGCTCTTCGCGATGCTTCGCCTCGAGGAGAAGAGGGAACTCCGCTGCCGCTGCCGAATGCTCGCAGCAGCACTCGCGTTGTTCGTTATTCCTCCCGATGTTGTTATCGTCGTCATCGCTCTCGCGTTATTTCTTTTTACGAACCGCTCTTCCGCGCGTTGTTGTTGTTGTTGTGACGACAACGACGCGATACGAAAAGCCGCCGCCGGGGAAAATGTCGACTTTTTTTTCGCGCGAATTCGTCGTCGTCGTCACTTTTTTACTTCCGCTGTGCTCTTTACGCGTAAAGAGAGCACAGACGTACAACGCTTTGCGATAATTATATAACGCGCGCACGCGCGAGTTCAGAGAGAGAGAGAGAGAGAGCATTTTTGATTAAAAAAGTACGATGAGTTTCTGCGCCCCGCTTCGTCTTTGTCATCATCATCAGCAACAACGACAACGACAAAAGCGAGGAATCAACGCTTCCTCTTCGTGTTCTTCTTCCTCTTCTCTTTTGTCGAGAAGACGACGAGGAAAAGGACGCGGCAGAGAGACGCTCGTTTTGTCTTCGTCGTCGTCCGAGCAGCAGCAGCAGCAGCAGCAGCAGCAGGAGCAAGGAAAGCAAGACGACGAGCGCATTCCCATCACCGTGTTGACTGGCTTTCTCGGGTCTGGGAAAACCACTCTGTTGAACCACATATTGACGCAAAACCACGGTAAAAAAATCGTCGTCATTGAAAACGAGTTCGGAGAGATCGACATCGACGGCGAGTTGGTCGTTCACCGGGAGAAGAACGAAAGCGAGGACATTTTGTTGCTCAATAACGGGTGCTTGTGCTGCTCGGTCAGAGGCGACTTGGTGGAAATGCTGACAAAGTTGTACGACACGAGGAAAGGAGAGTTTGATCACGTGGTGATTGAAACGACCGGGTTAGCGAACCCGGCGCCGATTATACAGACGTTTTATTTAGAGCCCGCGCTTTTGGATAACTTTCGCGTGGACGGAGTGGTGACGTTGGTGGATGCGAAACACGCGCACTTGCACTTGGACGAGGTGAAGCCGGACGGAGTGGTCAACGAAGCGTTGGAGCAAATCGCGTTTGCGGATCGAATCGTGTTAAATAAAACGGATTTGGTGACGGATGATGCAGAGTTGAACGGGTTACACAGACGCATAAGGGAAATCAACGCTTTGGCGGAGATTCAAAGGGCGACGAAAGCGAAAGTGCCGCTGGATTTTACTCTCGGCATCGGTGGCTTTGATTTAGAAAAAGTGCAAGAAGCAGTCATGGGCAAAGAAGAAAAGCATCAACACAGTCACGGCCATTCGCACGACGAACACGAGCACGAACACGAGCACGGTCACTCCCACGACGCCATGGTG
>Ga0255767_1004844_pt1 | contig 10919 bp, 8 predicted proteins | sample 071ome_24_FD_179967 | JGI IMG/M metagenome (GOLD analysis project Ga0255767, IMG submission 179967) | Coastal salt marsh microbial communities from the Groves Creek Marsh, Skidaway Island, Georgia - 071402CT metaG (version 2) | ecosystem: Environmental > Aquatic > Marine > Intertidal zone > Salt...
AAAGTGGAATGGCCAAGTAAACTGTGCCGCTCCAAACGTTTAGATCGATATCCAATGCTTTCAAGCGTAGTGGCGTTGTTGGTGGGGCCTCCATCGGAAGCGTTACCAATCCATCAGGTCCTTCGACTTTGATTTCAGTCGCGGTTAAACCTTTTGGTACGGGCTCTCCGTAGATGTGAAGGCCCTCGGGGAGCTCAAATGTTGTGACCAGTCGCCTGACAATGCCTTGCCTCAAAGTCCCGTTACCGCCATGTAGCGCCGCCGTTATTCGGATGCCGTCATCACTACTTTCAGCGCGTGGCGCGGTCTCATCGATGGTGACGCGTCCCAGAGCCGCATCGATCAAAATTTCGGGGCTTTCACGTTTCTTGTACGAGTCGTGAAAGAATTTTGAAATGACCCTGCCATCTTCATCGCAGACGAATACGCCCGGGTAGGGAATGCCATAGAGGAAGGCGTCCTGTTTTGATAGCTGCTCGTTGAGTAGCCCGTATTGTCTTATGACCCGGGAGTCGGTGTCTGATAACAGGGTGTATTGAACTCCCTGCTTTTGTGCGAATTCAGCCAGTGTTTCCTGGTCGTCATACGACAGCGCATAGAGCTTGATGCCAGCGGCCTCAAACTTGTCAAACGCATCTCGCAACTCACCTAGCTGCGTCCAGCAAGGGGGTCACCAGACAGCTGAGCGGTAGAAAACCAGCGCGGCTTTGCTCTCGCCGCGATCCTCATGGAAGTTAACAACACGTCCGAAAGCATCAGGCAGAGAAAAATCGGGAAGCCGATCTCCGACGGCGGGGCCGGTAGGTGCATCCACAGGGAGACTCGCGCGAACCGGGTGTCCCAACGGCGCTGGCGCATCAAATCCGAGTTCGTCGCGTTCTGCTCTCATGACTGCAATGTGCCACAACTCTTCGAAGTCTTGAATAGAAGAAGGGAGCAACTGCCGATAGCGGGTATCATGTTGTCAAGGTGGCCAATGTATGGAAGGTGACGGGGTGCTGTCAGGTCGCTGTCATCACCGTGGCGGTCACCGATTTGCATCTTTTTGATTCAATCCCAATCAACAGAACGTAGTGAGGACCGGTCAGTGATAAAGAGTCTGAGAACCAAGCACCATTACTCGCAGGAGCAACTCGCGCACATGTCAGGTCTGAGCCTCCGCACAATTCAACGTGTTGAGTCAGGTCAAAGCGCGAGCCTCGAAACACTGAAATCCCTTGCTTCTGTCTTTGAAATTGATGTGGATACGTTGAAGGGAGACATAACGGTGATTGATAAGAAGTCAGAGGATTGGGCCCTAGCTCCGGCATGGGTGAAGCTAGGGTTTTGGGGAATACGTGATCGGCGCGTGGCGATACGATTCGAGATCTTCTCTTTGGTGTGTGGCTTTGTTGGAAGCTTGGCGGCCCTGTTTTATCCAGTGGCCGCTGGTGCACCACTCTTCTTTTTAGCGGCTTACTGCTACGCGGTTCAGATTCGGTGGGTGGACAATAAGGGGCTCTGGCGCTGAAGCTCCCCTAATGGGGTGCGCGAAGTCACCGAAGATTTTACCTTTTTGTACAGGCTTATCCGGGAAATCCCAGAAACGTAGACGCTTCGTCAACGCTTTTGCGTTCGGAGACGACCGCGTTGGCAGGAAATGAATCATCGGGCCAGCCAAGCGCTACTGCCTTCATGATGACCTGATCATCGGAGATATTGGCGTGCTCTCGAACGACAGGGGACTGCATAATGCCTTGGCTATTGATGACCGCTCCCAGACCTCTAGACCAAGCAGCGTTGACCAGCGCGGTGGTGACCGCGCCGCAGTCAAAGGCTGTATCGTCACTGTCTGCTAGCACTGCATCATAGGTAATGATGATGCAGACGGGGGCATCAAACTGTCTAAACCCACGAAGCACCCAATCCTGACGTTTTTCAGTGTCCTCACGGGCGATATCCATTGCAGCGAATAACTGTTTTGCCACGCCTACTTGTCGATCTCTGTGTTGCCCCGCAAACGGAGAGCCAATCCGAAATTCCCGCGAGTGAGGAATGCCTGCTAAGTTGCGCTCGGTATTACCCTTACGGATACGATCCAGCACTTCGCCGGTTACGACAGTGAAGTTCCAGGGCTGGGTATTCATGGAGGAGGGCGAGCGCATCGCCAATGCCAAGACTTCTTTTATTAGGGACTCTGGAACTGGGTCCGGCTTGTAACCCCGAATGCTCCGCCGGCCTAAAACCACCTCGTCATAATGCACAGTCTCTCTCCTTGAATCATCGACGCGACTAACCTAGATCAATCTCTAATGAAAGGACAGTGGGATCGCGGGTTTACTGTCTGCCGAGTGCAAAAACTGAGGCTTTAAAAATGGGAGACAGTTACCACTAGCTCCTGATTTGCACCGTTTTTAAACAGGTATGGCGGAAGAGGTAGGAGTCGAACCCACCAGGCGCTTTGTCAGCACCTCACTGGTTTTGAAGACCAGGCACCCCACCGGGGACGTCGCTCTTCCATGGTTTTATATCTTGAGTCTGCTGCGAATCGCTTTTGGATTGGCAATTGTACGCTCATTACCCTGTCGCTGCGTGAAGTTAATACTGTCGAAGAACTCGAGTATTTCAACGGCTAGCTTCCGGCCGATGCCAAAATGATCTTTGAATTTAGCGACCGTAAAGGCGTTGGCTGCTGCGAGTGCCTCTGACCCATTGGCTAATTCCAGAAGTGTTTCTGTTAGTGCGTATCGGGTTGCATTGATGCGATGTAGGCGGCCGTTGCCGGTGCCCTGTTTAACTGCCAATTTAAGTGGTGTCTCGGCGAGATTCGCGTCTCGCTGAAGTTCTGACAGCACCGGTATTTGACATCCTGCCGACAGCAGGTGGCGCTCTAAACTCGTCCAATAGGTGTCATTTGTGTTGCGTTCGCTGCCTTTCTTTGTATGGTGAACGCGCCCATCAGTGAGCTCGATTACGCCCGTTTTGACCAGAGTTCTCAATGTTGCTTCGAGCAATGCTCGGTGAGCGCTTTTAGCGACGAATTTAATGAGCTTCTCGCTTGGAACACCTCTGGAATCATTCTCCTGCGTGCTGGTCTCGCTCAGCCCGGTAAGTAAAGCCTCCCTGGCGCTAGCAATGGCACTTCGGGTCGTAATCCATGTGGTTTGATTCAGGTCAAACGTCACCGCCATATCTGGAAGTGTCGGGACAGTGACACCTTGCTTCAAATTGAAGGCGCCAACCAGATCTGACCAGTTTACGGTCATGTCCGCCTCCAGTAGGGCAGACAAGGCGCTGCCGCTGCTGCCAGTTGCAAGTGCGCGAAGCCAAGTCAGGCGCTCGGGTTTAGCTTTTCCGTATTGCGGGCCGTTGGGATCTAAAATCGCACCACCACCAAGATGAAACGATTCGGAATCATCTCTCAGCACGAACCGCTCGCCCGAGTAAGTGCTGATTGGCGAATCGAGAATGAGCTGGGCCATTGATGATTGACCGGGAGCGAGGGATGAGATCGTGTTTTCAATCAGGGCCACTTTCGCGCCCACTCGCCGCGCTCCGATGTAGAGTTTGACTGGCAAGAGATGCTTTAGTGCAGTCGGCGCATCGGATAGGAGTGTTAGTTGAACATCAAGTCGTTGCGAGAGTTGATCAAGCGCGGGTTCAACAAGACAATCACCTCGATCAATATCGCTGATCTCTATTTTACCGGCTAAACACAGTGCGACACGCTGACCGGCGGTTGCCGATTTGACCATTACATCATTCGCGCGTAGCTCGCGCACTCGGACTTCCAGCCCTTTGGGTTGAAGGATTAAATGATCGCCAACACTGATGGTGCCGGTGCTTGCAGTCCCCGTGACAACTAAACCTGCGCCGCTGACATGAAAGCGACGATCAATCGACAGTCTGAAGCCGCGGTCTAGCGCTTGATCTCTACCTTTGGATGACATTGATTGAAGATGGGATTTAAGTGCGTCGATGCCATCACCCGTGACCGAGGAAACCTGAAACACCTCGCCCTCACTATTGTAGCGGGAATCGACAAGTTCTCGCGCCTTTTGAGCTACCTCCATGACCCGCTCAGGCGTTACCGCGTCAATCTTTGTGATCACAATATCGATGTCAGTGACACCGAGCACACTCAGGACATTTAAGTGCACGCTCGTTTGCGGCATCGGCCCATCATCGGCTGCGATAATCACTAAGGCACGATCGATACCAGAGACCCCAGAAATCATGGTGTTGATAAAACGATGATGACCGGGCACATCGATAAAACCGATGACTCGGTCGTCACTCGAGGGAAGGTAGGCGTATCCTAAGTTAATGGTCAGTCCGCGCGCCTTCTCTTCAGCGAGCGTGTCGGTATCGACACCGGTGAGTGCCTTGATCAACGATGTTTTGCCGTGATCAACGTGACCGGCAGTTGCAACAATCACTTAGGGAGCTCTGAGAGTTGCTCTAGAAACGCGTCTTCGTGAATCGCTTCAAGGCAGCGAAGATCTAAAAGCAGCGCGCCATTATGGAGCCGCCCAATAACGGGCTTGGGAAGTTGGCGCAAACCCGTGGCCAGTGCGCGTAGAGGCTCGTCCTCACCGTTGGTTGCGGTAATGGAGAGTGCGGCACTGGGGAGCACTTCAACGGGGAGTGCTCCGCTGCCAATTTGGCTGAAGACTGCTGCTGTATCGACACGGTATTCACCGCCCAGCACTGACCTGACTTTCGGGGCGAGCTTGTTGGCCTGCTCACGAATACTCTTTTCTGCCCGCGTGAGTAATCTGAGTGTCGGAAGCTTTGAGACGAGCTCGTTCGGATTGAGGTACAGCTGGAGGGTTGCCTCGAGCGCTGCCAAGGTCACTTTATCCAATCGCAATGCGCGCTTCAGCGGGTTCTGCTTCACGCGCGCGATGAGATCGGCGCGGCCGGCAATAATGCCTGCCTGGGGCCCGCCGAGTAATTTATCACCGCTGAAAAGGACCAAGTCGGCGCCAAAAGTGAGGGTTTGCTGCGCCGTGGCTTCGTGAGGTAAGCCGAGCGCTTTCAAGTCGATGAGGTTGCCACAGCCCATATCGACGACGAACGGTATTTGGTTTGCTTTAGCAAGTGCCGCAAGCTCCGGCTCAGGGACTGTATTGGTAAACCCTTCAATCCGATAGTTGCTTGTATGCACGCGCATCAACAGCGCAGTATCAGCATCAATGGCGTTCGCATAATCTTTGAGGTGTGTTCGATTGGTTGTGCCGATCTCAACGAGGCTGCAGCCCGAACGTCCCATGATGTCAGGCACACGAAAGGAGCCTCCAATCTCTACGAGTTCGCCGCGAGAAACGGGTACCTTTTTACCGAGCGCCAAGGTGTTCAGGGTAAGCAGGACCGCAGCGGCGTTATTGTTGACAACCGTTGCCGCTTCCGCTCCCGTGAGCTCACAAATTAGCGACTCAATATGGCTGTCTCGATCCCCTCGATGACCCTGTTCAAGGTCGAATTCGAGGTTGTTGGCACTACCCGCTACTCGATTCATGGCGTCGATAGCGGCATCAGCCAGGTTCGCGCGCCCAAGATTGCTATGAAGGACAATACCCGTGAGGTTGAAGACCGATTTCAAAGCCGGTTGAGACGCGTCAGAGAGCCCGTTGCGAATAGTTTGCTGGATAATTGAGAGATCCGAAGACACCGATTCACCTGATTGAATCGCGGCTCTCAGTGCCTCAAGGTGCGCGCGAGCAGCGCTTGTCACCGCGTCATGGCCCCACTGCGCGACCTCCGACTGCATGTGGTCGAGGATGACACTGACGGAGGGGAGGTCTCTCAGCTGTTGTTGTTCGTTTTTATTCACGCTGGCACTGCTTTGCTGTCTGTCTCACAGTGTAACGCGTGAAAAGCGATGCGGGCAGTCGATTAGACCTCGGCGGCGGTTTCTTTACTCGATTGCAGCCAGTAAACCGATGCGGATACGAGTAGCGCAGGGAAGACCTCATGGAGTAGGGTGCTTAGACCCAAGGTGATCCACAGTATCAGCGTACTCATTCCCAGAGTCATTGACACCAGCGTGGTCTTTGCAGAAGCCACACGGCCATACAGGCCAAAAACCACCGGTGGGAAGAAGCAAACGGCGTACAGGCTACCCGAGAAGATAGTAATGCCCACAATGTCGCCCGGTGGATTGAGTGCCATGAAGGCGGAAATGCAGGCGAAAGCGATGACTGCGGCACGGGACCAGCGCACCTCGTTTTCAATGGTTTTAAAGGGCGCAATGATGTTTTTGTAGAGGGTGGATGAGGCCACCAGAAGTACACTGTCCATTGAGGACATGGCGGCGGATACGATCGATACGATCAGCAGATCGGTTACCCAAAACGGGAAAATGGCTGGGTCGTTAACGAGCCGCGGGATAATAAGGTCAGTGTCCGTCACGTTCTCGAGAATCAGGTGTGCGTAAAGACCAATGGGGAACATACAGGCCAGGATCAGCGTCAGCCCCAGCACGGCAATCCACATCCCGCGTTTTACCTCTGCATCACTCTTGAGGCCATAAAAGCGTGAGAGCTGCCGGGGATCTACAATAAGTTTGAGGGCGCCCGACAGCGATACACCTAACAGCACAGCAAACGGCACCGCGCCGTTAAGATCGAAAAGATGTTGTTTTCCGGGCATATCGGTCAGCTGACCGACTGATGTGACGCCACCGGCTGCCTGCGTAACGAAGTAGAAGATCGTCATAGCGCCGATGAGCATGAGCACACCTTGAATGGCGTCGGTCCTTACGACGGAGACGAAGCCACCGATGGAGGTGTACAGCACGACAACGAGCAGGGTGACACCGACGGCTACCTCGTAGGGCACACCAAGGAAGATCTGGAACAAATGCCCCGCGCCTTTGAAGATGGCCAGGAGGTAGAGGATGCTGGCGAAAACAATCACTGACGCTGCGAGCAACAGCAGAGGATGCCGCTCGGCTTCAGGGTTGTCCCCCAATATTCGGCCGCGAATGTAATCCGGAATGGTCAGCGCGTCCCATGCGGCGGCAAAACGCCTGAGCGGTGGTCCTATCCACCGCCAGGACATCCAGGAGAAGATGACGAGTAGAACGGCCATGGTGAACCACGCCACACCGTAGTCGTAGCCTTTGCCTGCATGTCCGATAAAGGTGTTGGTCGAGGCAAACGTCGCAAAAAAGGAGATGCCAACAACGGTGCCGCCCAACTGGCGGTTACCTACGTAATACCCTCCAACGCCAGTAGCCGCCTTGTTTCCGACGTAGGCGTTGTAGAACAGCATGGATACGTAGATCACGAGGAGTGAAGTTGCGATCCAATGTTCGACAAACCAGGACATGTCTTAACTCAACTAATGACTAGGCTCGTTAAAGTGCGGATTCACTGCCCTTAATCTTCTCCACACCCATATTCTTAAGTGTGAAACTGTAGATGTCAGCGTACTGATCAACCAACTTATCCGTTGGGGTGCCCGCACCATGTCCAGCGTTGCTATCGATACGAATTAAGACTGGCGCATCGCCCGTGTGGTCGTACTGCATCTGCGCTGCAAACTTGTAGGAGTGCGCCGGCACGACGCGATCGTCCCGTTCGGCTGTCGTGATCAGCGTCGCCGGATAGGCGGTTCCTGGTTTGGTGTTGTGCAGCGGCGAGTAACCCAGGAGATAACGGAACATTTCCTCACTCTCTGCAGACGTCCCGTAGTCATAGGCCCAGCCAGCACCTGCGGTGAAGGTGTGATAGCGCAACATGTCGAGAACACCGACACCGGGGAGCGACACCTGGAAGAGATCGGGTCGCTGTGTCGTTACCGCGCCGACTAGCAGACCACCATTGGATCGACCACTGACTGCCAATTTTTCCTTGCTGGTGTAACCCTCAGCAATCAGGTACTCGGCCGCCGCGATAAAGTCGTCAAAGACATTTTGCTTTTGGGTTTTGGTACCCGCGATGTGCCAGGCTTTGCCGTATTCACCACCCCCACGGATATTGGGCACGGCGTAGATGCCACCCATCTCAAGCCACGCCGCAACTGTGCTGCTAAAACGAGGTCGGATACTGATATCAAAACCGCCGTATCCATAGAGAATGGTAGGGGTACTGCCGTCGAGCACGGTGCCCTTGGCGTACGTAATGATCATGGGTACACGCGTACCGTCCTTGGATGTGTAAAAAACTTGCTCTGTTTGATAGTCGTTGCCGTCAAAGGGTGACTTTGATGCGCGGTATAGGCTGACATCGCCCGACTCAGGGTCAAGGGAGAAAATAGCTGGCGCAATACGGTAATTGGTGAACGTAAAAAAGACTTCCTCTTGCTCTTTTTTGCCACCAAAGCCTGAGGCGCTTCCAAGGTCAGGTAGTTCAATAGCCCTAATGAGATTGCCGTCGAGGTCGTACTGTGTCACCTGACTGATCGCATCAATCATGTATTCGGCGAAGAGATAGCCGGCGCTGGAGCTGGCGTTGAGCACATGCTCACCCTCGGAAATGACATCACGCCAGTTGCTTTCGCCAGGAGCCTTAGGGTCTAGCGCAATCACACGACCTTTGGGTGCGTCGCGATTGGTCTCGATCAAGAGATAGTCATCGTTGCTATCGAGCAATGAACCGTCTGCCGATTCGTCGGCGAAGACGACAATGAGCTCGTCAGATTCGGACGCTAAATCCTTGATAAACAGCTTGTTGCCCGAAGTAGAGTTGGCCGCACTGATGACCAAATAGCGATCGTCGCCACCCACGGAGGCGCCCACGTAACGATGCTTTTGCTCAGGCGTAGCCCCGAAAATGACCTTGTCACTAGTCTGCGGTGTACCCAGCACGTGGAAGTACAGCTTGTGCTGATCGGTTTTTGCAGAGAGTTCACTGCCATCAGGTTTGTGATAGCTGGAGTAGAAAAAACCCTCATTACCCAGCCAGTTGATGCCGGAGAACTTTACGTCAACCAGCGGTGATTCAAGCACATTGCCGGTGGAGACATCTCTAATGACAATGGATCGCCAATCACTGCCACCTTCGGAGAGTTGATACGCTACGAGACTACCGTCTTCCGAGAAGCTGACGCTCGACATGCTCACCGTGCCATCCTCACTGAAGGTGTTTGGATCGAGGAATACAGTTTCGTTGCCATCGTCTTCAATGCGATACAGAACCCGTTGATTCTGGAGGCCTGTGTTGCGGTAGAAGTAGCGCTTGCCACCTTCAATGAAAGGCGCGGTTTCGCGCTCGAAGTTCAGCAGGCGTGCTACGGTTTTTTTTACGTCATCGCGCAGTGAGATAGCGTCAATATACGAGCGGGTTGAGGCATTTTGCTCAGCAATCCAGTCAGCGGTGTCACTGCTGAGATCATCTTCTAACCAACGGTACGGATCAGGCACCTCCACGCCAAAGTAGGTATCTACGTGGTCACCGCGTCTAGTTGCGGCCTGAGATTCCGAACGGTCAAAGGCTTGGTCGATGGTGTTATTCGACTCGCCGTCGTCGCCACAGCTAGCGAGTGTTAAAGCCAGAATGAAGATAAGAATACGATTGGTCATTGCGATCGGTCTCCGTAATTCAGGCGCATACATTAGCTCAACCGGACAGATTGCGATAACTCAGCTTTGTGGAACACCACACCGCGGTTGGGCAGAACCTATTGAAAAAGCTGAAGTACTCCGACGGCTGACTCCTTAGCAATGACTTTGTTGAATAGACAAAGCTCCTGCGCTTCGCTGATGACCGCAATACCCATTCCTTCAAGGAGGCTGGCTTGCGTGGTCGTCTTGGGCACCAAGCGATAGATCTCACGCACCTCTCCGTTATGCCATAGCCAGAGCATCAGGAGCTCCTCGTCACTCCTGTTGTCCCAAACGGTTATGACTTCATCACCCGTGCGCTTATTGGAGCGTATTAACTCGGTACCACAGGTGTCGATCAGGCTGGGCGACAGCTCGTAGTCCGGAAAATGACTGGTATTTCGGAGGGTGACGGTGTTCATGTTGCTGAGCGTATTGCAGCCAACCAAGAATGCAAGACTGAGAGCGGTGAGAAGTAGTCGTGTGACGCGTGCCACGGCCTAACTGGTCTTGCTGGCGAGAATGAGGCTGATGTCCAACGACTCACCGGGGATTTTATCGATCTGCTCGATGCTGAGATCCTCGCTCATAAGCCATCCCATGATCGATTTCATATCCACACTGACAGGTACAGGCTGTGAGGCGGGTTCTTCGTATTGTGTGAAGGCAACAACCAATAGTTTCCCGCCACGTTTGAGTACGCGTGTTGCCTCCTCAAACAAGGCTTTGGGGTCGTCAGCAAAATAAAGCACTTGATCAATGGTAACGGTGTCGAAGCTGTTGGCTGCGAACCGCATTTGATACATATCTTCTTGCCGCACGGATAAGTGCGTCAGTCCCGCCGTTTCTATCGTATCTCTGGCGACAATCACCATCTTTTTAGAGAGATCGACACCGAAGCCGCTGTCGGCTAGCGGTCCGACCAGGCGTAACATCCGACCAGTACCGGTAGCAATATCCAGTAGGTGTCCGACGGAGTGGCCGGACAGTAATTGGCTAACGTGCGACTTAAATGTGGCTTCGTCGCCGTGATATCGGTGAAGCTCTAGCCACTCGGGAACTTCGTCCTCAACGTAGGTCTCCGCAAGCTGCGCACGGGCATCGCGAATGAGTGCAAGTCGCCGGCTATCCTCGGCTAAGGTACTGTCCGCCGTATCCAGACTGGCCAGCAGTGTGTTGAGAATAGTCTGATGGGGCTGCTGGCGATTGGCGCGGTAAAAAATGAAGTGTTGTTCTCTAAAGCTCTCGAGAAGTCCCGCATCTTGCAAGATTTTCAGGTGGCGCGATGTTCGAGGTTGGCTGTAGCCCGTGATCCGTACAAGATCAGAAACGGTCAGTTCACCCTGGCTGCACAGTGACATAAGGCGGAGCCGGCTGGGGTCAGCCACTG
>Ga0255767_1004846_pt1 | contig 10917 bp, 8 predicted proteins | sample 071ome_24_FD_179967 | JGI IMG/M metagenome (GOLD analysis project Ga0255767, IMG submission 179967) | Coastal salt marsh microbial communities from the Groves Creek Marsh, Skidaway Island, Georgia - 071402CT metaG (version 2) | ecosystem: Environmental > Aquatic > Marine > Intertidal zone > Salt...
GAGCAAGCGGTGGCTCGGTTATCCTTTATAGGTCAAGTCGCCGGTATGGTGTGCGCGTATCCCGCGGGATTGATGAGCGATGTTCTCGGGCGAAAGCCTGTCATCGCGGGCGCGTGCGCCGGAATAATATCGGTGTACATCATGTTCATTTTCATCCACAAAATGTCTTCCATATATATGGTCGGCATCTGGTACGGTGCCATGAATGGGATGTTTCTCTCGGTGGACTACGCGCTCGCTATCGATTGCCTCCCGGATCGCACGCAGTCGGCGCGCTGGCTCGCCATTTGGGGCGTCGCGAGCTTCATCGGAACGTCTGTAGGACCTCTAGTTTATTCTCTCATCTTACATTTCGCGGATCGCGAGTACGACGAAGACGACGGATCAAAAGAGACTGTCCAAGAAGGATACACGACGATGCTTCTCGTCGGCGCGTTTCTGATGGCTCTCTGTGCCTTCGGTCTCCTGCTCGTCAAGCCGAGAAGGTAGACAATCAAATCTGTGACTCGTATAGCGACCTCGCGAGGCGTTGGTGCCGAATGGGGCTCGGGCGATCGGCTCAAAAACCAGACGCAGCCGCTGACGGCGACTTTTGTTTCAAAATTGACCAATTTTAGCTACGAATGTGTACCATATCAGAACCAGATGATTAGCCATCGTTCGCCCGAGCGTATCAACGAAACACGAAAAAAACTTCCGACGCGCGCGCTGGAACGGGGAGACGAAGAGTCACTTGCATCTTATCCTCGCCCACCCTCGTCGACGCGTCGACACACCGACGCGCGAAGAACCGCGCGCGTGCGAGACCGTGGACGAACGGCCCACGATGGGATTTTTCGCGCGGTGTTTTCCTTTCGTCGCCGCGTCGTCATCGCCGTCGACCGGATGGGACGCGTTCGCCGAGGATGTCTTCGGTGACGACGCCATGGACGATTCGTGTGCCAAACGACTCTCGCGTCCCGGCGTGCTCCGCGCGCGCGCGCGAAAGCGCATGGCCATCGGCGAGGTTGATGTCATCGATGCTGACGTCGGCGAGCCGCGCGCGACGGAGGAGGCGCGAACGCCCGCGGCGGAGCGCGCGATACTCTCAGCCATGGATGGAAATCTGCTCTTCGCAGAGCTCGACGCCAAGACGAAGACGCGCGTCATGAACGCCATGGTGCCCCGAAGCGTCGACGCCGGGGAGGTGATCGTGCGCCAAGGAGACATGAATGCGGAGCTGTTTTACATCATTGAGAGCGGAGAGGCTCGGGTAATGAAGAGCGAACAAGGGAAGCGGGCGTCGCTGACGCACGCGAACGATAGCGCCAACGAACTCGACGCGCCGGAAACGCATCAAACTCCGTTGTCCGATGAATCTTCGGCCAAGTGTGTCGCAACGCTCGGACCTGGGCGTGGTTTCGGTGAATTAGCGCTGTTGTACGCGTGCGCACGGTCGGCAACCGTCATCGCGGATACGCCGATGAAGGTGTGGACGCTTCACGTGCACGCATTCAAAACCATCAAGCGATCCATCGCCAAACGGGAAGCCTCATCGACGCTCGATCTCATGGGCCGCGTCGAGCTCTTCGGCGCACTCTCTGAGCATCAACTCGTGTCCATCTGTAACGCGTCGAGACGAGAGACGTACGAAGCTGGAGATGTCGTGTTCAATCAGGGCGATTCTGGCGACTGCTTTTACATTGTACACGAAGGCGAAGCGAGCGTTCGCGTAAACGGCGCGGAAGTCGCGAGGCTCTCTTCCGGGGATTACTTTGGCGAGAGAGCGCTTATCCATAATGAGCCTCGCGCGGCGACGATCGTCGCGAGCACCGACCTCGCTTGTCTCGTGCTCACCCGCGATACTTTCATCTCCATGCTCGGCTCGATTGAGGAAGCGCGTTGCTTCGCTGGTTTGGCAGAGTGTCCGATTCTCGCGCCTCTGAGCGACAATCAGCTCACGGAGATTGCCGAGTCGATGAAAATGCAACTTCACACCGCGGGCGATATCGTCTTTAAGGAGGGCTCACCCGGCGATGCGTTTTACGTGATCATCGACGGAGAATTTGATGTGTCCAAATCCAATTCGGCTGCGCCCATCGCGCGTCTCGGGCGAGGTCAATACTTTGGTGAACTCGCGCTTCTTCGCAAAGACAAACGTTCGGCAACAATCACATGCGTGAGTTTACGAGGAAAGATTGCCTCAATGTCGAAATCGGCGTTTGAAAAGAAGATTGGACCTTTGGAAGTGTTGCAGCAGGCGTGGAGACGCAACACATTGCGACAGGTGCCGATTTTGTCCAAATTATCCAACAGCGAGATTCACGCCCTCGCCGACGAACTGACTGACGTTGCCTTCACCAAGGATGATGTCATCGTGCGTCAGGGAGAACGCGGCGACGCCATGTTCATCCTCGAATCTGGCGAAGTTGAGGTTGTCGACGAGAACAAGAGAGACAATGACGGTAAACCCAAAGTGTTGTGCACACTCGGACCGAGCTCTTACTTTGGCGAGCTCAGCCTCTTAAATGCTGATCTGCGAGCGGCCACGGTGCGTGTGCCCAACCGAGCCACTGTATTGATCGTCACCAAGCGCGCGTTCGAGTCACACATGGGTAATCTCAAGGATATTCTCAAGCGCAACGCGCAAGAAATGTACACCATGAATGGCGCCGATCCGCGAAAGAAGCCCGTCGCGGCGACGCTAAAACAGCTGACAACCGTCGGTTTTCTCGGTGTCGGCTCTTTCGGCAAGGTGACTCTCGTCGAACACGCCGGCGAAACGTTCGCTCTCAAGGAGATTGGCAAGGCACAGATTGTCAAACGCGGGCTCGTCGAGCACGTGTGGCGGGAAAAAGAGACAATGTCGCAGTGTGACTCGCCATTCTTGGTCAATCTCAGGCGCACTTACGTCAGCGAAAAATCAATTTACATGCTCATGGATAAAGTACTCGGAGGAGAGTTGTTCACGTATTTGCAACAGCGCGCGGCTCCGTTGCCAGAGTCTCACGCCAAATTTTACGCCGCGTGCGTCGTGCTGGCATTCGAGTATCTCCACGATCGTCAGATTGTCTATCGAGACCTCAAGCCAGAAAACCTTCTCATCGGCACGAACGGCTATCTAAAGGTGACTGACTTTTCCTTTGCGAAAAAGCTACCCAAGGGCACGAAGACGTACACGCTCTGCGGTACGCCGCAATATTTGGCTCCCGAGCAAGTCCAGCAACTCGGCCACAATCGCGCCGTCGACTGGTGGGCCCTCGGCGTGCTCATCTACGAGCTCGTCAACGGTATCCCACCCTTTAACCAGCCCGACGACTACCAAATGTACAAGGCGATCAACGAGGTCAAGTTTCACTTTTCCTCTCGCAACGCGGTCCAATTCCGATCCGTCGTCCTCGGCCTCCTTCGTCGGCTTCCCGCCGCTCGTCTCGGCATGGGCAAAGCCGGCGCCAAGGAAATCAAACGTCAAGAATGGTTCCATGATATCAACTGGAACGCCCTCGCGCAAACTCGCGCGCGCGCACCGTACGTTCCTTCGATTGAGGGCGCGCGCGACCTTAGACATTTCGTCGACACCGGCGACGAAGTTCCCGGATGTTCAAAGCGTTGGGGGCCCTACGTCTCCGTCGGTCGTTTTGATGGGTTTTAAATCCATCCGCGTTCCTTCTCGTCGTCATTCCGTTTGAATAATCTTGTAATCACATCGCTTTTTACGGTACGCTTCCGAGTACTCACCGACGCGTCGCTCGCGCTTGGATGCGTTATCCAAAAACAAACAAAACTTTTTGGATTAGTCCACACTCGCGCGCCCCGCCAGGCGCCGCCCGAACGTCACTCCGACGATGGCGGGCGCGATGAAGAGCGCGATGACAAAGACAATCCCGCCGTCGCGCACCACCGCGTCGTCGACGCGTCGTCGACGCGCGGTTAAGAAGACCCGCGCCGCTGTCACTTCTGCAGCCGCTGTCGGCCAGCCTGTCGCCCCAGGGTACGACGATTGGTACCCAGCCCCGCGCGAGGACCGCCGCGCGGGCGTCGTCATGCACCCGACGAGTCTTTCTGGGCCTTACGGGATCGGTGACGCCGGTCCAGAGGCGCGCGCGTTCGTGGATTGGTTGGCCAAGGCGAAGATGCGCATCTGGCAAGTGCTCCCGTTGGTACCGCCGGGAAGACCGATCCCGGGAGTTCGGGAAGACTATTGGAGCCCGTACAGCGGACGAGACGCGCACTGTGGGAACACGTTGATTATTTCCTTGGATGATTTGGTATCGGATGGATTGCTCGAGGCGAAGGATTTGCCGGCGGCGTACGGAGGGAGCGCCAACGTCGATTTCGGGTTGGCGGCGAAAACCAACGAGCCGCTCATCGCGAAAGCTGCGGAAAAGCTCTTGTCTCAAAAGGGCGGTGGGCTGAGGTCCGAGTACGATTCGTTTTGTGCGAGAGAGGATGTCAAGGCTTGGTTGGATCCGGCGGCGGTGTTTAACGCGATTGATACTTTACCCGAACTCGTCGGTAAGGATTGGTGGGATTGGCCCGCCGAGTACAGAGATCGAGATCCGGCGGCGCTCGCGAGGATTGAGAGCGAGAAGAGCGACGCGATCGAACTCTTCAAGGCGACGCAGTTTTTGTTTCACAGCCAGTGGATGCGGTTGAAGAAGTACGCCAACGATAGAGGGATTTCTCTGGTTGGAGACATGCCGATTTACGTCGGCGGTCACAGCGCCGACGTCTGGGCGAACCAAAACTTATTCATGCTCAACGCGGACGATAAGAAACCCTCTGCCGTGGCTGGGGTCCCGCCCGATGCGTTCTCCGAGGATGGTCAGCTCTGGGGCAACCCGCTGTTCGATTGGAACGAGCACGCGCGCACGGGTTACGCGTGGTGGGCGCAGCGTCTCAAGCGCACGCTCGAGCTTCACGACGAAGTGCGCATCGATCACTTTAGAGCCTTTGCGGCGTACTGGCAAGTCGAAGCCGGCGCCGCGACGGCAAAGAACGGTCGATGGATGGTTGGACCGGGTAAGGATTTATTCGATAAGCTCATGCCGACGCTCGGAGACGCGAAGATTGTCGCCGAAGATCTCGGCGTCATCACCGCCGACGTGGTGGAATTGAGAGAGGCGTGCGGCATGCCGGGCATGGTTGTCCTTCAATTCGCCTGGGGTGGCGACGGGCGTAACCCGCACCTCTTGCACAACCACTACGAAAACTCCTTCTGCTACCCGGGGACGCACGATAACGAAACCTCTCAAGGGTGGTACGCCGCGCAAACTGCAGATACGAAGCGTCGACTCGAGGCGTACGCGGGCGTGGCGTACGGCGACGGCGCGTGGGGTATGATCAAGGCGGGCATGTCGAGCGTCAGTAAGGCGTGCGTCTTCACCATGCAAGACGTTTTGGCGCTCGGCAACGAAGCACGTATGAATACACCGGGCGTCGCTGACGGAAACTGGGCCTGGAGAATCGGTGAACCGGGAGTCTTCTCGACGCTCGACGGCGAGGCGCACAAGCTCGCCGCGCTCGCGACGGTGTACGACCGCGTCGCCGACCCCACCGAAGCCTCCGTTCGCGAAGCGTGCGAAGCCGTCACGGGCAAACTCAGTCGAGGCGGTATCTTCGGACTCGGATTTCTCATATTCTGAGCGCTCGCTCGCTCGCACGCGCGCTAATCGAGCCACAGAGTACGATTTTCACCACACATTTCCATGAGACGTTCGCTCGCTCGCTCGCAAAATTTCCCGTCGCCGGGTTGCGTAGAAACTGGATGTAAACGAATCGACGAGGCATTCAACGATACACCGCGTTGCGTTTGCGATTTTTATATTTTTCTTCTTACACGGCTGAGAGAAGCGTCCCTCTGTTGATTGATTTGACTCATTCTAAACAAAAAAATATAGCGAGGCGATCACGCGACCTCCACCTCGCTCTCATCCAAGTGCGCGATGAACGTCTTTCCGCTTCCGTCCGGGACCTCGAGCTTGACACGCACAGCCAACGTCGCGCTCGTCGGTTTTCCTTCGTGTTCATCGGCGCGGGAGTCGATGACGCCCGTCATACCGGCGAGATCCGTCGCTTCACCCTTGGACTTTGGCACGTGGTAAACCTGCACAGACTTGGTCACCTTGACGGCGGTACCCGGGGCGAGTTTGGCGGTCGCGCGACAGGAGACGCGGGATCGCGGCGTCGCCGTGGTGGCGATCGTCGGTCGGAGGGCGTTTGCGGAGCGCGAGAACATGGGTGTCGGGCGCGAGGGGTGGATAATGCCGCGGGAGCTGCCGTGGAAGATGATGACGTGGAACGCGTGCTAGACCCTAAGTGTGTGTATTATGGATGTTTTAAGGGTATGTGAGCGAGTCTTATCCGTATGTATCTGTTCTGTTTTACAAGTCGAACGAATGTTTGTCGTGTGCTGTCGTCGCTTCCGTCGTCGCGACGCATCTGTCCTCCTTCTACGATTGTTGTTGTTCGTCGCCCGCGTCGGTGTGGTCGCGCATGGAGGCGGCGAGCGCGGCGGCGAGCTCCGGATCGTCCTCAGCCGCGGCCATGGCTTCGGCGTCGACGGAACCATCCTGACCCATGCTGAGGGCTAAGGCTTGTTGGAGCAGGGCGTCGTCGTCGAGCATCATCGGATCCGCGGTGCTGGCGTTACCGGCGGTTTCGCCCTCGGCGTTCGTCGTCGCCGGCGGCGCGTTGTTTTCGCCCGCCGTCTCGCCGGATGCCGCGGCGGCGGCTTCCTGCCTGGCGCGCTCCTCCTCAAGCGAAATTCTAAGCGCCATCATGAGCGCCGGATCGTCGCCCATGTCCATATCCCCCATACCCTCGAACCCTTGGAGCGCCATTTGCGATTGCGCTGCGGCGGCAGCCGCGGCGAAACCGCTTCCGCCCGCCGGTCCATCCTGGTTGAAAATTGGCGTTCCGCACAACACATCTGTCAAATTCGACCCGGGTTCGATCGTCACCAAGTTTGAGTTGTTATTCTTATTCACGCTAGACATGAACACCTCCAACTTTTCCGCGTTCGCCTCGACGTCGCCGAACGACACAACATCCACCGCCACGTTGCACTTGCGCAACTTTTTCCCCACCGCTCTCAACTCCTCCGCTTCGTCCCCGATTGGACTTCCGATGAACAACACGATCCGCATTCGCTGGTGCTTGTTCTGTCGGTGCTTCAAGGCCAAGTGCGCCACCTGCACGCCGACGCAGACGTTGATCTCACCCTCAATTTTAACCGCGTGCACCGAGTTGAGCACCGCCCCCAGGTCTTGCGTCGGCGTCGCGAGCACTCTCGGCACCTTTCCCGCGAGCGACAGCACCCCGACCGCGTTCTCCGGGTTGCTCTGCGTCTTCGCCCCGGCTAAAAGATTCACCGCATCCGCTTCCGCCTGTTCGACGCGAAGAGTAAGTCGCGTTCGTCGTCAGTAATCCACGTCACTCAATCAAGCAATCAAAAACAAGTCAACGAGATCGCGCTTCTCGCCTCGTGTCGTCGTCCGTCCGCGCGTACCTGCAACCGCGTCGGCGCGTAATCCGAGTTCCGAACGTGTTCGCTGTTATCCAGGCACAGGATCGTCGCCTCGAGCACCATGGCGCCGTCGTCGTCGTCGGTGTCGTCGTCGTGTGGCGTTTTCGTGAGTTCGTCGGTTCCCCTTGAAACGTGTTGTTTTTTAGTGATTTGATAGCCTTATTATGTCTTTAGTACGCAGGTAGACATTTCTGTCGCGCTCTGTTCTATTCTTCTGTCGCGTCGCGGCGTCGGTCGCGTCGTCGGTCGCGCAAAGTCGATCGGGGTGCGAAAGATGCGGGTTATTTCGTCGGTACGCGCGTTTCATGCGGGCGCGTCCAAGGGATCCTTGCGTGATGTGGGTGCGTATCAACATTAATCTTTAGGCGCGCCGACGCTTTTATTAGACGACGCCGGCGAAATCCGCGCCTTCCCAATCGTCGTAGATGGAGCGAGTGGCGTTGGATGCGTCGTCGCAATCCATCATGTCCGCATCTCGCTCCGTCGCCGCCGCCGGGGTGACGGACGGGAAGGGTATTTTGGTGTCGGAAAAACGAGCCGCGGCGGCTCTGGCGTCTCGCTTGTACGGCGTCGGCGTGATAGCGTCCCAGCCTGGGGACATGTCCTCGTGCGTCGGAAGCGTCGACGGCGTCGGCGCGGCGCGCAATGCGGGAAGTCTTTCCATCGGTAACCGTCTGTTCTCGCGCACCGCGGCTTCGGCTTCGGCTTTCGCCCGCTCGCGCCTCGCCGCGGCTTCGGCCAACTCGACGGGCACGTACTCGCCCGGGTTCAATTTCCCGTCCGGTCGCGTCGTCGGATCCACGGGCACCGCTACCATGGCTTCATCATCCCCGTCCTCTATCACCGGATCGTACGCGTGCAACGCCCGCCTCCACTTCTTCACGATACCATCGAACGCGCGCTTGGACATCGCCGCGTGTATATCCGGCGTTCGAACGTCGCTCGCGCGTCTCTCGCTCTTCTTCACCAACTCTAAATACCTCGCGTACCCCAGCGTGTTCTTCCCGTAATCGATCTGTCTTTGTCTCTGTTTCAATTTATGCGGATCCGTCTCCCGCATCGCCCCTCGCATCGCCCCGGCGCCGGCTCCGCTTCCCGCGCGTTCCGCGGACAAGTCGAACACGTCCCGCTGTTCGTCCTCCGCCGTCGCCACCTCTCCCTCTTCCCTCTCCCCCCGCACCGCCGCCCGCGCGTTCGACGCTCGCGTCTTATCCTTACGCGTCGACGCCAACGCGTTTCGCACCTTTTCCGTCGGCGTGTCACGGCGGTGTACTCCGCCCCGGTCCGTCGTTCGCCGTTTCCTCACCCCGCCTCGCGAGCGGTGTTCGTCCTTCTTCGCCGACGACCGCTCGCGACGCGCCGAGGTTCGCGCGCGTCGATCGTCGATGGAATCCGCGGATGCGCGCGTCGTCGTCGTCGTCGTCATGGCGCGAGCGGTGGGTTGTGGCGCGCGCACCGACGGACGATGAATGAGTGAATGAATGCGTTTTTGAAAAAGGCAAAACTGGACGACGACGACAGCTGCGGATAGGGGGAAAATCGCAAACTCCTTAAGTTCTTACAATGACAGATCCTACGCTAGGTTGACCGAGAAGTTTTCACCGAATGATTTAGAAGCTGACGAAAGCAGCCTTGAACACGTTGTTGTTGGCCGGGTCGGCCAAGTGGGAGGCCAAGTTGGCGATCGGACCGACGCCGGTGTGGTCGTATTGCACCATGATGCCCGCGAACGCGACCATCGCGAGACGGCCGTTGGCGATCTCCTTCGCCTTGAGCTTGGCGAGTTCGTCACCGCCCTTCTTGGAGTATCCGAACGGATCGAAGATGCCGCCCGGGTAGCCAACAACACCATCCGGAAGCTTGTTGTTCGGGAACGCCGGGTCTTGGTTGGCCGAGCCCGGGTTCTTGATGTCTTGCCAGCGGCGCACTTCCGCCCAGTTCATCATCAACATTTGCACCCAGAAGAGAGTGGTGGCATCGGTGAAGTAACCATCGTACAACGGGGCGTCGTGCCAGTTCGGCAAGTCAGACATACCCATGGAGGTCAACAATTCCGGGACGGCGGCGCCGGCGACGCCGAGCATGGCCCAGCGCGCGTGTTGGAGTTCCGCTTGGACGTACCACTCGAGGTCCTTCGGGTCCTTGCCTGCGCGAGACACGAGCGCGTGAGAAGCGCATCATCAAGGTTAGTCGTGCGTTCGGTCCATCAACATACGCGATGCGATGCGCGGCGGGCGCGTCGTCTTCGTCCGTCGAGCGGGACGAGAGCAAATCCCTCAACTCAACGAGTACACTGTTTACCCATACAAAGATCCCGCGTATAACTCACGACTCGATCGCCCACAACCGCAACGATCGATCACCCATCGCACCATCGGCGTCTTCGTCGTCTTCGTCTTCGTCGTCGCACGTACCGAGATCGAGCGGGTCGAAACCGTAATCACCCGGAAGCGTCCCCTTGAGGTGCGCCGGAGCCGCGGTACCCGGCATCCAGAGCGGGCGCGCGCCCGCCTCGGCGCGAGTCACGACCGCACCGCGAGAGACGGTGGATCGAGTCTTCGTCGTCGCGCGAAGGCTGGGAAAACAAACAAACGAACGAACGAACGCGCGTCGGGTCAGTCACGCCGCCGTGTGTCGCGCTTCACGCGTCGATTAAATAAAATTATTCGCACGCATCGCCGCGTCGCGTTGGACGCGTCGACGCGTCGCCCGTCGCCCGTCGGAACGATTTCGGGCGGATTGGATTTGGCGGGGAGATATCGCGACGCCGGGAGATACGGTTTCCCCTCGGACGTCTCGATCCGCCCGCTCGCGACGCGAACGCTCGGTCGTCGCATCGCATCGCGCGTACCTGACGATGGATCGGGTGGAGAATTGAGTCGCCATCTTTATCGAAGTGCGTGCGGTTACGACGTGTGCCGTTGTGCCGACGCGTCGTCGTAGGGGACGACCGGGACGCGATGCGACTCCCAGCCCATCGGCATCGCGTGCGTCCCCGTCGTCCGCTCGCGTCCCTTGAAAAATCACCAAACCACGTACTGAGCGGTACAAAAACCCAATTCAAACGCACAGTACCACATTAGAACGTTTCACACAGACACGTTTAAACACCACATAAACGCGAGTCGTGTATTCATAATCAAATCAAAGATCTCCCGTGATTAATATCAAAAGGGACACACACACACGCACACACGACTGCGACTGCGACTGCGATGTCCAGTCGTATGTACAAGTAGTATTGCATGTACCATTTTGTTTATTAGGGTTTACACTTTTACATTTATGAATCGATACCGTCTATTAAATCGATCAATCAATGCGAGATCAGACCCACTAAGTATTAATAATTGACTGCGGCGGGTGGATGGATGGATTTGCCGTGTATTTTCACACTACTACTACTACTA
>Ga0255767_1004854_pt1 | contig 10900 bp, 9 predicted proteins | sample 071ome_24_FD_179967 | JGI IMG/M metagenome (GOLD analysis project Ga0255767, IMG submission 179967) | Coastal salt marsh microbial communities from the Groves Creek Marsh, Skidaway Island, Georgia - 071402CT metaG (version 2) | ecosystem: Environmental > Aquatic > Marine > Intertidal zone > Salt...
CTGATGAGGAAAAAATTGGTAAGGGTGATCATAGTCACAGTACGCTCTGGCAAGAGGTGCCGTGTAAAATGCAAGGTTTAGAATCGCTCGGACCGAAATGTTCGTAACAAATTCAAATTTTAAACATCGAATACTTTACTTGTTATATGCAACCTAATATCGACAATGCGGCTCAGCATACGGCGCATCGCGGTACTGATCTTTTTTTCAATAGCCTCGCTCGTTCTGTTCCGAGAATTGATCTTTAATCTATACGCCCGACCAGTGATAGCCCCAGCCTCACTGTGGAAGGAAGGATGCACGCCACAGTGCCGGAATTTCAAGAAACGAATGAGTATAGTGTCTCGACACGCGAAAAGAAAATGTATTGAGCTTTCGGTAGAAACTCACGATTGTCTTCTCTTGGGTAGTCCATCGCCTTTTGTTCGATATATCGTCGAGGCTGTGCTCGGCAGTCCGCTCGATGGTTCGTGTGTTAAACCAGACTGCAAATTTTCTATGACGTACGATGAAGAAGGGAGAGCTTGGGGTAACGACTGGCCTCCGTTTGGTTATGCCATGATGGGAAGGGCTCGTCTGCTTAATTTTTATGCGTCGATTGCTGAGGTGAACCGAAAAGAAATACCTGGTGAAATATTGGAGCTGGGTGTGTGGAGGGGAGGAGGCATGATGCTAGCGTCAGCTGCGAATATAGAAAGTGACATGAAGCGCGGCATACACTCTTTTGATGCATTTGATAATATTAAAGAATATAATGCAGCAGACGCATTTTTATCTGTAAAAGAAGAGGATGTTCGTTACTGGTTTGAGAAATTGGGAGTTATGAATGAGTATGTATACTTTCACGTCGGTCTTTTCAAAGACACAGTTCCTCGTTGGAATCCTCAACAGAAAATTGCTGTTTTGCGTATAGACGGCAATTTTTACGATTCCTACCAGGATGCCATGTATTATTTGTATGGTAGCGTGTCAGTCGGTGGGATTGTCATATTCGACGATGTGATAAACCACCCCAGCGTTGCTCGGTTCTGGAATGATTTCAAAAACGAACAAGGACTTGAGATTACACTGAATCAAATTGACGCTCAGTCTGCTTGGTTCCGCAAACCGAGCGACGTAACTTTGAACTGGAAATATTTTCGAGCACCACAAGATGCCAACAGAGAAAACGTTCGGCAGGAATGTCCTGAGCATATACGCGAAAAGACGTTTGGAAGATGTCACGCTTCATGGCACGCGCCCTGACTGGAAAGATTTTTTTTAGGTGGAAGATGACGAGGACGTTTTCGGCTGCGGGGATTTATTTAGAAGAAAAAAAGATACGGACAGACGGACAGACAGGAAACTTTCAGAACTTTCAGAACGAGGACGGGTCGGTCACCGTGCCGGAAGCGTAGAGGCCGTTCCTCGGCGGCTTGGAAGTCTTCAAACCCATCGAATAATAAAAAAAAATGCTGATGTTGTTATATTTTATGTACGTAGTAGTAAAATGCCGGTGATTCGAAAACGCATATAATCACATTCACATGCTGACAGACGGAGAAAGAAGAAGAAGAAGAAGAAGAAGAAGAAGATTTTTTTTCTTTTTTTATGCACAAGAGTCCCCAAAAAGTTTTAAAAAAGAAAAGCCCCCCCAAACATTATTTGCCGCTCGCGTGGTGGTTTCTCTCTGTCTCTCACGAACACATAAACACTAACAAGAAGAAGAAGAAGAAGAGGAAGAAGAAGAACCACCATCACGCCGTGGAAGGAGGAGGAGGAGAGTTTTTTTTATTTGTTTTACTACGTGTGCACATCGATAGAAGATATAGAAGATGAAGATGACGAGGACGTTTTCATCGGCTGCGGTTGGGATTTAAAAGAAAAAAAGATACGGAGAAAGAAGAAGAAGAAGAAGAAGAAGAAGAAGAAGAGAGAGAGAGAGAATGACGTCTCACCACCACATTCGTAAAGGACCACCGCCGGGACGAATTTCTTTCGTCTCGGCTTTATTGGTCGTCGCGTTCTTCTCCGCGTGCTTTTTTACGTACTTCTGGACGATGATGACGCTCGAAGAAGAAGCTCCATCATCAACAGGCGGTGTCGGTCGAGACCTTGGCTTCGCGGATGAAGAAGACGAAGATGTGAAAATAAGTTTTGCATTTTTAATGTACGGGCAAGCGCGTACTTTGAATCGAACGCACTGCAGCGTTTACGAGAATATCGTGAAACCAATACTCGATCGAAAACACACCCGCGTACACTTTTTCATTCGCGCGGAGGCGGACGAAGACGCCTGGCAATTCGAAGCCTTCGCGGAGGAAATCGACAAAAGAAGAAGAGAAGAAGAAGAAGAAAAGAGGAGAAGAAATAACGAATACGGTAAAAGAGGTGAAGATGATCCTTCTCCTCCTCGTCTTCGATACACGCTTGAAATTGAAACGGTACCGGAACCGAGCGAAAAATGCGTCGAGACGTTCTCGAAAAAATACGAGAAGCGCGCGGATAGAATCGCGCGAGGTACGAAAGGGAGTTATCCCAGAGAGCTTTTGACGCAACTCATGTACCGCGAGGCTTCGAGCGAGCTCATGTACGCTGAAAAAACTCATTTTGATGTCGTCGTGTTACTGAGACCGGATGTTGAATACGGAGACGAAATACCCGCAGATTTTTATACGCGTTCGAGCTCTTTTTTCAAGAGCGATAGTCTTCAAACGAAGACCGTTCACGTGCCCGCCTGGTCGCCTTTCGGCGGCGTCAACGACAGGCTCATGGTTTCGAGAGTCGGCGAAGCGGCGAAACACTATTTGAGTTTATACAGCGGTCTTTGCGGAGGACAAAACAATTTCGAAGAAGGAGTGGTGCGTGAACTTCCGAACAGAAGGCGAGGACTCAACGCAGAGCGCATATACGCGTGGTGGATGAAAAAGAAGGGAGGATACTCGGTTTCGACAAAGCTTCTCGCGAATTTCGTCTTTTACCGCGCGCGGCGATACGAAAGCATCGAAGATGGGCCGGATGGAAACCTTGGCAGACAATTTTGGCTGTGGAACCCGAGTCGTTCTAAATGGAGCGACACGCTGAGAAGACATTACGCGTGCACTCCTTTGCGTTGAAGAATGCATACAGAAGAAGAAGATTTTTTTTTTTCAAAACGTGTTGTTGTTGTTGTTGTTGTTGTTGTTGATGTTGTACGCGAGCGATAAAATATAACAATCTCGTTCCAAACGAGCAACCGCGCGTCCTTCTCCTCCTCCTCCTCCTCCTCCTCATTTCTTTGTTCCTCAAAGCTACTACGCGCAAAACTTCTGTTTTATTTTTTGTCTCTCTCCTTTCGCCCGTCGCCGAAGCGCGCGCGGCGCGAACGCAACACCATATTAAAGTATTCTGAAATCAGAGGTCGGTCGTGCCCTATATGTAGTACGTATTTTTGCAATTTTCCACGTGGATTTTGCGGCCTGATAAATTCCACATCAGACTCTCTCCCTAAAATCTTTTAAAGAACAAAACACAACCTTTTCTTTCTTTCTCTCGCGGTGGGGAAAAAAGAAAGCTTAACTTTTGATGTTTGGGAAAGTATCTCTCTTCACTCGAACAACGCGTGTGCTCGATACACACACACATGTCGTCGTCAGCGTCAACATCAGCGGCATCGCCCGTAGCGGATGCGTTGAAGGCATCCGCCGGTGGACTCTTCGCGCTGTGCGCTTTATATCCTCTCGACTTGCTTCGCACGAAGAGAGCCGCCGAGGCTTCGACCTCTTCTTCCGATGATGGCGACGACGATGATGATGCGAAGAAGACAAAAACGTTTGGAAAAAAAAACAACAACGCGACGAGTAGCAGTGGCAAAAGTTCTTCTTCGGGAGTTTCCGGCGGCGTGTTCCGCGAATTCGCGCTCACGGTGCGCGAAAAAGGCGTCTCGGAGCTGTACAGAGGATTTTACTCGCGAGCGGTGCACTGCTTGATTTCCGACCTGATTTATTATTACTCGTACACGTACTTGACGAATAGGAAACTCGAGAGTTTGATGATGGAAATGGCAAAGAAGAAGAAGAAGAAGGACGCGCCGGCGAGCGAGAACGACGGTGGCGTGAATATTATCGATATTTCCACTTCGGTTCGATTAGGGACGATCGCGGGGATCGTGACGAACATTTTGACCATTCCAATCGATACCGTGTCGATGAACTTGCAAATTTCCAAGTCGACGAAACGGATGGGTATTTTTGAAATCACGCGTAAAATTTACGAGGAGCACGGCGTCGCGAAGTTTTGGAACGGACTTTTACCGGCGTGTATTCTCACGGTTAACCCCGCCATTAACGTAGCTTTGTTTGAAAACATAAAGGCGCGCTATCTACTGAAATATGCGAGGGAAAATCAAATGCAGTTGTCTGCGTTTGAGGCATTTGTATTGGGCACGGTATCGAAAGGCGCGGCTACGGTGATAACGTATCCGATGATTCGCCTGAAGACGCTTTTACTGAAAGCGAACGAAGAAAATAACGAGAACTTTGAGACGACGAAGAAAGTAGAAATTGATGTGCGCAAGAAGAAAGCGACATCCGTAGTGGATGTGATTAAAGTTGTGCTCGAACGCGAAGGTGTTTCAGGATTTTATCGAGGCATGTACGTGCAACTCTTGCGAAGCACGTCGGGGAGTGGATTAATGTTCATGGTACGAGAAGCACTGCGATAAAGATTGAAGCCGCTTTTATGTTCGATTAAGTTTTCACTTACTTACTTACTAGGGATCATAACATTGCAACTCGTTTATTATTAATTAATATTATTATTATTATTATGCCAGTGTGTGTTCGAACTTAATTCTTCTCGTCTGTTATAATCTTGATATCCTCGCATTTTCTTGCGTCGGATCAAACACCTGTCCGATTTCCTCCGGAGCAATCCCTTCGTACACGTTTGGATCTTCCGCCCATCTTTTCAACTCGAGCCAATGTCTATTTTCCAGCGTCCACTTGATGCACTTCGTTAACGAAGCTTCAAATCCATACGGCGGAACCCAACCCATCTTTGCCATTTTCACTCCAGACAATCCGTACCGTAAATCGTGTCCCGGTCGATCGGCGTGATGGTCAACCATTTCATAAATCAAAGGTTTTTCGCAAACCTTTGAAATGAACGTCGCGAGCTCAAGATTATCGACTTCTTTCTCACCCGTTATATTGTATTTCTCTCCAATGGAACCTTTTTGGAGCAGAAATCCTACAGCCGCGGCTATGTTTCTCGCGTGGATATAAAATCGAGTTCCCGCGCGTCGTTTGTCCGGATAACTGTGAATGTGTACCGTTTCTCCCGCCAACACTTTGCGGGTGCACTTAGGAATGAACTTCTCCGGATGTTGTCTTTCACCGAACGCATTCATGACGTTGACAATCATGAGAGGAATTTTGTACGTATTTTCATAGGAAATACATATGTTCTCGGCGGCTGACTTCGAGGCTGAATACGGATTAGTTGGTTTATGACGATCCCATTCTTCGTACATCGTCGTACCCAACGCCGGTCCGAATACTTCGTCCGTACTGAAATAAAAGAAACTTTTTAAATCGCACCCGGCTTTGATTAAATTTCTCGTGTATTCGAGAATCGAAATCGTACTTTCCACGTTATTGCGCATGAAAGGAACGGGATCTTTAATGGAATTATCGACGTGCGTTTCAGCCGCCATGTGCACGATAAATTCGATTCGATTACCGAGCTCGTATGCGACGCCTTCGGGAATGCCATTGACGAGATCTGTGGCAAACACTTGGACGCGGTCAATCACGCCGGTATCTCTCAAACGGTCGTACCCGAGAGAGGCGTAGGATAACTTGTCGATGACCACGAGATCGCAATCTGTCGTTCGAGAGAAGTGCTCGACGACGTGATGACCGATGAAACCGCAACCGCCCGTGATGATAATTTTTCGGCGAGCAACGTGCCTCGGTACCGAATTTCCATTCGTCGAATTCGTCCACTTTCGCGAAATGGCGACCGAGTTTTTGTTGCGATGATGAAAAAAATCTCGAATTGAATGCACGATGTATTCTCTTTGCTCGTCGGTTATCCACCAGCCGCACGGGATAGCGACGAGCTCTTTTTCAACCGCATCCAAGTTTGGAAGATGCGCTCTGAAAGGCGCACACACCGAGTGCGTATCGTTTCGCGCGTGAACTTGAGAAGCGACGATGCCTTTGCTTTTCATGTGCTCGATGAATTCCGGTTTATTCTCGACGAATAACGAATACACCCAATACGAAGAGTTCGCGCCGTTTGGCGGATGAATCAGTTTAATACCGTTCGTATTCTTTAACGATTCATTGTAAAACTGCGCGTTTGCTCTGTGTCTCTCCAAGTTCTGCGCCAGAAATGGAAAATTAGCCAATCCGAGGCTCGCGTTCCAGTCGTTCATGTGAAATTTGAAGCCATACTCTGCGACGTCGGATTCGAGACGGAAATCTTTTTTCTGATAGTTTCTCTTTTCCCTGTCGATGCCGTACCAACGCAAAAGCTTCGCTCTTTCGTAAAGTTCTTCGTTCGGGAGACAGAGCACTCCACCATCTGAAGTCGTCAAGTGCTTGATCGCTTGCAACGAAAACGTCGCGATGTTGCCTCTTTGTAAAGCGCCAATCTTCACGCCGCGATACTCGGCGCCCATGGCGTGCGCGGCGTCCTCGATCACCATCGGACGAAATCCAAACGCGCGTTCGGCGTAGTCTTGCACCTCTTTGATCCCATCCAAATCCGCCGGCGTCCCACCCCAGTGCACAAAAACGATAACTTTCGTGTTCTTCGTAATTTTCTTCCGCAAATCTCTCACGTCCATGTTCCCCGTCCTCGGGTCCACGTCCACCCACTTTATCTTAAATCCGTTGGCTAAGATTGGAAAATTCGTCGCCGTGCACGTCAACGCCGTGCTCAAAATCTCGTCCCCTTCCTTCAAACCCGGCCATTTATTCGCACTCGAAGGTTTCTTCAGCAAGTGCAGCGCGAGATGGTGCGCCGAAGTCGCCGAATTTAACGCCAACGTGTACGGGTTTTCCAAATAACGTTCCAGCTTCTTTTCAAACTCTTCCACCCTGGGGCCTTGCGTGATGTACCCGGAGTGCAACGTTTTCCCGGTGACGTCCGACGCGTTCGGCGAGACGAAGACTCGAAAAAGTGGAATCTCTTCCATCGTATCTGATGATGATGTGCGCGCGATGAAGAGAACAAGAAGCTTTTCTTCTTTTCTCTCTCTCTCTTCACAGAAGAAGAAGAAGAAGATAAACCGCGCTCGATGGATGAGTTTTTTGTGGTGTTCTTGGGAAATTTTTGTCGTCGACTCTTTTTATTTTTTTGGAAAAAATGGACCAATGCGAGAATTTGTGTGGCTTTCGATCGCTCTTGGAACGCATAATCCAGGCGGCTGCAAAAAGAAGATCTCTCTGTGTTGCAGAAATAAGCAAACAGGATAAGAAAGTTATATACTCCTCTGTGTTTTTTGAAAGAGAGAGATGCTTTCCTTTCAAGCGAGAGAGAAGTATAAATACACATGTAGTATGTAAAAAAGCGGTTTCGCGTCGCGAAGGCGAGGGGCGAAACTCGTTTTGTTTTAAATGTGCTATCGTTTTAAACTACACGCGCTGTGCTACTTTATGTGCTACTTTATATATGCTTTGCTCTAGTTTTTTTTTACGCCTTGATGTTGCGACGAGAACGACGCTCACCGGTTCGCGTCGTCGTCGTCGTCGTCGTCTTCGGCGGAGGAGAATTCCTCAAACTCCTCCTCTTCTTCGGCTTCTTGCTCTTTGCGCTCTTTTTCAAACTCTTGCTTGGATTTGATTTCTACGTCGATGAAATCGGTCGGGTCGGTGAAACCGTCCGTTTCGCTTTCGAAACCGAGCATATCGCTGACTTTTTGGCCTAAAGCGATGACTTCGGTTTGTTTCGCGCAGACGACGGAGGAGGCGCGCGCGTCGCCGGATTCTGCGGCTTTTTCGGCGCGCAAAGCGCCTTCGAGACGAGCGTTCGACGACGAAGATGACGCATCGGAGATGTCGTTTTGCGTTGCAGCGCTTGCCGGCGTCAACGCCGCCACCGCCGCGTTCGACCACGGGACGCTCGTGATGGTTCGTTTTATGACGTCCTCTTTCGTCACGCCCGAACCAGCTTGATCGCCGCCTTTCTTCAACACGGAATCGCACAAAGTTTTCCTGAAATCCTGCGACGCTCTCGCAATACCTCTCTTAAATCCCAAAGGCCACTTGTCGGGAGACCGTCGTCGCCATTCGGTTGCTTTTTTGTACAACTTTTCTGAACTGGAAATTTTTCTCAACTCCTTCGCCAAGTGCGCGCTCGAATCAAACTTCTTCACGTCGACGATGCAGTCTCCTTCCGGACACGGGAGGTATTCGTACACGCTCGCGGTGCCGAAATAAACCGGAATAGATCCTCTCGCTAACGCCATCCATAGATCCGCGTGAATTGCACCCGGGCAATCCGCGTCCTCGCCGACGTAATAAAACAAGTAATCGGACAAGGCCAACTGCGTCTTGGTGAAGAAATCGATGCCGCCAGATCCCATGACTTTATGTTCCGGCAAACCCAACGGTTCGTTTGAGTTTCTCCGACACTCACCGATGGAGAAAACCGGGAAGTGATTGGAAACTTCTTTCAAAACTTTCATTTTCGGCGCGTTGTCTGGGCAGTTCTTTCCGAGCCAAGCGATGCCTGGGATGCGCGATTGCTTCGAGCGCATGAACGCTTCGTAAGACGCCATCAAACCTTTGGTCGATATCATTTGCGGAAGCCAAACCGATGAGGCTTTCTCGTTCCCGTGCGCGATGTAATCCACCTGAGAGAGTAGTCCTTCGTTCAATAAATCCTTCCCAAACGCGCCGGGAGTTTCCAACGAGGCGTACACGTAAACTTGATCAGGATTTTGCTTCGGCGGAAGTCGCCATAACGCCGCTTGTTGTTGTTGTTGTTGTTGCTGTTGTTGTTGTTCTTTCTTGCTGCTGGTGTTTTTCTTACTCTTCTTATCGCCGATGTCGAGCAACATTCTTCGGTTCGATTTGCTCTCCCAAAACGCCGTTTGATCTTCGTAAATAGCCTCTTCGGTGATCTCGATCGGGTCTTGCACCGTTCGATTTTCACTGTTCGGAGAGCTATCTACCATGATATCTTGACTGACGTCTGGCCCGAGGATATCGTTATCGAAAAACCCAAGTTTCGCCATGAGTACTGCGCCAAACGACGCGCCTTCTTGAGGAGAAGAAGGAGGATTTTCTTTGCCGACGTACGCTCCTTTCCATAAAACCGATCCCGATTGAAACACTCTGACGTCCGCGTTGGCGCATTCTGGACCGGAATCGTACACCACGTTCGTGAAACACTCCCCGGCGCTATTCTTGCCCTCTGGTTTAGTTTGAATCAACGCGTCCATCCACGCGCCCGCGCCTAATCGCACGTCCCAGTTTTCCATATCGTCTAAACACAAGGAAAATTTATGTTTCGAATTCAGCACCGTGCTATCTCGCGGCTGCTCGTCCGCCGCGCCGCCCTCCATCAACGCCGCGAACGTCGCGCTCGAATGTTTCCACTTACTACTACTACTACTACTACTACTACTACTACTCTTATCCTTATCGCTGCTACTCTCGTCGTTATCGTCGTTCTCACCCCAACCTCTATACAGCGCTTCTTTATCCGCCCTGAGCGCCTCCACGAGCTTATCCAACTCGATTTCGCCGTCCTTCGCCAACCACTTCTCGAACGGCTTCATTTCCTCCTTGGTTAAAATCGCCCGCGCGAACGATTTCCCGTTGCTGTACTTTGTTTCTCTCGCGTCTTTCTCTTCTTCTTCTCTGTCGTCGTCTCTCTTATTTTTCTTCTTCTCTTCTTTTCTCCCGCGTTCTTCGTCGTCGTCGTCGTCGTCGTTGCTCCTCTTCTTCTCCTCCTCCTCTTCCTCTTCCTCCTTCAAAAACACGCTCAGAGGGACCAAATCGTTCGTACTTTTCATCATCTTTTCTTCCAAGATGAAGTCGCTGTTCATCGCCTTCACCAGCGCGTTTTCTCGCGCGCGAACGTAGTGACTGCGACTGACGAAGCCGAAGCACATGAACGCGAAAAACGCGGAGAAGAGCACGAGCGTTAACACGGCGCCGTGCGCGAACACGTCGTGGAAAGATGACGAAGACGACGAAGACGTTGAAGCCGCCGAGGAGGAGGAGGATTCCGCTGCTCTCGCGTCGTCGTCGTCGTCGTTCTTATTCTTCTTCTTCTCACTAAACTTTTCTCTGTACTCGCGAGAGACGCGAAGCTTCTTTCTGAAACTCTCCTTGGCGTCTTTCTCCTCGCGGATGTTCGTCAAAGCGCGCGTTGGTCTCGTCGTCGTCGTCGGCAGGAGAGGATCTCTCTCCTCCGCCATTTTCTCGCTCTTTCTCTCTGGTATATGCGTGAACGACTTACTACTCCGCGATATATGCTTATGCGTGTGCGTGCGTACGTGTGTGCGCGCAACGCGTAAAGTGTCGGTGTGCGTGTGTCTGCGTGCGACGAAGAGCGCGCGCGCGCTTCTTTTTATGGCGCGATGGTGTTGGGGAAAAGCGTCGGTTCCGCGGCTCAAAAGTGGTGTTGAAACCCTAAAATAAAAGGTGTGCGAGCGAGGGAGCGCGAGCGCGCGGCGTGTACGATGTTTTTATCATCACATAGTTTGCCGGTCTTCTCTTTTCGTGCAAGTGGTGTAGTATACAGGTTTTATGCGTATTGGTTATGACTCTTCTCTCGGGTCTCTCTCTCTCGGGTCTCTCTCTCTCTCTTTTCCTCTTTCGCGAGCGCGCGCGTGCGTTTCGCTTTCTTCTAATATTTTTGTTTGTTTGTACACGCTTTTGTTCTTCTTCTTCTTCTTCTTCTTCTTCTTCTTCTCTTG
>Ga0255767_1004862_pt1 | contig 10892 bp, 10 predicted proteins | sample 071ome_24_FD_179967 | JGI IMG/M metagenome (GOLD analysis project Ga0255767, IMG submission 179967) | Coastal salt marsh microbial communities from the Groves Creek Marsh, Skidaway Island, Georgia - 071402CT metaG (version 2) | ecosystem: Environmental > Aquatic > Marine > Intertidal zone > Salt...
AAACCTGGTGGCACGACCCATCCATCTGGCATTTGCGCTCCCCTGGGTGCTATTGGCCGGTCAGCGTACGCTAGGGCTAAAGCTTTCAGGCGCGGTACTTTGTGCGGCCGGCGTCAGCGCATGCGTTTGGATCGCGTTTAATCACTCGCAGCTTGGCGATCAGTACGGATTTCTTGAGGGTAAGCTGCAGCTGGGGATTGCAGCGATCTTGATACTTGCCGTCCTCGAAGGGGCACGACGCTCGATTGGCTGGCCTTTGCCGCTGGTCGCGCTAGCGGCGCTAGGATACGGACTGCTGGGTCAGCACATCCCGGGGGAATTTGGTCACTCCGGTACCCCTATCAGAAGCTTTCTGGGAACCCTTACGATTGCTGAGGGCGGCCTCTGGGGCAGCCTTGCGGGAATCTCGGTAGGCATTGTTTCGATCTTTGTAATCCTTGGAGCCGTGTTAAACGCGGGCGCAGCAGGGCAGGGGTTTATGAACCTTGCGTCGGCGGCAGCAGGTCGCCTGAAAGGGGGTGCAGCGAAGGTTTCGATTATCTCTTCTGCCTTATTTGGCTCGATCTCAGGTTCTGCGTCGGCTAACGTCGCATCGACTGGGGCCATAACCATGCCCGCTATGCTGAAACTCGGGTATCCGCCGCGGCTAACGGCGGCGGTTGAGGCTGTGGCGTCCTCGGGCGGTCAAATCATGCCACCTCTGATGGGGGCCGGTGCATTCGTGATGGTGGAGCTAACCGGTACGCCGTATTCCGCCGTTATGGCGGCCGCCTTGCTTCCGGCGGTGCTTTACTTTGCGGCTGTCTGGTTTGGGATTAACGGGTATGCGGCGCGATACGATCTAAAGCCCATTCCAGCCGATCAACGGCCCTCGGCGTGGGCTGTCGCAATAACCTCGGGATTCTTCCTCATTCCCTTCGGCGTGCTGTTATGGCTGATGCTCGGGGTAGGGTATACCCCTCAGTACTCCGCGGTTGTCGCGATAATTGTTGCTGCGGCGCTCCTCCTCTTTGATTCCGATCTGACCATAGCGGCACGGCCCTTTTTTAAGCGCGCCGAGAATGCGCTTCTTGCCGGTGCATCGCAAATCGCCATGATCGCCTCCATTATCTTGTGCGCATCAATCATTATTGGTGTGCTCGGCATAACCGGACTCGGGGTTAAGGTGACATCCCTGATCATGTCTGGCAGTTCTGGGCTCCTGTGGCCCGCGCTGCTGCTCACAGCGATTGCGTGCCTGATTTTAGGCATGGAAGTGCCAACGACCGCGGCCTATGTCATCTGCGTATCGGTGGCCGGGCCTGCCCTCATTGACCTCGGGATGGCGCCGCTTCAGGCGCATCTTTTTATTTTTTGGTTTGCGCTCATATCCACTATCACTCCACCGGTATGTGGGGCCGTGTTTATCGCTTCTGGGATGATTGGGGCGAACTGGCTCCAAGTGGCGGTAACCGCCATGTCGTTGGGGGTTGGTCTTTATGTTATTCCATTAGCGCTCGCCGCCGACCCGAGTCTCATTTCGATTGCCACGACTCCTTTCGAGGCGCTTTTTGCTGTGGGTCGGGTGGGTCTCGGACTGTGGCTGGTCTCGATGGGACTGGTCGCAAGCAAACCATTTGTAAAGCGTTGTGCTTTTATCGGGGCCGGAGTCGGCATGGCATTGATGCCTTTTGGTTTACCCTGAACACAGTGTTGACTTTGCTACACTACGGGGTCTGAAACTAAGGTAGGCGGCTGCTCAACGGCAGTCAGCGAATTGAAGACATGGCAAAAAAGAAAGGTCCACCCAAGGAGCCCAGCCGTCGGCATGGGATACATCGCTTTGAAGAGGTATTGAGAGCGGCAGAAGCGCTTATAACGGAAGGGACTCCTCTTGATGAGCTCACACTCCAGGGCGTAGCAAAGAAAGCGGGCGTGCCGCGAGTCTCCCTTTATTATTTTTTCCCCTCAGTTGATGCGTTGGTTGAAGCCCTCTACCAGCGGGTGCTTACGCGCCTGATGAGTGAGCTGGCAACGGCGGAGATTAAACCCAGCGCCGACTGGCGCCCGGTTGTTAAAAAAGTCTTCGAGAGCGTGATTAAACACTACAGCCGCAATCGGCTTACGATCGTGCTGGCGCTGATGCCGAGCTCGCTGACTATGATTAATCAGGCGCATCGGGTTTATGGCCAGGGTCTCGCGGAGCTGCTCGAGGGTCTTTGCGGGCTGAAGCGATCAGCGAAGCTGACCCAGGGCTGCGAGATCGCCGCGGAACTCGCCACTACTATTTTCAGAAAGTCTTTCATCGAAAACGGCGCGATTACACCGGTGTATCAATCAGAAGCGCAGAGCGCGGTAATCGCTTACCTGACTACCGTGATCAAAAAGTAAGTCGGTCGCTTCTAGATTCTCAGTCGATTCAGTCGATCCTTTTAAGGCGGCGGAGGGTGGTTGTGTGCTATCTTTTAACTACACAACCTTTGTCGATTTAAGGTCGACCTATGGCAGAGCCAAAGAAAGTCTCCCGAGAGCCTCGTCGCGACAAGGGGCGTGCTCGCCGCGACCTATTGTTGGAGACGGCTAAGGACATGATTTCCGAGGATTGCTCGCTTGAGGGTCTTACCTTACAGGAAATAGCTAAGCGAGCCGGCGTACCGAGGGTCTCCCTGTATTACTTCTTTCCCTCCGTGGAAGCCTTGCTGGAAACCCTTTACTGTGAGGCGTTTGTGCAGATGACCAACGAGCTCGCGGAGACGCCTTTCGATAGGGCCACCCCGTGGCAGAAACTCATCGACACGATCCTCGACGAGACACGCTCTCACTATGAGCGCAATCCGGTGACTCAGATTCTGGCACTCTCCCCTTTGTCTTTTAAGCTTTTAAATGGGGTCCAACGCGATTACGGAGAGGCGTTGAGCGCTCTCTTGTGTGCAAGCTTGGGGTTCCCCGCGTCGGCCAAGTTTCGTCGCGGATGTGAGATCGCCTCCGAGCTTGCCGACACCGTGTGGCGAAAATCATTCCTCGAGACAGGCAAGATCAGCGACACGCTGCATCGCCAAGCGAAGGCGGCCGTGTTGGGTTACCTTGCGGGTGTTATTGAGCGCGCCCGATAAGACCTTCTAAAGCGTGGCTGCGGACTATAGATTCCGCTCTTAATCGCCTATAATTTGCGTTCGCCAAGAGGGTTGGCGCGCACGTTTTGTATGTCACGGCTTGGTGGCAGAGTGGTTATGCAGCGGCCTGCAAAGCCGTGGACGCCGGTTCGATTCCGACCCAAGCCTCCATCCTCCTGTTTATTACAGTCCGATTCCCTCGTCAAATGTCCCCGATCAACAGGCAAATTATCCTCAGGGCTCGACCAGTCGGCGAGCCCCAGCTCAGCGATTTTGATCTAATAGAAGGAGCTGTAACGGCGCCTGCGGCGCAGGAGGTTCTTTGTCGCTCCCTTTATCTCTCGCTTGATCCATACATGCGGGGACGGATGAACGCCGCGAAGTCCTACGCATCTCCGGTTGAGCTTGGTGCCGTGATGGAGGGTGGTGTTGTGGGTGAGGTGCTGGAATCTCGATCTGAGTTATTTCGAGGCGGGGATATCGTCATGGGCTACGGAGGGTGGCAGGAATATTTCACGTTGGATGAAAAAGCCCTGCGCAAGGTTGACCCCGATTTGGCCCCGGTTTCAACCGCACTTGGAGTCTTGGGCATGCCCGGCGTCACCGCTTATGTTGGCCTTGCGAATATTGGCAGGCCGCAGATGGGGGAGACTCTCGTCGTCGCTGCCGCGTCAGGCGCTGTTGGATCGGTTGTGGGCCAGATTGCCAAAATCCACGGGGCCAGAGCGGTAGGTATCGCCGGTAGCGATGAGAAATGCCGATACGTCGTCGATGAGCTCGGTTTCGATGCCTGCATCAATCATCGAGATCCAAATTTTGCCCAGGAGCTGAAAGCAGCTTGTCCGCAGGGCATTGATGTTTATTTTGAGAACGTGGGCGGTGCGGTTTTTAAAGCCGTCCTACCGTTACTGAACGAATTCGCTCGGGTGCCGGTATGTGGTGTGATTTCTTCCTATAACGACACCGAACTCCCTAAGGGTGGGGACCTTTCCCCTGTCATATTAAGAACTGCGCTGGTGAAAAGATTGACCATTCGGGGTTTTTTGGTCTTTGATTTTGCCGAGCATCAGGCCGAGGCATTGTCATCTCTTTCCGGCTGGATCCGTGAAGGCCGTTTGAAATATAAAGAAGACATCGTCGACGGCCTGGATCAGGCTCCGCAGGCGTTTATTGGGCTCTTAAAGGGCGAGAACTTCGGAAAACAGATCGTTCGGCTCTCTCCCTAGAAAAGCGCAACGCTTAAGCGGCAGGCGCCTTGTAACCGCTGGTTACACTGGCGGCCTTGTGGGCATACTGATTGAAATCAAATACCTCAAGAATATCGATCGATGCGACGGCGCCACCGCGGATAACGGTTGTCTTCATAGCCAGGGCGGTTTCGAAATCCGGCGCATCACAGATGCACACGACATCGTAGGCGCCCCGCGTGAATTCGAGGCTGTGAAAATCCGCCCCGAGAGCCGCCGCTAGATTTTTCAATACGGCCGTGCGGTCCTGATCCGGATTTTGCAGCATGCCGCTGATGTACTCCTGGTTGATTTTCCCTAGAAATAAATATTTTGACATGTAATGCTCCTTTGCTAAGCGCGTGGTCATCAGGGCTCTGTTACCCTGATTTTTCACAGTATACGGATACGCTGGCTAAGCGCTAGGTTAAAATTCGAGCGATACCTTTTAGCCTCCAACTCCTCAAAAAACGGCCCGGGTGGCGAAACTGGTAGACGCAAGGGACTTAAAATCCCTCGGCCTTGCGGCCGTGCCGGTTCGAGTCCGGCCCCGGGCACCACCTCGAGAACGTCCGATCTTGAAATCCCTTCGCTTACAGCGCCTAACGACATCCTTAAAACGAGTTGCCGTTTTAAGCGCAGCGACGTTCGGGATTGCGGTGGGTGGGTCAGTTCAAGCGGACGGGGCTTTTCTTCCGTTTTTGTCGGACCCGAGCTGGGCTATTAGCACTGTTGAAGATCCTACGGGACTGGCCCCCACACCCAGGGTCCAAAAGTTTGAGCTAAGGACGGGCGATTGCAGTGCGAGACCGCCTTACGACGATTGCAGAGACGGCGCTGAGAGGGCCGCTCTCTCAGAGCCTATCCCGACTCAGTCAAGGTCAGGGGTGGGTCAATGGTTGCGATTTCAGGTGTATCTTCCGGAGGATTTCGAAAGTACCTATCCAGCCAAGAATCGGCTCGCTGAATTCGTTGATCATCGTGCTCAGGATGTCCCCTGGGCGCTCGAAATTGGTAGCACTGGGGTGCTTTGGCTCGGGCGGCGAATCGACGGGGATGAGGAGTACTTTTCTTTGGTCGAAGCGGGAGCGCTTAGAGGGGAATGGCTAGATGTCATCGTGAACGTACAGTGGAGTACAAAGGCGGGCGCCTTCAATCTTTGGATAAATGGAGAGCAGCGAGCAGCCTTTACTGGCCCCACCTGTGACAAGTGCAGCGTGTTCTTTACGTATGGTATTTCCCGCGTAGGGGTTGCGCAATTCAGAAAGCGATTCCCAGCGAAGCCGTTGCCAACACAAACCGTCTACTTCACGCCGGTCGAAGTTGCTGTCTCGGATCCCGGCTGGATTGTGCCGGCAGCGCCCACAGAGGCCGCTCACGAGGAAAGGGCCGATGTGCTCGAGGATACGGCCGCCAAGCCGGCGGTGTCTGAGCCGGAAAGCGAGGCGCCTAAAGAAGAGGGCACCGAGACCCAGAGCGCTCAAGATAAGGCTCTGGCGACGGAGGAGGGGCCAGGGTCGGGTAGCGCCTCGACCGAGCCCTCAACCGCCGGCAGCGAATCCACGGCCATCATTATTTTGGAAGGGGAGGGCGCCGGTTCCAGCCCCGAAAACGGCGCAACGGTCGCTACGCCGTTGGATGGTGCTGACGGACAGGGCGCAGATTCTGAGGTGTCAGTAGAATCTGAATCTCAAGCGCCAGCGCCGGTCGAGAAGAAGCCGGCGTTGACCGATCAAGACCTTCAAGCAAAAGACAAGTAAGTCCCTGGTGCCGATGAGCGAAAAAACGTTTATTTCTGCGAGCGAGTTACTAAGGGACTCGTTCCTGTTGGCCAAACGCATTATCGAAAGTGACTTTCGGCCTGACTTTATTGTTGGAATTTGGCGGGGCGGAACGCCGGTAGGAATTGCGGTCCAGGAAATGCTTGAGTACGCGGGTATAGCGACGGACCACGTGGCTATTCGTACCTCCTATTATCGGGGGATAGAGACCACCGATGATTCCGTGCAGGTGCATGGGCTCGGCTATCTTGTCAGGAAGTTAGACGCTGAGGATCGATTGTTGATTGTGGATGACGTGCTTGACTCTGGAAAGAGTATCGAGGCGGTAATCGAAGAACTAAAGTCCCGATGCCGGAAGAATTTGCCAGCGGATATCCGGGTGGCCACGTGCTGGTACAAACCGAGCAAGAGTAAGACCGGACGAGTTCCGGACTTTTTTATTCATCAGACCGATCAATGGCTAGTCTTCCCGCACGAACTCCAGGGCCTGTCCAAAGAAGAGATCATCAAAGGCAAGCCCGAGATCGCCGACATCATTGATCAACTCCCCTAGAAGAGGCGCGACTATCCGCGTCGTCGAATCTCAACGGGCAAGGCGACGGTAACTTCTACACCTCGGGAACCCCGTCGATTTTCGGCACGAACGGTCCCGCGGTGGGATTCGGCGACGAGCCGAACGATGTATAGCCCCAACCCGAGGTGCGTCTTCCGGGCATCCTTGGTGCTCGAGACCATCGGGTCAAAAAGTCGGTCCGCAATGTCATCGGGCAGGCTGGGTCCGTCATTAAGAACCGATAACTCGATAAATTCCGCATCTCGTCGCAGGTTCACAATGATCAGGCCGTTCTCAGATCCAAACTGGATGGCGTTGTCGATTAACTTATCCAGCATCTGGGCGATGCGATCCGGTACCCCAAGGATCAGGACAGGCGCCTCTGAGAAGTTTGGAACGATACGATAGCCGGGATGAGCTGCCTGATAGCCCTCCACGCAATTTCGGACCAGTAAGGCAAGATCAAATGTTTCAGACTGCACTTGCTCTCGGGTCAGGGCCTCTTTCAGGCTCGCCGCCTCAGTCAGACTGGTGATGATGGACCGAAGTCGTCCAACACCATTGCGCGCGCGCTGAAGATGTTTATCCTCCGACAGTTCAGCGTGATTGTATTGAAGATTCTCTAGGGATGAATTCACCACGTTCAGCGGGTTGTGTAGTTCGTGCGCAAGCGTATCAGGGAGTTTTTCCAAGTATTGGGTGTACTGGCCTAGGTTCTGCAGAAGTGCAGAGATACTTCGGGTGAGACTCCCGAGTTCGTCACTTGATCGCGAGCCTGCGCGGATACGATTCTTCAGCAGGCGCCCCTCGGGGGTCGCCGCCTGTTCGGTTTCGCGTTGCAGTTTGCCGACCCTATAGGTGAGGCGGGTAGCGAAAACCAGAATCGCGATACCCAGGAAAATGAAGACGCCTAGAAAGAGCAGTGTGAACCGCTGTAGGGTACGATACTGGAGAGACAGCAGCTTATTAGCGCTTTGCTTGACCAACACCGCGCCCTCCATGTTCCCCGCCGCCCAGATTGGCGATGCGGTGACAATCAGCTTGGCCTCTCCATAGCGCCGCCGCTCGGTGATCGAATTCCCCTCTGCAATAACGCGACTCAGCAGGCGACGGTCCTCCCGCGAGGAATCGACTGGCATATCCTTCACGCCCCGCTGCGGACTGCGCAATATCCATTCAAAAAATTCCAAAAACCGGTCTTCGATCTGCGTGAGAAACGACCGCTTTTGCGGCGCTCGACCGAACGCTTCTCGAACGGGTGGAAATACCGAGCCCACCTGGGCGCGGACCCTGAAAAAGGCGTCCCAGACAGTGATATTCGCTTCCGCCACATAAAGCGGTTGAATCAGTTTTGCGAGTTCGGGAGTCGCGAGACGCACACTGCCGAACTCGAAACGAAAGGGATCGGGCTCGGTACTGATAATCTGGCGAATCGCTCGCGAGGCTTCGTCATCAACATCAACCACCTCAAATTTCAGTCGCGCTCCGGTTCCCAGAAATTCTCTAGGAATTCGGATTTTGACCGCGTAACCGCCTTCTCCAGGCTCCAGCGTGCCTACGATATCCCGCAGCGCCTCCCCATTAACCACCTCCCGCCAATTCGGTTTCATGAGATAGACGCTGATCCGTCCGGGCTCCTGAGTCGTCAGCAAATAGCGGGATACCTCCCCTGAACCTCGCTGAATGGTAAGGCGGATCTGATCGTTTGAGTCCAGGGAGAGTAGGCCAGGATCCCGAAGTACAACCCGATCGTCGTCGATCTCGAAATACGCGAAAAGCATATCTGCATTGAGCGCCATCGCATGGCGAACCGCGAGCAGGTCAGGGCGGTAATCAGCGCCGCACTCATAAAGACCAACACCCGTGAAGCTCGAGAGTTCACCGATTGCCTGGGCCCAGACGCCGGCCGGCGCATCAATGGCGAGCGGTTCTTCCAGCGTCTTTAGAGGATTCCCTGTAGAGCTTCCGACCAGCTCCGGGACGCCTACGCCGGGATCAAAAAGATCACTTCGATTGCCCAGGATGCTTGAAATACCTTGGGTGGTGAGCTCCAGGGCCTGCTCCTGACCTTCCAGCAGGAACTTTTCCATTTCCCGAACAGACTCATAGCCCATCCAGGGAATTACGAGGAGGAAAGAAACAAGCAGCAGCAGCTTGGTGCGGATCTTGAGTCCACGCCGCACCGGCCTAGACGTGCGCGACGCGGTAGCTTGTCTGCTGTTTTGGGCGGACGCTCGGTCCACTGAGGCGTTCACGCGCTACCTTGTTCCCACTTGTACCCGGTGCCATGGACCGTCTGGATACGATCAAAACTCTCATCCAATTCGCGGAATTTGTTTCGGATGCGGCGGATATAGCCGTTGATCGTGTTTCTTTCAACCAGACCCTGGCGGGTGACGTCGCTTAGCGCGTCATACGTACGGACGTGTCCGGGATTGCGCGTGAGCGACTCTATAATCCAAAACTCGGTCAGAGTCAGGCTAACGGACTGTCCTTTCCAACGAACCAGCATGCTGTCCTCATTGAGCTCAAGCGCACCGACAGACACGGTAGTCGATGCGGTGGGGGCACTTTGGAGCTGGTCGGAGATCTTCAGGAGGGCGTGTACTCGAGCGACCAGGAACTCCAGGCTTACCGGCTTGGTGATGTAATCCCAGGCCGTCATACGTTGGGAAGAGATCCGATCGGCATCGCTGTCGCGAGCCGTCAGAAAGATGATAGGGAGTGTGGGACTCATATTGCGAAGCTGCATGCACAGGTCGAACCCGCCATCCATATCCTCGCCAAGCATGATGTCCAGCAGCGCGAGGTTCGGCAATTCCCGAGCGAACCCCGCCTCAGCACTAGGTCGATCCGCGTAGGTGCGCACCTCGTAGCCGTGCGACTTAAGCACGTCGCTGTAGTTCTCCCGCTGGTCAGGATCATCTTCGACGATGGCAATGACGGTAGGCACTCGCAAAACCCTCTGTGTCTGTGATAGTGGCCGGTAGCGGCGAAATACTTAAAAACGAGTCTTTTAGGGACCCAACGCCTGAAAATGCCATTGTTTTACCACAGGTTTGTCGAGGATTGACCCTTGTCCAACGCTAATATTTTCAGCGTTGGCAGGTTCTGATGTTGTTTTGGGCCAGGAGAGAGAAACGTGAAAGCACAAGTTTTCGTCCCGCTTTATGACGATCTGATGTATGACCATCCCGAACTTATCGAGGGACCGATATGCGCGTTCGACCCCGATGGGATTGTCGTGTTTACATCCGACGACTACGCGCCCGGCGGGCCGGCGAAGATGAACGCAAAAGGCAAGTCGCTACGTGACTTGGGCTTCAAAGTCGCCTCGTCTAGCTAACCGTATCAAAGATAGGAATCCCAAAGAGGAAAAAGAGAATAAAAAGAGGAAGTAGGGCATCGCCCAAAAAAAACCGCGGCTTCTGACCGCGGTTTTTTTTGCCTAGTTTCTTAGGCCGCCCGGCTCTGAGCCGCCCGGGCGAACTGGTCTTGCCGCCGTAGGACGTAGGCGGGGGGTTGCAGCGCGGTCGGCCGACAACGCCTTTTCGGATTCCATATCAACGGAGCCTTTGAAGCTGCAGCCATCCTCGAGGACGACCCGTGGTGCCCGTATATCCCCATTGACTTTACCCGAAGGGCTGATGATGACCTGTTCGCTGCCATGCAGCTCGCCCTTCACCTCGCCATCCACGCGGATAATGCGGGCGTTGATATTGGCAGTCACTCGACCGTTCGCGCTGACGACGAGGTTGTTGTCCTTGAAATTTACGGTGCCCTCGATCGTGCCATCCACGACAAGGTCTTCCTCGCCCGTGACATCCCCATGGATCACGATCGACGAACCGATCGTGGCGGGCTTGCGTCCACTCGAGCGGGCGGCATCAGCTTTCGGGCTCGATGAGGGCTGAGCAACGGCAACGGTCTCGTCTGCTGCGTTGCCCGCAGCCTCTATTTCCTTCTGGGTCATCGGTTTAACAATCCTGTGTAAATAAGTGAATTAACGTCTAAAGAGGCTTGCGGCCAACTCAAAAACGAAGGGCGATTGTCGCCAACAGCGGGGGGTAGGTCAATCTATCCGTGATGATGGCTGTTTAAGCGTAATATCGTGTACTTTACATAATATACATTATGCGAAATATAGATCTACCAGCCATCTATCAACCCCAATTTAGCTTCCTGCGAGATCGGCACCCCCTAGGCCGCGATTGGTTCTACGTTGGCGCGTGAGAACAGC
>Ga0255767_1004882_pt1 | contig 10869 bp, 10 predicted proteins | sample 071ome_24_FD_179967 | JGI IMG/M metagenome (GOLD analysis project Ga0255767, IMG submission 179967) | Coastal salt marsh microbial communities from the Groves Creek Marsh, Skidaway Island, Georgia - 071402CT metaG (version 2) | ecosystem: Environmental > Aquatic > Marine > Intertidal zone > Salt...
ACGAACACGGCCTCTGGGCGACCATGGAGCAGGACTCGTGAGGCCTGCGACCCACGACACCGAGCAGGACTCGTGAGGCCTGCGACCCAAGCCACCGAGCAGGACTCGTGAGGCCTGCGACCCACGACACCGAGCAGGATCGCTGAGCCGTGCCTGCCAGCTTCCGACCCCGTTTCAGATGGAAAGGCGATCAGGTGATCGTCGACCTTCCCGACGACGAACAGCAGATTCTGGCTCACGTGCTCGTGCAGTTGCGCGAGCTCGTCATGGGCGAGACCGACCCGGTGCTGCGGCGCCTGCGGCCGACGGCGCGACCCGACGACGACGAGGCTGAGACTGCCTATCGAGAGATGGTGGACAACGACCTGCTGCGGTCGAGACTCGAAGCGATCGAGACCGTCGAGGCGGGTGTCGGGGGGACGGCACTCGACGACGAGGGCATCTCGGCTTGGTTGCACAGCCTGAACGCCCTGCGACTGGTGTTGGGCGAACGTCTCGATGTCGATCTCGTCGGCCACGACGCACTTCAGGATCTTCCCGACACCGACGATCGCGTCGGGGTCTTCGCCCTCTACGAATGGCTCGGGTGGTTGCTCGAGCAACTCGTTGCGGCCGCCGCGAAGGGTCTGGCCAGAGGCGACCACTGAGTCACGCGTCGGCGGGCCACCAGAACCCGCCAGCGGTACCCGGTCCAGTGTGGGCTGCGATCGACGGGCCGACTCGGTACCGAACAAGCTCGGTGACGAGTTCGTGGGTCCGCAGGCGATGCTCGATCATCTCGGTGAGCTCGAGCGTGGAGTCATCGGCGAGTCCGACCCCGACTCGGACGGGGCGCCCTTCGGCGGTGAACGGGGCCACGATCAGATCGCAAAGAGCATCGGCGTCGCGGGCCGACCCCACGATCTCGAGTGCGGTGCCGTAGCCGGCCAGAACGACGACGTCATCGGCGTCGCCGGGCAAGGTGTGGTCGAACCGCCCCCCCGCTCTGGCGAACTCGAGACCCTGCAGAATGAACGATGTGCCGATCGCTGGGGCGACCGCTGCTGCTGCGTGCGCCGCTTGCGCCGGGGTCGAGCCGGCAGCGATCGAATCGGCGGCCCGCCACAGACACGCCGTGACACCAAATGATGCCGTGCCGCTGTCGACCACGTGTACGGGCACCTCGACAAGTTCCGAGGCAAGCGTCGCCGCATTGACGGTTCCGGAAACATCCGCACCGACGTGAACCGAAACGATCGCGGTTGCCCCGTCGGCCACGACCGCCTCGTAGACGGCTGCGATCTCCCCCGGACTCGGCTGCGACGTTGCGATGGCGGGAAGTTCGCCACCATCGATCCGGGCCCAGAAGTCGGTAGCGGTCAGGTCGAGCCCTTCGCGGTACGGGGTCCCGTCGATCGTGACCACGACCGGCACGACATGGACCCCGAGCCGCTCCACCAGCTCCGGCGGGATCTGGCTAGCGGAGTCGGTGACGAGACCGATCATCTGGCGACCTCGTCAACGGAGCCAGCGGTCTCGGTGAACGCTGCGACTCGAGCGGCTTCGGCCCGAAAGCGGCCGGCGATGACCGCCGAGCTGACGGCTGCGCCGACCGGCAGCAGCCACGTGGGTTCTCCCCCTCCTGGGTTGGGCCAGCGTCGGCGCCACCACAACGTGGTGACCACGACCCACACGGCACTGCCTGCATGCGTGCCGGCACGAGTACGACTGCGGAACCATGGAAGCTTCGCCGTGCCGAAGGCGACAGCCGCATCGAGGGGAAGGTAGGCGGGAACGGTCCCGATCACTTGGCCCACGCTCGTTGCGACACCCTTGCCGCCCCGGCGGCCGATCGGGTGACAGTGCCCGATCACTGCAGCCGTGGCCGCCACATTGGCGCCATCAGAGCCGGCAACCCGGCGACCGGCAGCAGCAGCAGCTGCGCCCTTTGCGATGTCAGCGGTCGAGACTGCTGCCCCCCATTTCGCCCCGAGCACGGTCGCAGCGTTCATCGCACCTGGATTGCCCGTCCCCTCCATGGTGAGGTCGTGACCACCGCCGGCCAGGCGGGCAACGATGCCCGCCGACGGCAGATTGCCGAACAGGTAGCCGACGAAACCAGCGATCAAAAGCCTCGGCGAGTGCGTCATGTCAGGGCGACGGTAGCTGCTACGACCCCCTACACTGCCTGTCGTTCGGTTCGCCGACGCAGACGCCGCCAGCTTCGGCTGGTTGCGGGCCCCATTCGTCCAGCGGCCTAGGACGCCGGCCTTTCACGCCGGTAACACGGGTTCGAATCCCGTATGGGGTGCGAACGGGTTCGGGTTGTCATCGACCAGATGCCGCTCTACCGTTTCACCTTCGATCGGTTCGCCGATCGGGAGGTCCTGTAGATCAGTTTGGAGTGATCGCCACCCTGTCAAGGTGGAGGCCGCGGGTTCAAATCCCGTCAGGACCGCACATGCGCCGACAACGGCTGCACACAGGGGTCGGGTAGCTCAGTTGGCAGAGCGACCGCCTGAAAAGCGGTAGGTCACCGGATCGACGCCGGTCCCGACCACCACCTACGAATCGTCACCCCGGCCCTGGGCCGGGGTGACGTCGTTGTGGGCGGCACAGCAACGTCAGAGGCTGCGAGCGGTGTGGAAGCCGGCGTGGATCGCACCTTCGAGGTACCCGATGCCCCCGGCGTCGCCGATCACGATCGGATCGTGGCCGGCAGCACGGAATGCGTCGGCGACGGACGGGTCGCCTTCGAGGCCAGTGGCGATCACGACGGTGTCGGCACGGACGGTTCGTGCGGCGTCGCCGGCTCGGAACTGCACGTCGGCGTGTCCGATTCGAAGATCGGTGACCTGCCCGACAAGCTCGACACCGTGGTCTCGAAGATCGTTGAGCACGCGCCACCTGCGGGGATGGGCCATCTCGAGCGCAAAGTTCTCACCCTCCTCGAGCACTGTCACCCGCCGTCCACGGTCGACCAGGAATTCGGTCAGCTCCACGCCGACGAGGCCGCCACCGATCACGACGACGTCGTCGCCGATCGGCATGTACCGCTCCGTGAGCCGAGCAACCGTGCCAGGATCGCTGAGCACACCGAGGCGACGGCCGAGCCGGACAGCGATCCGGGTGGTGACGCCGAGCTTCTTGATCGCCGATCCGTCGCCGCTCCCGGTCAGAAGGTCGCGGAGATCGTCACCATCGAAGACATGATCTTGTTCGACACCAGGAATCTCGGGCCGCACGCGCCGGGCGCCACTGGCGACGATGAGTACGTCGGGGTCGAGCGCGTCGACCTGGTCGACATCCGCCGTGGTGCCGAGGCGGAGGTCGACACCGAGTCGATGCATCTCATGCTCGTACCACCGCAACAGCCGAAGGTTGGGCTCGTAGACCAGCGCCGCGAAGCGCAGCGCCCCACCGATCTGCTCGCCGGCCTCCCACACGGTGACGCGGTGACCTCGTTCCGCCGCCACCCGTGCCGCCTCGAGGCCGGCGGGACCCCCACCGACGACCGCAACCGTGCGCGACTGCTCGGCGACAGCGCGCTCGACGTCGGCCAGATCGAGCTCTCGGCCGAGCACCGGGTTGACCGCGCATCTGACTCTGCGGTCGAAGAAGGGCTGTGCGACGCAGACGTAGCAATTGATGCACGGCCGGATCTCGCCCGCCCTGCCTTCGGCGAGCTTCACCGGCGTAGCCGGGTCGGCGAGTAGCTGGCGGCCCATTGCAACGAGATCGGCCTTGCGATGGGCGATCATCTCGTTGCCGGTTGCAGGGCTGATACGTCCGACACCGATGACCGGGACGGCGAGGTCTCGGGTCAACCGTCCACTCAGCGCCGCGTGCCTTGCCTCCTGGTCGGGCAGCGACCCCTCGGTGAACGCCCGCCCCGACGTGCTGTCCCCGTAGGCACTCAGATGGATGGCGTCGGCGCCGGCCTCGACTGCGAGCCGGGCCGTCACCCGACAGTCGTCGAACGTGATGCCCTCGGGTGTGCGATATTCGAGCGCATCGAGACGGACCCAGACCGGCATGTCGGTCCCGGCCCGACCCTTCGCTTCCGCGATCCATTCGCACAGCAGACGAGCCCGGTTCTCGTGGGAGCCGCCGTACTCGTCGGTGCGCCGGTTCCATTGCGGCGACAGGAACCCAGAGGCCAGATAGCCGTGGGCACCGTGGATCTCGACGGCGTCGAAACCAGCATCCTTGGCCCGCCCGACCGCATCGCCGAGCTGCTCGGTGAGCGCAGCGATGTCGTCGGTAGTCATCTCGCGGTACTGAGGCTTCGACTCCACTCCGCCTGACGCGGCGGCCATCGCCATCAGCTCATCGCTGGACAGGTCACCAACCATGTCGAACGACCCGCGCCACTCGGGCAGCGACGGAACCATCACCGGGTCACCGTTCGCGATGTCGACTCGGCTGATCTTGCCGTGGTGCACGAGCTGGATGGCGATCTTCGCCCCGTGGGCGTGGACACGGTCGGTGAGCGTGCGCAGGGGTTCGACGAACCGATCCTCGGAGAGGCCGAGCTGATGGACGCTGTTCGCTCCGTGTGGATACGCAAAGGCGGCCACCTCGGTGATCAGCAGACCAGCACCGCCTCGGGCCCGTTCTTCGTAGTAGCGGACGACCTCGTCGTTGGCGGACCCGTCGTCACCGACGATCTCGACGCCCATCGGTGCCATCACGATGCGGTTGCGCAACGTCATCGACCCGATTCGAACGGGCGAGAGCAGATGGTCGGTCATCAACGTGTCAGGATCGCACGGCTCCGTCGATCAGTGCGGCATTGGCGACTGCGGCCGCAACCGCTGGCGCAACCGTCTTGTCGAACACCGATGGCACCACGAACTGGGGCTCGAGATCGGCATCGTTCACGGCGTCGGCGATGGCATGGGCTGCGGCGACCTTCATCGACTCGGTTACCGAGTGGGCACCGACGTCGAACGCCCCGCGGAAGATGCCGGGGAACGCCAGCACATTGTTGATCTGGTTCGGGAAATCACTTCGCCCGGTGGCCATGACCGCCGCCAGTCCATCGGCGCTCTCGGGCCGGATCTCCGGGTCGGGATTTGCCATCGCAAAAACGATCGGATCCTTTGCCATGTGGCGGAGATCTGCAGCGTCGATGAGGTCGGGAGCTGAGACCCCGATGAAGATGTCGCTGCCTCTCATCACCTCCTGAAGCGTTCCGGCCTTGCGATCGGGGTTGGTGTGTTCTGCGAACCACTCTTTGGCGAAATTGAGGTTGTCGCGGCCCTGATGGATCGCACCCATGCGGTCGACACCGACGATGTTCTCGACCCCGGCGTCGCGCAGGATCTTGCCGATGGCGAGTCCTGCGGCGCCCATACCACTGATGACAATCGAGCAGTCTTCGAGTTTCTTGTCGACAAGTTTCACAGCGTTCATCAGCCCGGCGAGCGTGACAACAGCGGTGCCGTGTTGATCGTCGTGGAAGACAGGAATGTCGAGCGATTCTTTCAACGCGTCCTCGATCAGGAAGCAGTTGGGGGCAGCGATGTCTTCGAGGTTGATCCCGCCGAAGGTCGGAGCGATTCGCTGAACGGTCTCGATGACCTCGTCGGGTTCTTTCGTGTCGAGGCAGATCGGGAATGCGTCGACTCCGGCGAACTCCTTGAACAGGAGTGCCTTGCCTTCCATGACCGGCATCGCTGCTTCGGGGCCGATGTCACCGAGGCCGAGCACGGCGGTGCCGTCACTCACGATGGCGACCGTGTTCTTCTTGATCGTGTACTCGTGGGCCAGCGCGTTGTTTTCGTGGATGCTCATGCAGACGCGGGCGACACCGGGCGTGTACGCCATCGCGAGGTCGTGTGCGTCGCCCACCGAGCACAGCGGTAACACTTCGATCTTGCCGCCCTCGTGGAGTTTGTAGGTGCGATCCCACCATTCGACGACGGTGACACCGTCGAGCGCCTCGACCATCTCGACGATGCGGCGGCTATGTGCCTCATCTCGGGCATGCACATCGACGAGGCGAGACACCGATGGCCCTTTGGCTTCAAAGCCGGTGGCACCGGCGATGTTTCCTCCCGCCTCACCAACAGCCACAGCGAACCGACCAAGCGTGCCGGGCACGTTGTCGAGGACGATACGCATTCCGATCGAGTACGCAGCGGTGGGAACGGTGGCCATGGCCCCGCACGCTATCGGCGTGGCACGCGACCACCCCAAGCACGACCCAGACCTGGAGGCACTTGAGACGCACGCGTTATGCGTTTCTTGGTTCCTCAGATGAATGCGATATCCGACTTTTGGATAATGCGGTCCACCGAAACGCCCAAATCAGCTGCTCCATCATTGGTCAAATGTTGAGTGTTAGTAGTACTCTTATATTCATGGCACCACGAACTGGACAAATGTCAGAAGAGCACAAGGCAGCTCTTGCGGAGGGTCGCGCCCAGGGCAGGGCGGTCCGGGCGTACCTTGAGGCACTCGAGGCGAACAAGCCTCGCCGCGGCCGAAAGCGGACCCCAGAGTCGATGCGGGCCCGCATCGACAAGATCGACGCGTTGATCGACGAGGCTGACGCAATGAGCCGGCTCCACATGGTGCAGGAGCGTCTTGACCTCGTCGCAGCAATCGACGCAGCAGAGGCAACGGTGGATCTCGCGCCACTCGAGGACGGGTTCGTTGCCGCCGCTGCGCCATACAGCGATCGCAAGAACATCAGCTACGCCGCGTGGCGTGAGGTGGGTGTCTCAGCCGAGGTGCTCAAGCGGGCCGGTATCTCCCGCAGCTGACGGACTCAGACCCGAACCTCGGGCGCTGCGACTGCAGCGAGTGGGTGACGGCCAATAACGTCGGCTGCTCGAGCACAGATGCGCGCGACTTGTTCAACCGCTGTGCCGACGAAGTCCTCGGGCTGGGCCAGCAACTCGTGGAGTGTTGCTGCGTCGAGTGGAACCTTCGGGTCGTGATCGAGTCGCTCGATGAGGCCGTGGCCGCCGTCGACCTCACGTCGATCGAGCGCAGCTGCAACGGCGTGCTCTTTGATCAACTCGTGTGCCGTCTCGCGACCGAGCCCCGCATCGACCGCAGCGGTCAGAATGCGGGTGGTAGCGAGGAAGGGCAGGTCACGTCGGAGCTCTGCGTGAATAACAGCAGGAAAGATTCCGAACTCGTCGAAGACGCCGAGCGCCGTCTGAAGCAAACCATCAGCAGCCATGAACGCATCGGGAAGCATTACCCGACGCACCACAGAACAGCTGACATCTCCTTCGTTCCACTGGCGACCAGCAAGGCCGGACGCCATGGTGAGATGACCGTCGAGCACAAGCCGAAGCCCATTGATCCGCTCTGACGATCGGGCGTTCATCTTGTGCGGCATCGCCGACGACCCGACCTGGCCGGGCCGAAATCCTTCGGTGGCGAGCTCGTGCCCGGCCATGAGGCGAAGCGTCGTGACTGCGCTCGACGGTGCCGACGTGGCCTGGCACAGCGCTGCCACGACATCGAGATCGAGTGAACGCGGATAGACCTGACCAACCGAATCGAGCACCCGACCGAAGCCGAGATGGTCGGCGACAAGACGTTCGAGCTCGTCGACCTTGGCTGCGTCGCCGAGCAGGTCGAGTTGGTCGAGACGGGTGCCGACCGGGCCCTTGAGCCCTCGAAGGGGGTATCGGTCGAGCAGGTCTTCGAGGCGTTCGATCCCGATCATCGCCTCTTCGGCGACGTCGGCAAACCGCTTCCCGAGCGTGGTGGCCTGCGCCGACACATTGTGGGTGCGTCCAACCATCACCTGACCGGCGTGCTCCTCGGCGAGTCCGGCGAACCGGGCGAGTAGCGCGACCATCCGATCCCGGATCGTCTCGAGCGACCGACGGACCTGCAGCTGCTCGACGTTCTCGGTGAGGTCGCGAGAGGTCATCCCCCGATGAATGTGTTCGCAGCCGGCAAGCGCAGAGAACTCGTCGATGCGCGCTTTCACGTCATGACGAGTGATCCGTTCGCGCTCGGCGATCGATGCCAGATCGACCTGCTCGAGGACAGCCTCGTAGGCCTCGACAGCTCCGTCGGGAATGTCGACACCCATCGCTTTCTGAGCGCGAAGCACTGCAAGCCAGAGTTCCCGCTCGAGCACGATCTTGTGCTCGGGACTCCAAATCTCGTTCATGCGGGCACTTGCGTAACGCGACGACAAGACGTTGGGAATCGGATCGGTACTCACGATCAGGCCTTTCCACTCGTACGCTTGCGATGATCACGCGTACGCTTGAGACAATAGAGACTGTTCGCCACCCGGGTCGGTAGGGCCGCCCGGAGAACGGTCACCGTCTGAGGAGCATCACCGTGTCGATGGACTTCACTGGCTTGTGTCGGGAACATTCGTTCGAATCCGCTGTCGCCCTTTGCCGGCGATGCGGCCACGAGTACTGCGACAACTGCGTCGTCTATCCGTTCGGCGCCAAAAAACCCGTGTGCAAGGCGTGCGCGATCTCGATGGGTGGTGTGCGGTCTGCGGCAGGGCTGCCTGCCATGCCGCCCCGTCTCGTCAAGAAACGAGCGAAGGCGTTCGCCAAGTACATCGGAGCCGCCGGCGAGGCCCGCGCCACATCGGCCGGGGGGAGCGAAGCGCCCGATGATGGGACGTTCAGTGATGACACATCCGACACCGATGCGGCGCCGACGACCGACTGGAGTCAGCCGTTCGACTGAGCGGGTCACGCGGCGCGATCGAGGAACTGTTCGCGACCCGGGCCGACGCCGACGAGCCGGATCGGTGCCCCGCACTGATCCTCGAGGAACGCAATGTAGTCGGCCGCGTGTTTCGGGAGATCGGCCGGGTCGGTGACGCCGCTGATGTCGGTCCCCCATCCGGGCAGTTCCTCGTAGATCGGCGTTGCCTGATGCAGATCAGACTGGTGGTACGGGAGGTGCTCGACCCGCCTACCGTCGATGTCATAGGCGACACAAACCTTGAGCGTCTCGAGGCCATCGAGAATGTCGAGCTTCGTGAGCGCAATCTCCGACAGGGAATTGATTCGAACTGCGTGGCGCATCATCACCGCATCGAACCAACCGGGGCGACGCCGTCGGCCGGTGTTGGTGCCGTACTCGCGGCCGACGGTCACAAGATGATCGCCGATGTCGTCGAACAGTTCGGTCGGGAACGGGCCGGACCCGACTCTGGTGACGTACGCCTTGGCGATGCCGATGATCCGCTCGATGTCGCGGGGGCCGACGCCCGCTCCGGTACACGCACCCCCTGCGACCGGATTGGACGAGGTGACGAAGGGGTACGTGCCGTGGTCAAGGTCGAGGAATGACGCCTGCGCACCCTCCAACAGCACACCGTGGCCTGCCTCCAGCGCGTCGTGCACGATTGCGATGGCGTCGCCGATGTGAGGCGTCACCCGTGGCGCGTACTCGTCCAGATACAGCGCTGCGAGTTCGTCGGCATCGACCGGGAGCCGGTTGAACACCTTCGTGAGTACCTGGTTGGTGTAGCCGAGCACCACGTCGAGTTTCTGGCGGAAGATCTTGGGATCGGTGAGGTCTTGCACCCGGAGCCCGACCCGCATCGACTTGTCGGCGTACGCCGGGCCGATACCACGCTTGGTCGTGCCGAGTTTGCCGTCACCGAGATGCCGCTCGTGCAGAGCATCGAGCTCCTGGTGGTACGGCATGATCAGGTGGGCATTGCCCGAGACCTTCAGCGTCGAGCAGTCGACGCCACGGCTCGTCAGCATGTCCATTTCGGTGAGGAGCACCTTCGGGTCGACAACGACGCCGTTGCCGATGACCGGGGTGATGTGGTCGTACAGAACGCCACTCGGAATCAACTGGAGGGCGAAGCTCTCACCGTCGACCACCAGGGTGTGGCCGGCGTTGTGGCCGCCCTGATAGCGGACGACCAACTCCATCTCCTTGGCGACGAGGTCGGTGAACTTTCCCTTTCCTTCGTCGCCCCATTGGGTACCGACGACGACGGTCGCAGGCACGGCGCACTCCTCTCGCAGGTTTGCGTTACCCCGGAAGGCTAACTGCCCTCGACCCACCAGCCACCCAACGGAGGTTTACCGTCGAAACGGTCACCTTCGGTGGTTCGGGACGCGAAGCGGGGAGGGGTCTGCCCCCTCCCCGCTTTCGTGTTCAGATCGTTACCGCTTGCTCAGCGTCGACGCTTAACCAGTGAAGCTCGGTGTGCCGACCTGTGCATTCGCCGCACCTGCACCCAACACACCGGTCGGGTCTTCTGGATCTGACTCTGGCTCTGGCTCTGGCGTGGTGGTCGACGGCGCTGCCGTGGTCGACGGCGCTGCCGTGGTCGACGGCGCTGCCGTGGTCGTCGGCGGCTCGGGTTCCGGCCCAGTTTCGAACGAGTAGTGGGAAATCCTCTTGCCTGGACACACATCGGTAATGTCGATGCTTGTCTCGTAATTCCCGGTGAAGACCACGGTGATCGGTCCGCAGTTGTTGTTCTTCCCCGAACCGGCCTTTGCGCAGTAGCTGAGGATCACTTCGCCGGGAGGTGCCTCGATAACGACCGGATCGTCGCCGTCCGGGTACAGGTGCTCACCAGGGCACACGTTGTCATTCTTGCCACCACCATCGCCGGCGGCGTGCGAGTCCTTGTGACCCGCTCCAGCGGGTGACAGGAGGGAAAGGGTGAGCGCAAGAACACCCGCCACACCGACAAGAACCCGAAGGGACTTTTTTGACACGAAATTTCTCCTACCGTCGATGACCGCAAGCAGCGGCACTTGGGGGGGGGCCGGTTTCGCTCTCCGCTCCTCGTGGACCAAAGCGACCAATACAGTCCACGGATCACTGCATCCCCGTAACCCAGAACTATACCCAACCTCGGCTGCATTGCGCAAGCCTCTCCTCACGCTTCGTTGGAAGTTGGCCACT
>Ga0255767_1004919_pt1 | contig 10825 bp, 9 predicted proteins | sample 071ome_24_FD_179967 | JGI IMG/M metagenome (GOLD analysis project Ga0255767, IMG submission 179967) | Coastal salt marsh microbial communities from the Groves Creek Marsh, Skidaway Island, Georgia - 071402CT metaG (version 2) | ecosystem: Environmental > Aquatic > Marine > Intertidal zone > Salt...
GGTCGCCGTCACCGTCCAGGTCGACGGGCCCTGAATTGATGGGCCAGGGCACGCGGGTCAGGACGTGCTCGGTCCAGCCGTTTGCATCCAGGGCATTGTCGGGAATTTCAAAGACGGAAATTTCTTTGGGCTCCTGTCGCGCCTGCGTGGGGTCCTGGGCACCCTTGTTGGGGGTAATCGCCTCCGGCTTGCCGTCACCGTTGAGGTCGGCAAGGAAGACACGAATAAAGGAGCCACGATCCAGTGTGTTGGTGGGCATGACCCGCTCCCAGTCCGGGTTACGGATATCACGGCCGGGGTTTTGAAAGTAAATCAGGTGGGCCAGCTCACAGGCAGCGATGATGTCGGGAAAGCCGTCACCATTGACATCTGCGATGGCGACATCTTCGGCGGCGCCGGCTTCAGGGCCCTCGGCCAGGGTGACCAGTTGCCACTGGTCCGGGTCAGCCGAGCCAAAGGCAATGCGGATATGGCCTTCGGGTGCCCCGTCATAGACATCATCGGATTCGTGAACGGAGACGATGTCCATGTATCCGTCACCGTCCAGGTCAGCCATCTCCAGGCCATCACTGCCACGCAGTTCGATGCCACTGATGGCCTGGTCATCGACCAGGTGCTCACGCCAGGCGATAAAGCGATTATCGGCGGCGCGTACCATCGTGGGTATATCACCGACGCCGCCACCATAAAGGGATTGGGCACGGGTAAACGTGCTGGTGAAAGTGCCGGTAAAAGTACCGATAAAAAGGAGGGCAAGGAAAAGACAGGTCCTGGTATTCATGGCTTGTTCCTCTGGCTTTTCAGGCCTATTCAAATTGCAGGTAACCGATGCGGTTGTTGGCCGGATCCGTGAACCAGAGCCTGTCGGTCAGGCGATCAGGCGTCTGGCGGTCACTGCCGGCACTCAGGCCCACGGTTCTTGCCGGGCCATCGGCGACGGGATATTCAGTGATCATGCCCTCAGGGGTAACCTGGCCCAGGGTATTGTTCTTGGTGTACCAGATATTGCGATCCGGCCCGACTGCAATGTTGATAGGAGTGGAGCCTTCACTGGGAATATCGAACTCGGTGATCTCGCCGTCCAGGGTAATACGTCCGACGCGATTGCCGACCACCGGGGTATTGTCCATGCCACCGTTAAGTTCAAGGAACCACATATTGCCATCGGCACCGGCAGTTATATCACCCGGACCAGTTTGCGGCTGCGGCAATTCAAACTCGGTGATCTCGCCTTCGGGCGTAATGCGACCGATCTTGCCAGCCTTGAATTCGGAGAACCAGACATTACCGTCGGGACCTGCGGCCAGGGCACGCGGGCCGCTGTCCGGTGTGGGAATTTCCCATTCTGTCACCTCACCGCCGGGTGTGATGCGCCCGATCCTGTTGGCGGCAAACATGCCGATCCAGATATTGCCGTCACTGTTCAGGGCAATGGCCCGGGGTTGGGAGTCCGGTGAAGACAGGGAGTATTCGGTGATTTCTCCACTAGGGGTGATGCGTCCCATCTTGCCGCTGTTGTGTTCGGAGAACCACATGTTGCCATCGCTGCCCAGCGAAATGATGCGCGGCGACGAATCCGGTGTCGGAATGGGATACTCCACCATCCCGGTGCCATCAGGGTTCATGCGGCCAATAGCATTGGCCCCGCTCAGGGTGTACCAGATGCTGCCATCAGGCGCGATCGCAATAGTAGTCGGGCTGGCACCTTCTGAGAGCATTTGAAAACTGGTGACCGTTCCGTCCGTGGTCACATTATCGGGACCTGATGTGTCGGACTGCAGGGTGGCAGGCAGGTTGACTGACAGCGTTTTGGACACGTTGTTGTCAGGCTCAGGGGTTTCTTCCGAACAGGCACTGGCGAGCAGGATGCCGAGACAAAGAACGACTGATCGTGAGGTCATGACTGATTCCTGTATTGCAGGTGGCATCAGAACTGCACCGGCACCTGGGGTGCGGCACCGCTCTTGATGTCGTCCACCAGGTCGGGATTGCCGTTTTCCCACACCAGCAGCATGGAACGCTTGGGACTGAAACCCTGGTGACGGCAGTAGGCGGGCATGGCCGCCATGTCCCCGGCCTTCATGATGACCCGGGCCAGCGGCTCACCGGATTCCTTGTGGTCACAGTTCCAGTGAATCTCGTCGCACATCTGGAAGAACCACTCGACCCGGTCGTTGCCGTGAATGATCGGCAGGATATGCTCTTCGGTGGTCGGACACATGAAGCTGTTCTTCACCACGGAGGTGAACGAGGGGTTCCAGGTCACCTGGGAGCGGGACAAAAAGGCAAATAAATTGAAGGCATGCACCTCGTTCTCAAAGCCGGGCTCGGCATGGATCTCCGGGGCATCCTGCGGCACATCGGCAAAGGCACGGTTGACCGGGGCGCCGCGTTCATCGGTACGCAGGGCCAGGTCACCTTCCAGGCCCACGCAGCGCCGCGCCAGTTCCCGGGCGCGGGTAATGGCCGGCATGTTGTCACCGTTTTTCGGGCCATAAGGCGTACCGGTTTCCTGCGGGGCCGCAAAGGGATCAAAACCGTCATTGGTCCAGTTGGCAAGCATGGACTCAAACAACTGGCGAATATCATCGGTCGGGAACTCTTCCATGCGGTCAATACCGGCATCCTTCATGGCGCCGTTGAAGGAACCCGCATACAGCTCCACCTTGCCGTAGTGGTTCACGGTACCAATGACATCGTCAAAGTTGACCCAGCCATAAAAGAAGCCCCAGGCGACATCGCGCATCAAAGCGCGCAGGAAGTTGCCGACATCCATGGTGTGGCTCATGGGGCGACCATCCAGGGTGCTCCAGGTGATGTGGGCAAAGTATTCGTCACGGGCGAAGTTGAAACCGCCCAGGGTAAAGTCGTCGTATCCGTGTGTGTTGGCCATGGTAACTATCTCCTTTATCAGGCGGACTGGCAGATATCTGCCCAGCGTTCAATGGACAGCTCACCCTTGCAGGTCTGCAGGATGAGCACGGCAGGTTTGCTGCTGCCGAACTGGTAGGCACTGCCGGCGGGCAGCATGCCCTGGTGGCCGCGCCCGAGCTTGATCCAGCCCATTTTGGCGCCCTGTGGTTCGCCGTCGACCAGGACCGCACCTTCCTTGTTTTCATCCTGGACAGCCTGTGATGCATCCAGTTTGATCAGGTGGATCTCCACCTCGCCATCCATGCACAGGGCAAACTCGTCGTGGGCGCAGGTGTACCAGGGCGAGTCGCCTTCGGCACGCAGCACTTCCATGACATATTCCATATTCTGGCCGAACACGACCTTTTCATAGGGCTGGCTGTTGCTGGCGATCTCGAAACAGTTGGAGAAGGCGTAGTGGCGAACATCATCGTTGATGATCTCGACCCGGCCCTTGTCGTAATCGGACAGGGAGCCGAAGCGGGTGTTGTATTGTTGTGTCATTATTATTTCCTCGAAACAGTAAACCGGTATGTTTTTTACCGGCCTGGAGTGCTCTGTGGCCTCGGCGGCAATTATCTTGCTTCTTCCTGTTGGTGCAAGTTGTTGGTGCAAGTCATTGGCACAAGCTATTGTAGAAGAGTACCGGACCAAGTCCTGAAGGATACCGGAAAAGCACCGAAAAGTGCTGAAATCACCGAAGGGCCACTGGATTGCCAGCAGGCGCCTTGCTATTCTCACTGCCACTGTAGTCACTGGCTGCAGGACCAGACAGTCCATGATTTTTTAGGGGAAATTCCGATGGTAAAACAACTGTTCGCGACCATTGCCAGTCTGTGCATGCTGATCATGGCACTACTTATGGCACAACCGGCAGCGTCCCATCATTCCGTCTGGGCCGAATTTGACAATAACCGACCCATGGAGCTGCGCGGCCGCTTCATTGAAATGGACTGGGTCAATCCGCACTCCTGGGTGCATCTGGAAGTCACCGCGGAAGACGGCACCAAAACCGTCTGGGCTGCCGAAACCCCTCCGCCGAATCAGCTGATTCGCCTGGGCTGGCGCCGCAGTGACCTGCAGGAGGGCGATGAAATCGTGGTCAGTGGCTTTGCCGCGAAGAACGGCACTGCCCGTTTGTGGGCGCGGGACGTCAAGCTGGTAGCGCAAAACGGCGTCATGCTGGATGAGCCGCGCACAGTCATGGCCCTGTTTGATCCCAACCCGAACGGCATACCGGCCGGCGTGTTGCCCGGACGTAAATAATCATCAGCCCGCCGAACATGTTATTCATAGCCCCCGCCCGTCTGCTGCAAAAGCTTTCCCTGTGCCTGGTTTTCCTGTCACCCCTGGTTGCTGCCCAGGACTATGTGCCACCGAAAAACCGTTTCGGGCAGCCGGATTTTGAAGGTATCTGGCAAGTACTGGATACCGCACCGCATTTCAATATTGAACCCCATAATGCCAGTTACGGCATTCCTGCCGGGGCCGGCATCATTACCGATCCACCGGATGGCAGGATTCCCTACAACACCAACGGCCTGAACCGGCTGGCGGCAAATCGTGCCAACCTGGCTGCTGACCCGATAGCCCGCTGCTACAAACCGGGTGTACCACACATGATGTATATGCCATTCCCCCTGCAGATCGTGCAGTCAGAGAATTTCCTCACCATCATGTCCGAATATGTCCACAACACCCGCTTTGTCATGCTCAACCGTGATGATCATTTTGGTGAAGGCGAACTGGATTTGTGGAACGGCGATTCCGTGGGGCGCTTTGAGAACAACAGCCTGGTGACCGATGTGTTCAACTTCCATCCTGACAGCTGGCTTGATCGCTCCGGCAATCATGCCGGCGGTGCGACCCTCAGGGTGAATGAACGTTTTACCCTGGTCGATGCCGACACCATCCGCTATGAAGCCACACTGACGGATCCCGAGGATTTTACCCGGCCCTGGACCATCACCACTTACCTGTACCGGCACAAGGATCCCGACAAGCGTTTACTGGAATACGAATGCCACGCCTATGCCGACAATGCCCTGGGCGCACCGGAATTGCCGGAGGCCGAAGAATGAAGAACAACAGCTATTTCGGCTTGCTGGTTGCCGGACTTTTGATGATTGTGTTGGGGTCATCGGTCATGGTGCAGGCCCAGTTCCAGTTGCCGACTACCGAACCTTTACCGCCACCTGAGCCCGGGCCTTTCGAACGCCTGCCCAATGGCAAGCCGGACCTGAGTGGCAACTGGGGTTTTGATACCAACCTTAACGACATCTCCATGAATATCACCGAGGTAGATGGCGAGCCGGTGGCAGAAGATGAGCGTGCGATTCCCTATACCCCGGTGTATGCGCAACTGCGTGCCGAGGCCGAGCAGCGCATGTTCGAGGAGCCGGAACTGCACTGCTACATGTCCGGTGTGCCCAGTCACCTGTGGCGCCAGGCCTATTCAGGAGCCGGCCTGATTATCCAGCACAGTGAAGACACCATCGTGTTCCTGCATGAATTCCAGGGTGCCAGGCGTATTGTTTCCCTGGAAGTGCAAGCACCGCTGTCGGAAGCCATCAAACTATTCATGGGAGACGGGAGGGGTCATTGGGAAGGCGATACCCTGGTGATTGAAACCACCAACAACAATGCCATTACCTGGCTTGATCTTGGCGGCAACCGCCATTCTGACCAGCTGGTTGTCACTGAACGCTTCACGCCGATCAACAATGATGCTTACCAGTACGAAGCTACCTTTGAAGACGTAGATGCCTATACGTCACCATGGACCATCAGCGCACTGATGCGTCGTGGCAATGACCCGCGAGCGGAAATCCTGGAGTTTGCGTGCATCGAGGGTAATACCGACGCCCTGCATTACACGGAAGATGTGGGTGGGTCCTCACAAATCGCCCCATGAAAACATTCTGTACTGCCAGCACGTTTTAACGTGCGCGATTGACCTGGATATAGCCCCGCTTGCCGTCTGCTGACAGGCGATAATCATTGCCCCAGTCGGACGCGGTAATGCGCACGGTGTCGCCTTCGCGCAGCAAGTAACGCTTGCCGACAGTCTGGCGCCAGACCTGGCCGCTGGCCAGTGTGATCAGGACCCGGGTGGAATCCAGGCGCTTGATTTCGGTGATCGTGTCCACCAGTGCTTTCTCACCATCCTCCAGGGTTTCAACACGTGCCTGTTCGGGTGCCTGCCCAAAAGAACTGATATCGTCTTCTGCAACTGGTTCATCACTTTCAGCAGCCTGTGTTGATTCCGGTGCCGGAACAGATTCGGTCACGGCCCGGGCAGGTGCCGCAGGTTGTGGTCTGTTAACCACAGGCGGGCTGGCGGCAGGGGCTGAAGGTGGCGGGGTTGCCGCATTGTCAGTGGAAAGTTCATCGTAACAGGCCAGGCGTTCCAGTACGTTGTCGACTTCGGCGCATTGCTGGAGCTGGTTGCGGAGTTCGGTCTGTGCCTGTGCGCCAGCTGCAAGCAGAATGACAGGCAGGAACAGGGTAAGTGATAAGGTTTGTTTCATTGCGACTCCGTATAAATTAGACAAAACAAAATGACATTCATAACGGTGATTATGACATACCAGGAAACACTTTCTGTAGCCGGTCCAGCCAAGGCAATTCGTGCAGGGCCCGGCGAAGATAATTCAAGATATAAATAAGGGATAAAAAAAAGGTGGGCATAATGCCCACCTTTTTTATGCTGACACCTGTCGTGTCAGACAAGTTTCATCAGTAGTTCAACTCCACTGCAACGTAGAAACGGCGTCCAAGGACATCGTAATACGCCGGGTTGGTGGTATTGAGGGCATTGTTGACGCCGGGGTTCCGGTTATAGTTTTCCGGATCCAGGTCAAAAATGTTATCGATACCGCCGCGCAGGGTGATGGCGTCAGAGTACTGGTAGCTGCCGAACGCATCCACCATGTGATAGCTGTCAGCCCCTTGTACTGTGGTATTGGGGTTGACTGCCTTGTCTGCCGCATCAATTTCCGGCAGGAAACGATGACGGAAGCCCAGGCTCCAGTTATCACGGATGTAGTTGACGTTGGTCAGGATACGGTAGTCGAACTGACCACCGGCACGCAGGGTGCCTGTACCTTCGATGAACGGATCGGTCGGTGATACCTGGTCACGGTAGTAATCCAGGTAGTTGAACACCGAGCTGATGCTCAGCAGGCCGCCCATGGCATCGAAGCCCATGTTCAGCTGTACGTCGACACCGGCAGTTTCCAGTCCGCCCAGGTTCTGGTACGGGGTATCCACTGTGGCACGATAGCCGTCAGCATCACGGGTAATGAGTCCACAGGATTCATTGAACTCATAGTTCGGGTTGCTGCCGTCTTCGTTCAGACACTTCGCGTAGACGCTGTAGGCATTGGTCGGCGCGATAGCGTTCTGAATTTCCACGCGGTAGTAGTCGATGGCCAGAGTGGAATTTTCCAGGATGCCACCAAACGGTGAGTTCAACACCACACCCAGGGTGTAGGTATCGGCTTCTTCGTTTTCCAGGTTGACGTTACCAGTGATATTGGCCAGCTCAAGTGGGAAGTTGAACGGGAACGGACCAACAACCGCGTTCGGGAAATCCGGTGACGTGTGCCACGGGCTTTCGTTGTTGCCACCAGTCGAACGGTTGATCAGCTCGCTACACAGTTCAATGACCTGGGCACGGTTCGGGTTGTCCGGATGGTTGCCCCAGGTAGTGTTGCGTGTGTTGACCATACAGGGGTCGGCACCGGGGAAGCCCACAACTCTGGTGCTGGCACCGGTGAACAGCTCGGACACGTTTGGTGCACGGTTGGCCTTCTGGTAACCGCCACGGAATCGTACGGTGTCGTTGACGGACCAGTCGACCAGGGCCTTGTAGGTCCAGATCTCACCGGCATAGTTCCAGTCGGAATAACGGGCACCGAGTTCCAGGTTCAGCTCCTGGATGCCGGAAATGTCACGCAGTACCGGCACCAGCAGCTCGCCGTAGAATTCGTCCACTTCGGTCTTGCCCTGCGTATAGCTGGACGGGAACAGACCGATCGGGTAGTTGGTGGAAGGTCTGACCAGCTGGAAATCCGGACGCCAGCGGAAAGAGTTCTCACGCGTGGTGGCACCTACCGCCGCCGCCATCATGCCGGCAGGCAGTTCAAAGACATCACCTGTGAGGTTGATCTCGATGATGTCCTGTTCGATCTCGGTGTTGTGCTTCATGTTGGTATTGATGGAATCAATACAATCCTGAGACGGTGTGAAATCCTCGAACACCGGCAGGCCGGTCGTACACTGCACTTCGAAGAACAGGGGTGGTCCGACGGAATCCAGCAGATTGGCTCCCCAGTTCGGTGCAGTCACCACGTTGCGGTAGTTCTGCAGACCCGCGAATCCGTTCATCTCGGTGATCAGGGTGGTTTTACCGTGGGAGATGTAGGCGTCGTAGGTCCAGGAGGTGTCACCGATGTTGCCGTCCACACCGAACATCATCTGGAACATGTCAGTGCTGTTCTTGGTGGCGCGGGCACCGACATAGTCAAGTGACTGTGACAGGGTGTAAGGCGCTGTCGGATCAGGACGTGAGTCCAGCAGAGTCTGCAGCTGGGCGGGAATGGCACGACCGTCAACCGGAATGGTGGCCGCCCACTGTGAAGTGGCCGGTGCCCAGGTCAGGATGGTGTCGACCTGCATCTGGTTGTAACTGCCCTGCATGTAAACATTCAGGTTGTCCGAGAAATCGTAATTGGCCCGGGCAAACATGGAGTAACGCTTCAGCGGCGTGGTGATCAGGCCGTAAGTCGTGTTGTTGTTCAGTACACCCGGGTTGGTGGTACCTTCACCTGCCAGCTTGAATTCATCGTTCAACGGACCGGTGTAGTTTACGGCACCTTGAGAGGAGCTGTTCAGGAACAGGGTGCCGTCCGGATTGACATAGACTTCTTCTCCGGGTGCGGCAATGCCAGGACCGAAGATGGAAGCATAGGCATCATCACTTGGCTGGTTTCTGGTTGAAAATTCCAGGTTGGCATACTGGAAGGCACTGCCGCCTGTGGTGTTGGGATCGCGCCAGCCATCCACGTAGAAATCGCGATCAGCCTGGCGTACCGCCTGGCGCTCGGACGTGGACAGACCCAGCATGACGTTGCCGCCGTTGCCGAAGTCACCGCCGATCAGGGCGCTGATGGTGGTTTCTTCACCATCGCCTTCCTGGGTGCCGGAAGTCTGCACGTTCAGGTTGAAGCCTTCAAAATTTTTCTTGAGGATGAAGTTGGTCACACCACCCATGGCGTCAGCACCGTACACGGCAGAAGCACCACCCGAGATAACTTCCACGCTTTGAATGGCAGCAGAAGGGATGGAGTTGATGTCGACGACCAACTGGGCGTTGGCTGGCTGGGCGCGACGTCCGTCAATGAGGACCAGGTTACGGTTGGCGCCGATACCACGCAGGTTCAAGGTGGCAATACCCGGTGTGTTGAAAGCACTGGGCTGTACGTCGGTCGAGCTGAACATGGTTTGAGCCGGCACGTACTGCGGCAGCTGGTTCATTGCTGCCTCCACGCCCAGGCTACTGATCTGGTCAAATGTTTCTTCGTTCACCGTCACGATCGGGCTGGTCGCTTCGTAATCACGACGCACGATACGAGAACCGGTGACCACGATTTCCTCGAGATCATCCTGGCCAAGCACTGTGGAGGAGACACCGGGAAGTGTCATGCCCAGGGCAATGGCTATGGAGGTACTCAGGGCGGTCTTTCTCTTGATAGAGCTCAGGCTCTTTCCCTTATACATTTGGGTTTCTCCCTTAGTATGGATAGTTGTGTTAATTATGTTGCGAACAAAGGCCTTCGTCTTGCTGCTGATTACTGCATTCAGGCAGGAGACGAAAAGTTTCTCCCTGATTCAGGGCGCTTGTGTCCACAGTTACGCGTTCCCCTTGCACTACTAGATTTTCTGTCTTCCCTGTACTTTTACGCTCCTTTTTTATTCCTAGTAAGTATATGAATTTGCTGCAAATTCAATCATTTTGCAGCCAATGTGCAAGGAAGGTGCGAAGAATAGCGGGTAACGAACTGATCGTCCAGTATTGTTGACGATTAATTGAGTTATCTGAAAGACCCTTTTCGGGTCAGTTTGCGGCGTTGCCGGCTTTCATGGCGGCATCCCAATGTTCGGCAATACGGCCATCTTCAATACGGAACATGTCGAACCAGGTGGTGGTGTAGATTCTGCCGGCGTGGACAGGATGCGGATATTCAAAACGCAGTGCCAGGACCACGAGATCGCCTTCGGCTACCACCGCAACGACATCATCCCTGATGCTGCTGGCAATGGGCAGGTCTTCGCGACTGGCAAAGTAGGCCTTGAAGCCCGCAAGCCCGGTAGCGGCATTGGGATTGTGCTGGATATAGTCTTCACTCAGGTAAATATCGGCCAGTTCCTCGTGTCCGGCATCAATGACCTGGCGCCAGAGATCAAATACCAGGCGCTTGTTGGTTTCCAGTTCGGGATCTTCTGCTTCCAGCAGGGCGTACTGGTCATCGCCAGACGCCCCGGTAACCAGTTGGGGGCCGCCATCTTCGGGCAGCAGCACTTCCGGCCCCGGAGGGGTCTGTACCGAGTGCCAGTGCTCTGCCAGGCGACCGTCCTCTATGCGAAAGAGGTTGAAGTGAGTGGTGGTATAGGTACCGATGCCGTCGGGTTCAGGCAATGTTTCCACCAGGGTCATGGCCACCAGGTCACCCTCGGCAATGATGGATACCAGGGGAGGTGAAACCAGTTCGGGAATGGGGTCCAGGCGGGGTACAACCGAGAAAATCTGCTTGAATGCTTCACGCCCGGTAGGCAGCACCGGGCTATGCTGGATGTAATGTTCCTGTTGCATGGTATCTGCCAGTTCCACCTGCCCGGCATTGACGAT
>Ga0255767_1004926_pt1 | contig 10818 bp, 8 predicted proteins | sample 071ome_24_FD_179967 | JGI IMG/M metagenome (GOLD analysis project Ga0255767, IMG submission 179967) | Coastal salt marsh microbial communities from the Groves Creek Marsh, Skidaway Island, Georgia - 071402CT metaG (version 2) | ecosystem: Environmental > Aquatic > Marine > Intertidal zone > Salt...
TGGCGCTGACTTTTTTGCCGTCTACGAGGCAGCGGGCAAAGCGATTGCCCACGCACGTGAAGGCAACGGCCCCGCGGGCGTGTTCGCAGAACAGGGTCGCTACCATGGGCACTTTGTAGGAGATCCGCAGGCCTATCGCGCGGAAGGCGAACTGGAAGATCTGCGGGAGAACCATTGTCCGCTCAAAATCTTCCGCGCGAAGATGGCGGAGAGCGGTGAGCTCAGCGACGCCGAACTCGACGCTATCGACGCCGAGGTCATGGCAGAGATCGAGCAATCTGTGACAGACGCCAAGGCCGCCGCGCGGCCCACGGCGGACCAGGTCACGGAAGACGTTTACATCCAATACACCGCCACGGCCTAAGGGGAGAAGACCATGCCTGAGAAAACCATGCGCGATGCGATCAACGAGGCTCTGCACCAGGCGATGGAGCAGGACGATTCAGTGTTTGTTATTGGCGAAGACGTCGCCGGCTGCAGCGGCAGCGCGGGAGACGTGGGCGCTGTAGGCGGGGTCTTCGGTGTAACCGAAGGGATCTACCACCGCTGGCCCGATCGCTGCATTGATACGCCTATCTCGGAGTCTGCCATCGTTGGCGCCGCAGCCGGCGCCGCACTGGTCGGCATGCGGCCCGTTGCCGAGATCATGTTCGCCGATTTCATCGGCGTCTGTATGGACCAGATCGTGAATCAGATGGCGAAATTCCGGTACATGTTTGGCGGCAAGAGCCGTTGCCCTGCCGTCATCCGCTTCTCGTCCGGTGGCGGCTTCAGTGCTGCAGGCCAACACAGTCAGGCGATGTATCAGGTGATGACGTCTTTCCCCGGCCTGAAAGTCGTGGTGCCTTCAAACGCCTACGACGCCAAGGGGCTTATGTTGTCCGCGATTCAAGACGATGATCCGGTGCTGTTCTTTGAGCCAAAGATTCTGTACCAGGAGACCGCAGATGTTCCCGACGAGATGTACACCATCCCGTTCGGAGAGGCCAATTTTGTCCGTGAAGGTGATGACGTCACCGTTGTTGCCTTCGGGCAAATGGTGCCTAAAACGGCGGCGGTCATCGATGCGCTAGCCGAGGAAGGCATCAGCTGCGATCTGATTGATCCGCGAACGACTTCTCCGCTGGACGAGAACGCGATTCTGGAATCCGTGGAAGCCACGGGCAGGTTAGTGATTGTCGACGAGGCGCCACCCCGATGCGGCCTCACCGCAGACATTGCAGGCCTGGCAGCAGACAAAGCCTTCAGCAGTCTTAAGGCGCCGATCAAGCAGGTTTCTGCGCCCCACAGCCCCACGCCGTTCTCGCCTGAATTGGAAGCGGCTTATCTGCCGGACGCAGACAAAATCACGGCAGCGATTAAAGCCACGCTAGCTTAACTAGCGCGATATCAGGAGCCGAGTAGTGAGCGATATTTATCCCATCGCGGTGCCCAAATGGGGCATCGAAATGGTCGAGGGCACCATCACCACCTGGAACAAATCAGAGGGCGATGCCATTGCCAAAGGCGATGAAGTGTTCGAGATGGAGTCTGACAAAATCGTCAACGTGTGGGACTCACCGGTAGACGGCGTTCTTCGTCGTGTGCTGGTGCCCGCTGGTGATGCACATCCAGTGGGCGCCCTCCTCGGCGTAATTGCTGACGCCAGCGTCGCGGATAGTGATATCGATGCCTTTATTGCTGCACACAGCAGTGCGCCTGTCGAGGCCGACGCGGCGCCCGCTGCAAGCGAGCCCGCAGCTAAACAGACCGTGCAAACCGGCGATGCCTACACCCGCTCCTCCCCCAGCGTGCGCCGATTAGCAGACGAATTGGGTGTTGACCTGGGCACCGTCACCGGTACGGGCCGCCGTGGTCGTATCACCGACGAGGATGTCAAAGCTGCCGCGGGAGGCGGCAGCGGTGCACCTGACGGGGTAGAGGTCATCCCGCTGACGGCAACTCGCAAAACCATTGCGCGCCGGCTGACCGAAGCCAAGCAGACCATCCCCCACTTTTATCTGACTGCTGAGTACGAACTCGACGGCCTACTGGCACATCGCGCCGCGCTCAACGAATCCGGCGACGTCAAAGTCTCAGTCAACGATCTCATTGTCTGGTGCGTGGCGCAGGCGCTCATAAAGGAGCCCCGCGTTAATGTGAATCTCGTGGGCGACGATATTCACCAATTCAGTGCGGCGCATGTCTCGGTCGCGATTGCCACCGACGATGGCCTCTACCCGGCCACCGTCTATAACGCCGACAGCAAGTCGCCGGCTGAAATTGCCACCGCTACTGCCGAGCTGGCTGACAAAGCGCAAACCGGCAAACTGGCCAAAGAAGATATCTCCGGCGGGTCCTTCACCGTCTCCAATCTGGGCATGTACGGGATCACCCAATTTACAGCCATCGTGAATCCGCCCATGGGCGCCATTCTGGCGTTAGGCAAGGCAACCCAGCAGGTGGTGGTTGAAGACGGCGAGCAGCGCATTGCGACGATACTCAATGCCACATTGTCCTGCGATCACCGGGTGATTGATGGCGCAGTGGGTGCGCAATATCTCGCGGTGCTCGGTGAGGTCATTGGCGCCCTCTGATCAGAGTGCTTCCTAGCTAGACATCTGCGAGCAGCGCGCCGGGGCGCGTTAATCTACAGCGCACGGGTTTAGTCAGTGACCAACGCGATCTTCGGGACGAAAATCTGCAGTAGCACCGCAGAGATCAGGTGCAGGCTGGCGATGAGCAAAAAGACACTCTCGTATCCCGCCTCTTGAATCATGAATCCGGCCAGCAGGCCGAGCAGGCTCCCACCTAGACTCCCCACCGCACCGAACACGCCCCACACCGTCGCAACACGGTCAGCGGGAAAGAGATCAGTGGGCAGTGTAAAGAACACGGCGCCCTTGATTTGAATGGCGAACAAGCCAAAACAGATCAGCGCCAGCGCCAGCGCGCTGGATTGAGTGTAGTAAGCCGGCACGACTGCAACGGCGACCAGCACGGCACCCAGCCAAATCACGGTTTTGCGCGCGCGATCAATGGAGTGTCCTCGCGTCACCAAGGCGGAACTCATCATGCCACCCAAAAGCGCGCCGAGATCAGCGGCAACCCAGGGCAACCAAGCGAACAACGCAATCGCTCTGAGGTCGAAACCTCTGACGTCAATGAGGTACTGGGGCAGCCAGAACAAAAAGAAGTAAAACGGGAAATCACTGACCACGCGGGCGACGAGAATGCCCCAAAATTCCCGATGCGATAGCAAGGCACTCCAGCCCGCCTCGCTCTGCTGACCGGACCGATGCTCGAGTATTAAAGCTTGCTCAGCAGGTTCTATGGCCGGGTGTGTCTCTGGGGCGTGGTACCAGCGCTGCCACAGGATGACCCACACCAGTCCGAGTGAGCCCGGGATGATAAAGGCCCATTGCCAGCCGAGAGACTGCATTGTCCAGACCGTGAGCGGCGGTGTGATGATCGCGCCAAGGCCCGCCCCCAGCATAAAGATGGCCACAGCGGTCGAACGCTCATTGGCGGGAAACCACTGGGCGACCGCTTTGCTGGCAGCCGGAAAGTTTGCCGCCTCGGCGATACCCAGAATCACCCTCAGCGTGAAAAAGCTCCACAGCCCGCGACCCAAGGCATGAAGGATGGTCGCCACGCTCCAGAATACGGCTGCAAGACTGAAGGCGCGTTTGGTGCCCAGCCGGTCAATCAGTGGGCCAGAAATCAGTTGGCCAATGCCATAGGCCAGCAAAAAGCCACTGGTGATCAGCCCGTAATCGGCATCACCGATGCCAAACTCGCCTCGCACCACGGGTGCCACCACGCCAAATACCGACCGGTCGATGTAGTTGATGGTGGTGATGACCGCCAACAAGATCGCGATGCGCCAGCGTACAGCCACGGCTGCCCCCTTTCTCGGGTTAGGAACTCTGTCTCTCAGATCAGAGTGGCTGCCAGATCGACCACAGTACCGCCGCCGACAGCATGATGAGTATCACGCCAAACCCGCGGTCCAACAAGCCGCCGTGTTGCATGAAATGGCCAGACCAGGCAGGTCGGGATAACAGCACAGCCACCACTGTGTACCAGAGGGCATCAATCAGGGCTGCAGTGATCGCGATCATAAGCTGGGTCTTCACTGTGGCATCGGGCTGGATGAACTGACTGAAAAGCGCCGCAAAAAAGACGGCCACCTTCGGGTTGGATAAAGCGATCACAAGGCCTTCTTTCGCCGCTTTTCCACCGCCTCTGTTCGCCTCTTCGGTATTAGCAGAGGCACCGCGCTGCGCCATGAGCGCGCGACAGCCCAGGTACAGGAGAAAGCCAGCCCCCAGGGCACGCAGCCCGTCAAACCAGGTTGGCTGAGCCAACAGCAGCGCACCCAATCCACTGACCATCAGCGCTGCCCACAAGAAAATGCCAAAACCGTGCGAAAACGCACAGATGACGCCGGCTCGGGTGCCACTGGTGACCGAGTGACGCACCACGATCGCCAGACTGGGCCCGGGCGACATCGCGCCCAGCAGGCACAGCAGTGCAAGCGGCCACCATTGGGAGACGGACATCGCATTTTCCCTCTGCGTTCGGGCCTGATTGGCCTGATTAAACCGTGACGCAACAATAACTCGATCTAAAGCACCGTAAATTCGATGAGGCCCTCTAGATCTCGTAATTTAAGGTTGTCAGAGCCGGTTGGACGCCAGAGCACGCGAGGCTGAGACGATCGTGTTGGCGCCATCACGTTTGAGGCATGTCTCTCATATGGATCGGTATTACTGCCAGGAAATCACGCCATTGAGGATCAAAGTCCGTCACTCGCCAGCCGGCGGTCCCTAGGCCGAACAGCATCACAATTTTCAGTTTACGCTCGTCACAAGTTGACCAGTCGGGGGCAATCGCCTCACTGCCTATCGATCTTGTCAGGCGGGACGTAATCAAAAATAAAGTTGATCCTGCTGGTTTCGCCTTTATTCATCACGCTATGTTTCATCTGGTTATTGATCTCATAGACGTTGCCAATTTCAAACTGATAAGGACGACCGTCAATCATAAATCGCACCTTGGAGTTAGTGCTAATCGGAATATGTATTCTATGCCCGTTGTGAAAAGAGGGATGTTTATCAGTGTGTGGGATGATAAATCCGCCTGGCTCAAGTCTCGCAGCCATTGCGCGAATTATTGTACCTCCGACCGGGTAATGGTCATGTAAAATCTGATGCATGAGAGGAATGGCTTGTTCTGCAAGCAAACCCCACCCTTTCTCTTGTGTCACCTCGATATTCGGCCATCCCTCACCGGTGGTGAATACTAAAACGATGGAATGAGTGTATCGATGTACCTCGTAGTCATTCTGCCGGGTTTGGTTATCAAGCCATGCCTCCTCTGGCTGATCTAAAATGGCTCGTTGCAGGGGTTCAATGTCATATTGTCCAAGTGCTTTGATTGGCGTTCCGATATCCATTTTTGCCCCAGTAAAATCGAGGTTTCAGTCTATCAGTTTAAGACCCTCGCATCGGTGATGCACTCTTTTCTCTCAGTTTGGGCTGGCACATCATATACCTATCGAGACGACTGATTATCTTTTCCAAGAACGCTGAAAAATCAGCACAACTTATTGAGAGGCACCATGGGAAATGATGGAGAAATTTATTTTTACAGGTGGGTTTGTCGCGGACGTCTATATGTTTGATGCTGTCCGACGCAGCTCAATTACACCAAATTATCATGTCTTTGTTGCCCGGGCGGTGATGAACAGCTTTACAATCACAGCCGGCCAGAGATCCTTACAGCTTCAAAAGACTCATCGCAAAAGATAGGTCATCAAGATAGTCCGATAAGCCCTTTAGTGCGGCAGCGGATCGATTCAGCACGGGATACCACATGCAAGAGATGACACCGAAACGAAGATATAACGAGATTATTGAACTGCTTCAGAGTGGTTCAGAAAGCGAAGCAGAGCAGCTGTGCCGTCGGGCCGTTGATGAAAACGGTGACGTCAATTTCATTGCACTGCTAGGAACGATCCTGGCGCGACGAGATGAGCTGCAGGAGGCTGAATCGCACCTCCGCAGAGCTGTGCAAATTGCGCCAGCTTACCCAAAGGCAAATGAGGAGCTCGGATCAGTTCTATTGAATCGCGGCAAAGCGGAAGAGGCGATTCCTTTTTTACGCAAAGCAACAGAGCTCTCCCCCAGCTCAGCTGAGTGCTTTTTTAAGCTCGGTGGCGCGTTGAAGTTGGCAGGCGACAATGATGGGGCTTCAGCGGCTTTTGCCCAGTCACAGCGACTGTCTCCAAGCAAGGCCAAGCTGGAGGAAGCCAGCAGGCTATTCGCGGCGAAAAAATTCAGGGAAGCGGAGAAACTCGCACAAGAGCTGATCCTGGAAAATCCACGCGATGTAAACGCTGCGCTGCTACTTTCAAAAATTGCCATGGATGCTTCTTGCTATTCCGATGCGGAAACCCTCCTTAGACGCATTACTCATATAGCGCCGCGTTTCATCACCGCTTGGCACGAATTGGCCGCCGCTGTAAAAGAACAGCACAGAATGGAGGAGACTTTAGAGATACTCGCTCATGCGTTGAGTCTGGATGAGGGAAACTCCGAAAGCCATTACCGCTACGGCGCTGCACTTGCGACTGCGGGTAAAACGTTGGAATCCGTTGAGTATTATGAAAAGGCAATTGATTTGAATCCGCAGCAGGTTGGTGCCTTCGTTGGATTGGGTCACGTTCTTAAAACGCTCGGAAATTACGACGAGGGCATCGAGGCATATCAACGAGCGAGAGAACTAAAACCAAACTTTGGAGAAATAGTTTTCAGCCTCTCGAACCTGAAGACCTACCGATTCTCGGATGCAGATATAGAGGATATGTTGCGTCGCGTTGATCAAGAAGGCTTGAGTCTGGATTCCGAAGTGCACTTCTCTTTCACCCTAGGTAAGGCATTTGAAGATCGGAAAGAGTTTGATAGAGCCTTTGAATATTATCACCGCGGCAATGCAAAGCATCGCGGAACGATAGCTTATGATCCGGTCCAGACGGCTATCACTCATCAGAAGATAAAGGACACCTTTGACGAAGGCTTTCTGAGAGACCTCAAAGAGAAAGGGGTTGGCGAAAAGCAAGCCGACCCAATCTTTATTGTAGGCCTGCCCCGATCCGGGTCGACTTTGCTGGAACAGATTTTGGCAAGCCACAGCCTGGTAGATGGAACCAGCGAGTTGCCTGACTTAGGGAGGATATCTAACCTCATTACAGATCGAGAAAAGGGGCGCCAATATCCAGAGGGCATCCAAGATATGGCGCCAAGTGAGATCACCGCTCTGGGGCTTGAGTACCTTAATCGGACAAGACGGCACCGGGAGGGAGCGCCCTACTTTACAGATAAAATGCCTAATAACTTTGCGCATATCGGTCTTATTCTGGCGACCATGCCGAACGCCAAGATCATTGATGCACGACGCTACCCCCTAGACAGCTGCGTTGGATGCTACAAGCAACACTTTGCCCGAGGACAGACCTATACATACGATCTCTTTGAATTAGCAGAATTCTATCTTGAGTACGATGAGATGATGTCACATTGGCAAAAAGTGGCTCCCGATAGAGTTTTGCGAGTTCAATACGAGGACGTCGTCAACGACCTGAACGACCAAGTTCGGAGAATACTGGACTACTGCAAATTGCCGTTTGAGAATGGCTGCGTCGATTTTCATCAGACCAAGCGGGCAGTGCGAACGGCGAGCTCGGAGCAGGTGCGACAACCGATATATTCCGGGTCGGTTGGGACTTGGCAACGATTTGAGAATCACATTACCCCATTAATTGAAGGACTTGAGCCCCTGCTGGCCAAGACCGGCAAACAGACGCCGGAGTTTCTGAGTTAGATATGTCGTCTGAATTTCCAAAGCTAGTCACTTCATCCGTAGTCAGGGGTAGCGAGAAAGGCCAGAGTCACGGCGGAGTCTACATCGTAGACTTCGCGTCGCAGTCTGTAGAGCAACACATTGATTGGAACAAGAGCGACATCGACTTTGCTGGTCGAGGCTGGGACCGCGGACTTCGAGGGATCGAGTTCTCCGACGATCTGGTCTGGATAGCAGCAAGCGATGAGTTGTTTGCCTATGACAAAAACTTCCAGCTAGTTGCCTCCTATAAGAATCAGTATCTAAAGCACTGCCACGAAATTTCTAAGCGAGATAATTTATTATTTCTGACCTCTACCGGATATGACAGCCTACTGGCATTTGATCTGGCGGCCCGGCAATTCATATGGGGCATATACGTCTCTAAAAACGGAGTGCATTGGGTAGGTCAGCCATTTGATCCAAATACTGCCTCCGGCCCACCATTTGCCAATCATTACCACCTCAACAACGTCCATGTAGATAGCACTGGTATCTATTTCAGCGGCTTACAGACGAATGCAATCTTATTCCTAGACTCTAAAATGCAGGTTACGGAATTCTGCACGCTCCCAAGCGGCACCCACAACGCCAGACCTTTTCTAGATGGCGCTCTGTTCAACGACACTGCAAAAAATACTGTTCGCTATGTCACCAGAGAGGGAAAGCAACGGGCCTTCGAAGTAATCGGTTTTGATAATCGAGACCTCACAGGCACCGGACTTGATGATTCAAGGATTGCCCGGCAGCGTTTTGCGAGAGGTCTATGCGTTATCAATAATCGTTTTATCGCTGGTGGCTCGTCACCGTCGACTATTAGCATTTACGACCTAGCAAAAGGCGAGCGCCTAGGGTCTGTCAACCTGACCATGGACGTGCGAAACGCAATCCACGGCCTTGAGGTGTGGCCCTTTAGATAACAAAAAAAAGGCACGAAAATTCGTGCCTTAGCGTCTCAACAAAAAAGATCGGTTGGTCTAGAAGTTGCGCCTCATCGAGACACCAATCTGTCTGGGTGGAACAATAAAGTAAGAAGCTCTTCCAAACATCCGATCAAAATCACTTGAATCCTTGAACGTTACGCCTCTCTCATCGGTCAGGTTCCGCGCAAATAAGGTAGCTTGCCACGAACCCAGATCAACCCCTAGGGTCAGATCGGTCAGACGGTAATCGCCCTGTGTTTCTTGCGGCTGGATATCAGGCGTATCGTCAATTTGGTTTAAAGACTCACCCGTGTAACTGTGCTGCAATCGAATGTACCCGTCGCCGCCTATCCCGATTCTACTCGCATCAAAGCTGTATTCCGCGTATAGCGAATAGGACTTGTCCGCAAACAGAGGTAACTGAGGGGTCGGGTCCAATCCTACCGGTGCAAATCCACCCTCAAACCTATCATCGGCGACGGGAGGAGCGTTCACCTCATTTTCGTCGATGTACGTCATATTAAAACCGAGTTCCAGGTTATCTGTCGCTTTAGCAATGATATCTAGATCGATGCCAGTGATAGATGCGTCATCCATATTCGCAATAATTGTCTGCCAGGGCTCCCCAATGCGAAAACTCGGGTCTACCAATTCGACCTGTACATCGGTCCAATCCATCTTGTAGAAAGCGAAATTGGCTTGAATCCTGTTATCCGCGAAGACGGCCTTTATCCCCAGCTCCTTGTTCTCGACAGTGTCTGAGTCATAAGCGACGGGGAATGTGCCGTTATCACTCCTGCCTCTATTCACTCCCCCCGTTCGGAAGCCCTCAGAGTAAACGCCATAGATCATGACGTCCTCGGACAAGTTATACTGGAGCCCAACTTTGGGAATGAATCCGTCATCATTCATCGTCCTGGTAGGCTGCGGTCCCCGAATGTCGTTATTACTGGGAACTGCCTGAAAGAGCCCTTCCGGCTTTTGAACAAAGTAATCGATCTGCTTCTCAACGTCATACCATCGCCCTCCCAACAGGAGCGCGAGGTTCTCTGTGATGTTCCAGTCTAGCTCCCCGTATACCGCCATGGTTTCTCTACTTGTCTGTTGAGATGAGAACCACCAGGCATCGGACGGTGCGATATCAAAACCATAATAAGTAGTCAGATAATAGAACCCCATGCTGTCGGCATAATTGTCGATATATGTTTTGAAATCCCAGGTCTCTGACAGATCAGAATAAAAGAAGCCCAAGGTCCAATCGACCTTCTCCCCCGCGCCTGTCAGGCGAACCTCAAGGCTTGTACTGTCGTTATTCTGATCGTTGACGAGATATCCTTTGGCGTCCTCGCCCCAATCGTAGCCAAAGCCAAAGTAGCTAAAGTATGAAGCGTAGGTCTGGGTATCGTGTTGATACAACGTATCTCGATCATAATAGGATCCAGCTACCACCAAAGTCGCGAAATCAAGCTCCCCTGTAATCACCAAGCTGGTGGCGATAAACTCGTCCGTCCGAGTTTCCGGCTTAAACTTTGCGATGGTCAGGTCACCCGTCGATGGATCTACATCCGCAAAGCCGTCGGCGTCAATGTCCTGATAGTGCACGCTAAAATCAGCGGTCCAGTCATCTGACATCAACCACCTGGCTGCTATTCTTCCACCGCGCCAGCTGACGTCGTTGTAATCATCCTCCACCATATCGGCGTTATCACTGCCACCATCGACCGTTGGGCTGAGGATGTTGTCAATAAATCCTCCATCCTCGCGCGCGAAACCTGAGAGCCGAATTGCCAGCTTGTCGCTCACAGGCACATTCACCGTGAATTCACCATTGAAGCTGGTATCCCCATCTGTGAAGGTGCCAACCTCGCCTGCTATAGAACCCGAGAACTCACTGGGATCAGGTTTATTGGTGATGTAGCGCACGGTCCCCGACTGGGAATCGGCACCAAAGAGGGTCGATTGAGGACCTGCCAAAGTCTCTATCCTTTGTAGGTCAATCGGATAGATATCG
>Ga0255767_1004929_pt1 | contig 10811 bp, 7 predicted proteins | sample 071ome_24_FD_179967 | JGI IMG/M metagenome (GOLD analysis project Ga0255767, IMG submission 179967) | Coastal salt marsh microbial communities from the Groves Creek Marsh, Skidaway Island, Georgia - 071402CT metaG (version 2) | ecosystem: Environmental > Aquatic > Marine > Intertidal zone > Salt...
TTGCGCACAAAATCCTCGTAGTGCCGGATGTCGCGGCACACAATTTTGAGCACATAGTCCCAGATCCCCGCCATGGTGTAGCACTCCACCACTTCGGGATGGCACTCCACGCTGCGCTCGAAAGCGAGCAAATTCTGTTTGCCCACCTGGTTCAGATTGACGGTGGCGAACACCACTACCTCCAACCCCAGCTTTTGGCGATCCAGCAAGGCGACCCGTCGATCAATCACGCCGGCCTCCTCCAACTTGTTCACCCGCCGCCAACAGGGGGACTGGGAGAGGTGGACCTGCGTGGCGAGGTCAGCGGTAGAAATAGTGGCATCGCGCTGCAGCGCCCCGAGAATCTGAATATCGATTTTCTGTAAATTCATGGCATTTTTATTCTTTTATGTTTCTTTATAGGACTAAATATCCCACTAAACTCCGATAAAGGCCACAAATCGAATACGAATACCTCTCGGTCTCGGCCACACTATGTTCTGCTAACCATTACATTTAGAGGGCGTCATGGGGCAGGCCGAAGCATCTTTTCTCAAAGCCGTATCGCTGGACGATAAATACGCCCTAGACCAAACCCGGGCCTATATGACGGGCATTGAAGCGTTGGTAAGACTGCCGATGCTGCAGCACCAGCGTGATGCCGCGAGGGGGCTCAATACGGCAGGGTTTGTCTCCGGATATCGAGGCAGCCCGCTTGGGGGGGTCGATCAGGCCATGTGGAAGGCGCAATCCTTTCTCGAGCGTCACCACATCCACTTTCAGCCGGGCATCAACGAGGAACTTGCCGCCACCGCCGTCTGGGGCAGTCAGCAGACCACCCTCTTCCCCGAAGCTCGTTACGACGGGGTCTTCGGCATGTGGTACGGCAAGGGGCCCGGCGTAGACCGCAGCATGGACGTGTTCAAGCATGCCAATGCCTTTGGCACCAGCCGCTATGGCGGCGTGTTGGCAGTTGCCGGCGACGACCACGCCTGCAAATCTTCCACGCTGCCACATCAGTCAGAGCACATGTTTATGGGAGCCTCAATTCCCGTGCTCGCGCCCGCCGATGTTCAGGAGGTTCTCGATCTCGGTATTTTTGGTTGGGAGCTGTCTCGATACTGCGGCTGCTGGGTGGGCCTCAAGGCTATTACTGAGAATATGGACTCCGCGATTTCAGCGGATATCGATCCGTCCCGCGTCAGCATTCTGATTCCCGAGGATTTTCAGCTGCCCGCAGAGGGCGTACATGCGCGCTGGCCCGATCAGCCACTGGAGCAGGAGAGACGACTCAACAAGTTCAAGATTTATGCGGCGCGGGAATTTGCGCGCGTCAATGGATTGAACCATGTGGTGATAGACAGCCCGAATCCCCGGCTGGGGATTGTGACTTCGGGCAAAGCCTATCTCGACGTGATGCAGGCGCTGGAGGACATGGGGATTGACCAGGAGCTCGCAGCAGCCATCGGTATCCGCGTGTTCAAAGTGGGTATGCCTTGGCCCCTGGAGCCCGAGGGCATTCACCAATTTGCCGAAGGGCTCGAGGAATTGCTCGTTGTCGAAGAGAAACGGTCTGTGATCGAGGACCAGCTGACATCACAGCTCTACAACTATCCGGTCGCAGCGCGCCCTATCGTAGTCGGGGAATTCGACGAACGTGGCGCCGATTTGGTGCCCAATACCGGCGAGCTCACTCCCGCTATGGTCGCGCTGGCCATAGCCAGTCGTCTGCGACGCTTTTTCACTAGTGCGGATCTGGAGTCTCGTATTGCCTGGATCGAGCAGAAGGAACGCGCGCTGACCGCGAACCAGTCCCCCGCCGCACGCGCTCCGCATTTTTGCTCGGGATGCCCCCATAACACCTCGACCAAAGTGCCCGAGGGCAGTCATGCGATGGGGGGTATTGGCTGCCACTACATGGCAACGTGGATGCCTGACCGAAACACCCACACCTTTGCCCAGATGGGTGGCGAGGGTGTCACCTGGCTGGGTCAGGCACCCTTTACCAAGACTCAGCACGTCTTCCAAAACCTGGGGGATGGCACTTATTTTCACTCCGGAATTCTGGCGATCCGTGCCGCCATCGCGGCCGGCGTCAACATCACCTACAAAATTCTGCTGAACGAAGCCGTCGCCATGACCGGAGGGCAACCCCTTGACGGTCAACTCACGGTCAAAAATCTGATCCAGCAGTTGAGAGGCGAGGGCGTCCATCGCATCGCGCTGGTGTCTGATCAGCCGCAACACCATCGCGGGCAACTTGAGCAAATTCAGGGCCTCACCCTCGACCATCGCGATGATCTTGATGCCGTACAAAGAGCACTTCGGGAGGTTGAGGGGTGCTCGGTCATTATTTACCAGCAACCCTGTGCGGCCGAAAAGCGACGCAAACTAAAAAGGCTGCCTCAAAAAGAGGCGGCGCGTCGCATCGTCATCAACGACGAGGTGTGCGAAGGCTGCGGTGACTGCGGCGTGCAATCGAACTGTCTATCGATCATGCCTAAGGAAACGGCGCTGGGGAGAAAGCGTCAAATCAATCAATCAGCCTGCAATCTCGATTACAGCTGTGTGAAAGGATTTTGCCCGAGCTTCGTCTCGGTGATCGACGCGAAACTCAAGAAATCTCCTCGCGCTGACAGCACGCAGGTGCTGTTCCCGCCGCTCCCGCCCACCGAAACCCCCAAGCTGTCCCAGCCATGGAACATGGTTGTATCGGGTGTGGGTGGCACCGGCGTGCTCACCGTGACGGCATTAGTCGCCATGGCCGCCCACATTGAGGGGAAAGGCTGCGCGACGTTGAATCAAACGGGGCTGGCGCAGAAATTTGGCGCCGTTGTGAGTCATGCGAGAGTGGCGCCGCAGCAGACTGATATTAAGGCGGTCAGAGTACCCGCCGGAGAAGCCGACCTACTGATTGGGTGTGATCTGGTGGTCAGCGCCAGCTACGAGACGATGGGGAAAACCGCCGAGGACCGGACCTACGCAATCATCAATGACGCGGAACAACCCACTGCGGATTTCATACATGACCCCGATGCACAGCTGCCCACTGCCGCTCTGCGAGCCCATATTCTCGAGCAATGCAGTAACGACCAGGTGACGTTTGTTGACGCCAGTCTGGTGGCATCACGACTCTTGGGCGACTCAATCTATGCCAATCTTTTCCTGCTCGGCATCGCACACCAATTGGGCAAGGTACCCGTCAGCGCCGAAGCACTGAACGCCGCCATTGCGCTGAACGGGGTGGAGATAGAGGCGAATCAAAAAGCATTCATCATGGGATGTCGCTTCGCCGTTTGGCCAGAGAAGGTGCTGGCCTTGCTCGAGCCCTCCGATCAAAGCCTCCATAAAAATGAGCCGGCAGAAACGATCGGGCTGGACGAGCTCATTGATGATCGCGCGCGCCGACTGGTGGCGTATCAGTCAGAGTCGCTTGCCAAGGCCTATCGACACCGAGTAGAAACCATCCGGCAACAAGACCCCCAAGCCAGCCATTCTGAGTCGATTACCCATGTCGTCGCGAAGCAACTCTACCGGTTGATGGCCATCAAAGATGAATATGAAGTCGCCCGCCTGTTTACGAGCGATGCGTTTCGCGAGCAGCTCGAAGCCCAATTTGAGCCCGGGTACCGGCTGCAATTCCATCTGGCGCCGCCCATTCTCAGCCGCATCGATCATTTAACGGGCCGTATCAGAAAAAAAGCCTTGGGCGGCTGGATGATGATCGTTTTCAGATTGCTCGCTGCATTACGGCGACTCCGTAATACGCCCCTCGATTTCTTCGCATTGACCGCTGAACGCCGGTCGGCCCGGTCGGACCTCGATCACTATCTCGACGATCTTGACCTGATCCGAGGTCATCTCAACACCCAGCGCAAAGGTGACGCGCACCATTTGGCTCAGCTTCCCGAAAAACTCAGAGGCTACGGAGTCGTGCGTGAAAAAGCGCGCGCCGCCTTACAGCCTGAGCGAAACGCGCTTCGTGAAAAACTGGCATCGGGAGGCGTAGCGGCGCCCGCACTCAGGCTGTGGCCCGCCGAAAAAGCCCGACCATAGGGCGCCTCGGGCGACGAATAATAAGGACTAGCGGATCTCAATAATCTGGAAATCCTGAGCCGCTGTGCGCCAGTCCAGCAAGATGTCATAGACCTTGCCATCCATCACGGCGTCACCTAACGAAATCTGGCTATCAGAGACCGAGCACTGCGCATCCGAAAGGTCTATCTGGGCATTGGCTCCCAAGAACGGCTTGTGGAACCGCGTGACAGTGAAGGTCGAGCTACTCTCCGTGAATTGGCCGTTTTGGTTATAGGCCCGCGCCGTGATGACGTGCTCTCCCGGCGCCATGTTGCTGTAGTTCCAGGCGAGCGAGAAACCTGAGCTAGAGGAGTTATCAATATCCGGGAAAATATTGCCTACGTCGCCTCGCGCGCCCCCATAGGGCGCGTCAAATGCATAGACGCCGTCGAACCAGATCTCGATCCGATCGATCCCCACAGTGGCGACAGACCAGCCACGCAGGTTGCCCACCCCCGAATAGACGCTGCCGCCCGTCGGCTCTTCCAGAATGAGCTCTAAGGTATCTCCAGGCGCCAACGCAGACTCGAATTCCGGCTCCAACAGGCAGTCGGCAACGACCTGCTGCACCGTGAACGCATTGCCCTGCAAACTGCCACCGCAGGAGCTGTCTACTCTCAGCAATCGATAGCCGCTGGCCGGCGCAAAATTGATGGTCAGCGACTCGCCAGTTTTGACCTGGCGGGTGGTGTGACCTGCGGCCGCCCCCTCACTCGATGAAGTCGTTCTCACCTCAGCATAAGTGCCATCGTAATCGTCGTCCCACAGCAGGTGGAGCGATTCGATTAACTTGTCGGTCGTGGGGTCGTAGTAGGTCATCCAAGATTCCACATAGTCGGTGCCAAAACGACTCGTTCCGCCAGCCGGCTCACAAAGGGTCAGGGTTTGGTATGCATTAGGACCCAGCAACAGCTCCTCCGGCTCATAGATAGAGGTCTCTGTGTTACCTGTCGAGGTAAGGGCGGAAAACCCCCGTATCTCAATGGTATGAGGCGTTTGATTCAAAATGGCATGGCCGGACTTGACCCCTTCGCTGCCATCATCGCGCTCACACGCCCCATCGTAGTCAGGATTGATCGAGAGCGATCCCTCAACAACGCGGAAGTCTGACACCAGCTCCGGCGCCACTGCGTTACTCTGATACCCCGCCAACATGAAACGGGTTTGCGTAAAACCACGGGCGTTGTCCGCCGATTCGGGATCACCCGCCGCCACGCCGCAGTCCTGCCCACTACAGCTACTGAGCTTGGGGTTAGAGAACACCGCACTCTCGGGCTCGGTGCCATAACTCATGATGGTGTGGAAAACCCCCTCTCGGTAGTGCCCAAAGCTGAAGGGGTAGGCTTGAACTTCATCCTCCTCCGCGATGCGACGCTCGTGGGAGGAACCCAGCAAATGACCAATCTCATGGGCGGTGGTGGTATCGGTGCAATAGGTGTCTCCGGGGGCTTTATCAATGGGCAGCCATTGCACGACCGTCACATAAGCATCGCGATATGGCACGCCATCCTGCACCCCTACCGGGGCAATCCCGCAGGCATCGTCATCCTCGGGAATGTTCTCGCGCAGCGCGACCACCAGATCCGCGTCATAAAAAGCGCGGTCACTTTCGATATCGGTAAACGGTGCCTCCGCCTCGAACATCTGATCGAGCACATCTTCCTGTAGCTTCGCAGGATCAATCTCGAGGGGCTTCACGGCCACCACATTCGCGCGCAGAGCGATCTGGCTGTCCAACATGGCCTGATTGGTAATTTCTGTTACCAGATCGGCGATCGCCTCCGGGGTTTCCATGCCTGCCTCGTGGTAGAAGAGTAGGTCCAGCGTCGCCGTGCCAGACCCAAATACCGGGTAATGGACCGTCTCGTCAGAGAGGTCTTTCAACACTGTGCGCTCCATGCGTTGGAGGTCGAGGTTTAATTCAGCGGCCGGCGCCGCTCTGTCGGATCGCTTCATCCTCACGCCGCCCCGATCCACCGGGCGAGCCAGATAGGGGTCAGCGTAATGCCAAACGATTTCACTGCCTTGCTGCACCAGCCGATACGTATTGCCACCCTCGCGGAGTGACCCCTGAAGCTGGCCGTCCGACGTCACGACCATCGTAAGGCGGCCGCCCGCCTCACTCACGCCGCGAACCACCTTGTTGCCATGATTGGACCGCCGGGATGTTTCCACACGGAACGCGAAGTCTTCTCCGAACTCCGAGCTCAGCGAGAGCATATCGCCGACGCGGGCATTGAGCTGTTTGAGCGAGGTCACCGTTTGCGGCAGCTGATCCGCTTGCGTGAGTTGTAAGGTCAGGGCGTCACCTGCGGACATCACAGGCAGGCAAAATACGGGGCAAATCGTCAGGAAAACGCTGAGGCAGCGCCTGCGCAAGGTACTGCGGTCACAAAGGGAAAATTCCATTTTCACCGCCTCTGATCTGCTTGGACTGAAAACGGTATAACATCTCCGCAGTCCGGATTGAAGGGAATCACCGTGGCACCAGAACCGACTTTCTATGCAATATATGACGCGGACGGCTCATTCATGGGTGAAGTCCGCTACCTTCGCGACAAGTGTTTGGGTAAAGCGGATTGCGCGCTGTGTGACTTGTCTCACGGCTGGAACCCACTGGGCCGATCAGACTGGCGCAGGCGCAAAGGCGTTGCAGCCTCGCTCAACTGGCTACATCGCGACGAGTTGCCCGATCATGTAGCGGCTCAGATCGAGGGCCAACTACCCTGCGTCGCGGTGGACCGCAGCGGTGAAATTGATATCGTCATCGGGCGCGAAGCGTTGCGAGGATGCGAGGGGGATTTCAGCGTGTTTGAGCACTTGCTGGAGCAAACGGTGCGGGTGCTGCACGCAGAGCCAGCACCCGACACTGACAGCGGGTCGACCGCTTAGCTTTCTGTGGCGTAGACCACCCGGCAGTTCATGGTGAAGCCATGCTCGTACTGCCTGACCTTGGCCATGTCACCCATAATAGCTGACGCCCAGTCAGTCTCCAGCTCGTCGAGCATGGCGCCAAGGCGATTACCGTTCGGCGCCTCGACCACTGTCATCAACTTGCCCGCATTCTCGCCGCTCAGGTAGGTGTAGACCGTGAAGCGGATGTCAGAAAACCCATTTTCATCCGCCGCGGCAGACATGCGCGCCACTTCTTTCAGGTACTGGGCCGGATCATCGCTGGATATCACGATGTTCCAGTTGGCAAAGGTATCGCCGACTGCATAGTCACCCGGCTCCGCATAGATCACGCTATAGGCATCGCCACGCGAGACAACGCGATCCGCTTTGAGTTTTTTCAGCTCCTTCATCACCGTCGGGTTGTATTGCTCTGAACCCAACGCGGTCGCATGGTCACCAAAGAGGTGCCAGTAATACAGCTCGCCGGGGCCGTAGAAGCCCGCCGACGGTACGCAGATACCGCCAACAGCCGCATCAATCGATTCTGCGATCGCCTCTCCGCTACCCTGCACCCACTGCAGGTACGCAGCCGGGTCCTTGGTGTTGACCGTCAGTACGGACATCGCCGGCCGCGACCAGGCCTGACCGGCCGCCAAAGTCAGCATCAAACCGACCGCGGCACCGATCTCAAAAAAAGTTTTTCCGTTCTTCATCTTATTCTCCTTGTATCAGTCGAGTTTCAAGCATGAGGAGCCACACTGTAGATAGCCCCGGAACAGCCCTCACTCAAACATTTTCATAAAGGCTTCCATATCGTATTGGCTGCCGTAGAGCATGGAGCTGTTTAGCGCCACGTCTGCGGCAATCGCTACTGCGGTTTTGATTTCTTCCTCCGTGGCACCCGCTGCACGGGCAAACGCCGTGTGCGCAGGAATACAGTAAACGCACTTCATTGCCACTGAGGCTGATATCGCTGCAAGCTGCGCGTGCTTAAGCGGAATCGCCCCATTGAACACATTTTTCTCCACCGCAGCGTAGTACGCTTCAGCGGCGGCCTGCTGCGACTCGGGGTGTAGCAAAATAAACGGATTAGCCGTTTTGATATCCCGCATCGCTTCATCTTCGGCAAACGCCGATGCGCCCATCAACAACAGGCATAGCACCATCAAAACTCTCATTGGATCTCTCCTTAAAAGGACTATCAGAATTGATCACGCCCCGCTGGGGGCGTGATCTAAGATTAAGGTCTAGCGACCCGTGTAATAGAGCGGCTCACCCTGAATAGAACCGATAGGAGTTGCCGCGCCCGCCGCAGCGGCCTGAAGAAAACGAAACTCCTCGCTCGCCATCACCTTGTCGCCGAAGTCAGCCATGTCGGCCCAATCCTCGAATGACATGACGTAGTGCACCTTGCCATTACCGCCCACACCTTCTTGGTAGATGTTCACCTTGGCACCCATCGCGGTATGCATTTTGGCTGCCTGGGTAAAGGAGGCATACACGGCCGCGGCTTTGCCGGCGTTGGGCTGCCAAACATAAACCCGGTAGGGGCCATCTTGTGCGAAGTCAGCCGCCTTCACCGATTCGTCCCAGTTCAGAGCTTCCATCGACCACAGCAGTGTGCCCGACGGTGTTTGGGAGGCTTGAGCCCAGAAGGCCTGCCACTCTTCGTTAAAGTTGGTCTCCTTGGTCTTGGCCCAGTCCTCACCGGAATCCCAACGTAAGACATAGTCAAACGTCGGATAACCCGAGCTGCCTATGTCCATGCGAAAGATGCCTACCGTCGCGCCATACTTCTCGTGAATTTTGGCTCCGGTCATCATGCCCTGCACCAAGGCCTCCGGAGAGGAGGAGTTGGCCTGCCAACGAAATACTTCGAGTCTCTCGGCGGTCGCCACGCTGGTGAAACCAGCGAGACAGCACACCGCGACCCAGCGGATGATTGCTTTCATATCGAGTCTCCTAATTGTGATTTACGATCAGCCCGATTATTCACACTTGTTTTCGAGGCTGACCACGCAATGTACCACTCTGAACGTGAAGGTCACGTGACAAGGCAGACGCTCAATAGCTGTCCGAAATAGCCGCGCTGCGGCGTCAAGACGAGGACGGCCAGCGCGCATGGGAAGCTGAAAGCGAATGCTTTAAGTATGTGCTCTAAGGATTATCGAGGCGAGGGTGACTAACGGCACTGAGAAAAACAGCAATTTGAAGTCAGGGTGGCGGGAATCACCCACCTGATCAGACGAGCTGCCTCACCGGTACACCGCTCTCAACCAGATAAGGCTCGAGCGCCTTATATACCCGCCGGTAGCGAAAGAAAGGGATCTTGGGATAGAGATGATGGATCGCGTGATAATTCTGATAACCCCACAGTAGCGTCATCACCGTATCGAGCCCCGTTCGTGCCTGATAGACCGTCGTGGTCTGCATTCGCTCTTGTTCAGTGTGCGGGTGATGCACCGACCAAGCGAAGAGGGTGACCAACACCGCATTACCAACGAACTGCCCGACCAGTAGCGTCATTAAAGTGACACCAAGATCAGCGCAAAAGAACAGCACCATGAGGCGCGTCAGGATAATGGCAATGAACTCACGCCTGACCGCGACCTTTTCTGCGTCGGTGAAATGCTCAAAGGAAGCCGCGAATAGCCACTCCTTAGGCACACCTTGTAACCAAGTGAGCACGAGTTGGTAAGCATTGTCTGCTGACAGCACCATGTCGGGGTCTTCGCTGGGGTGATTAGTCGAGCGGTGATGCTTCAGGTGAGAACGCCGATGAGCAGTGAAGGAAATACTGATGAAGTGGGCAGCGATATACCCCGTCCACTCATTGACCCAGCGACGCTCCAAGCTCATTCCCGTGACCGCGCCATGAACCGCCTCATGCAGTGGGGTATAGATAGCGTAGGTACAAAACGCAATGCCACCCAGCGCCCACCAAGAAAATGTAGGTTCGGTCAGCAAATGTGCGGCGGCTATAAGGTATATCGTCGCGCAACTCACCAGTAAGAGCAGCGTGGGCCAGGCAAACCCGCCAATATGGCGAATCACAACCCGTTGGGCTTCTTGTTCGTTACTGACCATTGCTCTCTCGCTACCGTGTTCTCTAAAGCTTTTCACCATCTTCTGCCGGTACAGACGGCGACTCAAGGTGCTACCTTGCCAAATAAAGGTCATTTATGGCCAACTACAGCATGGAATCCTCGATCCCCAGCCAATGTCTTCTTATCTACTTTCAACGTTACCCAAACGGGCTACGCGTGCCAGTACGCTAACGCTTTTCGCGACTCGAATCGCTTTTATCCGGTGCAAAATGTGACAGCGGGTATCGCCTGTCACATTTTGCTAAAACGTGGCCAGTTGGATTCCAAGTTTTTGCAACGCAGCGCCAAGGTTTTTGCAAATCCGTCCACAGCCGGTAAATTGATGACACCAGATCATGAAGGATAGCGCCATGAACGCCGCCATTCGTCTCGCAGAGGCTCGAGACCTTGATCAGCTCGCTGAACTTTTTGATCAGTACCGGCAATTCTATGAATGCCCGCCGGATCTGGGCGCTGCGAAAAACTGGCTTGCGGAAAACCTTGAGCGGGGGCGCTCAACCCTCTTCGCGGCGGATAACGGCTCTCAGCTCCTTGGCTTTACGCAACTGTATCCAGCGCTTTGCTCGGTGGATCTCGTCGACTACTTTGTACTGTACGACCTTTATGTGGTCGAGGCGGCGCGGCGACAGGGCATTGCACGCGCTTTGATGAACGCAGCGAGTGAGTGGGCAAAAGCGCAGGGCGCTGACCGGCTGGATCTGGAAACCGCGCGCGACAATGCGCCAGGGCAGGCTTTATACAGGGATCTGGGCT
>Ga0255767_1004934_pt1 | contig 10807 bp, 7 predicted proteins | sample 071ome_24_FD_179967 | JGI IMG/M metagenome (GOLD analysis project Ga0255767, IMG submission 179967) | Coastal salt marsh microbial communities from the Groves Creek Marsh, Skidaway Island, Georgia - 071402CT metaG (version 2) | ecosystem: Environmental > Aquatic > Marine > Intertidal zone > Salt...
TCCGAACTGCTCCAATGCGGCAGAAGCAGAAACCTATCTTAACAATCTAGGATGGAATCGGAACAGTAGAATTGTTTTTACTCAAAGAGACGACCCGAAAAATGTCTCCGTCTTTAGAGCGACTTCATCGACCATCTACACCCAAGGAGACACCGGCTTCAGTGGAAGTGGAATCTCTACCAGCGTTGGTCTAGACTTGGAGAAAGAATCGGGGCAAGACCTAGTAGACGACACCGTATACACAGTAGAGTTCCTACCTAGGATGAACATAGAGCACAAGTCGAATGGCTCCGTTTCCATACAGGAGATGAACCTAGACAACGTCACCTACACTTTCACAGGAAACAGCGACACCGCCACCGAGTTCGTAATCGCCAATCTAGATGTATCCACATACAGGTCGGCGAAATACCACATACAGGTAACCAACGCCACTGACTCGAGTTATCAGGTCTCAGAAGTGATGTTGGTCCACAATGGCACAACGTCGAATATCAACGAGTATGGCCTAGTTTATAGCGACAGCCCGCTTGCGAACGTTAAGACAGACGTCAGCGGCGGGAACGCAAGAGTTATCTTGAACAACGTCGGCGACTCTGACAACTACACGGTCAATGTGGCCGTCAAAGCACTGACAACGTGAGGAAAAAAACATGGCAAATGCGAACTTTCGTGTCAAAAATGGGCTTTACGTCGTTGAGAACTCTTCCTCATCAGGTAATCTCACCCTTCTAGATGGAGAGATAAAGAGCGACGCTGATTTGACCATCTACCCTGATGCCGTTTCGGGGGCCGACACCGCTGGAAATGACATGATTATCCAAGGTGGAGCAGGAACCGGAACTGGTGCTGGTGGCGATATAAAGTTCAATGTCGCTGTTGCTGATACTACCCCCGGGTCAAGCGCTAATACTCAAGAAACCAAGATGCAGATTTCCTCAACTGGAATAGTGACGATGACAGAGGGGACTAACTCGACCGCCATAACCAACGGAACGTTAGTAGTAACTGGTGGAGTGGGTATTTCTCAAAACCTGTTTGCTAACGTTGCTAGATTCACAGGCGGTACTGCATCGACCAGTAGCACAACCGGAGCACTCATTGTGACAGGCGGGACAGGTATTTCAGAAGACTTGTATGTTGGAGCAGATGCTTATGTTGGAGCAGATGCTTACCTAACGTCTGACGGGGCTCAAATAAAGTTTGGACAGAATGCAGCAAATCCCGACGTTATCTTGACTCACGTCCCTGATGTTGGATTACAACTCTCAACCACCGCGACAAGTGGGGCAAACCCCGTCTTCGAAATCTACCAAGACAATACCGACGCTGAGGGGGGTGTTCTGAGATTCAAGAAAGAAGCGGGTGCTGAAACAGGTAGTGATGGAACAACAGCCGACAACGATAAACTCGGTGTGATTCAGTTCTTCGGCGACGACACTGGTGGGTCTTCTACCAACATGGGTACGATAGAGGGAAGAATCCAAGACGCAAGCGACGACGATGAACTCGGTCGCTTGATGCTACGACCAAGGGCAGACGCCGGCTCCGGCGCTGCTGGTGGTGTCATCATAGACGGTCTTACCGTTGAAGGTTTACTTGACCAGAAGCACCACATCTCGGTCGCTGTCGGTGGGAACCGGTCAGGCGACGCAACGGGAATGGTTACGTCCAGCACAGGGTCAACCGTTACTCTCTTCCAAGCACCAGCAGACAACTCAGACAAGGGCGCTCAACACTTTAACGTAGACGGTACCGGGACCGTTAACGCATACACGGTCCTACCTGCTGTCAATATAGGTGGTGGAGACACTCCTAGAACATTTTCTGCTACGGCAACTGCGGGCGGAAGCGCGGCCAACTACACCACCAACCTCTTCGTTAACGGAACCGGATATACCGAAGCAAGGATTTCATCAGTATTGGCTCAAAATGAATCTTATCTGCATCCCGGCTTGGGTTCAGCGCTGGTCTTGGAGACCGTTGATGACCAAAACTTCAACGGGGTTTATTTCTCAAGAGACACAAGCAACGCCTTGTCTTGGATAAACCAAGACATGTCGAGCGACTTAGCGACCGAAGGAACATGGGGAGCAGGATGGCTTACCAACGGCACGGATTTCAGCATCGGTTTCCACGCCGCTAAATACGATTCCTGTGCAATCCAAGAGGCTGACACAACTCAACTGAACCCTCTTGTTTCAAGCAAAAGCCTGTTCCGAATAACGACCTCTGGCCATACGGGAATCAAGGGCGCACCAAATTCAACAGCAACACTCAACCTATACGCGACCGGCGAAACCAATGTGGGAGCAGTAATTGGTCTCGAGTCCGGAACTGCTGAACCAGCAACTACGGCGCACAGACTTTACAATTACAACGGCAGTCTGTATTGGAACGGCAGCGACCTTTCTGCTGCTTCGGCGAGCGCATTGAACGACCTTTCGGACGTTTCTTACTCCAGTGGGGACCTATCTATTACCAGTTTGGACACATTCACTATGTCGGCTTCCGACACTGTGATGAAAATCATCGACACTTCCGCCAGTGGTGCTGCCAGCGGCGGTAAACTGACTCTAGGGTCTGACGATGGTGCGGTGATGGCCGATAACCATAGGCTCGGAGTGATTGACTTCGTTGGTGCGGAAGACACCAGTAACACACAATCCGTGGGCGCAAGAATCCAAGCAGTATGTAGAGATGCTTGGGATGGAAGCAACAATGACGCAGATTTGGAGTTCTACACGGTTGATGGAACCATCGTGGGGAAGGTGCTGACATTGGATGCTGACAAAAAAGCCTCTTTCGAAGGCAATGTCGTCATCGAAGGAAACCTAACAGTCAATGGAGACACCACTACACAAGACGTTGCCACTTTAACCGTTGAAGACCCTTTGATTGAATTGGCGAGAAACAACATCACGGCGGATTCGCTCGACATCGGTTTCTATGGAACTTATGCGGATGGGGGTACCAAGTACACCGGATTGTTCAGGGACGCAAGCGACGGTGACACCTACAAGTTGTTCGCAACGACTGGAAACAGTCATGAAGCACCTACCACTACGGTCAACACGACTAGTGGCTTCACCCTCGCCGACCTAGATGTTGGAGTGTTAGATTCCACTACACTGTCCATCAACACATCGGGGACACAAGACGCAATCTTAACCTCAGGGTCTGTTGCAATTGGCGACATAGCCGATACCGCAGGGGCGACGACCATCGACACCTTCGATTGCTCGGTATACCAAGCGACGAAATACCTAGTTGTCGTGGAAGATATCACCAACAATGACTTCCTTAGTACGGAGATTTTGGTTCTTGGGGATGACCAACCAACTGACGCAGAAGGATATCTGACCCAATATGCAGTGCTTTACAACAATACTGAGTTGGGAACTTTCTCAACATCAGGCTCGGGAGATGACGTTTCTTTGCAGTATGACCCTTCTGACACAACGGGTGCTGCACAACATAGAGTAAGGGTGGTGGCCACTAGAATCGCAGCGATTTGATTCTAGTGTCCCACGAGAGGGAGAGTGAACCTCGTGGCGAATGAGTTTAGGGTAAAGAACGGTTTAATTGTAACGAATGGAGACATTACCCATTCAGATGGTAATTTTACCTACACTTCTTCTTCCGAGTTACTAGAAGTCTCTCATCTCAAGACTCAGGTTATCATTGAGGTTCAGAACGACACTGCTTCGACGATAACGACAGGAGAAGCGGTGTATGTCAGTGGTGAGGGAACTCACCCCTCAGTAACACCAGCAAGGTCTGACTCCGCATCCACCATGCCCTCACTTGGAATAGTAACGAATAACATTGCTGCGTCGGGGAGCGGATATGTCACTACAAATGGTGTTCTAACTATAAGCAACACAGTGATTGACGATACGCTTTCTGACCCCGGAGATGTCGGGAAGACGCTCTATGTTAGTCCAACAACTGCCGGGAACCTGACAATAGCGAAGCCAACTACATCCTCCCATCTTATTCAGAACGTGGGAAGAATCGTTGACATCAATGGGTCGAATGTCAAGATAGCAGTGTCGAACATAGGTAGGGTGAACGATGTACCGAACACCATCAGTATCACTGGCAGCATAACAGGTTCGTCGATTATTAAATCAGGTGGAACATCATCTCAATTCTTGAAGGCTGATGGTTCTGTTGATTCCTCTTCTTATTCAACCACAACCGGAACAGTAACTTCGATTGACGTCTCAGGTGGAACAACAGGACTGACTTTTTCGGGTGGGGCAATCACAAGTTCCGGCACCATCACAATGGCTGGGACATTGGATGTCGATAACGGAGGAACCGGCCAAACATCTTACACCAACGGCCAACTTCTCATAGGAAACAGCACAGGCAACACACTATCCAAGGCCAATCTTAGCGCAGGTAGTGGAATAGACGTTACAAACGGAGCAGGGTCGATTATCATCTCCGCTGAAACCGCCTCTGCGACGAATCCCGGAATCGTTGAACTAGCGACAACCGCCGAGACTACAACAGGGACAGACGCAACAAGGGCAGTCACCCCTGATGGTTTGAAGGATGGCTATCAAGGTTCGACTAACGTAACAACACTAGGAACAATAGCAACAGGAACTTGGAACGGGAGTGTCATCGCTTCTGCCTACTTGGATTCCGACACAGCACATCTCTCAGGAACTCAGACTTTCACAGGGGCAAAGACATTTTCGGCGAGTACCCTAACAATCGCACAGGACCTAGTCCACAGTGGGGATACTGACAACAAGTTCACCTTTGGGACAGACACCCAAACATTCACCACGGGGGGATTCAGTAGGGTAGATATTTCCGATAGCGGGTTTAGACTCGGTGGAAGCGGTGCGAGGGTCACCACCATCAACACTGGTTTCGTCGATAACGACACTTCCCTGATGACCTCCCAAGCAATCAAAGAGAAAATCGAATCCTACGGGTACACCACCGTGACCGGAGACATAACCGGAGTGGATTTGACCGGTGGGGCTTCTATCACCATCTCAGGCGAGACAGGGACTGAGAGTGGCAATTATTCCGCGACCATCGACGTGACAGACAATACAATCGGTGCTGCGGAGTTGAACGTCTCGGGTAACGGAACGACAACCCAGTTCCTTCGCTCAGACGGGGATGGGACTTTCTCATGGGCCGTACCATCCGGCTCAGGCGCTTCACAACTAGGAGAACTCAGCGACGCAGTCACCGGACCTACCGGAGACCAAGCACAGAGAAATCTCGGTCTCGGTGAGAACGCATTGAACTCAATTGTCGAATACGTCTCAGGAATCGTCACAGACGGTGGTATTTACAACGTCGCAGTCGGGTACGACGCAGGGACAGCAGTAACCACCGGCGATTTCAACACTTTCGTAGGCTATCAAGCAGGTGCCGCAACCACGACCGGTCATTCCAACGTAGCGATTGGGTTACAGGCCCTAGACGGCCCCGACACTGAAGACTACAACATAGCCATCGGAAGAGCGGCACTTGGCGGCGCAATCGCAGGCGGCGAGCGGAACATCGCCATTGGCTACACGGCCTTAGACAGCCTAACCATTTCGGACAACAACGTCGCAATTGGTCACAATGCAGGGACAGCAATCACAGGAGGCACAGGCACCAACGGTAGCAATAACACACTTGTGGGATATCAATCAGGAAATGTAATCACGACTGGTGAGGATAACGTAATTATTGGCGCCGATGCAGACCCTAGTGCAAATACGGGAACCAATCAAATCGTAATCGGTAAAGGTGCAACAGGGCTGGCAGATAACTCGGTCGTGTTAGGAAACACAGACATCACTGCGTGGCTACCTCCCGACGATAACGGGGTCGATTTGGGAAGCAGTTCTTATCAGTTCAAAGACGGATATTTCCACGGAAACTTGGAAGCAGATGCGATAACCCTTAACGGAACCGCTTTGGGCTCACTGTACTCGCCAATCGCTGGCTCAGCAAGCATAACGACAGTCGGCACAGTGACGACTGGAACTTGGAGCGCCTCAACTATCGCTGTTAACAAAGGCGGAACAGGCCAAACATCTTACACCAACGGCCAACTTCTCATAGGAAACAGCACAGGCAACACACTATCCAAGGCCAATCTTAGCGCAGGTAGCGGAATAGACGTTACAAACGGAGCAGGGTCGATTATCATCTCCGCTGAAACCGCCTCTGCGACGAACCCCGGAATCGTTGAACTAGCGACAACCGCCGAGACTACAACAGGGACAGACGCAACAAGGGCAGTCACCCCTGATGGTTTGAAGGATGGCTATCAAGGTTCGACTAACGTAACAACACTAGGGACGATATCGACAGGAACTTGGAGTGGTTCAACTATTGCTGTCGATAAAGGCGGAACAGGCCAAACATCTTACACCAACGGCCAACTTCTCATAGGAAACACCACAGGTAATACGCTTGCCAAATCGACTTTGACCGCTGGAAGTGGTATATCCATAACTAACGGCGCAGGGTCAATCACCATTGCTGCAACTGGTGGTGGTGGTGCTTCTGCTATCGGTGATTTATCAGATGTATTAATGGATGCTACTAATTTTACTAATGGTTTTTTACTTCAAACAAATAGTAATGGTTCAGCCCCAACAACAGGAACATTAAGTAGTGCTAATTATAATATAGGTATTGGTTCTAATGTATTTTACTTTTTAACAAGTGGTGATGATAATATAGCATTAGGGAATTCTGCTTTATTACGAGTAACAACAGGTAGCGACAATATAGCGGTGGGTGAATTTGCAGGTCAGGATATTACAACAGGTAGCAACAATATATTATTGGGCCAAAGAGCAGGTGAAAACTTAAATGGAGAATCAGGAATAGTAGCAATAGGTGGTTTAGCCTTACAAGATGCTGACCCCGGCTCAGGAACATTAACTGCGATTGGGTATAAGGCGGCGACAAACGTAACTACTGCTCAACAACTTTTGTTTGTAGGATATGAAGCGGGGTCATCCGTTACAACGGGCAGTTTTAACACACTTCTTGGAACTTATGCCGGAAGAAAAATCACCACCGGATATTCAAATACCGGAATTGGGTTGTATGCGGCAGGGGGGCAAAGCGCAGCAAATATGACGGGCGGTAACAATGTTGCGATAGGGGCGGAGGCTTTACCCGATTTAACAAGCGGTAGTTCTAACATATCAGTCGGTAAAAACTCATCAAGACAACTTACAACGGGTTCTTACAATGTAGCAGTAGGACACGCTGCATTAGAAAGCCCAACGGCAGTTGATTATAGCATAGCAATAGGGCCAGACACATTAGTGTCTTCTTCACTTACAGGCGCAGGTAATATAGCAATAGGCAGAAGTTCGGGGAATGATATAACAACAGGAACATACAATGTAATTATGGGTTATGAAGCCGGAGATGTAATTACTCAAGGTGCAAAGAATATCACAATAGGCTACCAATCCGGAGATAACATCACAACAGGTTCAAACAATGTTGTAATAGGAAATGCTGATGTTCCAAGCGCAACAGGTGATAGTCAATTATCAATTTCAAATGGTGATGGGACAGTAACTTGGATTCAAGGAGATTCTGACGCAAAGGTGCAAATTGGAGATACCACATATAATCCAAGTGGTATAACAACAGGAAAATTAACAGTAACAAGAGATGAAACAGAAGGCTCAGATACAGGCCCAACTCTAATGTTGGTTGATGGCGATAGTGATGCTAATGCAGGGCCAAGTATAAAATTGTATAGAAACACAGATTCGCCCGCAGATAACGACACGTTAGGTGCTATCTCCTTCGTTGGAGAGGACTCGGGTGGTAGCGAGAGAACCTATGCTGGTATCAGAGCAATTGCAAATGATGTGACGAGTGGAACCACCGATGCTGCATTGGTGATGAAGGTAATGCAGGCCGGAACTCAAACTGATATGTTCAGGATAGACGAGAATGGTGTCAAGAACATGATTGCAGGTGTTAAGGCTGTATCAACCAACACGACATTGACAGACGATGAGAGTGGTTCATACGTCTACTGGACAAGTGGCACATTGACCCTACCAGCCACAGCGATAAAGGGACAGCAATTCACAGTCATCAACAACACAGGTGGTTCAGCAACTCCATCTTTGGGAACATCGAACTCGATAGCAACAGGATGGACAGCCCATGCTGCAATGAATGATGAGACAGCGAGGACATACATCTCGGTTGCTACGAACACATGGATATACATCGGGTGATTAATGTGGGATTCATACTTGGGGTAGCAGGTTGCGCTCAACAACTTGAGGATGCCAGTAGCGGAATTGCGCCTACGAGCGTCTTCATTAGAGCGACATCATCCAGTACGAACAACACTCTCAGCGCAGAGCAAGTATTGACAGGTTCAAGTGGTGAGAATCCTGTTGTTGCACTAACTGCCGGTGACTGGAGTAGCCGGTTGGCGACTATGACATTGAACTATGATGGCACCTACGCAGCAGTATTGGACAACAATAGTGGTAAATTGGAAATTGAGATGTATGGCTACATCGAGGCCACTGGTGCTACGTCCTACGAGTGGGACACAGGTGCATTCGCAGAAGTTCAAGACACATACAACGCAGTCTCTACTATCGCTGCTGTTGGGACAGCATCAACGAGTCAGGATGCAACGAGTTCAGGTATAGGTGAAAAAGTAAGGATTCAACACAACTCAGGTGGAAGGGGGTATTTGTTGCTATCACCCAACCAAACACCGCCGGATGCTGTTGAATGGAAGATATTTGCTGACGCAACTAATGCGAGCGGCACCACTTCTGCACCATCGTTGAAGATAACATTGGAGAGTCAATGACATGAGATGGCAGGTGACGGGAATACCCGATGGCGAGAGTGGCGACTACAAGATACACAACTGCACAGAGTCAACAGGAGAGGACTCTTGGCTCAATTACGTCAACTACGCAAATGTCCCATCAGGTGACTACACGGTACTGTACCGTAGGTTCGGAACATCTTGGCTCAATATCATGCAGGATACATCTCGTGAATATGACGAGCATGACTGGCTCGTACAGAGAATGTCAGGTGATGTACTCATTGGTGGATTGGGGATAGGAATGATACACATACCACTACTGGCATCCAGTGACGTCACAAGTGTCACCATAGTTGAGAAGGAGCAGGATGTGATAGACTTGGTATGGGACCATTGTGCGAAGGACGACAGGTTCACCTTGGTTCATGATGACATACACACATGGACACCGCCCGAAGGAAGTTCTTGGGACGTTGGGTGGTTCGACACATGGCTCACAACGGACTGCGATGAGGACGGCAACATCATCGGTAGTGAGGGATACAAGACGATGATAGAGAACAAGTACGGCTCACTAGTCACTGAGATAGGTGGCTGGAACTGGTAACTAGGCTAGTGGATAGTCCACTGACAATGGATGAATACAGAACACTTATTACAAACCAGTATTCGCAGTATACTAACAACATAGGGGTTTGGGGTAATTAAGATGGCTTTAGAAGTACAATGGGAGACGCCTTACGGAATAACATGCAATAACGCTTACGTCATCGTGCAAGACGCGCACATAGAGAAGAAGACAGAAGATTTCGACGATGATGGGACTTTAATCGAGAGAACCCACTTCGTTATCAGATTCAAAGTCAAAGTATGGTCTGACCTCACCGCCTACAACGACAAGAAGTCATTCATCGGTGGGCAGAACTTCCAATTCGAACTAGATACGGATGACACAGATGCTGACCAGTTCAACCCAATCAAACAGTGCTATGAGCACATCAAGACGCTTCCCGGAATATGGGAAGACGCTACCGATTGCTAGGTTCTTTGTCGGCAATACTTATACCGTCGGGAATGTCGACCTTACTTTATGCCTGAGGAGAATACAGAACAAGGTAGCCCGACAATTGACTTACTAGACGAACGCTTTTCCGAACAATCGGATGTAACCCTGACAGACGGTCAAGTGATATTTCTCTACAACCTAGTAGAGCAGAATGTCCAAGCCCGTGGGTTCAGGATGGTTCAGTTCGTTTTCGACTTGATGACCAAGTTGGAAGAAGCAAATGGCAAAGTCTTCGAAAAGTTACAGGGAACAACTGTGACTGTCGATAAAACAGTAGTAGAGCCATCAGCACCTACCGCAGAAGCACCAGCGCCTGTGTCGGCAAAGACCGACGAAATCTTCACGGCGGAGGAGTCTGCTTGATTATGAAGTTTCTAAGAAGAATATTTGGAATAAAGTCGAAGTCGGAAGTTTCTTCCGAAATAGACGAAGTTATCGAGGAGTTCGATGAGAAAGTCTCGGAAGAAGAAGTTCTTTCGACCGAGGAAGTAGTCGAAGAAACATCTGAACCGGTCGCAGAACCGGAAGAAGAAACTGAGGAAGTTCGACTAACATGGCCTCAGTTCCGTTCAGCCCACAAGGGAATGATTGCATCTGAGATATCCGACCTATGGAAGGAATACAAAGACGGTAGTTATGAGGTGAGAAACTCATGAGCGAGGCAATTGACGGAAAGCAGAACGCGCAGACAGTAACTGCGCATCAAATTAACATCTCAATAGCAAAGCAGGTCGCAGGACTTGTGAAATCTACATTAGGGCCTTACGGCATGGATAAAGAGATGGTAGATGCGGCTGGAGAAGTCGTGATGACCAACGACGGCGCTACCATTCTAAAAGAGACCAAGTTAAACCACCCCTCTGCTAAGATTATCACCGAGGTAGCGAGGACTCAAGAGGAGAACTGCTACGACGGGACGACGACCA
>Ga0255767_1004938_pt1 | contig 10801 bp, 5 predicted proteins | sample 071ome_24_FD_179967 | JGI IMG/M metagenome (GOLD analysis project Ga0255767, IMG submission 179967) | Coastal salt marsh microbial communities from the Groves Creek Marsh, Skidaway Island, Georgia - 071402CT metaG (version 2) | ecosystem: Environmental > Aquatic > Marine > Intertidal zone > Salt...
GTGTTGGCCAACAAGGCCGTGGCTTCGTCGATGCTCACCGCTTTGAAGGCGTGAACCATCAAGACCAGTTGATTGGCTGCGATGGTGAAGGGGCGGTTGCGCCACTCAACGGGCTCAATTTGACCCGCCATGGCCCGCCGGGCCACGACAGCCGATTCCAACAGATGGTCCGTATCCCAGGTCACCACGTGACCCCGGCCCACGCCCCCGAGCCGATGGTCGGCTCGTCCAACGCGCTGGAGCATACGGTCAACGGACTTCGGTGAGTGCAGTTGGATGATTTTACGGATGCTCCCCACGTCAATCCCGAGTTCCAAACTGGACGTGCACACCAATCCGGACAAGGTGCCGTTGCGAAGATCGTCCTCCATTTGCTGCCGCGTTTCAGCAGCCAGCGAACCGTGATGGACGCCGAATTTGAGGTCGGGCGCCATGGTCTGAAGTCGAGTCGTGAGCGTTTCAGCCTCGCTTCGACTGTTGACAAAGAGCAAGCACGGGGGATCTTTTCGCAGCAAATCGCACAAATGCCGGTAGGCAGCGTGTTGCTTGGGTGAGGGCAACGACATCTCGGCGTAAGCGATTTCGTCTTCGGGCAGAGCGGTTGGCGATTCAACGCTGAGGTCGGTCTTTCGGTCACCGGTGGTGATGAGCGGGGTTGGGTTGCGAGATGAGAGCCACGCGGCGACATCCTCAGGATTGCCGACCGTGGCTGACAAGCCCAAGCGTTGAACCGCACGCCCGGATAAGGCCTCCAAGCGAGATAAACCAACGCTGAGTTGCCACCCACGCTCGGAGGCTGCGAGGTCGTGGACTTCGTCGACCACGACGGCTTGCACGGTGCTCAACATCGCTCGGAGATTCTTTCCGGTGAACATCAACTGAAAGGTTTCGGGCGTGGTGACGAGCAGGTTGGGCGGACGTCGCGTCTGTTTTGCCCGTTGGGATTGGGGCGTGTCGCCGTGTCGCACGTCCACCGTAAGGCCGACGGCAGAAGCCAATTCACGAAGCCGGCGGTCGACGTCGCGGTTGAGCGCACGCAGAGGCGTGATGTACAGGATGGACAAGGATGGCCATTCGTGTTCGAGGCACCGGTGGAAAAGCGGAAGGATGCCCGCCATCGTCTTTCCAGAACCGGTGGGGGCCACCACGACATGGTCGGTGCCTTGGACGATTTGAGGAAGCACGTTTTCTTGAACCGGCGTGGCCTTCCAACCCTTTTCCTCAAGAGCGTTCGCAAGCAGGGGATGAAGGCGGGAAAAAACGCGCGACATACTCTCCCCTCCCCTTTGGAAGGGCTTTTCTCACCGCATTTGAGCGTTTGGCTTTCGGCTGAAAGGCCGCGAGACGTCAATCGTCGTCGTCATCGTCGTCATCGTCATCGTCGAACTCGTCATCATCGTCGTCTTCCCAATCGGACTCGTCCTCCTCAAAGGCGCCGTCGCCAAAGTCGATGGAGGTCTTGGTGGCGACGGTGAACACGATCGACAAGGTCAGAATGCTCAGGAAGGCGAACAGCCAGGCAAGCGGTTGTTCGCGAACCGAGTCAAACCACCCAAGGTATTGGGCGTACGCGATGGTGACGGCGTGCTCGGCGGTGTTGTCGTCGTCGTTGGCTTCAGGAATCTCGTTTTCAGCGTCAACGACCACGCGAATGCGGTCCACGTCTTCCGAATCCCAGGTTGTGTAAACGGGGAAGGTCTCGCCAGCATCAATACCGACCACTCGAGCAACATGGAACGGTTCATCGCTGTCGCCTGCGTAGAAGGCGACTTTGAACTGAGCCGTGGTGCTTCCCCCTGCGTTGAAGATGTCCGCTCGGACGTCGATCAAAGCCCCCGGGGCGATGTGGTCATCGCTCAACACGATGTTTCGGATTTGAAGCTCGGGGCCAACGGCGCCAAGACGAACCCATTGCCGTTCAAAGTCGGTGTCGTCCGACGCCAACTCTGGAATGGGGCTGGCCTCTGAGTTGGAAACGACCGGGAACTGGTTGCCTGCGGCGTCGTAACCGGTAACGTAGAAGCCGACGAAATCGCCCGCCTTTGGAAGGATGGTTCCGCCTGCGGTGATGTCGACCACGCCGGTCCACTTCACGGTTTGACCTTCCTGTTGCATGCCCAGCAACGTGGAGCCGGCACCGATGGTCATGGTTCGGGTCGCATCCCGCATGACCCAGTGAACGATCTGCTTGGAGCCGGTCAGGTCGGCGTCTTCGGTCCCCTGGAACTCAACGGCCACTTGGGTGAGGTCGTTGCTTGCGGAAATATCGATGACGTTGAGCGGTGCTACGCGGCGTGTAACACGAGGTGCGGCATCGTCAACGATGACCTGTAGGGTGGTGGAAACGAGGGTCCCCGTCATGTCTTCACCCCGTCCGGGAATGTTCGTGATGGAGATCAAGCAGGTTCGCGATGGGGAGGACTGAAGCGTTGAAGCCGAGGAGAGAGGGACCTCAACACCGTACTCACCATCGGCGGTCAGCGAGCCATCGGACCACAATTTCTCACCGTCAAAGACCTCCACAAGAATACCGACGTCTCGGGGTGCAGGGGTTTGGCTGCCTTCGTAGACCACGCGACCGCTGAAGGCCAAACGGTCGTCCTTGCGGACACGGCTACCGTCGGCGACCGGGCCTGTGCGAGGCTCGCTCACGTCTTCGACCGTGAAGTCCGTAGGGGACAACATCAAATCGTTCTCAACCCGGAAGGTGTGTTCCAGCAGCAGAATGCGAGACGGGTCTGAACTGCCCAATTCCTTGTACATCAGCGCAACGTCGCCCATCTCTTCATCCGGCCAATCCCAACTGAACTTGAAGTTGAATTCGAGAAGAATCCAAGGCAGACCGGATTCGTTGGTCGTTTGCGTCATCTTGCTGGTGGGCGAGAGGTGGATGTAGGGTGAATCGGACCAGAACGTGTTGTTCACACCTGAGTAGGAGATCCTCTGAGCGTCCCGGGCCGGGTTGGGCCCTTCGAAGTCAAAGACGAGGGAGATGAATTCGAAGTCGATGGCGGTGTTGGCGTCGATGAACCCGAGGCTGATGGTTTGTGGCATACCAGCATAAACGGCATCGTTGTCTTCGTGGCCCAACCACTCAAGACCGGTAAAGATGGCCGAGGAATCCTTGCGAGTACGGAAGGTGGCGTCGTCGTAAAGGAACCCTTCTGCGGATTCAAACATCATGATTTCGTCGTCGTCGTTGAGGACCTTGAAGTGGAGCGGGTTACCTGCCTCGTCTCCACCGTCCCAGAAGTACGAAACGCGACCCATGTTTGGATTGCGCGAGGTATCGATGCTGGTGATGAACCATTTTGATTTGGCCTGCGTGTTGTTGCGAACGATCTTGCTGACGTATTCCTCTGGGTCAGCCTCTCCGTTGCGGTTTGCATCGTGGTCGGCCTCAACCCAATACTTCAATTCGAGCTCCATCGGATGACCGACCTTGTCTTCAACGAGCACTTGAACGGGCTGTTCGTTGGACGCCGCTTCGTAGGCATCGTCCAACGGTGAGACGATTTTCCGCTCGGGGAGCGTAGCATCCACCCGGTACGTACGCCGCCACTCGGCGTTGGGTTGTTGGACATGGTCGGGGTTGCGCTCGTTGTACGTCTGCACTTCGTACGTCAAACCATCGGGAACATCGATGGCAGGGAGGTCGATGGAGATGAAGTAAGACCCGTTGTTGTTCGTCGTGTCTCGGGCCGTTTGCTCGACGTAGCCGTTGCGAGAAACGCGAACGTCAAAGGCGCTGTCCTTCGGGGCATCGTCGGTGTCCTGGAACCACATCGCTCCAACAAAGTGGATTTGTTCGCCTGCGGCAACCCAAGAATTGTCAGGGAGGTCTTGGGAGGTCACCTCGCCGTCGTTGTCTCGGACGTTGAGCCAACCAAGTCCAAAGGAACGGTTCACTCGGAGACCGTTTTCCGACGTCAACGGTACGGGAGCAAATCCAGAGGCCCCGGTGTCATCAAGGCATCCGGTGCGGAAGCGGACGTTTTCTTGGTCGGGCATTTCACTGGTCACAAAGAACTTCCAGTGAATCTCCAAAATGCCGTTGCTCTCCACCGAATAGGACGTGGGGTCAACCTCGATGTATTGACCCGGGTCGTTGGGATCAGGGAAAATGTCACCGTACTGCCACGAAAGCGTGGGCCAATTGGCCATCGAGTTGGTCATCAACGTCAATTCTGCGCTCACCATGCTGGTGGCCTCTTCACCGATGATGTGTCGAGTCACCACCTCGTAAGGCGTGATGCGTTCGTGAAGCACTTCGCCTTCGGGAATGGTGATGTCAAGGTTCACGGTTTGCATGGTGTAGGTGATTTCGAAAGACTCGAGAACCAAGATACCCGGTGATTCCGAGGTCAAGTTGATCGGGATTTCAGCGACACCCGAACCTTGGTCGGGGATGGCGTCATTCAACTTGGTGAGAATGGTGTTTCCGCTTTGTTGACTGGTTACCGTGACGGGACCGATAAGCGCCCCGCTCTGGGCTGAACGTTTCCATGCGCTGAGGCCGTTGATGGTGATTCCCGGTTGGTCCGGGGCGTTTGAGTGAAGGGCGATCGACAAACCGGTCAGCGAAGGCGTGTACCCCGATGAAGAAGTTGACAACATGATGCGGACGCAGAAATAGTAGGAACTGCCGGTCATGGGCTTGGTTTGGTTGGGTGAGGTGAACTGCACCACGCCGGTGCTTCCTGAATTGCACGAGGTGCTCGATGAATAGCCGATGTTGACCTGCACGGAAGTTGCGGCCGGACCCGTCTCGGTCCAGTTCACCGTCGCAGCGACAACGCTCTTTGTTCCGCTTCCGACGTATTGGTAGGCGTAGTAATACCCGCTGCTTTGGAAATTGGTGGTGTAACTGAGAACGACGTCGCCCAAAACCGGGGACTTCGAACTGGTCCCGTTCAAGGTGGCTCGCCAGAGGATGTACGAGCCTGCATTCGAGAACACGACCTTTTGGCCGACGGAGGCACTTCGCCAAGTTGTTCCGCCGTCGTTGGAAACGTCAACGTCGATGCTGGTGCCGGACGGGACCGAACCGAAGATGGCGTCCACGTTGATGGTGTCGACGGCTCGGGTGGCCGAGATGGTTTGACCCACGACGGTTTGGCTGGTCACGGTGGATGAGCGAACGTCAAAGTGCGAGCCGTCGCCGTAGATGTGAACCTTGCGGGCACCTTGCGTGCAGTACGCCGTGCTGGCCCAGTGGCAGGAAAAGTACACCTTGTGGTCTTCGGTATCAACGAGTCCGAAGTGGCCCCCGCCGGGCATGGTGCGCTTGCCTTGCGAGGTCAGCAGGCCGGTTTGCATCGAGTAGTGGTAGTGGACGCTCTTGTAGTCGGTGTTGTAGTAGTAGATGTTGTAGGTCACGCTGGGCATGCTGACCGAAAGACCTGCTCCGTAGTCGGCGTAGTACGAGGTTGACGTCATCAGCCAGGTGTTGTTGACGACCGTTGGGGAAGCCGGGTTGACCTCTCGGAGGTAGTGGTTTTGGGCTTGGGTGTCGTAAACGGCGACGTACATCTTGCCGGTGTTGTCGTCAAAGTCAACGCCCGCAATGTAGTTTGGATATTGATAGTTGTAGCTGGATTGGCACGACCAAACAACGTTGTTGCCGGCAGCGTTCCAGTCCACGTCCCACTTGTTGAGAAGGTATCTTGACCAGTGGGCCGTGTAAACATAGCCTCCGTAAACGTCCGCATCGTGGATGTTGTAAATGGCCGATGAGCCGCAGGATCCGGTGCTGTACGACGCCGTTCCAAGGTAGGCGCCGGTGCTCGGGTTCACTCGGAGAATCGTTGGAATGCTCGAGACCGAGGTGCTGGTGTACCGCATAATGTGGGTCTCGGACGCGTTGATGGGGACCACAACACCGGTGTAGGACCAAGGTGCGGAGGAGCTCACGGCGAGGTCGTTGTATTTCTTGGTTGGACTGACGTAGCCTTGGTCGCTCAAGGCAACAAATTCACCGGTCGTGTTGAGGTGAGCGTTTCCGAGAGAACTCACGTCGTTTGAGGATTGGAAGCGAGGCATAACCTCGGTGGGATTGCCTTTCAGGTAAACGGTTTGACCGGACACGTCCAAGTTGTCACGGTAGGTGGTTTGGAAGGGTGAAGGGGCGAGGCCGCTGGAGCCTTGCACCCTTGCATCGCCCTCGCCGCCGTAATGGCTGTTGGTGGTGAAGTTGGTGTAGGCCGTCGAACTCGCATCGCCTCGAAGATTAAACGTCGCCGAGGTGACTTCCGCTCCGTAGGGAATGGTCACCACGCCAGCGGACCCGACCCCCTTTTGGGAAAAGGTGTGGGAATACGAAGTGGTACCGTCTTTGAACTGCGTTTCCGTGGTGGCCGCACCGGCCAGCGGCGAAAGCACAGAGAGAAGGAAAACCGAGACGAGAAAAAGTGCACGATGCATGTCAGCCACCCGATACCGTTACGAGTGCCCACATCACATTTGAATGATGCCCTTTCGGGACCGTTTCCATTCCCGTGCATCATCGTCGGAAAGGCGAGCATTGAAGGCGGGTTCCGACATGGGTCGAACAGGTGAGCATCGTGAGCGAAACGACCTCTTTCTTGGGCCGCTGGTGGGGAAAACAACACGGACGACAATACGCCATCACGGCGATTACATCGGGAGCCAGCGGCACCCTCCTCGTCCTTTGCGCCTACCAGCTGATGTTCCTCCAAGATCACCCCGAATGGCAGGAATTCACCGGGGCGGCCATCACGGGAGCCGTTCTCACCCTGATTCTCTTCTTGGTGGCTTTCCCCGAATTTCTTCGTTTCAAAGGCCATGTCGCCACCCTCGAAGAACTGAAGGCGATCCAATCAACCTCGGAATTGAGGAGGCGCAAGGCCGACGGCGTCTTGGCCGCTGAAGCGCTTGGCGCAGGTCATTTGGAACAATGGAACGCATTCCTTGAAAGCAAAGGCCTGCGACGTTGAACCGAGGCCACCTTGATGTCGTCCACGCATCCGCTCAAGTCGTTGGTGTTGGAAATCGGTCTCGCCATCGGCATGATCGCCTGCCTGATTGGAGCCATGGTGATTCACACCGGTTCCATGCCCCCGCTGGTGGTCGTTGAATCCGCATCCATGGTCCACGACGAAAACGGGGAAATCGGCAGCATCGATGCCGGCGACCTGATTTTGGTTCACGATCAACCGCCCAGCACCGTGGTAACGTTCGCCGAGGCCACCGATGTCTCGAACAAGGCCTACGGTTACGAGCAGCACGGTCTTGCAGGGGACGTCATCATTTACGACAAGAACGGAGAAGGGGGCACGCCCATCATCCACCGGGCCATTCTCCGGGCTGTCGCAGAACAAACGACGATTCCGGACCGACAGGGCAGCGACCCGTGCCCTGAAGGCGGGACGTTTGACGCCGAAAAGCCGGCCGAGGACGGCCTGCCCGGAACGTGCATCCACACGTGGTCCGTGCCCGGAACGGATGTCCGAGATGTCGCCAACATCACCGTGGTGTTTGACGGCACCTCGGCAGGCTACTACGACTGCAAACGCCCCGCACACGCAGGGGTTGAAGCCCATTTGGTGGTGTGGGAGTGGCAACCCCAACACGAGGGCATCTTGACCCTCGGTGACAACAACAAATGCTCGGTGGACCAAGGCAGCAGCGCCACCAACGGTTCTGCTGGTGTCCACAGCCCATCGGGCGTGGTCGGACCGATTCGTGACGGCTGGATTTTGGGTGTCGCAGGCGGCGAAATTCCATGGCTCGGAACCGTGAAACTGATGGCGGGTGGGCCGACTTCGTACGGTACAGGAGACGTCCCCTCCTCGTCCTTCATGGCTCTGGTGATCCTGCTCGCAGCGGTCTTCGCAGCGCCCCAAATCAGCGACACCTTGTTTCGAAGATTGATTGCTTCATCGCCCGACCTCCAACACAAAGACTTGAGTTGGGAAAACGTCGGCGGTCCACCTCAAGAGGCCTCGTAACCCGCCTCGAACAGGGCTTCTTCAAGCGTGAGTTGGCCTTGACTCACCCGCCGCGCCGCTTCGATGGAAATCGTGAGGGCCCCCTTTGACCGTTGCCGGCTGATGCGTTGCAAATTTCGTAATTCGCCCAACGAGGCTTCGTGGTCTCGCTGTTCATGAACCGGTTTGCCCGCCAACCGACCGATCTTGACAGCGGAGAGGCCGTGGGCGTGTCGGGATGCTCCGGTGCTGGTGCGGTACTCGTTGACTTCCTCAACCCAATAGCCCCGGCCGATGGCCTCGTTGATGAGGCGGTCGCGATGCATGGGCGACCCGTGCCCGACGCGAACGAGAACGGCTTCGGGGGACATGGCATCGACCATGCGAGCCATGAACCCAAACAGCGAGAAGAGGTCTTCCTCCACGGTTTTTCCCAGCACAGTTCCGTCGGCAAAACACGCACACCCCGGGCGTGGGCCGGGGTCCAGCCCGAACACCAATTGCTTGGGTGAGGCAGGGTGGGATCGGGTCATCGTCCAAACCAAGACCTGGTCGTCGACGGTTTCGCTCGATACGGGAACGCCACGGCCACCGAGACGCTTGACCTCCTCGGGCGAGGCAAACCACCAAGCGGTGGCATCGGGCAGCGGTTCGTCCGTTGAAAGCATGACAACGGGGACGTGATGAACTTCCAGGGCCTTGAGCAAACGATGCGCCAATTGAAAGTCGTCGGTGCGGACGTAGACGCGCTGCACGAGGTTAGGTTGGTCCGGCCCTGTTCTAATCTATCGGTTCGCCTTGGTGGAGAAACCGGGAAACCCGTTGAAAAGTTGGCTGCTTGAACCGAAGTCATCAAGAACGATGGACGACGATGTCGGTTCATGACAAGCGCCTACGAAAGGGAACTGCGGGAGGTTCTCGCAGGCACCGAGAAGGGCGTGGAAGCGGTCATCAAAAGTTGCGATGAAGCCGAGCGTCGTCGAATGCGACGGATCATTGAGCGCCCGTTTCTCGTCGTTCGCGCAGCCGGCTCGGGCATGGAAGGAAGCGGCGATTTGTTGGCGCTACGCGGCGATGTTTCGTTCCCGATTGAAGTCAAAACCACCAAAGCAGAGAAATTGTATTTTTCCGGGCGGACGAAAGACCAGTTGGAAGCCATGATTCGCGAGGGTGAACGCAGCGGCCTCATGCCCCTTTACGCTCACCGACGAAAGGGCGTGCGCGGCGATTCGTGGCGTTTGTTTCGGGTTGAAACCCAAGGCTTACGCGGTACCCTTCGCTTGCTCGCACCAAAGATTCCGGCGTTGCCCTTGAACCGAAACGGCTCCCCGTTTATCGATTGGGAACAAGGCATGCCGTTGAACGAATTTATCGGTTTAATGTGCTCCGTAGAGGGCCAGGAAGACCCTCAGCCACGGCTTCATGTGCGGGCCAAAAAGCACGCATCAACGGCCTACCGGACGGAGGTCTCCGCCGAGGACGTGCTGGCCGAACTTGAACGACGGCGCTCGGACGTCATGGGTCTCAAAGATACGGCGCCACCATGGTGAACACCAGCATCACGAGCAACACCAGGGAAGAGTAACTGGAGGCTTTGGACGAGAGATGGTCCACCCACATGGGGTGCAGGTCCCACAGTTTCAACTTCCGGCCGATGCGTTTGACACCGCTAAGGAAGCTGTGCAACATGTCACGCAGCATGTGGCCGCCGTCAAACGGCACCATCGGAATGAGGTTGGTGAAGCCCAGAAGAATGTTGACCCACATGAGCCAAAAGAAGAGGTTCGCCATAAACAGCAAACCCTCGGTACCCAGAACGGCGCTCACCGGTCCGTCGCCAGCCGTCATCAAGGCTTCTTCAAAGGGATGAATGGCGACGCCGTTGAGTTCGAACGGCACGATCAGAATGTTCAGGATGTGAATGGGCAACATCAGCACACGTTGCAAAACCGAGCCGTCCCATCGAGGGGAAAACGGACCGGCCAGCCGGTCAATGCCGGCGGTGCCCTCGGAGAGACCTTCAACGCCCAAGAACGGGTCTCCGGGGAAAATCTCGAGATTTTCCAACACCTCGTCATCCCATCCAAGCGCTTTGTAGTAGCCGTGTTTGTCACCAAACGTGGCGGTGAGGGTTTCCCGTTGACCGTCTTGCCGGAGCACCACGAGATCGACCGTGTCGTTCGCTGCGTAGCCCGCGAGGGCGGTGCGGAAATCATCGTTGCTCTGAATCGGTTCACCGTCGATGGACACCAGTGTATCCCATGGCTCCATGCCGGCGCGCTCGGCGCCTTCGCCAACGATGATGCCCTGCACGTGAAGGTAATCCTCCTTCGCCTCCACCTGCCCGGCGACACCGCCGAGCAGAAGAAGCATGACAAAGGCAGCGAAGAGATTCGTGGCGGGGCCCGCCGCAAACATCCGCAAGCGCTCACGCCGGGGCGCTCGCATCAATTCCTCAGATTGGGGTTCAGCGAAGGCACCTAACGGGAGCGGACCCAGTTGGAGCAGGCCGAACGAGCGAACACGCATACCGTGGCCTCGTGCGAGCAGGCCGTGGCCAAATTCGTGAATCACCAGCGAGACGACGAAGGCCAAGGCACCCCATCCAAGCGGAATCACGGGATTGAGGCCAGGGACGGCAACCAACTCGCTGGCCGAAGGTGGAGCAGCGGTTGGGGGGTTGACCAGCGAGGTAACAAACGCCAACAGGACCACCAAAGCCACGGCGAGCATGGCCAGTGAGCAGACCCAAAGCGAGACCTCGCCGTAAGCCCGCCAAAACTTGCGTGGCTTTGCTAAGCGGTCAAGAAGGCGCTGCCCTCGTTGGGTTCGAACCATCAAGACGATGCCGA
>Ga0255767_1004939_pt1 | contig 10799 bp, 9 predicted proteins | sample 071ome_24_FD_179967 | JGI IMG/M metagenome (GOLD analysis project Ga0255767, IMG submission 179967) | Coastal salt marsh microbial communities from the Groves Creek Marsh, Skidaway Island, Georgia - 071402CT metaG (version 2) | ecosystem: Environmental > Aquatic > Marine > Intertidal zone > Salt...
CGGTTGGTGCCTCAGCAGGAGCCTCGGCTACCGGGGTCTCTTCAGCAGGAGCTTCCTCGGCCGGTTTCGCGGACTTCGGGCGAAGAACCGGCTTCTTTTTCGCGTCGGCTTTGAATTCAGCCTTGGGCTCGGCGACCTGAACGGTGTTCTTCGCGCCCTTCTCGCCCTTGAACTGACCCCAGTCGCCGGTCAGTTTCAGAATTGCTGCGACCTGCTCGGTCGGCTGAGCCCCCACGCCAAGCCAGTACTGAGCCCGCTCAGAGTTGACCTCGATGAGCGAAGGGTTCTCGGTCGGGTGATACTTCCCAATTTCCTCAATGACTCGACCGTCGCGCTTGGTGCGTGAATCGGCGACGACAATGCGGTAATACGGTGCATGGATTTTGCCCATGCGCTTCAAACGGATTTTTACAGCCACGTTTCTCCCAGTAGATGAGTAGTCATAACAGCCGACGATTACGTGGGGACACAATCGCCAGGACGTCTAAGGGGAACTCCAACACCTGATAGAGGGTCGGGCGAAGAGCTCGAGTGATTATTCTGTCAGATTTTTTGCCCCGTCGGGAACCATTCGCTCCTCCGGGCTACTGACCGGGAGAACTGGGCAGGCCAAAACTCGACCCTCCGCCACCCGAGGTGGCCTTTCCCAGAGCTTCTTGAGCCCGTTTTGCGGGGTTTCCTGAGCGAGAACCTGACTTCTTTTTCGTGTTCTTTTTCTTGCCTCGACCAGCGCCACCAGGGATGGGACCCATCCCCGGAATCTGGGGAACCCCGCCCTTGGCAACGGTCTTCATCATTTTGGCTGCCTGATCAAAGCGAGTCACTAACTGGTTCACATCAGTGACCGTCGTGCCGGAGCCCTTGGCGATCCGCATACGCCTAGAACCATTCAAAATCTTGGGGGTGAGACGCTCGCGCGGCGTCATCGACTGAATGATGGCTTCGGTGCGTACCAACTCACCCTCATCGAGGTTGTCAATCTGATCCTGCATTCCCCTCGCTCCCGGCAACATGCTGAGCATCCCACCCAGTGACCCCATCTTTTTGAGTTGCTGAAGCTGGGAGAGGAAATCCTCCAGAGTGAAGGTCTCGGAGCGAATCTTCTCCTCGAGTTCCTTCGCCTCTTCCTCGTCAAACGCTTTCTGGGCTTGCTCGATGAGAGTGAGGATGTCCCCGAGATCCAGAATGCGAGACGCCATACGGTCGGGGTGGAAGATCTCAAACTCGTCGATTTTCTCCCCGGTGGAGGCAAAAAGAATGGGGCGACCGGTCACGCCCGTCACACTGAGCGCTGCACCACCCTTGGCATCACCATCGAGCTTGGTGAGCACCACTCCCGTGAAGTCAACGCCCTCCTGGAAGGCCTTGGCGGTGTGAACGGCGTCTTGACCGCTCATCGAGTCAATGACGAAGAGCACCTCGTCGGGGTTGGTGACCTTCCGGATGTTCGATGCTTGAGCCATCAGCTCTTGATCAACACCCAGTCGACCCGCGGTGTCAATAATGACCACATCGTGGGCCTTATCACTCGCATATTTCACGCCCGCCTGGGCGACCTTCACAGGGTCCCCCACACCATCGCCGGGTTCTGAGGCGAAGAACGCTGCTCCCGCGTTCTCCGCAACAATTCCCAGCTGTGCGACTGCTCCCGGGCGTTGTAAGTCACAGGCCACCAGAACCGGGGTGTGACCCTGGTCGACCAACCATTTGGAGAGTTTTCCGGCGAGTGTCGTTTTACCCGAACCTTGGAGACCCGCGAGCATGATGACGGTTGGCCCGGTCTTGGCAAAGGTCAGTCCTCGGGTGTCACCACCGAGAATGTTGACCAATTCCTCGTTGAGAATGGTCACCACCTGCTGAGCAGGGTTCAAAGCTTTATTGACGTCATCCGAGAGGGCGCGCTCGCGCACAGTGGCGGTGAAATCCTTCACCACATCGAGTGCCACATCGGATTCAAGCAGTGCCCGCCGGATGTCGCGCACTGTTCCATCGACGTCCGCGGGAGAAAGTTTTCCCTTCTGCCGAAGTGACGAGAACGTGGCTGTGAGACGCTCGGAGAGGGAACCAAAGGCAGCCATGGTTGTCAAGGTTAGCTGACAAAACCGTGTCACCTTCTATCCTGGGGGCATGCCGTTGGTGCCTTACGACTCCCATGAACCCCAGGTCCCCGGAAGCGCTTTTGTGGCTCCCAGTGCCACGCTGGTCGGCCAGGTAACCCTCCACGAGAACAGCGTGGTTATGTTCGGCGCCGTGCTTCGCGCCGACCGTGATGCCATCGAGCTCGGTGCAGGCAGTAACCTCCAGGACAACGTTGTCGTCCACGGTGATCCGGGTTTCCCCGCGCGTATTGGGTCAGGGGTCAGTGTCGGGCATTCCGCTGTGGTTCACGGATCCACCATCGAGGATGACTGCCTGATCGGTATGAATGCCACACTGCTCAATGGCAGTGTGATCGGACGAGGTTCTCTTATTGCCGCGGGGACGGTCGTGCTGGAGGGCGAGGTCATTCCTCCAGGATCCTTGGTGGCAGGGGTTCCGGGGAAAGTGCGTCGAGAGCTAACGGAAGAGGAGGGCGACGCTATCCGGCGAAACGCTCAGACCTACCAGGAGCTCCGGCGAACCTATCTCGCCAGCTAATCCTCGACGAGGGACTTCGCAAACGAGGCGGGAGCGAAGCCCGTCATATCCCCGATTCCCTCACCTTGGCCGAGCAGCTTGATGGGCAAACCGGTCTTGTCTTGAACACTGAGGACAAAGCCACCCTTTGCGCTGCCATCCACTTTGGTAAGCACCAACCCGGTTACGCCTGCGTGCTCGAGGAAGGCTTGGGCCTGAATTACTCCGTTTTGACCAGTGGTTGCATCCAGAACGAGTAAGACCTCAGATACCGGGGCAACCTTCTCCACCACTCTTCTAATTTTGGTGAGCTCATCCATCAAACCCGACTTGGTGTGGAGGCGCCCCGCGGTGTCGATAATGACAATGTCGATTCCCTCCTCGGTGGCCTTCGTCACCGCCTGAAACGCAACAGAGGCTGGGTCTTGACCCTCCTTTTCAGGCTTCACAATGGGCACTCCCGCCCGCTCAGCCCAGGTCCCCAACTGCTCCACAGCAGCAGCGCGGAAAGTGTCGGCAGCAGCGATCACGACACTTCGGCCAGCGTTAGTCAAAAATTTGGCAAATTTCCCGATCGTGGTGGTTTTGCCCACCCCGTTGACTCCCACCACCATGACGACCGCTGGGCGCTCGGTGAGACGCAGGGTCGGGTCATACTCGGCCAGTTGCGCCTCGAGAGAGTCCTTCAGAATCGCTTGCACATCATCGGGCTTGGTGGTGCCGATGCGCTCAACTTCGGCACGGACCGAGTCCATCAGGGTGTCGGTGACATCGGGCCCAAAATCGGCTGAGAGAAGAGTGTCCTCGAGGTCTTCCCAGGTCTGCTCGGTGATCTCTGGTTGGGCCACCAGGTTGCGCAACGCTTTACCCAGCGACCATTTGCCGCTACCCCAGGCCACGTCCTAATCCTCGCCCGCTGGCTCAAACTCCAGTGCCGGCAGCGTCTCCGACGACTCTGGGCTTTGCTGGGTCGCGAGGGAATAAATCTCGAGCGACACAATCCCCACACTGAGTGAACCAGCCAGTGCGATGAGTGCCCATCCCACGCGCTGGTTCGTGCCCATAGCTCCAGAGTACTCGCGCCCTAAGCGGCGGGAGCCTCAGCCTCCTTGACCCGCTGTCCGACGACGGCGCTCACGCCATCCTTGCGCATGGAGACACCATAGAGCGCGTCAGCAATCTCCATGGTGCGCTTTTGGTGGGTGATGATGATCAACTGGGAATCATTGCGCAGGGACTCGATGACACCCAGTAGACGACCCAGGTTGGAATCATCGAGAGCTGCCTCCACCTCATCGAGGATGTAGAAGGGGCTCGGGCGAGCCTTGAATATTGCGATGAGAAGGGCCACTGCGGCGAGCGAGCGCTCCCCACCTGAGAGCAGCGACAGACGCTCGATTTTCTTCCCCGCAGGCTTGACGGCCACATCGATACCGGTGGTCAGAAGATCACCCGGGTCAGTAGGTTTGAGCGACCCTGACCCGCCGGGGAACAACACTGGGAACACCTCATCAAACGCCTTCTGCGTATCGGCGAAGGCTTCGGCGAAAATGGTGTGCATCGTTTCGTCGAGCTCGGCCATGATGGCCTCCAAGTCGGCTCGCGTTTTCTTCAAATCAGCGAGCTGCTCGGTCAAGAACGTGTGGCGGGACTCCAGTGCCTCAAACTCTTCCAGCGCAAGAGGGTTAACGCGTCCCAATTGGTCGAGGCTTCGCTCGGCTTTCTTGAGCCTCGCTTCCTGTTCCGCTCGGACAAATGGCTTAGCCTCTGCACCCTCTTCGGACCCATCTGGCGGAACAGGCTGGTCGGGTGAGTACTCGGAGAGCAACGCCTCTTCATCCAGGCCTAGCTCTTCCATGGCGCGCTCGAGCAATGTGGTGCGCTGAAGCTTCTTTTCATACACCTGCATCTCGAGAGAGTGCACCGAGTCGGTAATAGTGGCTAAGCGCTCCCGCACCGAAGACTCACTCTCCCGCAGAGCCAACAGTTCCTGATGGGAAGCCTGTCGGGCTGCTTCGGCCTGGACCAAGGCGTTTCCTGATTCCTCCACGCTTCGCGCAGTGATCTCCATGACTGGAGGCATCAGACTCAACACTTCGGCAGCTCTCTTCGCTTTGCGCATCCGCTCCAGGTGACGAGCCTGCTCGCGCTCCCGAGCCATCTCTTCTTGCTTCACCCGGGCCACAAGCGCCTCCACCTGCTCACCCAACGAGCTGGCACGTTGCCTCGCTGCCTCCAATGCGATGCGGGCTTCGACTTCTTCGGCAGCAATCAAGTCAACGAGAGCTCGCGCTTCGAGGCGCTTAGTCTCATCCACACCGGGTCGCTCTGTCTTCTGGAAATCCTCCAACGCCTGAATGCTCGCCTGAAGGTCACCGGTGGCGGTGGCGAGGGCTACTTCGGATTCGGCAAGCGCCTGCTCGAGTCGAGTGATCTCTTGCTGGGCGGCATCGAGCGACGCTCTAGCCCTAGACACCTGTTCACCAAACTCCGCGCGGGAGGCATCAGCGCCTCGCAGCTCACCCAGTGCCACCGTGACTGCTTCGGCCGCGGCCACCCGCTTCGCTTTAGCCTGCTCGGCCTCAAAGGCGAGGCGCTCGAGTTCGGTGGAGAGTGCGTCGAGGGCGGTCTTCGTGGAATCGCGTTGCGCTGCGAGCTCGAGCCGACTCTGAGCTTCACCAGTTCCGGTCCGAACGACCTGATCGCTAAAGACGTCGCCGTCCTTGGTGACCACGGTCATTCCCTCAGGCACTGTGCTCCAGGCAGATTCCACGGCGGCGATGGCATCAGCAATGAACGTGTGCGCCAGCAGCGCCAACACGCCTGCTGGCCCGTCGACGACATCCAGAGCCGATGTGAGACCCGCGATGTCACTCGCGGTAACTGTCGCGCCCTCGGCTATGACGAGTTCCATGCGGCCCTGCGAGTTCGCGCGCGCGGAGATGACCCCAAGGGCGTCTTTCTTGGAGGCCACCAGGTGAGCATCCGCGAGGGATCCGAGGGCTCGAGCAATGGCCGTCTCGAAGCCTGTGGTGACGCGCAAGGAATCGGACACACTGCCGGTCACGCCGGGCAGAGAGCTCACCTCAGAGCCATCCGATTCGCTGCGCAGTGCGAGCTCGAGGGCAGAGACGGTCGCAGCAAGGGCTTCGCGTTCACGCTCGGTCGCGTGAAGGGCGTTGCGGGACTCTGTCTCTGTCGTTTCGGCCCGAGTCAACTCGTCTTGCGCCTCTGCCAGAGCCTTCTCCAGAGCTTCCGCGACCGTATCGGGCGCCTGGTCGTTGGAGGCTTCAAGGTCTCGGAGTGCGCCCTCGGCGTCCCTGGCGCGATCTGTCGCGCTTCGCAGTGCCGTCTTCTGGCGCTCCACATCGGCTGAGGCGGTGTCCACCCGGGAGGTCTGGACCTCCACCTGGGATTGGGCGCGCCGTAGGTCCTGATCCCACTGTTCCACCGCAGCGCTCGCTGCCACCGCATCCTCATCGAGCGCACTCAGGGAGGCCCGCGCCGTGGCCAGGCGAGCAGAGATTTCTCCCACCGTGCTCTCCTGGGTCGCCATCTGGGCGATAGCGCTGTCTCTGTCGGTCTCGGCCTGGGACATCATCTCGGGTGTCACCCCAGAGGAGATGACCTCGTCTGGACCCTCGTCATCGCTGTCTGCTCGCTCGCTGGCCAGAGAGTGGAGTGCTTGGAGGCGCTCCTGGACTCGACGGAGAGAGAAATCGATGCTCCGTGCGGTATCGAGCTCGACGTCGTTGACACCCGATTCGAGTTGCGAGATGCGACGTCGATACCCCTCGAGTTGTTCCTGCAAGGTGGCGCGCTCGGTGCTGCGCTCCTTTTCGCTCTGGTGGAACGAGTCCAGAGCGCTGGAAAGCCCCACCAGGTCATCGGCGAGAACGCGGGCTTTTGCGTCGCGAACAATGGCCTGAATCCCTTGGGCTTGTTGGGCAATTTCTGCTTGCCGGCCCAGTGGTCTGAGTTGGCGACGAATCTCCCCCGCGAGATCGTTCAAGCGGGTGAGGTTGGCCTCCATCGACTCGAGTTTGCGCGTGGTCTTCTCTTTGCGACGGCGGTGTTTGAGGATTCCCGCTGCTTCCTCGATGAAGCGTCTGCGGTCTTCGGGGCTCGCGTGCAAAATCTGGTCGAGTTGGCCTTGACCGACAATGACATGCATTTCGCGACCCAGGCCACTATCACTCAGGAGTTCCTGGACATCGAGGAGCCGACAGGGCTCCTTGTTGATGGCGTATTCACTGCCACCGTTGCGAAACAGAGTTCTCGAGATGGTGACTTCGCTGTATTCGATGGGCAGCGCGCCATCCGAGTTGTCAATGGTGAGGGTGACCTCTGCTCGACCGAGCGGCGCTTTGTTCGCAGTCCCCGCGAAAATGACATCCTCCATGGATCCACCGCGCAGGGTTTTTGCACCCTGCTCCCCCATGACCCAGGCCAGAGCGTCGACGACGTTGGATTTCCCCGAACCATTGGGCCCCACGACGCAGGTGACGCCGGGTTCGAACTCGAACGTGGTGGGTTGGGCAAAAGATTTGAATCCCTTGAGGGTGAGGGACTTCAGATGCACCTGCCCACCGCCCTTTCACGACCACTATCTCGAGTGTGCTGATATCACCCTCAAACCTACCGCTTCCGGGGTGTCCTTTGGCAGGAGGGACACCGGTGGGAGGACCGGTTCATGAAGGGCTCGCGACGCATAATGGCCCCGCATCGATCACACGGGGTTCCCTGCCTGCCATAGGCGTGCAGGGAGTGCGCAAAGTAGCCCGCTTGACCGTTCACGTTCACATACTGGCTATCGAAACTCGTTCCGCCTTCGACGAGAGCTTTGGTCAACACCGCTCGAATCTCCGCCAAGAGCTCCCGGACCGTTGCGGGGCGGAGCCGCTTCGTGGGAGTCAGGTAATGCAGCTTCGCACCCCAGAGTGCTTCATCGGCGTAAATGTTGCCGATCCCACTGATCAGGTTCTGATCGAGAAGAGCCCTCTTTACCTCGGTGCTTTTTGCCCGAAGTGCCCTCGAAAAAACACCATCGTCAAAAGCTGGATCGAGGGGATCTCTCGCGATATGCGCAACAGAGCGGGGAATTCTCCTGTCACTCGAGCCCCTCCCCGCGGGGTCACCATCGGGGCAGGCAATGAGCTCATCGATGGCCATCGAACCAAAAATGCGTTGGTCCACAAATCCCATCACGAGTGCTTCGCCCGCAGCAGAGGTGATCTCGAATCGGATCCGAAGCAGGGGCCCAAAGTCGGAGTCGCCATCTCCTAGAAGCACCTGACCGCTCATGCCCAGGTGTGTGACCAGCGCTTCCTCCCTACCCCGAAGCGGAAACCACAGAAACTTCCCTCGACGGATCGCAGCCTCCACGACGCTGCCCTCGAGCCTGTGCACAAAATCTTCGGGTGGCCCCGGGTGTCGCTTTAGGCTCCGCGGCTCGAGAACCTCCACCCGTTCAATACGCGCCCCGACAAGCGCTGGCTCGAGGCCAGCCCGGACGACCTCGACTTCGGGAAGCTCAGGCATCGCTGGGGCTTGACCCCCGCAACGAGTCGAGAGCCGCTTGAGCAGCCGCGAGTTCGGCCGCTTTCTTCGAACTACCCGTTCCGTGTCCCACCGCGGTGCTGGAGCGATCGTGCCCATCGAGGAACACATCCGCGGTGAACACCTTCTGATGATCGGGTCCGGCATCGGTGATGTTGTATTTCGGAACACCCTGCCCGTTCGCTGCCGCCCATTCCTGGAGAGCGGTTTTGGGGTCACTGGACTCTCGCAGCTCATCGGCGCGCTGCACCAAATCACCCATCAAGCGGTGGACCGCATCGTGGGCGGCCTGGGGTCCTTTATCGAGAAAAATGGCGCCCACCAGAGCCTCCAGAGCATCAGCGAGCAAGGACGGTTTCTCCCGGCCCCCGGTCAACTCCTCGCCCCGACCCAAGCGCAGGTAGTCGCCGAGCTTGATGCCGCGCGCAACCTCGGCGAGGGCGCCGGTGGAGACGATGCTGGCCCGACGCTTCGCGAGCTCACCCTCGGGCAGGTCAGGAAACTGGTGGTAGAGCGCTGCGGTAATCGCTTGGCCGACCACGGAGTCACCGAGGAACTCGAGACGCTCGTTATCGAGACCGCCCTGCTCATAGGCATAGGACGAATGGGTGAGCGCTTGCTGGAGGATCTCCGGCGAGAGTTCAACGCCCAACGCGGTGAGCAAAGTGCTGGGGCCCAAAGCCTCGGAGGCCTTGTCCATTCCCTCTGGCACCTTAGACGTCGGCGACCTTGCGGCCCTTGTATTCCATGAACAGCGGGGTGCCAGCCGAATCCTCGACCACGCGGGCGCGGTGCGGGAGGCTATAGACGGTCTTACCGTTCTCAACGCTCTTGACCAGGGTAGGGACCTCAGCCTTCCACGCCGAACGACGGTGACGAGTGTTCGAACGGGAGGTTTTCCGCTTGGGTACAGCCATGGTCTTCTGCTTTCGTAGGGGTCTTAGGGTTTCTCAGTGTCAGACTCGAGAAGCTTACTCAGTTCCTGCCATCTCGGGTCAATCTCGTCTGCATCCGAATCACTGGGCGGCTCCGTGCGCTTTTCGCCGGTTGCCGGGTCCAATCCGTAGCAGTCCTCTTGGCACACAGGTTGGAAGGGGAGTTCAAGAACCACCGCATCCCGAATGATGTCCTCAAGATTGAGGGAGTCATCCGCGACCGTGTACGAATTGGAATCGCTAGAAGAATACGCGAAAAGCTCCTGGAAATCGACCCGAACCGGGAAGGTGAAAGGATCAAGACAGCGCACACACTCGGCTTTAGCTTCCAACGAGACGTCAGCGGTGACCAGAATCCCTTCGTGGAGCCCCTCTAAACGCAGCTCTAGTGTCATCGGTGTCCCGGCCGGCGCAATCGCCATGGCTTCCCCATACTGTTCGGGTGCCCCAACCTCGAGAGTGAGCTCGCGCATCTGCCCTGCCTGATAGACAAGGTCCTTGACGCCAATGACAAGCGGATTGATGCTGGAGGCCATGGCCTCAGTCTAGAAGCCGGCGGCGCTAAGTGCGTCGTCGTAAATTCCTAGTGCGCTCTGAATCTGCTCCGGCGTCACGATCAGCGGCGGCACGACGTGAATGCGGTTATCGACCACGAACGGCAGTAGTTTTCTCGCCACAATTTCACCCTTGATGCGACCCACGGAGGCGGCATCCAGAGGTGCTTTCGTGACAGGGTCTTCGACCAAATCCAGGGCAAAGAAACACCCCAGGCCCCGAACCTCACCCATCACCGGGTGCTTCTCCTGCAATGCCAGCAGGCCTGGACGTAGATGATCCTCACCCATGGCCTTCGCGTGCTCGATCATGACCTCCTCGTCCATTGCGTGAAGCGCTGCGTTGATGGACGCCATCGCCAAGGGATGACCGGAATAGGTCAAGCCGCCGGGAAACATAATGTCCTCGAAGAAATCAGAGATCCGCTGGTGGAAGATCACTCCCCCCACGGGCACATAACCCGAGTTGACACCCTTGGCAAAGGTGATCAGATCGGGCACGACATCGTGGGCGTGGAAGGCAAACCAGTGGCCGGTCCTGCCAAAGCCCGCCATCACCTCATCGAGAATCATCACGAGGCCGTAGCGATCACACAGTTCTCGGACACCCTGCAGATAGCCCGCTGGGGGCACCATGATGCCCGCGGTCCCCGGCACGCTCTCGAGAAGCACCGCGGCAATGGTGTCAGGCCCCTCCGATTGGATCACCCGCTCGAGGTGATGGAGGGCCCGCTCGCACTCCTCTGCTTCACTCGTGGCCCAAAACTCGCTCCTATAGAGGAAGGGCCCAAAGAAGTGCACGTGGTGGGTGGAGTATTCGTTGGGTTGGCGACGCCAGTCCCCCGTCGCCACAATCGCAGCGCCGGTGTTCCCGTGGTAGCTGCGATAGGTGGAGAGCACCTTGTTCTTCTTGGTGAAAAGACGGGCTGCGCGAATGGCGTTCTCGATTGCATCTGCCCCGCCGTTGGTGAAAAAGACTTTCTGGAAGTCAGAACCTGCTAACTCCACGATGCGAGAGGCAGCCTCGACCCGAGGCTGGGAAGAATATGCCGGACCGACCGTGGCGAGGCTCTCGGCTTGCTCCTGAATGGCGCGAACTACGGCCGGGTGAGAATGTCCGATATTGGTGTTGACG
>Ga0255767_1004940_pt1 | contig 10795 bp, 9 predicted proteins | sample 071ome_24_FD_179967 | JGI IMG/M metagenome (GOLD analysis project Ga0255767, IMG submission 179967) | Coastal salt marsh microbial communities from the Groves Creek Marsh, Skidaway Island, Georgia - 071402CT metaG (version 2) | ecosystem: Environmental > Aquatic > Marine > Intertidal zone > Salt...
CCGATGGCGGGAATCGCGGTCTCGAGCGCCGACACTTCGATGATCTCTCGACCAAGGGGCGCAACGGTGGTGGTCGGCGCGAGGATCGAATCGGGGGGCGCGACGACCTCGGGCTGGTCAGCCGACGTCGCTTCGGGTGACGCCGACGTCGTAACGGGCGGGGTCGTGCTAGTCGTCGTGGGGACAATGGAACTCGAGATCGCCGTGGTCGCGCAACCTCCGAGTAGGACCGCGCTCATCACGGCGAGCGCGCCGACCCGGAACGGCCTGAGGTCCATGACCTTCTCGACGCTAGTTGTGGTCGGGCGTCAACTGGAGTCACCCCCACACGGCGCGAAGGTCGTCGATCGCCACCGGGTCACGACCGATAGCACTCGGGTCGAATCGTTTCGCCTGGGCCGACGCCCAGCCGGGCTCAGAGGGGTCGCCGTCGACGATCGAGTCCGCTCCGACGCCGAGGCTCATGAGCAACGCGGCGATCACTCGTTCGACGGGAACGTCAGCCGAGACGATGTCGCGCAGACTGATGGCACCGTCTCGCTTGGCCAAACGACGACCGTCAGCTGCGACCACCAGCGGGAGATGCCAGTACTCAGGCGAGTCGAGACCAAGAAGCTGTTGGAGTCGGATCTGGCGCCACGTCGATGGAATGAGGTCGTCTCCGCGGGCCACCTGATCGATTCCTGAATCGGCGTCGTCGACCACAACCGCCAGTTGGTACGCGGGAACCCCATCAGCACGGACCACGACGAAGTCATCGACGCGACCGGTCCGCTCGCCGGCGATGCCGTCCACGAAGGAGATCTGCTCATCTTCCGCCCGTAGACGCCAGGCGGGACGACGACCGTCGCGCTCGAAACGCGACCGCTCGTCGCGGGTCAGGTGTCGGCAGGTCCCCGGATACGCGTCGGGAGGCGCCGGCCCGTTGGGTGCGGAAGCCGCGGCCTCGATCTCCTCCCTGATCTCCCTCCGGGTGCAGTAACAGGGGTAGAGCAGATCTCGATCGCGGAGCTCAGCGACCACTTCAAGATGTCGGTCGAGCCGGGCGCTCTGTCGAACGGGTTCGTCATCACCGCGCACCCCAATGCTGGCGAGATCGTCAAGCTGTCGGGCCTCATAGGCCTCGGAAGCCGCGACGTGATCGAGGTCCTCCACTCGCAGCAGGAAACGGCGTCCACCTGATCGGGCGAGCAGCATCGCCCCGAGCGCGGTGCGCAGGTTGCCGACATGGAGGTCACCGGTCGGTGAGGGTGCGAAGCGACCGGCCACGGGTCCATTCTGGTGAGATGGGACGGCGGGCTGAGGGACGGCGAGTGCCGAGTCGCCGGTCGTCACCGTCGCGCTCCTCCGGCTCATCCCTCGACCGACGCCGACGAATGGACCTGATCTTGGAGCGTGACGGAGCGAGCTGTGTGTGGTGCGCGAGTCCGTTCGACGAACGCCTCAACACAGCGACCACCGAGCACCTCGTTCCCCGCATCAAAGGCGGTCCGAGTTGGATCGAGAACGAGGTCGCGGCCTGCCGCAGGTGCAACTCGGCGCGCGGCCACCGTGGACTCGGCGAGTTCGCTGACGAGTGCGAGGGGCTCGGCCGTGAGGTCGACCGGGAGCGGATCGTGCGCTGTCTCAACGCGCTGAGCGCGGCGATCGCTGAGCGCGGTGGTCAACGACGGGCGCGCCCCTACATCGCCACCCAACTCCGGCGGCTGGACGTTTAGTCTGCGGAGATGCGCTGCGAGGGATGCCGAGCGGAGCGGGTCGACGAGGCGGCGCGCTTCTGCAACAGCTGCGGCACTCCGTTCTCCTCGTCGGATGCCGATGTCGGTGAGGCGGAGACTGACGGCCTCGACGATCTCGCTTCCACGATGCTGATGGAGCAGGTCGCCGGGTCCGCGGTGTCGGAGACCGCGAGGCGCGACGCCGGGGCCGACGGTCCGATCGCGGAGGCGATCGTGTGGGCCGATGCCGACGATCAAGTCGATCCCGACGGCATGGAGCGGGGCCCGGTGACCGACCCGACCCCGATTGAACTCGTGCGCTCATGGGAGCCGCGAGCGATGCCGACCGAGCCGGTCTCAACGGTCGCGCCACGCCCCGCTTCCCCGGCGCCGGCCCGTGACACGACCGAGACCGGTCCAGTGCGCCTCCGTCCGACCGTCATGACGACGGTCGGTGTGCTGCTCACCGGGGTCGTGTTGCTCGGGTTCACTCTCGACCTTCTGCGGATCTCGACGACCGCCCCCGCGGAGCTGCTCACTGCGGCGCGGTCGACCGGGTTCCGCATCGGCACCTGGCATGTCGATGACCTCGCCTCGAACCTCGGCATCACCGGTCTCATCATCGCCGTGCTCGCCGCCATCGGCGCGGTGGGGACGGTGCTCGGACGCGCTTGGGGCGCCGGGATGATTGGCGGTTCGGGGCTATCGGCGGCCGGCGTAGCTGCACTCGCTATCGGTCTGATCGAGCAACCAGTCGGGGCGGCGACCCGCTTCGCCGAACTCGGGGCCTCCGAGGCCTTCACCGTCACGATCGAGCGTCCGCTCGGCTACTGGATGCTGCTCGCCACGGTCGCTGCCGGTGTCGTCACGTTCTTCGCTTCCGTCAACGAGATTTTCCGAGATCGCCGCCACGACCTCAACCCCCTGATCGGCGCGGTTGGAGCGCTCGCCGTGGTGGGGGCGGCACTCGGTCCGCTGTGGCCAAGCGGTGGCGCCGCGTTCGCGGACAACTGGATGGTCGGCTCAGCGGACGGCGCCTGGCCGACCCTGCTGGTGATCGCTCGACTCATCCAAGTTGGGGCGGTGGCGGTCGGCGGGGTGCTCGGCTTCCTGCTCGTGCGCCGGCACGGGCTCGGTCTCGTCGTCGGAGCGCTGGCACCGGCTGCCTGGATGGTTGCGACAGCCTGGATCGACGTCGGTGCGAATCCGATTGGGCCGGCCTATCGGAACCCGGGCGGTGGCAGCGGGGTCGAGACCCTCACCGTGGTCGGCACGGTCGCGGCGGTCGCTCTTCTGGCTGTGGCGGCGAGCGTCGCTTGGGAGAACGACACCTCGCGCCGATAACGGTCAACTGAGGAGCGCGTTGCGATACGAGTGCGTCCCGTCGAACCGTCCGAGGAGGTACTCGCCGGTGATCATCGGCTCGTGGGTGCTGGACCCGTCGTCGGCCCGGCAGGTTGGGAGGCATTCGATTCGCGTGTGGAAGCCCGGCTCCACGAAGAACGGGATCGAGTAGCGATCGGTCTCGGGCGGATTGACGACCCGATGGGGATTCGAGACGTATCGGTCGTTGGTCCAGATCGCCATGAGATCGCCGAGATTGACGACAGCCGAACCGTCGGGCACGACGACATCGATCCAGTGACCGTCTCGGGTCTGCACCTGCAGCCCGCCGATGCCGTCGTCGGTGAGCACGGTGACGCTCCCGTAGTCGGTGTGGGTGCCGCAGCCGGGTTGACCGGGGGCCGGAGCCACTCGAGAGGTCGGCGGGTAGTGGAGCATCCGCAGGTGGTACATGAACCCATGGCCGAGGTCCTCGAACCAGGTCGAGTCGAGGCCGAGCGCGACGGCGAGTCCGCGATGCGCTCGGAGGCTCGCCTCCTCGGCCTCGTCGAAGTAGGCCTGCCATGCCTCACGGAATCCGGGAAGGTCGGGCAGCCGGTTCGGGCCGTGCAGCGGGGTGCCCGCGATGACCTCGGGATGATCTGGGCCGTGGTCGACGCCCGAGTCGATCGTCTCCTTCAGGTCACCGGGCCGTGGCTGCGACAGGTCGTCGCTACCGGCGACCGCGCCCTCGAGCGCCTCGGCGCCGATGCCGACATATCCACGATGGCAGTCGCTTCCCGCGATCGAGATGCGCTCCTTCTCCTCCGTCGGCAAGGCGAAGAACTCCCGCATTGCGTCGAGCAACTCGGCTTTGGTGGATGACTCGATGCCGTGTCCAACGGCGAGGAGGAAACCGAGTTCTCGACAGGTCTCGTCGATGATCCGGGCCTGTTCGAGGGCGTCCGGTGAGCCGTGATCAGCGCCGGTCGCGAACGGCGACAGGTCGACGGTCGGAAGCGTTGACGACTCAGCGTTCACCAAGACGACGCTAGTGCGATGCTCTCAGCCCGGCTCCGCCGGCATCACCTACCCGGGGGCCAGAGCGGGTCTATGTTCACGGCTGTGAGTGGTGCCGGTCACCCCGCGCTGGAGGCCATCGAGTCGCGTATCTGGGAGGCGGCCCGTCAGTTGGGTCTCGCCGACGGACTTGTCAAGAACGTCATCGCGCCCCGACGCGTGCTCGAGGTTTCGGTGCCGTTCACCCGGGCCGACGGCACCCGAGGTCACACGACCGGCTGGCGGGTGCACCACAACACGACCCGAGGCCCAGCAAAGGGTGGCGTCCGCTATCACCCCGAGGTGTGCCGTGATGAGGTCGTCGCGCTGGCCGCCGGCATGTCGCTCAAGTGCGCACTCATGAACCTCCCGCTCGGCGGAGCCAAGGGCGGGGTGGCGATCGACCCACGCGCCCACACATCGAAGGAGCTCGAGCGGATCACCCGTCGTTACACGACCGAGATCTTCCCGTTGATCGGCCCCGACAAGGACGTGCCGGCTCCCGACGTCGGCACCAATGCCCAGGTGATGGCCTGGATGATGGACCAGTACTCGATGGCTATGGGCTACGCAGTGCCCGGCGTGGTGACCGGTAAACCGATCGAGCTCTACGGGTCGCTCGGACGTGAATCGGCCACCGGTCGAGGGGTTGTCGAAGCGGCGACGCTCGCCGGTGCCGAGATGGGCATCGAGATGGAGGGGGCGCGGATCGTGATCCAGGGCTACGGCAACGTCGGTTCCTGGGCGGCACGGCTCGCGGCCGCGCGCGGCGCTCGGATCGTCGCGATCTCCGATGTCGACGGCGCGATCCACGATGCGAGCGGTCTCGATCTCGAGGCCATCGACCGGGCGCTCGTCGACGGCGCCTACTCGCTCGTCGAGACCGGGGTGGGCGATGTCATCGGATCAGGTGTCGAGGCCTCTTCTGAGATGTTCGGTGTCGACTGCGACATCGTCATGCCCTGCGCTCTGTCGGGGGCGATCGGGGTCGCGGAAGCCGAGCGACTGACCGCCCGGCTCATCGTTGAGGGAGCGAACGGACCGACGACGCCAGAGGCTGATCTCGTGTTGGCCGATCGCGACATCTGGCTCATCCCCGACGTGTACGCCAACGCCGGTGGGGTCACCTGCTCCTATCTCGAGCAGTGTCAGAACTTCGCCCATCTCACCTGGTCGGAGGATGAGGTGAATGATCGGGTGGTGAGGTTGATGCGCGACGCCTATGTCCGCCTTCGCGACACGGCCGATTCGCTCGGAATCCGGCATCGGCTCGCCGCGACGGTCCTCGGATTGCGCACGATCGTCGACGCGCATCATCTGCGCGGCATGTCGCCGAGCTGACTCACCTCACCTCGCGGGGAGCGGCCCTCCACGCACGAAGTGCACCCGGTCGTAGGCGGTTCGGAAAGCGCTCACCTCGGTGCTGACGTCGTCGCCGTCAAGCAGGGTCCGGGCGATCCAGTCAGCGACCCGTTCGGCTTCTTCCGGTCCCATGCCCCACCGGACCATCTCGGGGGTGCCGAGTCGGAGCCCGGGAACATCGCCGTCGGAAGGGAGGCCTCCGTGGACTCTCGACGGCGGCAGACCGATCCCGCAGGCCAGCAGGTTCGAATCGCGCAGACGGGCAGCGGCGCGCTGACCACCTTCGGGTGTGGCGACCGCGATGTGATGAGAGTCGGTGAGGTCGTCGCCAACCCCGACGACCGGCACACCCGCCTCGCGGAGCCGGCAAGCGAGAGCACGGGCGGTCTCGACCATGCGATCGGCGTAGGCCGCACCGCACTCGATCCAGTCGAGCATCGTGAGAGCGAGAGCGGCGGTCTTCGCGACATCGAAGTTGGCGGTGAGACCCGGGTGAGCGATCGCCGTGATGCGCTCAGCGAGCGTGTCGTCGTCGGTGCAGATGATCCCGGCGGGTGGTCCACCGAGGCTCTTGTAGGTGCTCATCGTCATGAGATGCGCGCCTTGGGTGAGCGGAGACTCCCATCGACGACCCGCGAACATGCCGCAGAGATGCGCGGCGTCAAAGAGCAGGTGAGCACCGACCGAATCGGCGACCTCTCTCACCGAGCCCACCGGATGGGGTGAGAGGTTGAGGCTGCCGCCGATGGTGATGAGTCGGGGCTGAACACGTTGGGCGAGTTCGGCGAGGGCGTCGACGTCGACGGTGACGCGATCCGCGTCAACTGGAGCCTCAACGATGTTGAGGCCGTAGAGACCGGCGGCTCCCGCTCGGTGATGGGTGACGTGTCCACCGATTTCGGCCGGCGGGACGATGACGGTGTCACCGGGTTGGCAGGTCGCCATGAAGGCGTAGAGGTTCGCGATCGCTCCGGAGGCCACCCGCAGTTCGACGTGCTTGACCTGAAACACGCGGCGCACGAGGTCGTCGGCGAGCAGTTCGATCTGCTCGATGGCCTCGAGGCCCGTCTCGTATTTCTCTCCGGGGAGTCCGAGCGAGGGGCGCGTGCTGAGCCCGGCCGACAGCAGCGCCTCGGCCCGAGGGTTCATCACGTTGCTCGCCGGGTCGAGGTTCAGGCTCTCCCGCTCGTGGATGCGCCGGTTCTCCTCGACGAGTTCGTCGAGTCTCGCAGTGACACGGTCTAGGTCGCCGAGGGTGCTGTCGCCGAAGGCGCTGATGTCATCGGCCGCCATGGCCCGAGTCTGTCATCCGTCGCGCGAGGCAGCTCCAACTCCGGTACGGGTTCGTCCCTCGGGCAGCGGGGTGACGGCGGCGATGACCGCGACGGCGAGGGGAAGGATGACCACGAGGCGCGCCGCGGCCGAGAAGGAGCCGGCGGCGTCGGCAATCAGGGTGAACGCGAACGGGGCGATGGCGGTGGAGATCACCATCACCGAGGTCATTCGACCACGCCAGGTGCCGAGGGTGGCGGTGCCGATCCACCGGGCGAGGAGGGTCCCCTCGCTCGCGGCCATCGCCGACGCGGCCGAGCCGAGGGCGATGCCGAAGCCGACCGCTCCGAGGTTGGAATCGACGAACGAGACCGAGCCGACAGCGGCCGCGAGGAGCAACATGTCGATAGGGATCACGATGCGACCGGGGACCCGATCGACAAGTCGTCCGACACCGAGAGCGACGGCAGCGGCAGCGAGGCTCTGCGGCACGAAGTTGCCAGCAGCCGCGGTCGCGGAGATTCCTCGCTCGCCGAGGACGGCGATCTGGTGGAAAGCAAGCGCAGTCGAGACGAACCCGGTGGTGGCGTAGCCGGCGGTCACCACCAGGAAGCCGTTGCGGCGAAGATGCCGTGGTGCGAGCACCTCGTCGGCGGTGGTGTCACCAGGGTCGTCGAGGGGGTTGGGGTGCTCGAGCCGGAGTCGAACCATTCGGGTGGAAGTGATGAGTCCGACCACCACGACAACCGAACCGAGGATCACCCAAGTGGTCCTCCAACCGAATTCGGGGATGAGACGCGAGGCGATCAGCGGGGTGAGGGCGATCGCTGAACCGCCAACCGCGGTGAGCAATCCGAGGGCGGCGCCGCGTCGCTCCAGAACGTTTTTCGCGACGAAGACGGTGGCCGAGAGCGACATGCCGGTCTGCCCGAATGACCGGAGCCCGTAGATCGCGATGGTGAGAACGATCAAGTTGGGGGAGAACGCGGCGAGTACGGCGGCGGTGCCGAGGGCGATAGCCACGAGTCGAAGGCCTGAGGCGACACCGTCCCGGTCGAGTCGACGCCCAAGCCAGGTGCCGGTGGTCGAGGCGGCGAGGGTGCCGAGCAGATAGGCGAAGGTGAGTTGACCTCGGGTGACGTCGAGTGCCTCGGTGATCGGGTCGACGAAGACGGAGAAGCCGGCGGTCTGTCCGGGGCCCGACAGGGCGATGAGCACCGCGCCGGTGAGGATGATCGATCGACGGCGACGGTTTCGGGTGGGGGGCACAGGTCTCCTCGAGGGTGGACCCGCAACCTACCCAGTGCGTTGGCGCTGATCGGGCTTCGGGACTCGCTGCCGGTCGACGGCGACCCCTACGGTTCGGAGATGGTCGTGCCCGCTGGAATCGTCGGAGTCGAGACCCCCGCGGGACGGGCGATGGTCGATGCCCGTTGGACGATGGCCTACGCCGCCTCGATCGGTGCCGGCAACGATCGATACTTCGACACAGCGGTGACCCCGGCGGTGCATCCGATGTTCCCGGTGTGTTTCGAGTGGCCGGTGATCGTCGAGGCGATGGAGACGCTGAGCGCCGAACACGGCCTGACGGCGCCGTTCGGGTCGATGGTGCACGCCGGGCACGTTTCGCGTCAGCACCGTTTGTTGCGGCCTCCCGAGTTGCTCGTGACCTCGTGCGTGATCAGGGCGGTCCGGGAGACCCGTGCCGGCGTGCTGGTGGTGTTCGGCCTCGAGACGACCGATGAATCCGGTGCGCCGGTGGTGTCGACGGAGGAGTCGATGATGCTGCGAGGCGAGACCCTCGACGGTGGCGGACCGTCGATTGGTGAGCCATTGCTTGAGATCGCGACGGGGGGTTCGGAGCCTGAGCAGTGGGAGGAGGTCGAGGTGGCCGTCGACCGGTTCGCGGCGCACACCTATTCGGAGTGCGCGCGGATCTGGAACCCGATCCATACGGATTCAGCTCATGCTGCTGAACACGGCCTGCCCGGGATCATCTTGCATGGGACAGCGACGGCGGCCCGAGCGTTAACCGTGGTGGTGGATGGCCTGCTCGGCGGCGATCCGAGGCGGGTGACCGGGATGTCGTGCCGGTTCACCGCGATGGTGCTCATGCCGAACACGCTCACCATTCGGCACGGCAGAGCTCATGCCTCAAGCATCTGCGCATCAATCGTTACGGCAGCAGGGAATCCAGCAATCAAAGACATGGCCCTGCTTATCAACTGAGAAAAGTGTGCCTCGGCGCGGCTGCGCATACAGTCGACTTATGGGCGACGGCAGTCAACGGCTGGCTGAGGAAGTCAATCTCTCCATCGTCATCCCCGTCTATCAAGGCGAGTTGACACTGCGCCCGCTCATTGAAGCTATTGAGCCGCTCGTCGGCGGCGTCGAGACGCCGGCAGGACGGGCATTCCGAGTGACTGAGGTGATCCTCGTCGACGACTGTGGACCGGATCGCTCAGACCTGGTGATCTCCTCTCTCACCAAGGAATTCGGTTTTGTTCGACCTGCCAGGATGATGAGGAACTACGGCGAGCATGCCGCAGTCGCCGCGGGCATCGGTCTGACTCACGGCCACTGGGTGGTCACGCTTGATGAAGATTTTCAGCACGACCCCTCCCAGATCGGCACCATTCTGGATGGTGCCTTAGATACTGACGCCCACTTGGTCTACGGGTCATCCTCGCAATCCGAGGTCCACCCGCGCTGGCGACGCGCCGCGAGCACGGCTTCGAAGCGAATCATCAAAGCGCTCTTCGGCGGTAACGCCACGACCTTTTGCAGCTACCGATTGATCGAGGGTGAGAGGGCTCGCGAAGCCGCGCGGAGCATGACATATCGGACGTACCTTGACGTCGCGCTGACGTGGACCTGCGGGAAAGTTCACGAGGTCCCGATCCAGCCTGGTCGCGAACTGCGATCACACTCGGGATACTCGTTGGGTTCCCTGCTCTCTCACTTCTGGATGTTGGTCCTGAGCAGTGGAACCCGCCCACTCCGATTCGTGTCGGCCTTCGGAGTCCTCGCGGTCGTACTCGCGGCTATTGGATCCGCCATCGTCGCGTACGGCGTGATCTGGGGAGACAGCGATGTCCGAGGATGGGCGAGCAGCTTCGTGCTCATTCTTGGTTCCTCCGGACTCGTGCTCTTCGCTCTCGGCGTAATCGCCGAGTACGTCGGGGCCGTGCTCTCGGTGGCGCGTGGTCGGCCCGCATTTGTCCTCCTGTCGGAGGAGACCAAGGACCACAGCTGATGGACCGAGCTGACACCCTCGAACGGATCTCAACTCGACTGGATGTTGCTCAAGTTAGGGAATGGCTTGACCATCAGGACTCGTTCACATCGGACTGGGCCATCACCTATCTCGCGGAATCACTCTTCTTCGAGCGGGTGATCCTCGAAGGTGCTCGAGGCCTTTCCCCCGGCGCAAGCATCCTCGAGATTGGCGGGGGCCTCGGCTTCGTCTCTCGATCTCTCGCCTCTCAGGGGTTTAACGTCACGTGTTTCGAGCCCGCCACCCGCGGATTTACGAAGATGACCGCGTTAAGTCAGTTAGTGGATCAGGCTTGGCTGCCCAGGCGAGTAGAGGTCGATTGGCGGTCCGAACCATTCGCGCAAAACCGCGTCGGCGAGACGCGCTTCGACTTCGTATTTGCGACCAATGTGCTGCAGCACGTCCCCAACCCGGAGAGGCTGGTTTACGACGCAGCATCCTCCCTCTCAGCGCAGGGAAGCGGTCGATTCATCTGCCCGAACTACTCAGTGCCATTCGACCCTCACTTCAACATTCCGACGTTCTGGAGCAAGCGACTCGCGCACCGCCTCTTTGGTCGCCGAATCGCCAACTATCCATTGCAGGAGAGTCCGCAGGAATTCTGGGACGACCTGAGTTTCCCGAGAGCCAGCCAAGTGCGCCGAGCGTTGTCGGAGTTGGGCGTTCGGGCACAGTTGAGTCGAGCGGCGAGCATCGCGTATAGCGAGCGCCTAGCGGAGCCTCACTTTCTTGAACGCAAGGGGCCAGCCTTTCGGATTCTGGCGAGTCGACTTAGCAGGCCTCT
>Ga0255767_1004941_pt1 | contig 10795 bp, 7 predicted proteins | sample 071ome_24_FD_179967 | JGI IMG/M metagenome (GOLD analysis project Ga0255767, IMG submission 179967) | Coastal salt marsh microbial communities from the Groves Creek Marsh, Skidaway Island, Georgia - 071402CT metaG (version 2) | ecosystem: Environmental > Aquatic > Marine > Intertidal zone > Salt...
GCCGAGAAAGGCCACCAGTCGCGATTCAGCTGCCCTTATCACGCGTGGACGTACAGCAATAAAGGCGAATTGATCGGCGTTTACGGAGAAGACAGTTTTGGCGAGGTCGATCGGGCCAGCATGGGCCTGACGGAACTGCCATGCGACGAGCGCTCGGGTGTCATTTTTGCCTGCCTGACGCCCGGGAAGCCTCTCGATTTGGATAACTGGCTAGGAGAATTCGCAGAGAAGCTGGCACATCAAAAGCTCGAGCAGTGGCACCTCTATACAGAGCGCTTTTTGTCCGGCGCGGGCTGGAAAGCCACCTTAGATGGCTACCTAGAGGTCTACCACCACGACAGCGTGCACGGCAAAACGGTGGGGCCCTATACGGTGGGGAACCTTTTGGTGCACGATACTTGGGGCGCACACCAACGGATGGTTATTGCCAGAAAAGATATTACCGAGCTCAACAAGACAGCACCTGAGAACTGGGAGGCGCCCGAGTCTTACATCCGCGTTGTGCATTCGGTGTTCCCCAATCTCTCCATTTCCGCGATCTTGGGGGGCCAGTGTCTGATCGGGTTCGTCTACCCCGGCGAGACCAGTACCACAACCGTCACCCGGCAGCTCATCTTGAGCGCTGAGGCGCCCGCAACCGACGAAGAGAAGGCGACGATAGAAAGCTTTAGCCAGATGACGCTGCAAGCGGTCAGGGACGAGGACTATGCACTTGTGGCGACTGTGCAGGGCGCGCTACACGCAGGTGCCAACGAGAGCTTTCTGATCGGCAAAAACGAGCCGGCGGTTCAGCATTACCACCGGACCATTGCCGCTATCTGCGGCAACTGACTGTGCCTAGACTGTTTTTGTTTTTCGGTACACTCTATAACCGAAGGGCTGGCCAGAAAGCACCTACGCTTCAGTATTATCACAGCATGATCGCCGAAATCGCCAGCAACTAGTCCTTGTCCGCGGCCGGACCGACAGTATGCTCTGTCTGCGGACTGCTTAGGAGGCAGCGGCTTGGGCATCATCGACTACCACAGCCCGCTTAATATTCTGATCTCGGTAAAAGGCCATCCTTTTGAGCGGGACGCATTCGCTGCCGTATTCGAATCCTTCGAGGGCATTCGACACACCATTGTCGAACAGCCGGCCAGCCAGTCCTTCATGAACCCTGAGGCTGCCGAACCCTGGGACGTATTGGTTTTTTACGACATGCCCGGTATCGACTTTAGCACCCAGCCTCCGGGGTTGGTGCCACCGCCGGATGCGCTGAAGAAAGGATTCATGGATTTACTGGCATCGGGCAAAGGCATGGTGTTCTTACACCATGCCATCGCGGGCTGGCCGCTTTGGCCGGAGTACGGCGAGGTCATTGGCGGACGCTTCTTTTACCTGCCCAGCGAATGCCGAGGCGAATCGGTTCTGGATTCAGGCTATCGACACGATGTGCCACACTCCGCCCAGTTGGTAGGCGCACCCCACCCCGTTACCGAGGGCGTAGACGAGACATTCTCACTCACGGATGAGTTATACCTCTATGAGGTGTTTGAAGACGATATTGACCCCCTGCTCGCAAGCCATCACACCTTCGATCGCGAACATTTTTACTCGGCCCATCACGCGGTAACAGGCAACATGTTCTGCAACGACGACTGGCCCCACCCGGATGGACCGAACCTGATTGGCTGGACAAAAACGGTCGGCAACAGCCGCATCGTGTATCTGCAGCCCGGCGATGGGCCCGAAACCTATGCGTCACCCCACTATCGGCGGTTGGTTGAAAATGCGATACGGTGGGTTGCTGCGGGGCCTTACTAAAGCTCAAAGTTTCGCAGGTACTATTCAAAATCGGACATCAGTGAACTAAAGGCGCTACGCTGATCCTGCCTGCTTCAATTGAGTTTAGCCAGTGGGCAAGATCGCGATCTGCTCTATGACCATCTCGCCCTGCGAGCCGGTTTGCAGGAGAAGACGGATTTGCTCGGGCTGACTGTTAGCGGGCCATGATAAGGGGACCACCCAGCCAGCCTCATCCTTTGTGAGTGAACTGACTGGCAAGGGCGCGGTAGCTACCTGCCAGCCGCTGTCCGTGTCCGCGGCATCTAAAAACTCAACCCCAATGGAGCGAAGCCGACCTCTCCATCTCGTACCCAATAACAATGTTCGATGCACTGACGGGTCAATCGCCAGCTCTGATGGGCTCATTAATTTGAGCAGCATCGTAGGATGGCGCCACCGTAACGACCCTTTGTCCGCCCACAAAAGGGTGTCGCTATCCACCTTGTGCCATCCATCGTCGCTGGCATGGCCTTCATTGCCAAATGGCCAGTAGAGCGCTTTCCGAGGAAGACCAGCGTATTCAGCCATAAAGTCTCTAACTGCGGCCTCCAGCGGCGTATTCAAGTAAGCGGTATGGGCATGAAACCCCGGCTCGCCCACAAAGTCGCCGTTGCTGCCATTCCAGGCCATAGGGGAAAGAATCCGAGCGTGATAATTAAAAAGCTCTCGCAGTGACTGATAGGCCGCTCCGTAGCCCGGTAACAGCCCCGGCGGATCACGAAAATCAGCTGTGTTGTGTTCGACAATGCCCCAGTCGGGGTCGATATCTGCAAATACCTTGAACAAACTCTTGCCACTCTCGGTTTCGATGTTATTCATCGCGCTTTGTCCATAGACAATCGCCCCAAGGTGCCCAGGAGAGGGTTTCGCTCCCTCCACCGTCATACCGGCAGAATCAAAGTTTTTGAGCGGGCTATTCATCCTCTCCGAGAAGGGCATCGCCCATTGACGCGGCGCCATAAACCCCTGAGATGAATAGATCTTACTCGGACTGATGCCGGCTTCGACCAACCACCGACTCAAATCGTCATAATGCAGATCCACCAAATGCCTGCGGAACTGTTCCCAGAGAAACATCCAGGGCTTGCTCTCACCTGGCAAATAAACCCTCGGGATGTCGCGAGGCGGCTCCACATCATCCCAGCTGGCAAACTCTTGTTCCGCGATGGCATTGACTTCCTCAAGCCCAAGGCGATAAGAGCGGTAGCTCGACAGTATTGCGCCATCGGCGTAAAGACCCGCTCCCGCCAGCCAATCCCTGAACTGGCGTAGCGTGTCAGGATTGAAATCGTGCCAACTCCCCTTCACGAAAGGGCTCAGATAAACGTCAGCATCGAGGTTAATGCCAGCAAAAAGCTGAGGATACTCGGTGGCAAAGCGTGCTAACCGCCGGCCTGCCGCCTGAAGGTTGCGCTTTTTATAGTTTCTAACCGTCTCGTTGTAAGCATTTAAAGTCAGCACCCTCGACAACTCGGGAGACTTCAAGGAACCGGGCAAGCCGGACACAAGATCGTCTGGATAGACCTGGTCATTCTGATCCCATTGACAGTTGCGTGGGTCCAGCTCCAGATAATCGGTCAGGTCGTAGTCAGGCACGCCGCCATTCGCGTCGCCCCACACTCCACCATTGAGAGTGAACAGAATCGGCAGATTCTCTTGCACGGCATGATTTATCAAACCTTCGAGCCAGTCATCCACCAAAAGAAAACCAGTATCCAGCATGACCCGCCCCAGATCAGACTCAAACTGCCAGTCTTCATCCCTACCGCGGGTAGAGCGCATATAGAGAATAGGTACTCGCAGGCCAACACGAATGGTGCCGCTATCGTATTTTCGGTACGCCTCTGAGAAACCCTGATTACCCCGAGCAGAGATACCGCTGGTGCCCAGCGCAAACCAAAAAGGGTCCTCACGCCAAAAAGGATACTGCTCGAGCCAAGATCCCCATAAAGTGGACAGCTTGACCGGACGGTAACGAATATTTTTCAGTACGACTCGATCGCCTGATTGACGATAGGCCACTATTTGCAGCAACTCATCCGAGCCCATCGTAGCGGGCAGCGATAACCGTCCGTGAAATCCAGACTCAGTGGCTTCGGGCTTACCGAGGTGCGCTGCCACGTCACCCCGCTCCAAACCGGAATCCAACGGATAACTCCACGACCCGGATTCCAGTACCACCCGAAGGACAGGATCCTCAATACCCGCCCATATCCAGCCTCCGACTTCAATTTCCGGCTCCTGCCAAATACTGAAGACAGGGGAATCGACATAGAAATCCGGCTCTTTATCGGCATGAGACGGTGCAGCCAGCGATATCAACAGCGCCGTGAGGGCCAATAATTGCTGCTTCACTGCCACACCCTCCAAAAGGATTTATCGCCCACCAGACCGCTCCATAAAGATGATGCAGCTCATATTGTTAACTAACGATCTGACAGGCCTGGGTATCTTCCTTATAACGTGACGGGAAGCGGCTTGTTAACCGGCTGAGTGAGCAACTCGGGCGCGACAGAAAAACCGATGATGGCGCTATAGCCCGGCGTTTGCTCCCTGTGAACAGTGCCCGCGGTAGCAACGATCTTTGCGCCACGCTGGCAGGTCACTGGCTCATCATCACCCTCTACCCATACGGTGAGCTCGCCACCCGTCACGTAAAGCACCGAGTCAAAATCGTGCCAGTGCAATTCGTTCTCCTCAGCGGGAAAATCAAAAGCCATGGCGTGGTAACCCATAGCCTCGATCTCTGAGTGAGCCTGTGCTTCGTCATCAAAGGAAAGAATTTCGTTCATGGCTGAGCCTCCGTCATGCATTACGGCTCTACTTTATCCGGATCAAGCACACTTGCACACCAGTGCAGTTGTGCGCTCTCGCAGCGAAGATACCCGCGGGCGGGCCGCCGGCATTGGCAACCGCTAACGGGCATCCAACTGATGATGCCCGCAATTCAGGACGGCGCCCTACTTGCGCTAGAAACATCGATAGACCTTATGCAGAGGGCGCAAATCATCATTTTTCGTCGCCCTCGTGACTGAGATAATCCCTGATCACCCGGCGCCAAATCCAAAGGCCCGACGTGGTCAGGACCAATCCATAGGCGAGCGCGAGCACGACCTCTCCGCTCACAATGCGACCTCCCTCACCACTTGTTCGGTACTTGCGATCGCTTTCTGGTAAGGCACGGCATAAAACAGGGTCAACGCCACGGCAATCACCGCTCCCATTGCCACCATTACCTTTGGCCATACCAAGGTTTGCCGGATGACTGCGGGGTCCCGCTCCTGTGGCGGCATGTGATGCAGTACTGCGCGATAGTTGGCCTCCGTCACGGAGACCACGCCCCGGTTAGAGACCACCCGCACCACAAGATAGCTACTGACAACACCAACCAGAATCGGATCAGCCACAACCGGCCACTGCACCCAACCCGTCAGAGACAGGGCATTCATGGTCACGTTCACACCAAACCCGGCCACCATGCCCCAAAAAGCACCTGCCTCTGTGAGTCGTCCGCTCCAGATACTCATAAACGCCACCACGCCCCAGGATGACGCAAACAGCGGGCCGGCAAAGTGAGTGAGCCAATAGATATTTCGCGGTAGCAGCAGCGCCAAACCAATCACGGACAGGCCAACCATCAACATGGCTAAACGCGCTGCTCTTAAGTGCAAGCGACTCTCGGTGTTGTTATCGCCACCCGCGGAGCCCTGCTCACTACCACTCCCCAAAATGTCGTGACTGACGCTAAAGCCCACTAGCGACAGGAAAGTTGAGGCCGAAGACAGCCCGGCCGCGAGCACCCCGCATATCAGGACCGCCCCCAACGCCGCGGGTAATAAATTCATCGCGACCCAGATCATGGTGCTCTCGGCAGGCCTGATATCGGGGTTGATCAGATTCACTGTCGCGGCCGCGAAGTTGGTGATCAGATACAGCAACAGCATGGCAATCAGCGCGCCGCAGGCCGACCGCAGCACCACGTGCTCGCTCCTCGCCATCAGATACCGACTGGTCTGCCAAGGACTCACAGCCACCACGATACCCCAGGCCACGCCGAGGATGCTCGCCCAGATGAGGGCCTCCCACTCAGTCTGCCAGTAGACATCAGGTCCTATCCGGCCATGCCATGCGATGACGTCGGGTTTCGCCTCATACGTCGCAAGGGATTCGATTGCGCTGAACCAACCACCGGCTGCGTCCACAATGAAAAAACAGGTAATAACGATGATTCCCGAGAACAGCAGGAACATCACCGTATCGGTCAAGATGACACCGCGAGAGCCCGAGTACAGCGTAAACAGCGTATAGCTGACCCAAACCAAGACTATGGCCGCCACCTCACTGAATCCGGTGACCTCGGTGATGATAAGCGCCATACCCCAGGTGACTGCGAGTAAGTACGCAGAGAGACCCGCGACGATGGAAATACCGGCAAACATCTGAATGCGGCGGCTATTAAAGCGCGCCCGGAAAAAAGCGGGGACGGTCAGCGCCTGACTACGGCGCAGGTAGCGACCAAAAAATACCGCGCCAACGATATAACCGAGGCAGTTAAAGCAGGTCATGATGATGACGAGCGGCGCATGCCCCTGATACGACATGCCCGCCTCGCCCATGAAGGCATTGGTGCTCATAAAACTGGCGACCAAGGTACCTAGAATCAATATAGTCGGCGCATTCCGCCCGGCGACAAAGAAATCTTCCAAATGCCGAACACGCTTTCCGGCATACCAGCCAATCGCCAGATAACAGGCCAGACTGGCGATAATACCAAGCTGAAAGCTGTTCACAGACCTACCAATGCAACAGCGTGTGCAACGATGTCGCTTATCCCGTGTGGACGGCCTGAAGCGTCACAACCCATGTGCACTGCGGTGGTCATCGGCCGACTGTGATCGCCTCGACAATCAGGCGCTCGATCACCTCCACATCTGCCTCCCGAGGGTTGGTTCCCGCCGCTGCGTCTTGGTGTGCCTTTTCTGCCAAACGACCTGCCGCCTCCAGCGGCACGCCCAACTCAGACAGCGTCACAGGAATGGCGAGCTGGTCGAGTAACGCACAGATTGCTGAGTGAAACGCCTCAAAATCGGCCTGCTGCAAACCCAGAGCACGGGACATGGCCGGCAACTTATCCTCGATAGCCGGTGCGTTGTAGCGAAGCACCGCGGGCAGCACGACAGCATTGGTGAGTCCGTGATGGGTGTCGAACTCCGCACCGACCATATGGCTGATGGCATGCACCAGCCCGAGTCCTTTCAAAAACGACACCCCGGCGAGACAGGCGCCGATCTGCATCCCACCACGAGCCATCACACTGTCGGGTGTCGACACTGCGGTGGGCAACCAACGCCCGATCAACTCTAGTGCCTCTAAGGCGATGCCATCACACATGGGGTGATAGTCGGGCACACAGTAGGCCTCAATGGCGTGCACCATGGCATCGACACCGGTCCAGGCAGTGAGCGAGGATGGCAAACCTACGGTTATCTCAGGGTCGAGTAGCGTCAGTGACGGCTTGAGGTCCGGGTGCCAGACGCAGAGTTTCATTCCGCGATCTGTGTGGGTGATCATCGCCGTGCTTTCAGTTTCGGCCCCTGTGCCCGCGGTTGTAGGAATACAAATCAGCTTTGGAAACACATGACCGGCAGGCAATGCAGGGACGTCCCTGTCGAAATCAAATTGCCACACGTCGCAGTCATTGTTAGCCATCAAGGCAGTGGCCTTACCCGCATCCATACCGCTGCCGCCACCGATGGCAACGACACTATCGTGCCCGCCTTGGCGGTAGGTTTTTCGTGCCAAGGCAATATCCGAGTCTTTGGGATTGGGTGCGACCTCAGAAAACACTGCGCTTTCGATGCCTGCGTTGCGAAGCGCTTGCTGGAGGGTCTGTATGAACGGCAGCTCTGCAGACCCCTTGTCCGTCACGATCAGAGGGTTGGTCAGCGCCAAAGCCGATGCCTGCTGCCCCAGGGTCTCCAGACGCCCGGGCCCGTAGGCAATCGGCACAGGAAACGACCAATCATGATTGGAAAGCAGATTTTCTACATATTTATCAGACATTTACCCCCCAAACCTCATTGCCGATTCAATCGCGCTTGGAATCACCCATTATAGGAAAAAAAACCGCTCCAATAGATGAAAAAAGTGATGCACCGGCGGCCCACTTTGCTTATATTCCCGCCAAAATCGGCGCCCCAGCGAGGGACGATATCACGCCCTACAGGGCACCCAATAAAAAGACCGCCAAATCTCGGCGTCACGATAAAAAAATCCGCCCAGTTCAGCGCCTGCGCGCCACACTGGGTTCGACCTGCGAGATCACTCACTCATGAACCTACCTGCCCTGTCCCTGTCTCGACGACTCCGTAAATCGCCTTTCGAAACACGCTCTCATGTTGGCGCAAAGACCGCCTCGGTCTACAACCATGTGGTGCTGCCAACAACCTATGCGTCCCTTGAAGAGGATTATTGGCATATCAGAGAGCATGTTCAGATCTGGGACGTGGCAGCCCAAGTTCAGGTCGAAATCAAGGGGCCGGAGGCACTCAAGCTGGCTGAGTATCTGACCCCCAGAGATCTGTCCAAGATAGTGCCCGGCCAGTGCATGTATGTGCCGCTGATCGACGAAAAGGCCGGCATCATCAATGACCCCATCATCTTGTGCCTGGCACCAGACCGGTTCTGGCTATCGATCTCGGATTCTGACGTATTGCTCTGGGTTAAGGGTTTGGCCGTTGGTGCGGGCTTTGATGTCGAAGTCAGCGATCCAGACGTATTCCCGCTTTCTCTGCAGGGTCCCAAGTCAGAAACCTTGTTGAGCAGACTGATCGACGAGCCCGTCGGGGATATCCGGTTCTTCCGCTTCATCGAGACCCAGATTGCCGGCATCCCGCTTGTGGTGGCCCGCACGGGCTGGAGTGGCCAGGGAGGCTTTGAGCTGTACCTGAGCGATTCATCGGAGGGGGAACGCCTGTGGGACACAGTGGTGGAAGCGGGAGCCGATTTGAATCTGCGCGCGGGCTGCCCCAATTTGATCGATCGAATCGAGACCGGACTGCTGTCGCACGGCAACGACATGACGCTCGACAACAATCCCATAGAGGCGGGGCTGGACCGCTTCTTCAACATGGGCAAAACCGCTGACTATCTGGGTCGAGAGGCGCTGGAACGCATCGCAGAAGCAGGCTGCCCGCAAAAAATGGTCAGGCTGGTGGTACAAGGCGACCCCTTGCGCAATCCCCGAGAAACCTACCCCATCAGCGTCGCTGGCTTGGATCTCGACGGCTGCGTGACCAGCATCACCTATTCGCCGCGGCTCGAATGCAACGTCGGCATGGGGTATGTCCCCAGCGACCGCGCTGAGATAGGCACTGAGCTCACGATTACATTACCCGATGGCGTTGTGACAGGCCGCATCGCAGATAAGGATTGGCGAACCGGCGAGGATTAACCTCGCCGCAGGATTCAGGCCAATCCGTGCACCATTTTGGTCTCGAGGAAGTCTTCCAGACCCATTTCTCCGCCTTCCCGACCGTTACCCGAGGCTTTGTAGCCACCAAACGGAGATCCGTATTCATAGGCGCCGCCATTGATATGCACCGCACCCGCTCGCAAAGATCGCGACATTCTGGCCGCGCGCTCCGCGCAACCGGTCTGAACATACGCGGCTAGACCGTAGGGTGTGTCATTGGCAATCGCGACTGCCTCCTCCTCGGTATCAAAGGGAATAATCGCGAGAACAGGTCCAAAAATTTCTTCTCTGGCGATCCGCATGGTGTTGTCCACATCGGCAAAAATGGTAGGCCGAACGAACCACCCCGCCTCGAAACCCTCGGGACGACCCAAGCCCCCTGCAATCAGATTGGCGCCCTCATCAATGCCAACCTGAATCATGTTCTGCACTCGATCAAACTGAATTTGATCGAACAAGGGGCCGATGTGATCGCCCTCCTCTTCGGGATTTCCCACGACAGTGGCTTCCGCTGCGCGTCGGGCAATCTCCACCACCTCGTCGTAGCAGGACCGCTCAACCAACAATCGCGTAGGCGCGTCACAAGATTGCCCCGTGTTGAACATGCACTCGGCAACGGACTGCGTGACCCGCTCCTCAAGGTCGCAGTCGGCAAACACCAGGTTCGGCGATTTGCCGCCGAGTTCGAGGGTGACGCGCTTCACTGAGTCAGCCGCGTCGCGGGTCACTGCGGTACCGGCCCTGGTTGAACCGGTAAACGACATCATTTGCACATCGGGGTGACGAGACAGCGCGCCGCCTACAACCGGACCAACCCCATTCACCAGATTGAAGACGCCCGCGGGCACACCTGCTTCATCCAGGATCTCCGCGTAAAGCATGGCCGACACGGGGGTATGCTCACTGGGCTTGAGGACACAGGTACAGCCCGTTGCAATCACTGGAAGCACCTTGAGCACGACCTGATTCATCGGCCAATTCCACGGTGTAATCAGCCCGCAGACACCTATGGGCTCCCTGAGCAAAACCTCGCCGTTTTCAAACCGCTCTTGCTCCTCCAGCTTTTCCAGTGCCGAAACAAATCCATCGAGGTGCCCGATCGCGGCGTCGGCCTGCGCGTCTCTGGACATTGAAATCGGCGCCCCCATCTCCAGACGCATGGCTTGCGCAAGCTCCTCAAATCGGCGTTCGGTCACCGCTCGTATACGGGCAAGCAAATCGAGTCGCTCTGCCTTACTGGACAGGCTGAATTGCGCAAAAGCAGCCGCAGCGGCAGAAACCGCGCGGTCCACATCGGCCTCACCACCCAATGCCACCTCTCCGACCTGCTCCACTGACGCTGGATTCAGCACCGGCATCCTGTCGGTCGAGAGTGGATCCACCCATTCTCCATTGATGTAGAACTTCAATAACTTATCCAAGATGTTCGACTCCTTCGCAAACCGCCATCAGGCGCGCAGCCATTTTGGCAAAACTTCGGGCGCTACCGACACG
>Ga0255767_1004951_pt1 | contig 10768 bp, 6 predicted proteins | sample 071ome_24_FD_179967 | JGI IMG/M metagenome (GOLD analysis project Ga0255767, IMG submission 179967) | Coastal salt marsh microbial communities from the Groves Creek Marsh, Skidaway Island, Georgia - 071402CT metaG (version 2) | ecosystem: Environmental > Aquatic > Marine > Intertidal zone > Salt...
TATCCCTCGCCGTCGGGTCCGCGCCCTCGCGCACGAGGCGCAAGAAACCCTCCGCGTCGCCCGCGCGCGCCGCCGCGCGTAAATCCCCGTCGCGTTTCGCCGCTTTACGCGTCGACGACATGACGTCAAACTTTGGCGCCCTCTGCTCACGCCGACGCCACTCTCGCTCGTTCGCCGACGATGACGACGGCGACGACGGGGACGACGGGGACGGAGGGGTCCGACGGACGAGACCGCGCGCGCGAGGTGACGCCCCCGTCGTGGACCCCGCCGACGGTTCAACAGCTCGTCGACGCCGGTGAAGTCGTCGTCCGTCGCGAGTTTCTGGTTCCGCCGCCCGAACCGTCTGTCGCGACGACGGAACCGACGAGGGAGAAGGAGGCGAAAGGCGGCGGCGGCGGCGGCTCGACGAATGGAAACTTTAGCAAACGAAACAAACGGGGAAAGAAACTGGTCGACGCGTCCGCGCGGTTGTGCAACGCGTTCACGAGAGGCGAGTGCGACTACGGGGAAAAGTGCAAGTTTTCGCACGACGTCGAGGCGTACTTGAAGACGAAACCGCTCGATTTACCGGGGATGTGCACCTTTGTCAACGCCGAGAGCGGGTGCGCGTATGGACCGCGGTGTAGGTATTATTCTTCGCACGCGGACGCGGTCGGGGTGAACGCCGAGGGGACGTCTCGACGCGTGGACGCGAGCGAGTTGACGCCGCCGGCGACGGTGGAGCGAGAGACGAATCAATACGACAGAGATTTGCAAATGAAATTGCGGAAAAAGACGTACGATTTCAGTCGAGCGAACGCCATCGCAAAGTTTTTGTCAAAGAAGCCGACGGATAGGAACGAAGAGTTGGCAAACGCGGTGGATACCGTGGGTGGTCAGGGTGACGAAAACGCGACGAAACGCGCAAGGGCGGATGAAGACCAAGTCACGGATATCGCCGCGTTTAGTAAGGTTCGTCCCGAGGAGAAGCGCAAGATTGATTTCCGCGATAAGTTGTATCTCGCACCGTTGACAACGGTGGGTAATTTGCCATTCAGACGCGTGTGCAAAGGTTTGGGCGCGGACGTTACCTGCGGCGAGATGGCGCTCGCGACAAATCTGTTGCAAGGACAACCGGGCGAATGGGCGCTGCTCCGTCGACACAAAAGCGAAGACTTTTTCGGCGTGCAAATCGCTGGAGGGTTTCCAGACATCATCGCGCGGTGTTGTCAACTCATCGACGAGTATTGTGAGGTTGATTTCATCGACATCAACATGGGATGTCCGATTGACTCGGTGTGCGACAAGGGCGGCGGCTCGATAATGCTGGAAAGACCAAAGAGAATGGAACAGGTTATTCGCGCCGCGAACGCGGTGGCGGCGGCTCCTATCACGTTTAAGACGCGCATGGCGTTTTCGGAGAAGAATCGCGTAGCGCACACATTAGCGCCTTACGTCGGTGGTTGGGGCGCCGCGGCAATGACGCTTCACGGTCGTACGAGAGCGCAGCGATACAGGAGCGTCGCCGATTGGGATTACATCAAGCAAACAAAGGAAGTGTGCCCCGTCCAACTCATCGGTAACGGTGATGTGTACTCGTACCACGATTATTACGAGCACATTGATACGCACGGCGTCGACACGTGCATGCTCGCTCGCGGCGCGCTCATCAAGCCGTGGCTATTCACGGAGATAAAAGAGCGAAGAGACTGGGACATTTCTTCCGGTGAACGCTTCGACATTCTGAAGCAATTCGCATCGTTTGGGCTAGAACACTGGGGTAGCGATGACGTCGGCGTTGAGCAAACGCGCAGTTACCTCCTCGAGTGGTTATCATTCACTTATAGGTACACGCCTCTGGGCATCGTCGAACGGGAACACCAACGGGTTCAAATGACTCAACGACCTCCAAACCTTGTCGGCCGCGACGATCTCGAGACGCTCATGGCGAGTCGCGATGCCAACGATTGGATGAAAATCGCTTCGATGATTCTCGGTCCCGCTCCTGAGGGGTTTAAGTTCAACCCAAAACACAAGAGTAACGCGTATTCGGAAGGCGGCGCCGCGATGCTCGACATGAACATTCGAGGCTAACAACCAGTAAGTACGTCTCTTTGTTCCGAGCAAAAGCACGTCAACTGTACAGTACAAAATCTTCTTTAATAAATCTAGATGTCAACAACAAACCCATGCTATTCTCTAATCTATAAGTTACACCACGCGTTTCATGTATGCCGCAATCTCGACGTGCTGCGTGTAAGGAAAATGATCCAATATGATGAAGCGCTCAATCGCGTGCGTCTTTGCCATTCCGGCTTCAAAATTTCTAAAAAAGTTCTCCGGTCCACATGAGACGTACAATACGTGATCGAATTCAGCGACGAGTTTAAGCGTGTCGTCATCGAGACCCGCTCGCGGTGGATCGACGAGGACGGCGGCGAAATCTTTGGGTGAGACAGACGCACCCGTCGCGTCTGTAAACTGCCCCCGTGTCAATCGCTTGGATACGTTTTGCGAATCCGCCAGGACAATCTCTGCGTTCGTCACACCATTCATGGCGCAACTCTCTCGAGCCGCATCGACGAGCTTTGGATTGATTTCCACGGCGAGAATACGCTTAAATACACTCGCCAGAGCGCACGTATGGTTGCCGTTGCCGCAATACATTTCCAGCAAGCTCGCGTCTGCGGCGCCGAAACCTCGCGCGCATGAACACAGAAACTCCATCGTTGCAATCGTCACGTCTCTATTTGGATTTGAAAACGCGCCTTCTGTGTGCTTGTACGACAATAATCGCTTATCATCGCCCACCTCGTACGTCTCCACCACGTGATCACGTCCGGTTCTTGCGACGGCGCCTTTGCTTCGTCCGACCAACTCGACGCGTTCGCCAATCTCTTGGCATACCTCCCTTGCCTCCTTCAACCACTCCTCCGCATCGATCGGTTTCGAATACACGAGCGTAATCAACAAAGAACCTTCCCAGACGCTCGCGAGAAAGTGCGCCGCCTCTAAACCATCTCTAACGCTCCGTCTCTTCCGCACGGCGCAAAGCGTCCTCGGCATCGCGCGTCGAATCTCCTCTGTCGCCATTGGAAAATCCTCCACCATCACGTTCGGTCCACCGCCGTCCCACATCGCGTACGACAACGACGAAGCGTCCTCGTCGTCTCCACGATCGTCATCCTTCCGCCGTCGAACGATTTGAAACCGCGCGCGCGAGCGAAACGACTCCACCCTCGACAGACCAAGCTCCACTTCGAACGCAACCCCACGCCGGTTCGCCGTCGCTCCGCGAAGCGCATCGACGATCCGCGCGCTCTTCCGCGCGAGACACGCATCGCGCGTCCTCGCATCGCACGTCGGTTCGTGGTACGACGGCGTCGACGGCGCGCCCATCGTTCGTCGGGTCGGGCGCGCGACGCACGCTGGCGCGCTTCTTCTTCCACCGGTACCATTAGGTCAACGCGATGAGGACACGAACCGCCACACTCTCTCGGTCGTTCGACGATCGACGCGAACCCGAACGAACGAACGGCGAAAGCTGGGCGCGGCGATTGGAAACGAAGGGCGCGAACGCGGAGTGGGACGATTGGACGCGGGATTGCGCGAAAACGCGTGACGATCGAAGTCGAAACGTCACTCCGCAAAAGGAAAGTCAAAGCTTTGCCGATTGATTCATGTCGAGACGCATGGACGTCCGCACGTCGAGTATGTCGACGACGCGCGACGGGAGAAGTGGGAGGTATCGACGCATCATAGATGAGTGTCGCGGCGCGGTAGAACGGGCGTTGAGGGAGTGTGAGATGGCGATGGAGCGAGAGGTTGAGGACGTGCGGCGAAGCGCGAGACGCGTCGCCGAGGCGTCGGCGAGAGATAGTGCGGTGCGGGCGCAAAGGGCGATGGAGACGGCGGAGCGATGCGTCGACGCGTTGCGTAAGGTCAAGGATAGGAATGATGTGCGATGGGTCATTCGCGCGTGGCGGAGCGTGGCGATGGATGGTCGGTGTAGACGCGCGAGAGACGAGGAGGCGTGGCGAGCAAGGAGAGTCAGAGACGCGTTCGAGCGCTGGAGGGCGACTGCGAAGGCGAGGGCGAAGGCTTCGCGCTTAGGGATGGAATCTACGGTGATTGACAAAGGTAACGATGCGTACGCGAAATTTGAGGAGAGTTGCGACTCGGCTGTCGAACACTTGGCGAGGTTGAAAGGGAGAAAGCCTAGACGGGGAAACGACGACGTTCGGCATGCCTTCATGCGGGGCGTGTGCGCGCTCAATCTCGAGGCTCTCGACGTGCTTTGAGGCGGCGTTTTGCTAATGAGTTTTCTAATATTTAAATGTTTTTTCTGCTTGTCTGTGTAATGAGTTTCTTCATCACCTACGTCACGATTCTCGGGGCGATACCCATGCTCATCAACTCTTGGAACATGAGTTTGCACGCGTACGGAACCATGACTTGCACCACCGACGTGCGTTCGCTCGGATTCTTGCAGCACTCAAAGGTTTGGTTCTTCAAGTTGGCAACCGCAATCAAACCGCACTTCTGACACACGTGGATTCTGTACGCGTCAGATTGATCCATGAGGCGCTCCTTGAGGAACGCTGCAGCACCGTGAGACATGATACAATCACGTTCCATCTCACCGAATCGCAAACCACCATCTCTCGATCTACCTTCCATGGGCTGACGCGTAAGAATTTGAACCGGACCGCGACCGCGCGAGTGAATCTTGTCGTCGACCATGTGCTTCAGACGCTGGTAGTACGTCGGGCCAATGAAGATTTGAGCATCCAACATGCGACCAGTGTGACCGTTGTACATGACTTCGTTACCACGCTTCTGGTAACCGCACTTGTGCAACATCGTAGAGATGTCTTCAGCCGTCACCGGAGTGAAAGGCGTCGCGTCACCTTCCTTACCCATGCACGCGGCAACCTTACCCATGATACACTCGACGAGCTGACCGATGGTCATCCGCGATGGAATAGCGTGTGGGTTGACAATGATATCTGGGGTGATGCCTTCACAGGTAAACGGCATATCTTCTTGCGTGTACGTCATACCGACGGTACCCTTTTGACCGTGACGGGAAGAGAACTTGTCACCGACTTGCGGCGTTCTCATCGATCGCACGCGAAGCTTGACGAAACGCAAACCTTGGTCGTTCGTCGTGAGCAACACTTGGTCAATGATACCAGTCTCGGCGTGCTTCATACCAGTCGAACAATCCTTCTTGCTGAAACGCTTCGATAACACTGCAGAGTCGTCTTCCGGGAGCGGCGCAGTCTTACCGATGATGATATCGTCACCGCTGACTCGTGTCCCCGGGCAAATCAAGCCATCATCATCAAGCTTGTCGTAGGTGCCGTGACGCATACCCAAGCACGTGTCTCTGTTCGGTCTCTCAAACTCTTCTCTGCTCAGAGTACCTTGCTTCTTTTCTTCATCCTTGAAGGATCTGTAGTACAACGATCGGAAAAGACCGCGATCAATCGCGCTTTGGTTCATGAGCACGGAATCTTCTTGGTTGTAGCCAGTGTAGCACATGATGGCGACAACAGCGTTGCAACCTGCGGGCAACTCTCGGAAGTGCAAGTACTCCATGGCGCGCGTCGTAACGAGCGGCTTTTGCGGATAGAACATGACATACCCGAGCGTATCCATACGGATCTGGTAGTTAGTGACGTACATGCCCATCGCCTGCTTACCCATAGCACTTTGATAAGTGTTACGCGGCGACTGGTTGTGATCCGGGAACGGAATGATAGAAGCGCAAATGCCCAAAATCATCGAAGGGTGAATCTCGCAGTGTGTGTAGCTAATGGCGACACCAGACTTCTGTTCAGTGGAGTGTCTACCAGCCACGAGATCGTCGATGGTCATCGAAATCATAGTGGTTTCCTCTTCTTCCGTGTCAACGTATTCGATAAAGCCAGAAGTGACGAGCTCGTTCCACGTGTAGCCCGTGACATCCTTCTCCGTCAAAAGCTCAATATGCTGCTTCTTGATGCGCAGCTTTTGATCGTCGTCAACGATGAAAAGCGGGCGGGTACATCTACCGTAGTCGGTGTAAAGTCGAAGCTCTTTGAGACGAATATCGTGGACGACGCTCACTGAAGAATCGACGTCAACTTGGCGACGCAATTTGCGGAGCGTTCTGACCAAATCCGCCGGGTCTCTGTGTACACCAACCCACACGCCGTTGACGAAAATCTTCGTTGATTCCGCAATCAAAGAAGGCGAAATTTCTTCGAGGTTTTCCATGGTCCACTCGTCCAAAAATTCTAGGATCGGCTCTGATGGAGAACCAACAGACACGAGAGCCATGAGGGCGAGGTTCTTCACCAAACCAACGGCTTGACCTTCCGGAGTTTCCGCCGGACAAATCATACCCCACAACGAGTTGTGAAGCTGACGCGGTTTCGCCAACTTACCTTCGCGGCCGATCGGCGAGTTGATACGGCGAAGGTGCGACAAGGTAGAAGAGTATGAAAGGCGGTTTAGCACTTGGCTGACACCTGCCCGCACGTCTTGCGCGCCTTGAGAACCCCAGTTACCCGTCGCGAGTGAATACTTCAAACCTTGGGTGATGGTCTTCGCCTTGATGGCGAGTTGCAGTTGGATTTCCTTACCGCTGTCGATACATCTCTGGCAGTACAAGCGCACATCCTTGGTGAGCTTGCGGAACAACTGTCGGAACAACTGCGCCAAAAGCGGACCGCCGAGATCCAGACGCTTGTTGCCATAGTGATCGCGATCGTCCTCCGGACGTCGACCGAGCGAGCACAGCAAAAGACGGTGAATCATGTAACCCAAGAAGTAAGCCTTCTTGGTTTCGCAGTCTTCACGGACGCCAACGTGTGGCAACAACTCCTTTTGCAAAATCTCCTTGGCGTACTTGATGCGCTTCTCGCGAGACACACCAACGGCAGAGCCACGCTTACCGATGTAATCGAGCGCAACCTCTTGCGATTGGATCACAAACGCCTCTTCAATGGACGGACGCAACATTTCCATCATCTCATTGTCTCCAAGGTCGTACACGATGTGCTCCAAAATATCCTTGTCGGCAACAAAACCGAGCGCGCGAAACACAACGAAAATCGGAATGTCTGTGCGAATGTACGGTAACGTGCAGCGAATCGGACCCGGCGCATCCTTTGTGCCCGCGGCGTGAAGCTGGCGCATGACACACGAGCTCGCACCGCGCGAACCGCGCTCAGGCTGGCTTCGGCATTCAGCAGCAAACATGTACTTGCTCGGCTGCTTCTTTTCAAACACATACACGTGGTTCGTGCTCATGCGTTCCTGCGCGATGAGCACCTTTTCGCTACCGTTGATGACAAAATAACCACCCTCATCATACGGGCACTCTCCGAGCTCTGTGAGTTCCTTGTCGGTGTGGCCGTGCAAGGAGCAGTAATCCGAACGCAACATAATAGGAACCTTACCGATGAACACCTTCTTGATCTCCTCCTTCTCCACCGTCGTTTCCCCATCCGGGTGCGTCGTGGTAATCTCCTTCACCATGTCCACGTACAACGGGGCCGAGTATGTGAGGTTACGCAGACGCGCTTCCTTTGGAAAGAGAGTCGTTGTGTAACCATCCGCCTCCGTCACCATGGGCTTGCTCAGGTAAATCTGGTTAAAGCTAATCTTGTACTTCTTCTGTTCCAACTCGTTGATGTCCTCGCCCGGCATGTGTTGGTGCTCAGGCGTCAATTCAATCTCTCTCATCTCGTCTGCGCCGCAAAAAAGTTCTCCGTCAGTCACTGCCTCCCTCTTTTCTCGTCGAGTCGATCCTCACGAAATTCTCCACGCTTTACCCTAAACCCCTCCTCGCGTTCGAACGACTCTCATCCCACGTACCGACAATCTCCTGCATCGTGTGCTGGATAAACTCATTAAACGAGTCGAGCTGCTGTCGCACCAAACCCTTCTCCTCGAAGAAGGAGCTGATGACGACCCACGCGTCCTCCTACGGTTGTACGAATTTCGAGCGCTTCGTGGTCAGTCTCTCGATCCGAGCGCTCGCGCGAACGAACGTCTCCACCATCCCAACGCCTCCTCGTTCCGCTTTCCGCCGCCTCACACCCCGCGTGCAACCCCTCAAACTTCCCTTCACCCATCGCCGATCGATCGATGGAACGCGAGCGCACGAACGAGTGAAACGATCGAGTGCAGCTTCAAGGGTCGCGACGCGGGCGCAGATCTCCATCTTCGTGCACCCATCTTTATGCGGTTTCGCCCGGCGGCGCCATGGCTGTTCATCGAGACGACGACGCGCGCGTACCTGACCAATCTCTTCCTCCTCTTCCTCCATGTCGACGTCGGCGCGGACCGCGTCCTCGTCGTCGTACACGCCCATCGCGTGCGCACCCGGGACGGGACCGACGACGTGTGCGGGCGGGCGCCACCTTCGGGGCTGGGAAACGGATCGATCGAACATTCGGACATGTGGAGATTTATGTATACACGTGACTTTTTCTTTGGATTAATGCGTCTAAAACTAGTAAAGTATGATCTAAAATGATGGAACGCATTGGCATTTACGCGGAGCGGTATCCAGGACGGCCCGATCGTCGTTTTAGTCGTCGATTTGGTCGCGACCGGCGCCGTAAACGACGGCTTCGAGATTGCGACGGATGATGAAACGCGATCTCGGGCTGAGAGCGCCGAATTGGGCGATCTTGGGCATGAGGGATTTCGCCGGGGAGCTCAAGACGTCGTACGCGCCTAAAGCGGCGAAGTGCTTAAACCAATCGAACAGAGGGCCCGGTCCGGCTTGGATGAGGATGGAAGGGATGAAGAGCGGAGCGGTGAACGCCATGGAGATTAAGGTGCGTCCGAGACCCTTGAAGGTGACGATATCTTGGAGAAATGGACGCAGGACGTCGTCGCCGAGGGATTCCATGACGCCGAAATTGATGGACATCAATTTGTTGATAAAGTCGCGCGACGGTTTCGTATCGTATGGGACCATCATGCATCGCTGGAAGAGCCACGCAGCAGAGAGCGCCGGTTGGTAGGCGTTTACGGAGCGGAGCGCGTCGCGATCGAGGGCGTTGGCGTCGAGAGCCTCTTCGATCGATCCGACGATGCGCGTCATGTGCCGGAGAAGCGCGGCTAAGCCGCCGAAGGACAACGGCGATTGGATGCCGCTCGCGTCACCAATTTGGAGGATTCGATCAAATTCAGTCTGCAGCGGCGAGTCTCTGAACGTTGGAAACATGCCAAAGAGAACACGCTTGAATTCGATGTCGTCAATGGAATCCAAGCCTTGGTATTTTGGCATGTACTCCCAGTAGTCGTCGAGCATCGAAGAGATTGACGGTCTCGCTTCGTCCGCGTCCATGTACGTGAACATGTAAGTCGTTCTATCGGTCGGACCGGACGACGCCGGAAAAGCCTCCCAAAAGTATTGCCCTCGGTAATCCTCTTCAATGTCGGTGCACGTGTAAATCAAATCGGCTGAATCGTTTTCATCGAATCCTTCGGCGCACGATCCAACGACGACGCAGACGCCGTCCGGCTTTCTATCGCCGCGAATTTGTCGAACGATCGGTGATCCAAATCCCATGCAATCGACTACCAGCCGTGCGCGCACCGACTCGCCGTTTACATCGAGACGCGCTACGTCGTTGAACACCTCGACGGCGTTCAAGTCTGAATTTTCCAAAACCGTCCCGCCCGCCTCTTCGAAGCGCTCTCGGCACCGCTTCACGAGCTTCTCGGGTGAAATCCCAGTGTTCAAAATGTCGCGGGTCATCAATTCTCTATCCGCGCCCTTGAATCCACACCGAATCGGGTTGAACTCAATCATCAAACACTCCTCCACGTCTTCTCGAGACAACGCTCCGGCATCCACCAACGCGAGCGTCTCGGCGCGAGACACGTTCCACTCTTGTTCCCGCCCCCGGAGCGCCCCACGCTCGACGACACACGTCTTCGCCCCTCGCCGCTGCAGCGCCGTCGCGACGAGAATCCCCAGCGTACCTCCACAGACGACGACATCGTACGTCTCGCTCGCGTCATCCGACGCGCCGCTTCCAGTCGACGTCTTCACGAACGGTGTCACTGGTTTCGGCGAGTATTCCCCGCGCCTAACCCGCGACCACGCGGCGTCTAAACTTTCCAAAGCCGCGAGCGTCGTCCGTCCGCCCGCACCGAGCGCCGTCGCCGATGACGAAGCCGTTTCGTTTCGTCGCTCGAGTCTGGTAAGGATTTCTCGTGTTCGCTCGCTCGGCGTCGCCGCGTCCTCCAACGTCGGCATCGCTCTCGTTCGAGCGAAACCACCGCGTCCGCGATGCCGATACCGGGTGGTTTTCACATCGACGCTCACGTTTCGCGATTCACTGCGCGTCGGCGTCGACGTCGACGTCCACCGCGTCGTCATCGTCATCTTATTCTACGAAGCGCTTCGCGTTCGCGCGCACACCAACGACACCCCCTCCCTCGGTGCGAGACGCCACCGCTCGAACGAAGAAGAAACACTGAACGACCACCCGTCGCCGTCGTTCGTCGGGCGTATCACGACCGAACCGAAATCCGCGTCGGCGTCTCCCGGGCGTTCGAGAAAGTCGGTTCACTTTTGTACCTTTCGCTACTTTCGAATAATGACTCGTCAGAAAAGAGAGGGTACCTGAACCACGCGGCAACTGAGCGTCGCACGCGACACACCGCGCCTCGTCGAGAGTCGCGTCGACGACGACGCGCGGAAACCGAACGCGCCGCCGGTATCGTCGAACGAACGGTCGATCGATCGACAGACAGACATGTCCCGCAC
>Ga0255767_1004959_pt1 | contig 10757 bp, 10 predicted proteins | sample 071ome_24_FD_179967 | JGI IMG/M metagenome (GOLD analysis project Ga0255767, IMG submission 179967) | Coastal salt marsh microbial communities from the Groves Creek Marsh, Skidaway Island, Georgia - 071402CT metaG (version 2) | ecosystem: Environmental > Aquatic > Marine > Intertidal zone > Salt...
AGCCACCACAGGAGCGCTGCCTCTATCGCCAGCCCATTCAGTGCCATGCCACACAGGACACCCATGTAAACGAGCTGATAAGCCACCGAGTGCAGAATGAGATCTTCACGACCAATGCGCTTCAAACAGCGCACATAGGGATGCTCTCCGCCGTAAGGTTTAGGTTGGCGCCACTGCACACTGCCCCAGAAAAAGCCCGCTACCGTGTCGTAGTGCTCATTATGATCGGGGTCGAGCTCTGGATTGTTCGCGTGTTTGTGGTGCTCCATGTGCGTTGCACGCAACACGGAATAGGGCATGACAAGAGGAATGGGGCTCAGCCAGCCAACTAACTCATTGAGCCATCGCTTTGATTTTCCCGGCATCGCAAATATCGAGTGTTGCGCTTCATGTGATGGCAAGTAAGACGCCGCAACGTTGACCGTCGCGATGATAAAACCTAACCAGAGCGGCATCATACCGTTGAGGCAAAGCACCCAAACGGCAATCCAACACGCTAAATTACCTAGCCCCCAAGTAAGGGACAGATAAGGGAATTTATCGAGATGCTGTTTCGCAATTTCGCGCTCCATTGCACGAAGCTCGAGCTCTGTCTTCGCCGTTAAATCCATCGTCCCTTCCATGACGCTACGCCTCCCCAGGCACCAAAAACGATCAGCGCCACAGTCCACATATCAACGCCACCAATGGCGTCAACCCCGAACTCTGCCATAACCTGAACCGAGAGTGGAGCCAAAAAAGCCAACCCAAAGATAAACGGCAACGCACCTAAGAACCCCTCTAATAACTTCGCAAGCATAATTTTTACTCTTGTGGTCTACACAGCCCAGTTCAAGCCATCGCGGCACGAATCCGCTCGATTGGAATCGAGCGACTCAGCAACTTATTTGCGGCAAATGCGCGCTGAGGTAGTGCGCCTAAACGAGACGCATGCTCCATCGCACGGTCGACGAGTGCCGCCGACGGCACGACTTCGTCCAAAAAGCCAGCCGCCATCGCCGACTCGGGAGAGTGAATCTGAGCCGCCACAATGGACTCGAACCGATGCGCCTCCGCAAGTCGATAAACGGCCGGCTCGTAGCCAAACGCCGGTAAATCCATATCAATGGCCGTTTCATTCAAGCCATACTTGTAATCACCCTCGATACCAATGCGCTTATCAGCGCACACCAACATCACAGAGCCGAGCGCCAAACAGTGGCCTGTTACCGCACACACGACGGGATGCGGGAAGGTAAAAATCCGAAATGCCAACTCACCACCGGCTTTAACCATAGCTGCCGCAGCGCCTGCATCCCCGCTCGAGATGACCTTCAAATCAAAGCCCGCTGAGAAGCATCCCTCCCGACCTAACCACATCAGCGACGCTGACTTGGCCTCAACCTCATCGAGCGCCTCGTTAAAATCCTGAATCGCGGCGGGCGAGAACACATTTCGCTTACCATCATCGTGCGTAAGGACGGCAACGTTTTCCTGAAATTCCAATGTGAGTGACATACCTGCTCCTTACCTACTTAGTGTTATTGGTTCTATGTATCGAGCCCCTATATTTAAGCAGAATGCAGGCGCCATGACATTATCGGGGAAAATCGGTGGCCGGACACTGTTGAGACCCTTGCTAGTTCATGTGCTCGTCCACGGTGGCAATACCGAGCTTTTCAACCTCGAATAATCGAACTCGAGTCGCTGTCCTCTGTAGCGTCACGGGGTGTCGCTCCGTATGATGATTGGCACCCAACTATAAAAATATCTCTGGAGGTCGGAGTGGGCTTGTTCAAAGGCAAAACAGTGATCGTCTCAGGAGGCGCTGAGGGCATCGGCTTCGCCGTCGCACAGGCTGTGGGGCGAGAAGGCATGAATGTGGTCATCACTGACATTTCCCCAGATACCTTGGCCACCGCTGAAGCGACTTTGAACAAGCAGGGCATTCCCGTTTTGGCATTAACGGCGGACGCACGAAGTGAAGCTGATTGGGATAGGGTTGCAGACGCTGCGCTCGGGCGATTCGGCTCTATTCATGCGTTGATGAACAATGCAGGTGTTGGCGGGGGCGGTTCCAGCGGTCCGATCGAGGACCACTCAGCGGAAGACTGGCGCTGGACGATCGACGTCAATCTCATGGGGGTGGTCTTTGGAATGAAGTCTGTTGTGCCACACATCAAAGCCGCGGGCGGTGGCTGGATAGTCAATGTCGCGTCCATGGCGGGTATGAATGGCTTCCCCTACGGTGGCGCCTACAACGCCACCAAACTAGCTGTCGCTGGTTTATCCGAAGGCTGGTCAATGGAGCTCGCCCCGTTTGGCATCCATGTGGCAGCGCTTTGCCCTGGCTTTGTGCGGACAAGAATTTATCTCTCTGACCGAGTCAGACCCTCCGATTACGATGATAGCCATCGAGAGCTTGTTGTTTCAGACGACGACCTTGATCCGGAGACAATGGCAACCGGGTTATCCAATGAAGTTAAAAACGGGATTGATCCCGAGCTACTTGCGGCACGCGTCATCGAGTCATTGCAGGCGAAAGATACCTATATTTTCACGCACCCATCGTTCAGAGACGGCATTCGCGAGCGTTATGCGATGATCGATCGCTGTTTTGAGAGCGCAGCCAATAGCCCGCTCGTTGGCGATGTCACTTCCTCGGTCTCAAACCCGGATATCTTTAAGTAGCTCTCGTTGTAGGGCCGCCAGCTGCGATTCGAGGGCGTCCATGACGGTGTAAAAAGCAGCCTCTATCGCAGATTCATCACCCGTTACTCGAGATGGGTCGGTCATACCCCAATGTGCACGAGGTGCGTCGCTCATCCAGAGCGGACAAGCCTCGTTCGCGGCGCTGTCGCAGACAGTGACCACCAAGCCAAACTCCTGATCCGCAAAATCATCCCACGACTGGCTGCTTAAGCCCTCGGTAGGGAGGCCACGAGCAGCGAGGAACTTAAGTGTAAGAGGATGAATCTCTCCTGCGGGTTGGCTCCCCGCACTGAACGCGCGGAACACGCCCTCAAACTGAGTGTTTGCGATTACCTCGGCAAGTACGCTTCTGCATCGATTGTGAGTACAGATAAACAACAGATTAAACGGCTTTGCCACCTACTTACTCCCATCCTGTCCTAACTTCTTGACCATTAATGAGCCACACATTTCAGTCTTACCCTGTAGTTTGCCTGAGGCCAACTCTGCTCGAGCCAGTGCTCACCTTAAATAGCTTGCTCAGCAGCGTCTAAGAGAGTCGTCCCAGACAAAACACTTATCTTGCTTCGCTTTGTCGGCAACTGCCTCTACTCGCTTGCGGCCACCTTCCATCTTCTCTCTAGCTACTTTTCTGTTCTAGGTACCCCTTGTCTTATCTACCGCCTACCCTACTAACTATCCTTCTGGGCCGAATTCTTTTAGGGTAGCCGCCCTTCATGACAGTTATGACGATCCTTTGTCGATGTTGACCGTCCCAACACAGCGCATCCTTACCTTTGGCTTCATCGCCTTTGTTCTCATTGGTCTGGAGCAGGGCCTACTGGGCCTATTCGTTGCTGAACTCGGTACGAAGCTCGCCAGATCACCTGAGGACTTGGGGCTCTTTTTTGCGCTCCATGGTCTTGGCTCTGCTGTCGTAACCGGATCAGCGCTTATTGGATGGATGGAACAGCAAAATAATAAGCGCATAGCGCTCGCCAGCCTGTCACTGTGTCTCGGTTCTTTCCTTGTCGTGACAGGTGATTACTGGCTTCTGAAACTCATCGCGGCGCCGCTGCTTGGCCTCGGGTTTGGCGGCCTTTCGATGTCGTTCAATACCCTGTTCGTGACCCACTTTTCTCAGAAGAATGCAGGGCTACTCAATGTATTGAATGCTACCTATGGCCTTGGCGCCGTCGCTGCGCCATGGCTCCTCGCCCAGGGGCTTCTGACGGGCAAAGAGCTTTTTGTTGTTATTGCTCTTGCGTCACTGGTTGTCTGCCTTGGCGCCTGGAATATTGACGATCGAATACCCACTCGCGCATCTATGGCATCTGAGAACGAGCAAGTAGCGCCAATCCTGCCCTTACTGCTTACCGCCTTTGCCATTCTCTTCATCGAGGCCGGCCTCACCTATTGGATGCCCTCACTACTTAGCGATCCAGCAGGTGACGGTAAAGCAGCCGCTGCCTATATGGCGCGTTTCTTTTTCTGGTTTGTCATCGTTAGGCTCACCGCCGCTGCACTCGCAGTCTGGATTTCTACATTAGGTTTCGCCGTATTCGGACTGGCGGGTATCTTCTGTTCGCTGGTCCTTGTATTGGCCGGCACTGTTCCGCTCGCAGATACCAGTTTCACTGGGGCCTTTATGGGTTTGATATTTCCCAATGCTTACGCATGGATGCTCACCAAGGGCGGTGGAGGTACAACTACCGGCGCTAAAATTCTGCTGAGTGCGGTCACCGGTGCAACATTGGGCCCATGGCTGCTCGGCTGGGTATTACCTTACCTGGGCCAAAGTGCCGTGCTATGGCTTTTGAGCTCACTAAGTTTAGCCACCGCTGGTTTGATGCTTATCACCCATTTAAATGTTGAGTACCGGAAGTCTGGTCGAGCGCAATAGATGCCTGAGCCATCGATACATGGTTAGATAACCGACCGATCAAAAAACCATCTTTAAATAATTAATCTGGGAGTTTCAGTACATGGATACATCAACACTTTTTTCGCTTAAGGGAAGAACGGCACTCGTCACCGGAGGATCGCGCGGCATTGGTAAAATGATCGCCGCTGGTTTTATTGCCCAGGGCGCAAAGGTCTACATCTCATCGCGAAAAGCCGATGTCTGTGATGCTGTTGCCGAGGAGCTTGGGCCAAACTGCATCTCTCTACCGCAGGACGTAAGCACCGTAGCAGGCTGCCAGATGCTGGCCGACGCGTATTTCCAGCACGAGAAATCGCTCGATATTCTTGTTAACAATGCCGGCGCCGCGTGGGGTGAACCCTTCGAAACCTTCCCCGAGAGTGGTTGGGATAAAGTGATGGATCTGAACGTTAAGTCACTGTTCTTCCTCACGCAGGCACTCCATGGACCGCTCAAAGCGGCTGCATCAAGAGAGCAGCCAGGCAAGGTCATCAATATCGCGTCTATCGACGGCATTCGGATTAATCCTTGGGAAACCTACAGCTACCAGGCGTCAAAAGCAGCCGTGATTCAGCTTACAAAGCGCATGGCAACTCGTCTCATCAAAGACAGCATCAACGTCACCGGTATTGCACCTGGCGCCTTTGCATCTGAAATGAATAAAGCAGCGCGCGACTTTGGCGATGCCGTCGGTAACGGTGTTCCATCAGGTCGCATCGGCCGTGATGAAGATATGGCCGCGGTAGCCATTTACCTGGCTGCCCGCAGTGGAGACTACGTCGTCGGCGAAACGATTGCCGTTGATGGTGGCGTTGTGTACGGCTCGGCCGCAGAAACCATCAGCCCCTAAAATTCAGGCCTATAAAAGCAAAAAAGCCCTAGTCGATACGACTGGGGCTTTTTTTATTTCAGTGATGAAAGAGCGCTGTAGGGTTTCGTTTTACTGGCCCTGCGATTTCTGTTGGTTGTAGAGCGGCTCCATCATCTGATCAACGCCAAACGTTGCCGGGCGCTGACGCGGTGGAAATTGGGCCAGTGTGGTCAAAAACTTTTGAAGTTCAATGCGTGCAACAGCGATACGCGGAGGTACTTTGCGTACCCACCAATCTTCGTAGTTATCGGCATGTACATCAGCTCGCTCGAAGGGATCGCGTCGCAAATGAAAGACTTTCGGAATACGGAGCTCATCAAACTGCTCTCGCCATACCGCAAAGCCTTGAGCACGCTGTTCAGCAAAAACAACCTTCCAGTCTCCTGTTCGAATCGCCGTTAAGACACCGTCGTCGCTCCAGTAAAAGAAAGAGTTTCGTGGACCAAGATCCGTTTCACCCTCCAGTAACGGAAGAAAGTTATAACCATCGAGGTGATTCTTGTAAGGCCTGCCATCAACCGTCACACCCGCTTTGAGCTCGGCGACGACATTGGGACGTCCAGCGGCAGCCATCAAGGTTGGCACCCAATCCTCGTGAGACATGATCTCATTAATGACCTGTCCTTCCTTAATCCGGCCAGGCCAGCGAACCATTGCTGGAACGCGGAAACCGCCCTCCCAGTTTGTATTCTTCTCGCTTCTGAACGGCGTAATCGCGGCATCCGGCCAGGTGTTGTAGTGCGGACCGTTATCGGTCGAGTACATGACGATGGTGTTATCGGCAACGCCCAGCTTATCGAGATGGTCGAGTAATTCGCCAACCATCATGTCGTGACCCACCATGGCGTCGTTATAGAAGCCCTGGCCCGAGAGCCCACGCTCATCATCAGCCGTGTGGGTAAAGAAGTGCATGCGGGTTGTGTTGTACCAAACAAAGAAGGGCTTGCCCTGATCGACTGCACGCGTCATGAAGTCGAGTGCCGCAAGCTTGAACTCTCGGTCCACAGTCTTCATACGCTCGCGGGTCAAAGCGCCAGTATCGACGATGTCGCCGTCCGCAAAACTGTGGATCACACCGCGCGGTGAAAAGAGCTTAACAAGCAATTCATTGTCGTGAGGGTAGTCAGGATCCTCTGGCTCTTCCTCTGCATTCAGGTGGTACAGGTTGCCGAAAAACTCATCAAACCCATGGTTTGTAGGAAGAAACTCGTCCTTATCACCCAGGTGGTTCTTACCAAATTGCGCAGTGACATAGCCCTCGTCCTTGAGGAGCGACGCCAGGGTCACGTCCTCGGGCCTAATACCGAGGTCAGCACCGGGCGAGCCAACTTTCGTCAGTCCCGTGCGAATCGGTGATTGGCCTAAGATGAACGCAGAGCGTCCAGCGGTACAACTTTGCTGACCATAGTAGTCAGTGAACTTGGCACCCTCTTCGGCAATCCGATCAATATTTGGAGTGTCGTAGCCCATCATCCCCATGTTGTTGGTAGAGAGATTCCAAAAGCCAATGTCATCACCCCAGATGATCAGCATATTGGGCTTGTCTTGCGCCAATGCTTGGCCAGCAAATACAAAGCTCAACAGAAAGAATATAACGCGCATGGGTTTTTACCCTTTATTGTTAGAGTCGCCGTAGGTTACTGCCTCACGTCGTCGATGGCGACTCCTAGAGAGAGATTTCTCTACTTCGTTTGGTACTTCGAGTGAGACTCAACGTACTATTGGACCCTGTCGAGCCATGGGGGAAAGGGAGTTAGGGCCAGTATGCGTAGCGTGACGTTTCAGAAGACCGAGATCATTCCCAACAAAATCGTTTGTGTTGGTAAAAACTACGCGGCACACATCGAAGAAATGGGCAGTGTACCGTCTGACCAAATGACCGTATTCATGAAGCCCAACGCCTGTATCAGCGATCAACTAGTAGCCCATCGTAGGGAACAAATTCATTTCGAGACGGAAATTTGTTTGCTCATTCAAGGCGGTGCTGTGGCGGGAGTGGGTGTTGGACTCGATCTCACCAAGCGAGCTACGCAAAAAAAGCTTAAGGATGCCGGCCTCCCCTGGGAGCGGTCTAAAGCCTTTGAGGGCTCGGCAGTATTCAGCCACTTTGTCGATGCACCAGCTTCCCTGGCTAATCTCGAATTAGAGCTCTGCGTTGATGGTGAACCTCGCCAGCGGGGTGGCGCAAGACAAATGCTCTATCAGCCACACACAATCTTGGAAGAGCTGCGCTCTTTCATGCCGCTTGAAGATGGCGATATTGTGATGACCGGGACACCCTCCGGGGTGGGTCCAGTCGAGCGAGATTCGCTTTTTGAAGCGCGACTACTCGATGCTCATTCGGAGCTGGTTAGCGCTTCATGGCGCGCAATGTGAAAACAAATTTGAAGACAACAGAGCGCTAACTAGCCTCCGCCTTTACGAATTCAGGTCTTCGATAAATTCATCGATTTCCGCAGTCGTTGTGGTGAACGACGTTACCAAGCGATACGCCATGGGTAAGGATGGCCAGGCGTAAAACATATGTCCGCGTTGCAGGAGTCCCTCCGCAACATCCTCCTCCATGGCGATAAATAACTCATTGCCGTCACCACCCGCCAGAATCGAAGCATTGTTTGATGAGGAGATACCGTCCCGAAGTCTAGCCATACTGGTGTTTGAGGCTGTAGCTAGCTCAAGCCACAGATCGCCCTCAAGGTAGGCATCAAACTGTGCTGCGAGATATCGATGCTTCGACCAAAGGTGGCCACCGCGCTTCCGATGGAATTCGGCCAAGATCGCTTCATCGGGATTGAAAAATACCAATGCCTCAGCAGCCATCGCACCGTTCTTTGTCGCACCGAAACTGAGCGCATCGACACCGGATCGCCAGGTGAGATCGGCCGGACTCTCGCTACCACCTGCAACAGCGTTAGCAAATCGGGCGCCATCCATGAATAGCTTCATACCTCGACTCTTTGCGAGTTCAGAGTAAGCGGCAATTTCATCGGGAGAAAATCGAGCACCCAATTCCGTCAAGTTAGAAATTGAAATCACCGCAGGTTGGACAGAGTGCACTCCCCTTGCACCTGACACATCGATCTTTTGCGCCAATTCCTCAAGATCAGGTTTTGCATCATCTCCACCGACTGTGAACTGGCGGGCGCCGCCGGTGTAAAGCTCGGGCGCTGTTGACTCATCATTCGCAATATGTGCCTCTGCGTGAGCAAAAATTCCGCCAACAGAAGGGCAGAGCGTTGCAAGTGCAATGCAATTAGCAGCCGTACCGGTTCCCACGAGCATAACAGTCATGTCGCACTCGAAAAGCGCCGCTAACTTGCGTCCAACAGACTTTGTCAGTTCGTCCGCACCGTAAGCGGGAGCCGACCCGAGCGAAGCAGTCACAATAGACTCTACTATGGCCGGGTGTATTCCGGAGGCGTTATCTGATCCAAAATTTGCCATCGATACGTCCTAAGAAGACTTGAGCAAGAACCACGTGCAAGGCACAGCCCTAACAGGCGATAAATGAAACGTAAATTTACGCGAGCTATTCACAAAAAGCCTAATGCATTTCATTCGCCGCATACTCGAGAAATTCGTGTCGGCGATTGTAATTTTTCACTCAGAGCGTTAGCGTTGTTGAAACGCGGGAGCGATGGCCATGCAAGCAATCCTAAAACTGGATGTGGCAGGGCAACCCAGAGGCTGGCTTAGCCTACAGGAAACGATCTCTGCCTACGCTCGAGACGATGTCATTTACGGCATCGGGGACCCCCTCCCCCCAGTGTTTGGTGGTACGCAGCGACTCACCGGCCTTCGATCAAAGCTTATCCTTCAACCCATCGTTGCGCTCAACGGCCGAGTGTTTGATCACTTTACGCCACCGCTGTGTAACCGAACGCTTTTTAGACGCGATGATCACCGATGTCTTTACTGCGGAGATCAGTTTCCAAGAAGTGAGCTAACCCGGGATCATGTGGTGCCGACTTCTAGAGGCGGCACCGATAAATGGGAGAATGTTGTCGCTGCTTGCAAGCGCTGTAACTGGCTCAAAGATTGCCTAACACCGGAAGAAGCGAACATGCCGCTTCTAGCGATTCCCTTTAAACCCAATTCTTATGAATGGCACTTTCTGGCAAAGGATCGGGTGCTGGCCGACCAAATGGAATACCTTTCGACTCAGTTTAGAGCTGATCGCGATTGGGCTCATTAACTGGGCCATTAAACCAAGGCCCCAGAGAGCGCAACCAAGTCGGCAACTTGCCTAGCCTCGGTAGTAACGATTAGGCACCATGGGTAGTTTAACGACCGTTAAATCAACGCGCTTACCACGTACCATCACGTGAAGATCCGAACCCACCTGCGAGCAGGTAGGTTGAACAAACGCCATCGCGACGGGACCACCAACTGAAGCCCCGAATGCGTCCGAACAAATCACGCCAACCTCGTTACCTGCATTATCGAGCAAAGTTTGTCCCGCTCGAACAGGTCGCCGACCATCAACCCGAAGACCCACTCGCTTTCTCGCCGCACCTTCTGAAAGTTGCTGATGAATGATTGCTGCACCCGGATAGCCGCCGGGACGGCTGCCACTCTCACGTCGTTCTCTGGCAATCGCCCAATTTAGTCCTGCTTCGACAGGCGTAATATCGGTAGAGAGCTCATGTCCGTGCAAGCAGAGGCCCGCCTCTAGCCTGAGAGAATCTCTGGCGCCCAATCCAATCGCTTCCACCTCGGGCTCGGCTAGCAAACACTGAGCGAGCCTGTCCGCCTCTGATGCAGATACCGAAATCTCAAAACCGTCCTCGCCGGTGTAACCCGAGCATGTGACCCAAACATCGATCCCATCAAGTTGATCATGAGCGGCCGTCATAAAACCAAGGCCACTGGCTGTTTTTCCCAAGCGCGCCATCACGGCACGCGACTCTGGTCCTTGGAGTGCCATCAGCGCTCGGTCCTCATGGAGCTCAAACGTCAGATCAGGGAGCGCAGCTCTCAAATAGGCAAGGTCCTCGTGCTTATTACTCGCGTTTACAACCAAGTTAAATCGCCCGTCACCAAGGTTAGTGGCGATTAGATCGTCTCTGACACCGCCAGCCTCGTTCATCAAGAGTCCATATACGCTCGACATCGGCGCGAGGCTAATAAAGTCATTCGGCATAACACGCTCGAGCCGCTCTGCAACAGAATCACCGATGACGGTTAGCTGCCCCATGTGAGAGACATCAAAAAGACCAGCCTGCGAGCGCGTGTGGTTGTGTTCTGTAATAATGCCGCCCGGATAACTGATGGGCATGCTGTAACCAGCGA
>Ga0255767_1004960_pt1 | contig 10754 bp, 13 predicted proteins | sample 071ome_24_FD_179967 | JGI IMG/M metagenome (GOLD analysis project Ga0255767, IMG submission 179967) | Coastal salt marsh microbial communities from the Groves Creek Marsh, Skidaway Island, Georgia - 071402CT metaG (version 2) | ecosystem: Environmental > Aquatic > Marine > Intertidal zone > Salt...
CACCTCCCAAGTCGACGCATCAATATTCTTCCAACTCGACGCCAGCAAACCAGAGACATCGCCTTGAGGGCTCACACGGGTCAGAGAATCGTACATCGGCCAGAGCGTGTAGACGCTCGGCGATGCCGTACCCTGCTCGGGTCGTCCAAACGAAGGCGCAATACTCGCCGTCGCAAATCGTATTGTATTGTCTGTCGACTGAGCGCCCACATTTCCGGCCGACAGCAAGACCGCTGCTGAAGCGACCGCGGTTAATGACGCCCTAAGAATCCCACGCATCTCATCCTCCCGTTGTTCGTTTGCCGGCTCCTCCAGAGCCAGCATTCTAACGATATCTTATGGGGGTTTGCCCAAATTGCTAGACGCTGGCAGCTAAAACGGAAATGCCCGGACTTTTTGGCTCTTGCCCGTGTGACCCCGTCACGACGGCAGATACCGCATTCATCGCCTATAGTTGACCCTGCCCTGAGATCGGGGTGGAAAGAGATTTGGACACGCCCATGAAGCCACAAATGATCGGCGACATCGTCGTCTCGAAGTTGATCGAGGACATCCACCCGTTCGACACCATGACCGGGCTACCCGACGCCGAGCCTGCGGTCTTTGCGGCGAACCGCGCGTGGCTGGCGCCCCACCTCTACGACTTTGCCGCCGACACGCTGTTGCTGTCGTTCCACACCTTTATCGTACGCACGCCCCACCACACGATCTTGGTCGATACCTGTATCGGCAACGACAAGGAGCGCCCGTGGTCGGAAATCTGGCATCACCGCAGCGGGCCTTATCTCGACCAGATGATCTCCATGGGCGTGGCGCCCGAAGAAGTCGATTATGTGATGTGTACGCATCTGCATGCCGACCATGTCGGCTGGAACACGCGACTGTTGGACGGCCGCTGGGTGCCGACCTTTCCGAACGCCAAATACGTTTTCTCCAAGGCCGACTACGACCATTACGAGGCCACGCCGCCCGACGATCACAGCCACAACGCGTTTCGCGACTCGGTGCTGCCGATCGTCGAGGCCGGTCAAGCGGTGATGATAGGCGATGACTTTTCGATCGACGACACGGTGACGATCCTGCCGACCCGCGGTCATACGCCGGGTCACTATTGCGTGCGGCTGCGCTCGAACGGCGCCGAAGCGATTTTGACCGGCGACCTGATGCACTTCGGGGTTCAGGTGGCGCGGCCCGATTGGAGCGCGGTGTTCTGCGTCGATCGCGTGGCCTCGGCCGCCACGCGCAAGACCTTTGTCGACAGCTATGCGGGCACCGACGTGCTGATCATGCCGGCGCATTTTCCCGGACCGACCTGCGGTCATATCGTCGGCGGCGGCGACGGCACCTGGTTCCGCCTGCAGACCTAGAAGCGGGCAAGTCAACCATGGATGTTTTTGTTTCGGTCGTTGCGCCGATGGCGGTCTTTACCTTCGCCGGGTCGATGACGCCCGGACCGAACAACGTGATGCTGGCCGCATCGGGCGCCAATTTCGGACTGCGCCAATCGACGCAACATATGTTCGGCGTGGTGACCGGGGCGAGCGTGCTTCTGTTTGGGGTGGCGCTGGGGTTGGGTGCAATTTTTGCGGCGCTCCCCGCCCTGCAGCTGGCGATCAAGATCGCGGGCGCGGCGTTCTTGCTTTATCTCGCCTGGCGGATTGCGACGGCGGTGCCCGGCAATAGCGATGTGGCGCAGGGACGTCCGCTGTCGTTTTTGGCGGCCTTCGGGTTTCAATTCGCCAACCCCAAGGCATGGACGATCACGGCCGGTGCGGCCTCGACGTTCATGCCGACCGACATCAGCGCGACCGTCGCCGCCGGCATTTTGGCCGCGACGTTTGCCGTGGTCGCGGTACCGGCGGTGATTGTCTGGAACGCGTTCGGCGTTGGGATCGGGCGTTTGCTGACCTCGCCACGCGCGCACCGCATCTTCAACGGCGCGATGGGTCTGTTGTTAGTGGCGACGGTCGTCTTTTTGTTCGTGGCCTAGGCGCCGGCTCCCGGACATAACGGGTTCGGCGCGCCCGATGCCGAAGCGGTGCGCACGACAAAATCGGTCTCGACGACGCCCGCCGCCCGCCAGCCTGCCCCTGGGCACCGGCGCGCGGTGGCACGGATCGTTTCGGTGTTGCTATCCGGCGCGATGAATTGGATTTCCACGTCGAGGCCGCGAACCGACATCAAGCCGGGTTCGTCCAGCTCGACGATCTTTTGGACGATCGGTCCGGCCGGTACGAGCCAGGGCCGGAAGAAGGATTCTTGGAAGTCGGCAACGGCGACGACGACAAAGCGCAAATCGACCGCTTCGCCGGCCAATACGTCGAAGGTTTGCCCGCCGGGACCGGTTAGGCGAATGGCCTCTTCGTGGGTGTTGACGATGCGGAGGGTAAGTTCGGGCGATTCGGCCAACGCGACGGTTACGTCGGTTGACGGCGGCGGGGTCGCACAGGCGGCCAAGATGAACAAGACGAACGGCGCGACCAAAGCGAGTCGGCGCCGAGGCAGTATCTTCAGTAGAACGCCCATTGCGGTTAGTGCATTCGAAGGATGGGTTTGATCGCGGCACCGGATTCGGCATCCGCGACCGCCTGGTTGATATCGGCGAAATCGTACCACGACACCAATCGTTCCAACGGGAAGCGGCCCGCCGCGATCATGTCGACCAGTTGCGGGATGAATACCTGGGGCACGCTGGAGCCTTGGACCACCCCGCAAAGGGTTTTGCCGTTGATCAGCATGTCGAAGGGTACGATCGGCGTGGTGCCGCGTCCGACGGGCGACGCGACGAAGCCGCAGACCCCGCGTTGGGTCAGGCTGGCGATGGCGGCGGCGAAGGAAGATTCCACCGCGGCGGTTTCCAACGCGTAGTGAACGCCGCCGCCCGATGCTTCGCGGACGCGCGCGGCCACGTCGCCGTCCCGGGCATCGATGACGTGGTGCGCGCCGAGGTCGCGGGCGAGATCCAATCGCGTCGGCACGACATCGACCGCGATGATTTGCGCAGCCCCTGCGGTCACGGCCGCCATTACCGCGCTAAGGCCCACCGCGCCGGCGCCGAAGACCGCGACCTTGCTACCGGACGCGACGTTCAAGGAGTTGAGAATGGCGCCCGCGCCGGTCTGAACCCCGCAACCGAGCGGACCCAACATATCGAGCGGCGCATCGTTCGGTACCGGAATGGCGTTGCGCTCGGTCGCGACGGCATGGGTCGCGAAAGAGGACTGCTGGAAGAACGCGCCATGCAATGGGGCGCCGTTCTGGCTGAGCGCCGTGGTGCCGTCCAAGCGCGCACCTTTGAACTGCAACGCATGATGATCGGCGCATTGCGCTGGCGCGCCGGATTCGCAAGACGGGCATTTGCCGCAAAAGCCGAAAGTCAGGACGACAGGATCGCCGACGGCCACCCGCGTGACCCCGGTGCCGACCTTTTCGACGATCCCTGCGCCTTCGTGACCCAGCACGACGGGCTTGGGAACCGTGTCGCGAAACTTGATATCGGTGTGGCAAATTCCGCTGGCGACGATGCGGACGATGATCTCGTCGGGGCGCAAGTCGCCGATCTCGATCGACTCGATCGCGAACGGCCCATTGGGATCGCGTAGAACGGCTGCGCTCGCCTGCATCGAATACCTCCTCGGGGCCGGGATTGTCGCAGTTATCGCGACGGGCATCCAGCGAGACAGCGGACAAACAAAAGGCCCCGCCTAGGGCGGGGCCTTCGGATTCGGACGAAGGAGACCGAGAAACTAGTTCTTCATGAACTTCTTCATCTTGTCGTCTTTGGCCATGTGGTCGTCTTTCATCTTCTTGCCTTTTTCCATGGCGTCCTTGGCCATTTCGTCTTTCTTCATGGCCGCGTCTTTGCACATTTTTTTGTCTTTCATTTCGGCAGCGACCTGGAAGGAACCGTCTTTCTTCATGCCGTCGGCGGCGGCGATCGAGGCCGTGCCGGCAAACGCGCCGGCGGCGACGACGGCAGCGAGGGTAGCGGATACGAACTTGTTCATGGCTAGTCTCCTGGATCCTGGGAGGAGCGGGATTGCTCAGCCTCGAGAGTGCCTGAGCCGCCTCACGGAAGCCTCACGCGAAGATCACAAAAGAATCCCGGCGCGTGACGTTTGGGAGAGGGCCTAGGCGCGGGCGAGCGGGAGGTCGAAGGTGAAGCGAGTGCCTTCGCCGAGGCGGCTTTTGACGTCGATGGCGACGCCGTGAAGCTGCAGGATTCGCCGTGCGATGGCGAGGCCGAGGCCGGTGCCTTCGACGTCGTCGGGCCTGTGGCTTTCGACACGATAGAAACGATCGAAAATGCGCGGCAGGTCGGCCTCGGGAATGCCGACCCCAGTGTCGGCGATTTCAGCGGTCAGGGCCTCGCCGTGCGGGGTGAGCGCGATGCGCACGCGGCCCCCGTCGGGCGTGTATTTGATCGCGTTTTCGATGAGGTTTTCCAACACCCGTTCAATCAGGCCGATGTCGCCCGAGACGAACGGCGCGTCGTGCGGAATATCGGTTTCCAGAACGAGCGACTTTTGCTCGGCTTGGAGCGCGAATTTTTGCGTCACGTCTTGGGCGAGTTCGGCCAAGGAGAACGGCTCGAACGCGGGTGCGGAATCGGTGTTGTCGAGGGTCGCGAGTTCGAACAGCTCTTTGATCAAGCGCCCCAGTCGGCTGCTGTGGTTGAGCGCGAGGCGGAGGTATTTTTCCTTTTCGTCGCGATCGAGCGCGTCTTGTTTCATCAACAGGGTTTCGAGATAGCCCTGGAGCGAGGCAAGCGGGGTGCGCAGATCGTGGCTGACGTTGGCGATGAGTTCGCGGCGGCTTTGGTCCGAATCGTGGAGCTTTTGGATTTGCTCGGTGATGCGGGCCGACATTTCTTCGAAGGTCAGGCCGAGTTGATCGATCTCGTCGGCACCGGGGCCGGCGCGCCAATGCCCGGCCGGAAGCCGTTCGGCGAAGGCGCCGCGGCGGAAACGATCGACCTCACCCGTTAGGCGTCGCAGACGCGCGGTGATGGCCCGGAACGACAGCACGCCGGCGAGCGCCGCCAGCACCAATCCGACGATCGCGATGCCGGTAACGATGCGCAAGATGAGGCTGCCCTCGAACATGCTTTCGACCGAGTCGTAAAGCTGGCCGCCGAGGACGACGTAGAGGTAGCCGACCATCGCATCGCCCTCGCCGCTGATCGGCGCGACGGAGAAGACCTTGTTGCCGCTGAGGTCGCGCGGGTCGGTGCCGCGAATGGGCAGGCTGCGACTGCCCTCGAGAAAAGCGCGGATCGGCGCGAGATCGATGCGATCGCGCTTGACCGCCCCCTCGGGCGCCGAAAAGGCAAGCAAGCGGCCCTGGGTGTCCGTGAGGTAGAGCTCGATGGCCGGGTTCACGACCATCAGGTTTTGGAACACCGATTTGAACGCCTGGAGATCGACATCGCCGCCCGGCAATAGCGTGCTGTGATCGACCAGGCTTTGGGCGAGCGCGAAGTGCAGCTTTTGGTTCACCTCTTCGAAGTGCAACCGCGTGAAGCTGATGGTGAGAACCAAATAGGTCGCAGCCAACAAAGCGATGACGACCAGCAGCGCAGCGATCAGTTTGGCGTTGAGGGTGCGCAGCATGGCTAGGCTTGGACCGACGCCGGCGCGGGTTCGTCGCTCGCCGTCCGGTCGTTGAATTTGTAGCCCACACCCCTCCCGGTGAGGATGTGGTCGGGTTTGTGCGGGTCGGCCTCGACCTTGCCGCGCAGGCGATTGATGTGGCTGTTGACCGTGTGCTCGTAGCCGTCGTGGCCGTAGCCCCACACGAGGTCGAGCAGCTGCGCGCGGGTGTAGACGCGGCCCAGGTTCTTGGCGAATTGGACGAGAAGATCGAACTCGCGCGCGGTGAGATCGACGGCACGGCCGGCCACCGTGACGCTGCGCTGGGCGCGTTCGATGACGATGTCGCCGGCGGTGATGACTTCGTTTTCTTCGTCGGTTTGGGACCAGGATTCGCGGCGGCGAAAAATCGCTTTCACGCGGGCCAGCAATTCGCGAATGGAAAACGGTTTGGTGAGGTAGTCGTCGGCGCCGGTCTCTAGGCCCAGGACGCGGTCGACCTCGGCCGACTTGGCGGTGACCATCAGGATCGGGGTGAAATTGGATTCGGCGCGCAGACGGCGGCACAGCTCGAGACCCTCCATCCCCGGCAACATGAGATCGAGGATGATCAGGTCGTAGCCACCGGCGCGGGCCTTGTGCAGCCCGGCCACGCCGTCGCCTACCACCGTGACGTCGCAATCCTCGTCCTTGAGGTGCAACGCGATGAGATCCGCGATGTCTTGGCTGTCTTCGATGACAAGGACGCGACGGGTCATACGCTCAGAATCCTACGCTTTTGGGCACCTTGCCATATAGCGATCCGATTTCACAAAAGAGTCACGGCGGGTGAAGAACGGCTGAACCGCCATTTTGCGCCGATTTTTGCGCGGGAGCGGCAGGGCGCTTTATCGAGAGGATGCGCCGGGGTATCACCGACACCTGAAAAGGGCGCAAGCCTGGAACGAATAAGAGAAGGACGATAGCGGCATGAGCGATGCGGATTTGGATGTCAGCAAGTGGATCGGACGGCGTGACGAGCGGCGCGACGACGTGACGGTGGCCCCGGTATGGGGCTTCTACGACGCGCTGGATTACGACCACACCCCGCAAGCGGGCGATGCCCTGCCGCCCGGCGCACACTGGTGCTATTTCCATCCCCATGTGCCGATGCGCGAGGTCGGCCCGGACGGGCACCCCAAACGTGGCGGCTTCATGCCCGACCCGGCCGGGCTGCCGCGGCGCATGTTTGCCGGGTCGCACATGGATTTCGTCGGCGACATTCGAATCGGCGAGACGCTGACGCGGACCCAGGAAATCTCCTCGGTCACGCCCAAAGAGGGCAAGACGGGCAAACTTTTGTTCGTCAGCGTCAAGGAAACCTATACCGGGCCGCGCGGCGTCGGCATGGTGCAGAACAACGACATCGTCTATCGCGAGGCGCCGAAAGGCGGCGCCAACACGCCGCCGCCACCCAAGCCCGCGCCGACCAATGCGCAATGGCAACGCACGATCGATCCCGACCCGGTGATGCTGTTCAAGTATTCGGCGGTGACGTTCAACGGGCATCGCATTCACTACGACCGGACCTACGCGATGAACGAAGAGGGTTATCCCGGCCTTGTCGTGCACGGCCCGTTGATCGGGACATTGCTGATGGACCTGTGCCGCCGCGAACGGCCCGACGATAAACTTGCCACGTTTTCGTTCCGCGCCGTCGCACCGCTTTTCGATACCGCGCCGTTCACGGTGAACGGGGCACCGAAGGACGGCGACAACGACACCTGGACCCTATGGGCCGCCAACGATCAGGGCCATTTGTGCATGCAAGGCGAGGCCACGTTCGGCTAAACCGTCCGACAAACGGTCGGGCTAATCCGGCTTGCGGCCCACCAGCGCCCACACGCGGTGCGGTACCGCAAGGGGATCCTCGGGAAACGTCTTCGCCAACAGCGCCGCGTGCGCGGCATCAAAAGCCTCTACCTTGTCGGGCGTAAGACTGGCGGCGACGCCGGCGCTGGCCCGTATGCGGCCGCGCCAATCGGCGTGGCCGTAGGGCACCGCGACATCGAACGAAAAGGATTCGAGATCGGTGAAGTCGGCCCCCGCAAGGTCGGCGAACCACGCGGGGTGCGTGCCGTCGCCGCCGCCGAGGTCCCATGACGGGTTGTGTTCGAGGATCAAAGCTTCGGTGGCGGCCACGACGTTGCCTGGGAGCGGCAACCAGTCGAAATGACAGATCGCGACGCGGCCACCGGGTTTGAGCAAGCGGCGCACCTCGGCCGCCGCGGCGGCGCGGTCGAACCAGTGCCAACATTGACCGGCGGTGACGGCGTCGAAGAAAGCGGCGGGCAGGCCCGTCGCCTCGGCGCGACCGACGCGGTAGTCGACGCGAACACCGGCGTCCTCGTCTAGGACGCGGGCTTGGTCGAGCATGGCGGATGCGGGGTCCAGACCGGTGACGTCGGCACCAGCCTGGGCCAACAGGCGGGCAAGCGTGCCCGTCCCGGTGCCGAGATCGAGAATCGTCTGGCCCGGTGTACCGACGCCGAACGCCTGCAGGCGCTCGACGAGATGCGGTGGAAAGCCTGCGCGGTGGGTGCCGTAGTCCTTCGCGGTCTTGTCGAAATCGACGGTGCTCATGGCACCGCATGGTGGGCCAGTGCGACGTGCGCGGCAATACCGCGTGCGGCCTAACGGGTGAAGCCGACCTTGAAGACGTCTTGGGCCGGTTCGGCGCCAAGAAATGCGCCGTCGATACGCCAGCTACCGACGTTTTGGCGGCAGGCGACGCTGACGACGGTGCGCACGCCCCGCGGCTGCACGAACCGGGCCTCGAACTCGCGGCAGAACTCGCCGACGTCGTTGAGGTAGGTCGATACGGGCTTGAGATCGGCGTCGGTGCCGTTGGCAAACATTACCGACAGCGTCCGGCCGTTGGGCAAGCCTTCGAGGGCACGGTCGACAGCGGCTTGGTAAACGCCGCGGAACGTGTCGGCGTCGGCGACCTGCGACGTTTCGTCGAAAGCACTCGAGCCCCACACGCCGGCACCGGCGCCGATCACGGCCGCCAGCACGAAGCCGGCCGCCATGCGCCAGAACGTGCGTGATGGAGCCTGCCGAGGAGGTTGATGGACCAAGCCCCGTCTCTCTGCGGCGGCACGAACCGCAGCAACGAGGTGTTCGGGCGCCGCCTCCTCGGCAATCGGTTGGTACGCGGCGCGCAGGCGATTGGTAGTACGCACGAAGGCAAGCACCTTGCGGCGCACTATTTCGTCGCTCTCCATCGCCGCCTCGATCGCGTCGGCCTGACCGGCGGTCACCTGACCGTCGGCGTAGGCCATCAGGATTTCATCGTCGAAGATCACGTCTTCGTCTTTCATCTCAGCGGTTCCCCGTCGTGTTTTTCTGTTTGCGCTCGACGCCGACACGGTCGGCGAGTTGCGTTCGCGCCCGGTTGAGGCGGCTCATCACGGTGCCGACCGGGACGCCCGTTACCTCGGCCGCCTCGCGGTAACTCAATCCCTCGACGCTGACCAGCAAGAGCAAGGAGCGCAGTTCGGGCTCCATATCAGCCATTTCGGCGTCCACCCTGCGCAACATCATGCGCTTGATGAACGGCCACGAGGGCGACACGTTCGCTTGGTCCAACGACGCAACGCCAATGCGCGGCGCGTTCACGCCCCTGCGCACGTTCCTGACCTCACAGGGCTACTACTGCCGCGACTATCGCGAGGATCTATGGTTCGAGGAGGCGCAACAGTCGTTCACGAATATGGCCTGCCTCGACGACGGCGGCCGCTGGGTGTGGGCCGAGGATCGCGATGCGCAGTAGCGGCGATAAAATGGCCCGACGCAACGACGCGGTGCGCTTTCTCCACGCCAGTTTGGAAGTGCTGCGCGGCGCCGAAGACTGCGAGGACGATCCCTCGTTCAAGTCCACACTGCAGTGGTTGTGGGACCATTCCAATCTCTATATCGGACAGCTGTTTTGCAGCGATGCGCTGAAACTCCACGCACTTCGACTGCCCCGTTTCGAGAACGAGATGAAGCGCGTCACGGGCGGCAAAATGGCGGACGACGAAGACATCCTCGAGTTGCGCGACCTGTTGATCGCCACGCTCGAATCGGCGCTGACGGAAGCTGTCGGCAAGTCGGGCGACGCCTCCGTGTCGTCGCTCGCCGCCCACCAATGAGGGAGTGGTCGAGAGGATACCGACACCCCATGTGCCGGACGGCAATGTCGAACGCTGTCTCGCCTGGCGGCTCGACATGCCGCACGGCGACGGCGACAACCTAGCGATGCGCGCCCCGCCGATCGCAACACCGGATGACGCCTGCGCCACGCAGAATACGGAACGGCGCCAAACCGGCTGAGCATGCCACCCCGGGGGCCGGGAGGTCGCCCCCCGGCAATTGTGCTAAGAGAAGCCCCTCTATGGAGGAGTTTCGAGTGCGCCTGGTATGAACGACGCGCCGTTGCGACCCGCGGGCGATCCGCCCGAAAAGGTCGCGTTTCAGCACAAGTTCTTCACGTCGATGGAGAACCCCTATTTTCGCATATCGCCGGAAACCGAGCGGCCGGGAATGTATTTCCGCATGTCCGACAACCCGGTGGTGCTGAACCTGCCGGGGATCAAGCGGGAGTTTAAGCTCGACGGTCATCCCGACGGCGCGATGCTGGATTGGGTCGCGGCGGGCTTGCGGTTCGTCAAAGCCTTGATGATCGGCGATGCGATCCCGGCCGAGCTGCGCACCGGCGAAGCGTCGTGGCAGGTCGAGCCGCGCCATACCCACATCGCCTATTCCAAACTGGCCGGCCAGTTGATGGGCTGGATTACCGGCGCCGGGTTCGACGTGACCGACGCCAAAATGCTGGAATACATGGCGAACGACGACACCTTCAAAGAAGAGGTCAACGAGGCCTTCGATCAGGCGGCGCAGGAACTAGGCCTCGAAGGGGCGGCGGGGCGCGAACAGGTCGTGCAGTACATCGAACGCCTGGCCGCGGAATGGGCCTATGTCGAAGCGGTGCGCGAACGCTTTGCCAAGATCGTCAAACTCAAAGCCAAGCTGACCGAGCTCGAAGGCAAATATCGCAGCGACCGCATGGAGGCCGAGCGGGTCGAGCGATGCCGCGCCTTGCTCGAGACCGGCATCGAGGAATGGCACAACAGGTTTCAG
>Ga0255767_1004961_pt1 | contig 10753 bp, 9 predicted proteins | sample 071ome_24_FD_179967 | JGI IMG/M metagenome (GOLD analysis project Ga0255767, IMG submission 179967) | Coastal salt marsh microbial communities from the Groves Creek Marsh, Skidaway Island, Georgia - 071402CT metaG (version 2) | ecosystem: Environmental > Aquatic > Marine > Intertidal zone > Salt...
GGGTTGATTACTGTCGATTTGCCTCCTGAGGAGGTAGAGCGACTGGACAACGCATTGATTCAGGTTGGCATCGACAATATTTTCCTGATCTCACCCACGACTGCCTACGAGAGAATAAAAACGATCGTCGCTCGTGCCAGGGGTTTCATTTACTACGTTGCTGTCAAAGGGGTTACCGGTTCGGGACGGCTCGATGTGGATGAGGTGGCGGAGCGGGTCGCGGTGATTCGTGGGCTGACCGATCTTCCTGTCGCTGTAGGCTTTGGGATCAAAGACGCTGAAAGCGCGCAGCGCGTGGCTGGGGTCGCCGATGCAGTGGTAGTGGGGAGCGCTTTGATCGATGAGATGGTGAGAAAGTCGCAGGCAGATGCCAGCGCGGAAGAAATCCAGATTCATGAGGCCGCAGTAAAACTATTAGGGCGCATTCGCGCTGGTGTGGACTCTTCACATTTCTAGAAGCCGCACTCGCTCGTATACTCGCGCGTGAATCCGGTGGGGAATTCCATGAGTTGGATTGACAAGATTCTGCCTTCTGGCGTGACCAAGGACAACAGTGCCAATCGTGCCAGTGTACCCGAGGGTTTATGGAAAAAGTGCGTCAAGTGCGAGGCGATACTGTATAAGCCCGATCTTGAGCGGAACGCCGAGGTGTGTCCGAAATGCGATCACCACATGAGAATCGGCGCAAGACGCCGGCTTGAGTTATGCCTCGATCACGGCGCAGAAGAGCTTTTCGCAGATATCGAGCCGATAGATCATCTAAAGTTTAAGGACAAAAGAAAGTACCGCGACCGTCTTACTGCTGCACAGAGAAGCACGGGCGAAAAGGACGCGCTGATTGCGATGCGCGGTGAAATAGTTGGCGTCGCCGTGATTGCGCTGGCTTTTGAGTTTGATTTTCATGGGGGGTCAATGGGTTATGCGGTCGGGGAGAAGTTCACCCGGGCCGCCACAGTTGCGTTGGAGACACGAACCCCCCTGGTGTGCTTTTCTGCTTCAGGTGGTGCTCGCATGCAGGAGGCGCTGGTTTCTCTTATGCAAATGGCGAAGACCTCTGCGGTCATCGAGCGACTCAAGGGGCAGGGTATTCCTTATATTTCGGTCCTGACTGACCCCATTTATGGTGGCGTATCCGCCTCCCTCGCCCTGTTAGGGGACATTAATGTGGCAGAGCCTGACGCGCGTGCGGGTTTTGCGGGTCCCAATATCATTGAGCAAACCATTCGGCAAAAGCTACCCAAAGGGTTTCAGCGAAGTGAATTTCTGTTGGAGCATGGCGCCATCGACATGATTGTGCATCGCAATGACATGCGAGAGACGTTGGCGAGGGTATTGGCTAAATTCATGGGTCGAGACGCATCATCGAATCACATGCCTAGCGCGCTTGAGGGTGAGGTGATTACCGCAGATCAGCGGGGTGCTTCACCGGAGAATGCCTGACCATTCTCTGAAAGATTGGCTAGATTGCCTAGAATCCAGGCACCCCGTTGAAATAGATCTTGGCCTTGAGCGTGTCGCAGCGGTCGCCAGTCGGCTGCAACTTTTCGATCAACACATCCACACCTTTTCGATCGCCGGAACCAATGGCAAAGGTTCCGTGGCGGCTGTGTTAACAGCAGGCCTTGTTGCAGAGGGGTATTGTGTCGGCACCTATACCTCCCCTCATCTGGTGCGATTCAACGAGCGCATCCAGATCGACGGCGAGATGGTAGATGACACTGCCATTGTCGCTGGTTTTGAGGCCGTCGAGGCGGCTCGTGAAGACATTTCCCTAACCTACTTTGAGACGGCAACCCTCGCGGCTTTGTGGATATTCCGTGCGAGAGGGGTAGATCAGCGAGTACTTGAGGTCGGGCTTGGGGGACGCCTCGATGCCGTTAACATCATCGACGCTGACGTTAGTGTGATCACCAGTATTGGCCTTGATCACACCGATTGGCTGGGAGAGAGTCGTGAAGTTATTGCTGTTGAAAAAGCGGGGATCGCGAGAAGCGGGCTCCCCTGCGTTGTGGCTGAGCCGGATCCGCCCATAACCCTCGTTAGGGCGCTTTCTGAGCGGGGAGCGATAGCACACTATTTGGGTCAGGACTGGCGAATTATCCATGGGAACCTGAGGACGATGGGTGGAGCCAGGTTGCAGCTGCCTCAGTCAAATGGCTTGCTGGATCGTAATGTGGGTGCGGCGTTACAGGCTATTGAGTGTAGCGGGAGCGGTCGGCTGTCGAGCAGGCTTCGGGAGGCGGTGAGTGGCGTGAGGTTGCCGGGCCGCCTGACAGAACTAGAGATCGGTGGCGTGCACGCAATTCTTGACGTGGCCCACAACACGGAATCTGTGGTCGCGCTGGTCGATTATTTGCGTCAGAACCCCAGCCAAAATTCGACGCGGGCAATTTTCGGTGTGATGAGGGACAAGCCGGTCCATGATATGATCGATGCTTGCTCCGGCGTTTTTGACGAGTGGAACCTCATTAGCCTGCCCGACGTTCCCAGAGCGATGCAAATTGACGATCTTGGGCACAAGATTGGCCGCGAACCAGTGATAACGACGGGCGTATTCGGTGAGGTGTGGAGCGATGTGTTGCGGCGCAGTGAGCCTGGGGACCGGATTGTGGTATTTGGGTCTTTCTATACGGTCAGTGAAGCCCTCAGGTTTTTAGATAGAGGCTGTTGAGGAAGAGCATCATTGGATTCAATGCTCAAACAACGTCTGGTGGGGATTTTGGTATTGGTGGCCCTCGGTATCGTGTTTTGGCCGCTGATATTTACCCCGCCCGAGCGTCGGGAGCCCCTGGTTCTCGGCCCTATGCCAGAGCAGCCTGAAATTGATCGCACACCGATAGCGCCCCCGCAAAGTTTTCGTGAATCGCTAGAGGGACGCCTGCCCGACGTCGCAGTGGTGAGCGAGGCAGAGCAAGATCTGGCTGATGAAAAAACCCAGCTTGATGACGACGCGGTTCAAAATGTGGTAGCCGAGCTGTCCCAGTTGGGTGAGCCGGAGGAATCGCCTGTCCGAGAGACTCCACCGGCAACGGATCCGCTCATTGATGCCGCGGGCTTGCCACGCTTTTGGGTGTTGCAGGTGGCGACGGTGAGTAGTGTTAGTCGGGCAGATACGCTGGTTGCCCTATTGCGAGAGCGAAAATACAAGGCCTTCTCGACCCTATATCAGAGAGAGGATCAAGCGCTTTATCGCGTTCAGATTGGCCCTAATGCTGAGCGCCAGCGCCTGGAAAAAATAAAGCCGAATATCGACCAAGTCCTGTCTGTGGACTCGCAGATAATCAGGTACAGCCAATAGCATGGGGGATTGGATAGAGGCAGCGCTCGTCAGTGTGGGCCAATTCAATGCATGGGACTGGGCTATTTTGGTGGTTTGGGTTATCTCATCGGGTTATGGCGTTGTCAGAGGATTTGCCAGAGAGGTACTCTCCGTTATCGGTTGGATCGCTGCTTTTCTCTGCGCCAATCTGCTTGCGGGATCTGTCGCCAATGTCATGGAGGCGGTGATAGAGGAGTCTACCACCCGCTATTTGCTAGCCTGGATTTTGACGTTTATCGCAGTGTTGTTGGTGTTCGGTTTGATCGCCAGCTTTCTGTCAAACCAAATGCGGCAGCCCGGTTTCAATGTCGGCAACCGCATGTTGGGGGCTGTGTTCGGGCTTGCCAGAGGACTGCTGATTGCTGCCTTGATGAGCGTCGTCCTGCGGGCGATCGTGCCCGATGATCAGCAAAGCCTGATCAACAATGCAGAGCTAATGGGACCGGTAGATTGGGTGGCCGAGTGGGTGGGTGCCAACTTTGAGCGTGTCTTGGAAGCCGAGCCCACTGACGCAGTGAAAGAAACGCTTGATTCCACAGAGATGCTTTAGTTCCGGGGGAACCGTATGTGTGGATTAGTTGGAATGGTGGCCGGAAGGAATGTCACCGCGGACATTTATGATGCGCTAACGATGCTTCAACACCGTGGCCAGGATGCGGCGGGCATCATGACCTGCGCCGATGGCAAGCTGATGCAGAGAAAAGGCGAAGGTCTGGTTCGAGACGTTTTTCGCGCGAGCCACATGGAGCAGCTACAGGGACGGTTCGGCATCGGTCATGTGCGCTATCCGACGCAGGGGAGTTCTGGTGCCGCTCTCGCTCAGCCCTTTTATGTCAACTCGCCCTACGGCATCGCCCTTGCACACAATGGCAACCTGACCAATTCGGCCTTTCTGTCTGATGAGTTGTTCAAATCCGATTTGCGCCATCTGAATACTGACTCAGACTCAGAGGTGCTGCTCAATGTTTTTGCCCACGAGCTGCATCGGTTGGGGAAGCTTGTGCCCACGGCTGAGGACATTTTTGCCGCGATATCGACGCTACATAAGAGATGCGAGGGGGGCTATGCCGCGGTGTCGTTAATAGCGGGATTCGGATTGGTGGCGTTCCGTGATCCGTTTGGCATCAGGCCCCTTGTGGTTGGTCAGCGCAGTGGCGGCGACGGCAGTCCGGAGTACATGGTTGCGTCCGAGAGTGTGGCGCTGGATGTCGCCGGATATGAGCTTCTGGGTGACGTGTTGCCCGGCGAGGCGATATGCGTCACCCAAACAGGAGAGTTGCACAGAAAGCAGTGCGCGGAGCGGCCTCGACTGATGCCCTGTATCTTTGAGCACGTATACTTTGCTCGCCCGGACTCACTGATGGATAGCATTTCGGTTTATAAAACTCGTATGCGACAAGGCGCAGCCTTGGCGAGAAAGATCCTGCGGGAGCGGCCTGAACATGATATTGACGTTGTCATTCCGATTCCTGATACGAGCCGCGTAGCGGGTCAGTCGCTCGCCTACGAGCTGGGGGTGAAGTTTCGCGAGGGTTTCATGAAAAATCGCTACATTGGGCGAACATTCATCATGCCGGGCCAAAGCGAGCGAAAAAAGTCAGTCCGACAGAAGCTCAATCCAGTGCCTCTGGAGTTTCAGGATAAAACGGTTTTGCTGGTGGACGACTCGATTGTTCGCGGCACGACCTGCGGGCAGATCATCCAAATGGCACGCGATGCGGGTGCTAACAGGGTCTATTTCGCCTCAGCGGCTCCTCCGGTGCGCTTCCCCAATGTGTACGGCATTGATATGCCCGCCGCGACCGAGCTGATAGCCCATGGACGATCGGTTGAGGAGATAAAGGAGGAAATAGGTGCTGATTGGCTGGTATATCAGGACCTGGACGATTTGATCGAGTGCTCGCGGGAAGGTAATCCAGAAGTCGATGGGTTTGAGTCGTCTGTTTTTGATGGGAAGTATCTCGCCGGCAATATTGATGAATCTTATCTGCAAGCGATTGAGGCGGCCCGAGCTGACGGCGCCAAAGTCAGAGCGCGGAATGATGGTGTCAGTGATGGTGCGGTGGTTGGTCTGCATAATGATGGTTGATGAATGCAGCAGTGCCCGAGAGGGCGAATCATGACGCGTGATAGCGGAGAATGGCTGGAGTCTGCTGGCCCTCGGACTCGGGCAATCAGGGCGGGCATTAAGCGGTCTCCAGAGGGTGAGCATGCGGAGCCTATATTTACGTCTTCCAGTTTTGTTTTTGATTCTGCCGAGGACGCCGCTGCCAAATTCTCTGGTGACGTCTCGGGTAATGTCTATTCTCGCTATACCAACCCGACGGTGCGAAGTTTTGAAGAGCGATTGGCGTCTCTTGAGCAGGGCGAAAGTGCGGTTGCCACGGCGTCGGGCATGTCAGCCATTTTGGCGGTGTGTATGGCGCATCTCAAAGCGGGGGATCATGTGTTGTGCTCCCGGGATATCTTTGGCGCGACCATCGGCTTGTTCGAAAATACGCTAAAGAAATTCGGGGTCGACGTTACGTTTGTGCCGTTGACCGATGTTGATGCTTGGCGGGCGGCTGCAACTAAAGCCACTAAATTGCTGTTTTTGGAGACGCCCTCCAACCCCATGAATGCTATTGCGGATATAGCGTCAATTGCCACTCTGAGCCGTGAATTAGGCGCGCTACTTGCTGTTGATAACTGCTTTTGCACTCCGGTTCTGCAGACGCCGTTAAACCTGGGTGCGGATTTAGTTACGCATTCGGCGACGAAATATCTGGACGGGCAGGGCCGGGTGCTCGGGGGTGCCGTCGTAGGGAGCCAAGCGTTGATCGAGCCGATAGTGGCATTCAATCGCTCCTGCGGGCCCACGATGAGCGCATTTAATGCATGGGTAATGCTCAAAGGCCTTGAGACGCTGGATATCCGGATGAGATCCCACTGTGCTAACGCCCAGGCACTCGCTGAATGGTTGGAGACGCAGTCCAACGTGGCAAAGGTTCATTACTGTGGTTTACCCGCTCATCCGGGTCACGAGTTGGCGACGCGTCAGCAAAATGGTTACGGCGCGGTGCTCGCTTTTGAGGTCGAGGGAGGCAGAGAGGCCGCTTTTCGATTCCTCAATCACACGTGTCTGATGTCGATGACGGCAAACCTGGGTGACGTGAAATCCACTATTGTGCATCCGGCATCAACGACCCACGGGCGTTTGTCCGAGACACAAAGAGCGGCGGCAGGCGTGGTTCAGGGACTGATCCGCATTGCTGTTGGGCTTGAGGATCTGAGTGATCTGCAAGCCGACTGCAACCGGGGGTTTGACGCCCTCTAAGCTCTCTAGCGCGTTGTTCGTTACGCCACCTGGTCAATGATGGTGGCTGCGATTCTCGCTCCGTCCTTTGCCAGCTCTTGAAAAGACAGCACCTGATCAAAATTCATGTAGCGATAGATCTCGTCCGCCATTGAGTCGATCTTTTGCGCATATCCCAAATACTCTTCTGGTGTTGGCAGTCTGCCCAACAGCGCGCCAACCGCAGCTAATTCGGCCGATGTCAGATAAACATTGGCGCCCTCGCCGAGGCGATTCGGGAAATTACGCGTCGAGGTAGAGAGAACTGTTGACTTGGGCGCCACTCTCGCCTGATTACCCATGCAAAGGGAGCAGCCGGGCATCTCCGTTCTGGCTCCCGCGCGCCCAAAAATGGCGTAGTAGCCTTCTTCCATTAACTGGTGTTCATCCATTCGTGTTGGTGGGCAGATCCACATGCGAGTCGACACAGGAGCCCCATGCGCTTCGAGGAGCTCTCCCGCTGCTCTGAAGTGCCCAATATTGGTCATGCAACTGCCTATGAATACCTCGTCAACGACGTCGCCCTGCACCTCTGATAGCAAACGGGCATCGTCGGGGTCGTTGGGAGCACAAACGATAGGCTGGTTGACCTCATTCAAATTAATTTCAATCACAGCGGCATATTCGGCGTTGTCGTCTGCTTGCAAGAGTTCTGGCTGCGCGAGCCACGCCTCCATATTGCGGGCACGACGTTCCAGCGTCCGAGGATCGCCATAGCCTTCGGCAATCATGGATCGCAACAGCACGATGTTAGAGCGCAGATAGTCGGCAATGGTTTCTTCGCCCAGCTTGATGGTGCAGCCAGCCGCCGAGCGTTCTGCAGAGGCGTCAGAGAGTTCGAAGGCCTGCTCGACGGTGAGTGACTCGAGACCCTCTATCTCAAGAATCCGCCCCGAGAATATGTTTTTCTTGCCTTTTTTCTCTACCGTGAGTAGCCCCTGCTGAATGGCGTAGTAAGGAATGGCGTGCACTAGATCTCGTAATGTGACGCCGGGTTGCATCTCACCAGTAAATCTCACCAGGACCGATTCGGGCATGTCGAGCGGCATCACCCCCGTTGCTGCGGCAAAGGCGACAAGGCCAGATCCGGCCGGAAAAGAGATGCCGATTGGAAATCGGGTGTGGGAATCGCCACCGGTACCCACCGTGTCGGGCAGTAGCATACGGTTGAGCCAACTGTGGATGATGCCGTCGCCCGGACGTAGGGAGACGCCGCCTCGTGTCATGATGAAGTCGGGGAGCGTGTGTTGCGTATCGATATCGACCGGCTTGGGGTACGCGGCGGTATGGCAGAAGGACTGCATCGTCAAGTCCGCCGAAAATCCGAGACACGCGAGATCTTGCAGTTCGTCTCGCGTCATGGGTCCGGTCGTATCCTGAGATCCGACAGTGGTCATGCGAGGCTCGCAGTAGGTGCCCGGGCGAATGCCCTCTACACCGCACGCGCGGCCCACCATTTTCTGGGCAAGCGTATACCCCTTATCAGATGCCGCGGGCTGCTCTGGCTTGCGAAAGAGGGTGCTCTCTTCCAGCCCCAGAGCCTCTCGCGCCTTGGCCGTGAGCCCTCGTCCTATAATCAGGTTGATACGTCCTCCCGCGCGAACCTCATCCAGCAGCACTTCCGACCGAAGCTCGAATTCGGACAGAAGCTCGCCTGACTCTGACAAGATCTGTCCCTCGTAGGGTTTTATCTCGATCACATCGCCCATTTTGAGCTGATCCACGGGTGCCTCGAATACCAGAGCGCCAGCGTCTTCCATGGTGTTGTAGAAAATCGGGGCGACCTTACCGCCAATGCAAACGCCCCCAGCCCGTTTATTCGGAATACCGGGCGTGTCTTCGCCAAAATACCAAAGGACCGAGTTGGTCGCCGATTTGCGCGACGATCCCGTTCCTACCACGTCTCCCACAAAAGCCACGGGAAGACCGCTCGCTTTGATTGCTTCAATGTGTTGAAGCGGCCCCGTCTTGCCGGGTTCATCGGGCTCGATACCCTCTCGCGCCATTTTAAACATCGCCAGCGCGTGCAACGGTATATCGGGACGGGACCATGCGTCAGGCGCGGGTGAGAGATCGTCTGTATTCGTTTCCCCCGTCACTTTAAAAACCACCATTTTTAGTGATTCGGGCACTGTTTCTCTTGCCGTAAACCACTCCCCGTCGGCCCAGCTCTGGAGGACCGATTGCGCGTTGGCTGAACCGTTGTTGGCTAATTCAACGACGTCGTGAAACGCGTCGAACACCAAGAGGGTCTTTTTAAGTTGGCTGGCGGCGTGTGAACCGAGCGCTTCGTCATCAATTAGCGTTATCAGGGTGCCGATGTTGTACCCGCCATGCATATCGCCCAGAAGTTGGATTGCGCTGACGCGGTCAATGATTGGGCATTGGCTCTCGCCTTTAGCAATAGCCGACAGGAATCCCGCTTTCACATAGGCCGCTTCGTCCACGCCAGGCGGAACGCGCTCAGTGATGAGCTCTAGCAAAAAGTCCGCCTCGCCCTCGGGCGGCGCGTTCAAGAGCTCAGTGAGCTCCGCCACTTGTGCCGCTGACAAGGGGGTGGGGGGAATGCCAAGCGCCGCGCGCTCGGCGACATGTTTCCTATAGGCATCTAGCATGGACTATTCCTTGTAAAAACGAGACGAATCAATGGGTAAGAAAAAGCGGGCAGCATTATACCTCGGCACGAGACTTCAGCGTTACAGGAAGCCCAAATAACCCGTATTCATCACACCCATGCAACCCGCTAGCGGCGGCTTAAAGTCCTCTGAGAGTGAGACCCACAAACTGTTAAACTGCCGCTTCTGGAGGTTTTGTGTCGCAGCTTATCCCAATAAGAACGCCTTGCATCGGCGTCTGTTCGACCGGCGTTGGCGACCTCGTCTGCCGGGGGTGCAAGCGTTTTGCTCACGAAGTTATCGATTGGAACGGATACTCTCCCGAGCAAAAGCAGGTGATAGACCGTCGGCTGGATGAGTTTCTTGCGCAGTGTGTTGCGAATAAATTTCGTATCGTTGACCTACCTTTGCTGGAGTGGCAGTTGAAGGTTCAGCAAATCCGGGTTCAGCCGCATCACGATCCATACTGTCATGTGTTTGCCATGCTCAAAGCGGGCGCAAATCAGATCACCTCACCGGAGCAGTTTGGCTTTGAGATCCTTCCAAGTCATTTCGGCAAGTCGCTCCCTGTGTTGCGAGATGAGATCGATGAAGAGTTTTGGATTTTGTCAGCCGCGCACTATGACCGCTATATCGCTACCGGTGACCTTTTTTTGGATGGGCCTCGTTCGGAGCGAATCCGGTGAGCTTAAGAACGGATTTGGGGCGGGTGGAGGCGTTTCTGCCTTGCCGAACGCCCGATAAGTGGATTGAGGCGGCGCTGAGCCCTGAGAGGGAGGTGCTGCTGCTGACCGATCATGCAAACTGTGAGAAGAAAGCGGCGTCAACGGCCCTTGGATTAATGCATCGCTACGGTAATCAGGTGTCTCTGCTCAGTAAAATGTCTCGGCTGGCGAGAGAGGAGCTGCGTCATTTCGAGCAGGTGCTTGAAATGATGGGTAAAAGGGGGTTCGAGTATCAAGCGTTGAGTGCATCTCGCTATGCGCAGGGGTTGCATATCGGGGTCAGAAAGAACGAGCCCGATCGATTGATCGATGTGCTGATTGTCGGCGCGCTGATCGAAGCGCGATCCTGTGAGCGCTTTGCTAAGTTGGCGCCTGAGCTGGACCCTGTATTGGGATCTTTCTATCAAAAGTTGCTTAAAAGCGAAGCGAGACACTTTTTAGATTATTTACATCTGGCCGAACAGCATTGCGACGCCAGAGAGATGTCGCAAAGGCTCGATTATTTTAAAAGCCTAGAAGCGGCCTTGATCGAAGGTGTTGATGAGGAGTTTCGCTTTCACAGCGGCCCTTTGGAGTCGATTCACTGAGATATGGCAAACTGCTCCAGAGTCAGGGATGAGCCCCGCTCTCGCAAAAGCCAGCCGTGGGCCTCGCTCCAGTCTCCCAAAACAATGCGTTCACCATAGACCAGCTGATGTCTGCCTGGTCGATGGGTATGCCCGTGAACCATCAGCTTAACGTCCGAGTTGGTCATCAAGGC
>Ga0255767_1004965_pt1 | contig 10746 bp, 11 predicted proteins | sample 071ome_24_FD_179967 | JGI IMG/M metagenome (GOLD analysis project Ga0255767, IMG submission 179967) | Coastal salt marsh microbial communities from the Groves Creek Marsh, Skidaway Island, Georgia - 071402CT metaG (version 2) | ecosystem: Environmental > Aquatic > Marine > Intertidal zone > Salt...
AACGCCTCATCGCGGCTGATCAGCCCCTCCTCGGCCATTTCCACCGCCATGCGAAGCGCCGCCGCGGCGGTCCGCTTGCCGCTGCGCGTCTGCAGCATGTAGAGCTTGCCCTTCTGGACGGTGAATTCGAGATCCTGCATGTCGGTGTAATGCGTCTCGAGTTGCGCGCGCACCCTGTCAAGCTGGCCGAACACATCCGGCATCGCCTCTTCCATCGACAGCTCATCACCACCACCGGCGGCGCGCGCCGCCGCCGTCAATGGCAGCGGCGTGCGAATGCCGGCCACGACATCCTCGCCCTGGGCGTTGATCAGATACTCGCCATAGAAGCTGTTCTCGCCAGTCGACGGGTCACGGGTGAAGGCAACGCCGGTGGCGCAGTCATCGCCCATATTGCCGAACACCATGGCCTGGACATTGACCGCCGTGCCCCAGCTTGCCGGAATGTTGTTGAGCCGGCGATAGGTGGTGGCGCGGGCGTTCATCCAGCTGTTGAACACGGCGCCGATGGCGCCCCACAGCTGGTCATGCGGGTCCTGTGGAAACGGCCGGCCGGCTTCCTCCTCGACAATCGTCTTGTAGGTGGCGACCAGCGATTCCAGATGATCACCGGTCAGCCCGGTGTCATCAAAGACGCCGTGGCGAAGCTTCAATTCCTCGAGCTCATCCTCGAACAGCCCATGATCGACCTCCATCACCACATCGGCATACATCTGGATGAACCGGCGATAGCTGTCATAGGCAAAGCGCCTGTCATCGGCGCGGCGCGCCAGACCTTCGACGGTGTCGTCATTCAGCCCCAGGTTGAGCACCGTATCCATCATTCCGGGCATCGAGGCGCGGGCGCCCGAGCGCACCGAGACCAGAAGCGGGTTGTCCGGGTCGGCGAAGCGGGCGCCGGTCTCCGCCTCGATCCGCACCACCGCGTCGGCGACCTGGCCACCAAGCGTTTCGGGATAGGTGCGGCCATTGTCGTAATAGCGGGTACACACCTCGGTCGAGATGGTGAAGCCCGGCGGCACCGGCAGGCCAATCCCGCTCATTTCCGCCAGATTGGCGCCCTTGCCGCCAAGCAGGTTGCGCATGCTGCTGTCGCCGTCGCTGCCCCTGGCCCCAAAGCTGTAGACCCACTGAATCGAACTGTCGTTCATCGACCGTTACCCCTCTAGTCTGGAGAAATCCGCGACCCGTTGCATGGCCTGCCTGACCATGGCCAGAAGACCGAGGCGGTTCAGCCTGATCGCCGCGTCTTCATGATTGACCACGACGCTGTCAAAGAAGCTGTCGATAGGCTGGCGCAGGCCGCCAAGCGACTGCATCACGGCAAGAAGCCCGTCAGGTCCCTGCATCTGCGTTCCGGGGTCCGGCAGCGCGGCAAGCGCCGCATGAAGCCCGGTTTCGGCATCCTCGACAAACAGGTGCGGGTCGGAAGCGGGGGAGAACACCTGCTTGGCCTTGCTTTCCTCGGCCTCGAGAATACTTGCCGCACGACGCCAGCCGGCCACAAGGCCCGCCCCGTCATCACCGGCAAGGAAAGTTGACAGTGCCGCCGCCCGGTCGGCAAGCCCCAGAATGTCGTCATGGCCCGGCCCGGTGCCGTCACCAAGCGCCGCCGCGACAATGTCATGCGCCAGACCGGCATCACGCAGGCTGACGCGCAGCCTTTCCCGGATAAACGGCTCCAGATCGGGATCAGGCGCGGCAAAGCCATGCGCGCTGGCGGCTTCGGTCAGGATTGGCAGAAGCGGCATTCTGATACGTGTTTCCAGAATGATCCTGATGATGCCAAGCGCCGCGCGGCGCAGCGCGAACGGGTCCTTCGAGCCGGTCGGTTTGGCGCCGACGCCGAGGAAGCCGACAAGACTGTCGATCTTGTCGGCAAGCGACACAACGCATCCCTCGGCGCTGGTCGGCAGGGCATCAGATGGCCCCTGCGGGCGGTAATGCGCCGCGATGGCGGTGGCGACGGCCTCTGCCTCGCCATCATGACGGGCGTAATAGCCGCCCATGATCCCCTGCAGTTCGGGAAATTCGCCAACCATGCCGGTGACCAGATCGGCCTTGGCAAGACGCGCCGACCGCACCGCCATGTCACCATCGCACCCATCCACCGACGGTGCCATCGCGGCAGCAAGTTTTTCAAGGCGCGCCACCTTGTCGCCAACGCTGCCAAGACCCTCATAGAAGGCGATGTCGGCAAGCTGTGGCAGCTGCGCGTCAAGCGTCGCCTGCCGGTCCTCGTTCCAGAAGAATTCGGCGTCGGCAAGGCGGGCCCGCAACACCCGCTGATTGCCGGCCAGAATGACTGCGTCGCGTTCGGTGTCCGGCAGCCGGTTGCTGATGACCACAAAGCCGGGGTACAGCGCGCCATCGGCGCTGCCGGTTGTGAGATATTTCTGATGTGTGCGGATCGACGCCTCAAGAACCTCGTCAGGCAGGCCCATGAAGCGGTCCTCGATGGCACCCAGCAGCGGCGTCGGCCATTCGACAAGGCCGCAGATCTCGTCGATCAGACCCTCATTGGGGCGCAGTGACGAGCCGGCATCCGCCGCAAGAGCGGCGGCGCCATCGACGATGGCCTGCCGGCGTTCGGCGCGGTCGACCATGACATGGCCGGCGCGAAGGCGCGCCACATAATCCGTGGCAGCGCCGATACCGGCAAGGTCGATATCCTGCGGGCTCTCGAAATAATGGCCGCGGCTTGCCGATGTGAAAGGCAGGCTGGCCCCGCCAAGATCGAGCTCGCCGGCAAGCGGCGCGCCGCCAAACAGCAGATTGACGCGGTGAAGCGGGCGCACCCAGCGGAACCGCGTACCGCCCCAGCGCTGGCTCTTCGGCCACGGGAATTCGGTCAGCACGCCGCTCAGCATGTCAGGGAGCAGGGCGGCGGCATCAACCCCCTGTTTCTCGATTCTGGCGAACAGGAAAGTGCCCTTCGGCGTGTCCTGCTGGACAAGCTTGTCGCGTGTCAGGCCGGTTGATTTCAGGAACCCGTCGATGGCCTTTTCTGGGGCGTCGGCGCGGGGGCCACGGCGTTCCTCGCTGATATCAGGCTGATGCTCTGCCACATCCTCGACATAGAGCGCTAGATGACGCGGCGCGACGAAGCCGTGCGCGGCACCATGCGCAAGGCCGGCATCAGCAAGCCGCGCCAGAATCATACGTTCCAGATCGGCCATCGCACGCGGTTGCATGCGGGCCGGAATTTCCTCGCAGATGATCTCGATCAGCAGGTCAGCCATTCCCGCCTCCCGGCGCGTCGACCGGCCCGCCCTGCCCAATCCACGCCTCGCAGCAGCCGCGCGCCAGCGCCCGCACACGGCCGATATAGGCGGCGCGCTCGGTCACTGAAATCACCCCGCGGGCATCCAGAAGATTGAACAGATGGCTTGCCTTCATGCACTGGTCATAGGCCGGAAGCGCCAGCGGCGGTGTCGCCGCCAGCAGCCTGTTGCATTCATCCTCGGCGTCGCGGAAATGCCGCAACAGCATATCGGTTTCGGCATGATTGAAGTTCCAGTCCGAGAATTCCACCTCGGCGCGGTGAAAGATATCGCCATAGCTTTTGCCGCCCTGTTCGGCCGGCACCCCGTCCCAGTCGAGATCATAGACATTCTCGACACCCTGGATGAACATCGCCAGCCGTTCCAGACCATAGGTCAGTTCAAGCGGCACCGGGTCACATTCCAGACCGCCAACCTGCTGGAAATAGGTGAATTGCGAGACTTCCATGCCATCGCACCAGACCTCCCAGCCAAGTCCCCAGGCGCCGAGCGTCGGCGATTCCCAGTCATCCTCGACAAAGCGGATGTCATGCGCGGCCGGATCAAGGCCGATGGCGGCCAGGCTGCCGATATAGAGCGCTTGCGAATCCGGCGGTGACGGCTTGAAGATCGTCTGGAACTGATAATAATGCTGCAATCGGTTCGGGTTCTCGCCGAAACGCCCGTCGGTCGGGCGCCGCGAGGGCTGCACATAGGCCGCGCGCCAATGGTAATCCGGGCCAAGCGAACGCAGCGTCGTCGCCGGATGAAAGGTGCCGGCGCCGACCTCCATATCATAGGGCTGCAGGATCACTGCGCCCTTCTCGGCCCAGTATGCCTGAAGCTTGAGGATGATGGACTGGAAGTCCAACCCGGGCTGGGTCGTAAAGGTTTTGGCCATCCGCCGATTTTCCGATGAACAGATGCTCGCAAACTAGCCGCAAACCGGGCCGCAATGCAACCCGTTGAATCGTAACTCACGACCGGTAGGGACAGCTCTCGCGCTCGCATGGCTCACCGGCCACCCAGGCCCGGCAGACCGCGCATTCCTCGAGGTCGAGCGCGCCGTTACCGGTACGGTCCCCGGAGGTGTCGGGCGGGGTGCCTTTCGAGTTGCCGCCGCGACGCTCCAGCAGGCGGAAACCCATCCAGACAGCCCACAACACCGCGGCAAGGGCAAGAAGCTTGGGAAGCGAGGGTATCATCGTCAGCGATCTCCGGTTATCGGGCCATCAATTTGGCAAGTCGGCAAGTCACAGACCGTATCGCGAGAGGTGCGCGCGCTCAACCGCCAGTTCAACAGCCTCCTCGACGGCATGCGCCGCCGCTGCGCTGCCGATGGCGTGGCCGAACGCGCCCGGACCGAACGCGCCCGGACCGAACGCGCCCGGCAGGCCGCCGACACCGCCGAACAGGCGCTTTTTCGGCTGGATGGTGATCAGGTCAACCGTCTCGCCAAACCTGTCCGTCACAAAACGTCGGCATTCACCGATGCCATCGATCAGGCCGAGCGCCACCGCCTGCTGGCCGGTCCAGAAGGCGCCACTGAACAGATCGTCATGGTCGCCCGCCAGTTTAGCGCCACGCCGGTCGATGATATGATCGATGAATTGCCGGTGGATTTCCTGCTGCAGCGATTTCAGCCGTTCGACATCGCGTTCGGATTCCGGCTGGAACGGATCGAGGATCATCTTGTTGTCGCCGGCCGTATAGACCCGCCGGTCGACGCCGATGCGATCGATCGCGCGGTCAAACCCGAACCCTGCCGAGACGACACCGATCGAGCCGATGATCGAGGCCGGGTTGGCGTAGATTTCATCGGCGCTGGCGGCAAGCCAGTAGCCGCCGCTGGCCGCCACGTCCTCGCAGAAGGCGAGAACCGGCACATTGGCCTTGCCGGCGAGGTCGCGAATGCGTTGCCCGATCAGCGAGGACTGCACGGGCGAGCCGCCCGGGGAATTGATGATCAGCGCCACCGCCCTGGCATTCCTGATCGAGAACGCCTTTTTCAGCTGCGGCTCCACCGCTTCCAGCGAAATGCCGCGCCTGAATCCGCCACCGCTGGCGATCACGCCTGACAGGCGCACCACCGGTACCACCGGGCGCCGACGACGCCAGAAAAACAGCCGCGACAACACCGGTCAGGCCTCGCTGCCGTCGGCACCGCCGCGGCGGCGCGTTCCGGATAGCGGGCGCGCCGGGTGAATGACCGACAGGGGGGTGCCGCCCATCACCTGTTCGGCGGCATCGGTGAATCCGCCATCGTCGCGGTGCAGAACCAGCCCCGGAAGGACCGCGCCCGGGCCGGCTACATCACGGCGGACCTGCACGATGACCCGGCCTGCCGGGCTGGAATGGCGCGGCCAGAGCGGAAACAGCACCGCCTCGCCGGCACCGTTGGCATCAAACAGGCTGATCAATTCCGGCACCCGGTCGGCGCGGCAGATGAAGGTGATCTTGGCCCGCGGCTTGGCCGCCCAGACAGCCGCCTTCACCCAGTCGGCCATTTTGGTGTTGTCGCCCATATGCGCCATCGCGCGGGATTCGTTCTGTGGTTTCGTGCCATGCGAATTGTGATAGGGCGGGTTGCTGACGACATGGTCGAAACTTCCGGCCAGCACCGGCGGCAGCTCGCGAATGTCGGTTGTCAGGACACGCACCCGATTGGCGACCCCGTTGGTGGCAGCGTTTTCAGCGGCGATCGCGGCAAGATCAGCCTGTTTTTCAACCGCCGTCACCTGAATCTCGCGAAGCCGGTGCGCGAGGCACAGACAAACCCCCCCGACACCGGCCCCCAGATCGAGGATTCGTCCGCTGTCGGTGGCCACCGAGGCGGCCAGCAGCACGGCATCGGTGCCGACACGGTAGCCGTCGGCGGGCTGCGTGATCTTGACCGCCTCGTTCAGCAGATGGTCATGCGTGACCTGCATCATCTGCATCTCGCCATCGGCGACGCCGCTTTTGACCTTCTTCGTCATGATCGAACCCGGCCTTCACACCGTTCAGTCATCGTAATATTCCTCTGCATCACGCAGAATTGTTTCCGCCGCCAGCCTTTGGCCCGGCGACACGGCAAGCCGCCGGGGAAACACCCCGATCCCGGCCTCCAGCGCCGAGATGTTGCCATCGAACACCTCGGTGCGGATTCCCGACTCCGCCAGAAGCGCCTGCAGGAAGGACAGCCGCACGGGATTGGTTGTCCGGACCAGCGTCACCATGCCACAGATATGCGCCAAAAGCCGACATTAGCCAAGACCTGTCGCAAAAAAACCGCCATCCGGGCATCCCTGCGGCGAATCGCCTGAGCATCGGGTCGGGGGCTGTTTTCGCTTGCCCCGGGCCGCGTCGGGGGGATACTAGGGTCACTCTCAAAACTTGGATTTCCGCCCGCCATGAAGCCCTCCCCTGCCACGCCTATGCGCGACGACACACCGTCGCTGGCGCCGCTTGTCTCGATGCTGGCGGCCGACATGGACCGGGTCAACGCGACAATTCTGGCGCGGATGGACAGCAAAATTCCCCTTATTCCGCAGCTTGCCGGCCATCTCATCGCCGCCGGCGGCAAGCGCATGCGCCCGATGATGACGGTGGCCGGCGCGATGATGGGAAGCCGTGATGCCGCCATCCGCGAGCCGGCGATCAAGCTGGCGACGGCGGTGGAATTCATCCATTCGGCGACCTTGCTTCATGATGATGTCATTGATGAATCGGCGCTTCGCCGCGGCCGCGACACCGCCAACGCGCTGTGGGGGAATGATGCCTCGGTTCTGGTCGGGGATTTCCTGTTCGCCCGCGCGTTCGAGCTGATGGTCGAGGCCGGCGATCTGACCGTTCTTGGCAGGCTGGCATCGGCGGCGGCGCGGATCACCGAGGGCGAGATCAGGCAAATGGCGATTACCGGCCAGCCGGACACGTCGCTGCAGGATTATTATGATGTGATCGAGGGCAAGACGGCGGTGCTGTTTTCCGCCGCCGCGGCGGCCGGGATGGAGATCACCGGCGGCGACACGGCGCGGGTCGAGGCGATGCGGACATATGGGATGAAGCTCGGCATGGCGTTCCAGATCATGGATGACGCGCTGGACTACTCCGCCTCGGCGGATGATATGGGCAAGAATGCAGGCGATGATTTCGCCGATCAGAAGATCACCCTGCCGACAATCCTGGCCTGGCAGGATGGTGATGATGATGAGCGCGCCTTCTGGCAGCGCACGCTTGGCGACGCCGATTTCGCCGATGGCGATCTTGCCACCGCGCAGGCCTGTCTGGCCCGGCATGACGCGGTGGGCCGCGCCATCGCCGTCGCCTGCGACTTCGCCGACGAGGCCGCCGCCGCGCTGGCCCCGTTCATGGATGACGCCACCACCACGCCGCTTGCCACAGCGCTGGCCGACGCGGCGCGCTTTGCCGCCGCCCGCAGCAGCTAGAACAGAATTACCCAGAAGTGCCGCGCAGCATCGCCGCGATCTCGGTGGCGCGGTGGCCGGTCTGGGTGGCCCAGCGACTGTCCAGCGCCTCGGCCGCGGCGGCCTGCCAGTCACCGCGACGCACCGCGGCGCGAAGCCGTGTGAATCCGGCAAGGCGCGGTCCGCCAAGATTGAACGCCATCGAGACCAGCGCGTGCCGCCGCGCCAGTGAGGCATCAGAAAGGGCATCGCCGAACCGGTCCTCGCAGATCGATCTTGCCAGTGCGATGTCGTTCGCCAGCAACAGATCGATCTCATCATCGGGAAGCCCGCGGTCGGTCAGGTTGCGGCCAACCCCGATGGTCAGCCTGCCGACGGTGTCGGTATAGGCAAAGGCGCGCCGCCCCTCATGCCGGGTCAGCAGCCGGACCAGGTCATCACACATATTTTTGGCTCGGCTATCCGACCCGTTATCACTTTCCGGCATGCCGTGCGGCCTTTGTCCGTGTGGCGGCACCCCTTGTGGCCAGATTTCCAGTGGTCTTGGTTTTGACGGACTTGGTGGCGCCACCATTATGGCCGCCATTATGGCCACCATTCAGATGACCATTGGCGATCTGCGGCGAGATCTTCTCGACGCTGCGCCCGACGAAATAGCCGCCAAGCCCGATCTGCAGCAGCAGCCAGGCCTGGTCGGCAAGCCGGAAGGCCAGCATGCCGAACGCATCGGCGATGACCAGACCAAGGAAGCTGAGCATGGTGATCGGGCGCCAGTTGCGCTGCGGCCATGACGCGCCGCCAGCCTCGGCAGACACAATCGCGGCCTGCGCCGCCAGCCTCTCACGCTCCAGCGCCAGCGCCAGTGCCAGCGCCTCGTTCTGCAGCGCCGTCATCGCGGCCAGGAACCCGGGCGCCAGATTCGCCGCATTCTCGGCCGTCGCGCCGCACACCAGAACGGTATCCGGCGCCGCGGCAAGGTCACGAAGCCAGCGGCGGGGCCGCGGCGTGGTGGTCGCAAGGCAGCGCGGCACTCTCCCACGGCGCAGGGCCAGCATCAGATTGTCCCAGGCCGCCGGGTCGGGCCATTTGCCGATCTCGTCTGCCCAGGCATGATCGAATTCGGGGCCGCGAAGCTGTTCCGGATCCACCGCCGCATAACATCGCGCCACCGCGCCGTTCGGCCATTCCAGCCGGCGCAGCGAGCGTTGCCATCGCGGCCTGCACGATGAAGGTGCCACGGCAAGAAGGCCGGACGGCCCCTCCACCATCACCTGGCGCACATCATCGGCCGTGTCGCCGACAAGCGCGATCGAACCGGCGGTGCCGGTCTCGGCAAGCTGGCGCACCCATTCCGCACCGGCCCGCGTCTTGCCAAAGCCGCGCCCGGCCATCAACAGCCAGACCCGCCAGGTCCCGGGCGGTGGCAATTGTGCCTGCCGCGCCCATAGCGGCCAGGCATGGACAAGCCGTTCAGCCTCGCCCGGGCCCAGCGTGGCAAGGAATTCGTCAATCGCCACCGGCGTCGCGCCGGTGACAAAGCGCCTCCATGCGTCGGCCAAGCTCTGCCAGGTATCTTTCGTCATCCTCCATGCCTGTAGTCACGGCCCGGTCAGCCGGGCGCGGCCCGAACCGCCCGGGGCGGCGCGCGCGAAGCAGAAACATCAGCAGGCTGTCCGAATAACGGGTCACCTCGCCAACAGCACTGCCCTGAAAGAACCGGTCCTCACCGACGCCGGTGACGGCGCGCCGGAACGCCTCCATCTCCAGCCGGTCCGCCGCCTCCTCCAGAGCATCGGCCCAGGCGGCGGCGAAGGTCCGGTCGCGCTGGCGCCATTCATAGCAACGCGACCGGCAGGTGCCGGCGGCGCGGGCCGCAGCGCTGACATTGCCGGTTTCGCGCAATTGCGCCAGAAACGCCTCCTGCCAGCCGGGCGGGGCGCCATCAGGCTGACGGTGGCTTGTCATGCGTGTCGGATGTGTGAATGGTCTGATTTGCAGTGTATAATAGGAAATATCCTATTTTGTGCCATTTGTCAAGCTGATTTTTGTTCTGGCCCGGTCGATCCCCCGGTTGATTGCCCGGTTGATTCCCCGGTCGATCCCCCGGTTGATTCCACCGCCACAAGTGCCGCAAGTGCCCGCTGATGGTCACGATTCAAGGTTGTCCGGCTTCGCCGATGACGATGACACAGGTCAGCCCATCGCACGCCACAGGCGCGTGCCCACAATAATTGTCGCTGTCGCGGTGGCAGTCTCCATAGCAGCAACGCCAACCTGTCAAGATCATCGATTGCGCCGGGTGAAGGCCGCGCCCTCGAAACGCTTCGCGTCGCCTCTATCGCGAAACGGCTCTCGCGAATCATATCCGGCCAGGCGCTGCGCGCGCCGGCAGGGCGGGCATCGGTCGTTCGCGGTAGCCGGCCCAGCGTATCAACGGCCCGCACAAGACGCGCCGCCATGACCCGCATGCCGGCCCTGTCACCGCCTTCGGCGCCGCTGCCATTGGCCGTGCCCTTGTGATTGGCCGTGCTGTGACGATTCAAAGACATCCGCGATGCTTTCATTGGAACAACCTCTTCTATTGTCAAACAGGAGGATTTTTCCTATCATGCTTCACGGGCTGAAGGCCATGACCCGAAAGGATCAGGTGGCGTCACCTCGCAGGATCGTGAAGACAACAACACGGACAGACCACCAATGACAATAGACGCCACCTCATCGCCTGGACCCTCGTCTCCCGGGCCCTCATCGCGCGGGCCTTCATCAGCGGCGGCTGACGGCAACGGGCTTGACCCGGCACGGCGGGCGGTACGGCTCGCCGTTGACGCCGCCGGACTGACATTGAAGGAGGCGTCGCGGGCATTGGGGCGCAATGATGCCTATCTGCAGCAATTCCTCTATCGCCGGTCGCCGCGCCGCCTTCCCGAACAATTGCGGCTGCGGCTTGCCGCGCTCACCGCCACCGACCAGTCGCGATTTCTCGATCCGGATCTACAGGCATTGCAGCCGGCACGCCATGACCGGCTGATCTGCGTGCCGCTGCATGCGGCTCATGCCGCCGCTGGCGGTGGCAGCTT
>Ga0255767_1004972_pt1 | contig 10734 bp, 9 predicted proteins | sample 071ome_24_FD_179967 | JGI IMG/M metagenome (GOLD analysis project Ga0255767, IMG submission 179967) | Coastal salt marsh microbial communities from the Groves Creek Marsh, Skidaway Island, Georgia - 071402CT metaG (version 2) | ecosystem: Environmental > Aquatic > Marine > Intertidal zone > Salt...
GGGGCGCCGTCGGACATCCGTCTTGTGACAGGCATGAACGGGACATTTTTCGCAACCTGCGTTTCGGCTGCTCGATTTCAGACTTTATGTGCGATCACGGTCAGACGCGGCGGTTGATGATGCCGGTCCTCCGGCGCGCTCCCGGCGCCCGCGTCCCGGCACCGGCAGCACCGAGATCACAAAACAGACAAGCGCCGCGACCACGATGCTGGGGCCGGCCGGGGTGTCCCATTCAAGCGACCCCAGCAGGCCAAGCCAGACAGACCCCAGACCGACAATGGCGGCGATGACCGCCATCTGTTCCGGCGATGACGAGAAACGCCGCGCGGTGGCGGCCGGAATGATCAGCAGCGCGGTGATCAGCAGCACACCGACGATCTTCATCGACACCGCGATGACAGCCGCCATCAGGATCATGAAAACGATATTCGCAAGATCGGGCTGCACGCCCTCGGCGGTGGCAAGCTCGTAATTCACCGTCGCCGCGAAGAGTGGTTGCCAGATACGGACAAGCACCGCAAGCACGGCAACTCCGCCGCCCCATATGATGGCCAGGTCAAAAGGTGTGACGGCGAGGATGTCGCCGAACAGGAACCCCATCAGATCGACCCGCACCCAGCTCATGAAGGCCAGGACCACCAGACCGACAGCCAGCGCGGAATGCGCCAGCAGACCAAGCAGCGCGTCTGAGGACAGGCTGGCACGGCGCTGCAACAGCATCAGCAGCAGCGAGACAATGACGGAGATGCCGAAGACGGCAAAGGTGATGTTCAGCTCGAACAGCAGCGCCAGCGCCACACCCAGCAGCGCCGAATGCGACAGCGTGTCTCCAAAATAGGCAAGCCGGCGCCAGATGATGAAACATCCCAGCGGCCCGGCCACCAGCGCGACACCGATCCCGCCAATAACAGCGCGGGTGAAAAAATCATCAAGCATCGATGTCCGCCTCGCTGTCATTCCTGATCCGCCCGTCCGGCAGATGCTCATGGTCATGGCGATGCTCATACAGGGCGAGGCCGGAGGCGGCATGCTCGCCGAACAGCGATCTGAATTCGTCACTCAGCGCCACATTCGCCGGCGTGCCGGAACAGCAGACATGACCGTTCAGGCAAATCACCCGGTCCGTTGTCGACATCACAACATGCAGATCATGGGAAATCAGCAACACACCGCAATCCAGTCGGCTGCGAAGATCCTCGATCAGCTTGTAGAGCGCGATTTCACCATTGAAATCGACCCCCTGAACAGGCTCGTCAAGCACCAGAAGATGCGGCGAGCGCAGGATCGCTCGGGCCAGCAGGACGCGTTGAAACTCGCCGCCCGACAGCCTGCTCATCTGCGCCTTCGCCAGGTGACCTGTCTCGGTGGCCGACAGCGCCGCCTCGATTTGTGATCTGCTGGCGCGATTTGTCAGGCGCAGGAAGCGATTGACCGACAGCGGCAGCGTCCAGTTCACATCAAGCTTCTGCGGCACATAGCCAACCCGCAGATCCGGCTTGCGCTGCACTTTTCCCTCGTCGGCTTCCAGAACGCCAAGGGCCATCTTCGCCGTTGTCGATTTGCCCGACCCGTTTGGCCCGATCAGCGTGACGATCTCGCCCGGCGCAACACTCATCGAGACGCCGCGCACCAACCATCGCTCCGACCTGTGAATGCCGGCATTTTCAAGTGATATGAGCATGTCGCGGTCTCTAACCATGTAACGGTGTCCTGATTAGCACAAAGATTGTGATCAGGCGTTGTAATTGATCACGGCTGGCGCTATTTTGCGTGATGTTATACTATAACATTACGACGCGACAATCAGTTTCAGCATCCCGGGGACCATCATGCGTTTCATCAAAGCCGCCTTTCTCGCCACTACTCTTCTGTCGGCCAGCACCACTCTGGCCAAGGCAGATGTGAAGGTCGTCGCATCGATCAAGCCCGTTCATTCTCTGGTTGCCGCGGTCATGCAGGACGTCGGCGCGCCCGACCTGATTGTCGAGGGCGCCGCATCGCCGCACACCTATTCTCTGAAACCGTCACAGGCACGAAAGCTGCAGGACGCTGATCTGGTATTCTGGATCGGTCACGAACTGGAAGCCTTTCTGGAAAAGCCGATCGATGGCATCGCGACAGGCGCGACAGCCGTATCCCTGTTGGACAGTCATGGTTTGACCAGGATCACATTCCGTGAAGGCGGTGCCTTTGATGATCACGGGCATGATCACGACGACCATGGTCATGACGAAAAACATGACGACCATGGTCATGATGAAAAACATGATGACCACGGGCATGATGAAAAACATGATGACCACGGGCATGATGAAAAACATGATGACCACGGGCATGACGGGTTTGATCCGCATGTCTGGCTCGATCCGGCGAACGCGAAAGTGCTTGTTCACGAAATCGAAGAGGCGCTGTCAGAGGCAGATCCGGACAACGCGGCAGCCTATGCGGCGAATGCCGACAAGGTCATGGGCAAGCTCGACAGTCTGGTCGCCGAAATCGATGCTGAATTGCAGCCGGTGAAGGGAAGAGGCTATATCGTGTTCCACGATGCCTACCAGTATTTCGAAACACGCTTCGGCATGACCGCTGTAGGTTCGATCACCGTTTCGCCGGAAGTTCTGCCGGGGGCGGAACGTGTTGCCGAACTTCAGGAAAAGGTCAGACATCTCAACGCGACATGCGTTTTTTCGGAGCCACAATTCGAGCCAAAACTGGTGGCGACGGTGACCGAAAACACCGATGCAGGAACCGGTGTACTCGACCCGCTTGGCGCGTCGGTCACTGATGGGCCCGATCTGTACTTTACCCTGATCCGCGGCATGGCCCGATCACTGAAGGACTGCCTGACACGAACCGGCTAGCCCGCGATCAAACAGGGCCTAAGACCCGCGGGGCATGGCGGTTGCCCGGCAGCGCCCCCAGCCAGCACGCTGGCCCTTACCGGCATGCTGGTCCTCGGCGGCTTGCTAGTCCTCGGCGATCAGCCTTGAGTCCAGCAACTGTCCCTCGCGTGACAGGATGGGATAGGCGATCGACGCGATGTGGCTGTTGAATTCCTTGAAGGCCAGCCCTGTTTCCAGATGCAGATCGCTTGATTCAAGGCTCTCCACCCGCCCCTTCGCCAGCCTCTTCAGATGGCTCTTGCGGCTCTTGCGCTGACGGTAGGTGAACTCGCCCTTCTCTTCCAGCAGACGGCGCGCGATGCCGACATCGCCGGACACCAGCACATTGCCGGCAAGCGCGATATTGGCGACGACCCGGTCATGCATGCCACGCAGTTCGGCGAGCCCCTCGGGCGAAAAGCGGATATCGTCGCGGGCGCGGGTGGCCGCCAGTTGGGACAATGTCTTCGACACAACATCACCTGCCGCCTCGATGGCGATGGCGAATTCCAGCAGGTTGCGCAACTCCTTGCGGTGATTGGCCCGGCCATTTTGAGGGCCATTTTGAGGGCCGTTCGGGCCCGACAATTCAGCGACATAGCGGCGCGTGCCATCCAGCGCCTCATTGATCACACTGTCCTTCTCGACAATCCGCGCCATCCGGTCCTTGTCGAAATCCTCGATCAAATCCATCACCGGCAGCATCATCTCCTCGACAATCTGCAGCATGCGGTGAATCTCGCGTCTGATGCAGGCCATCGCCAAAGACGGGTCGTCAAGCGCCGCCGGGTCCAGCACTGAACGGTAATGCGCCGGCGTGTCTTCATGACCGACCAGCGGTTCTGGAATCAGCCTGCCTGTCATCTGCCCCAGCAGGCCGCTGAACGGCACCGCCAGCAATAGCAACGCGTTGAACATGACATGACCGAGGATGATCTTCTGGCCATCCCCGACATCCGGCAGCACCTCGATCAGCGGCGAGCGGTTCACGACAATGACCATGATGATGGCGGCACTGCCCCGCAGCAGCGCATTGACCGCCGGCACATGCCGGGCCTTTGGCGGCATCGCCCGCGTCATCCATACCGGCAGCAGGGACGAGCCCAGATTGGCCCCCAGCATCAGCGAGATCCCGACCATCAGGGGCAGTGCGCCGATCGCCACCAGCGTGACGAACATCAGCACCGCCGCAACGGATGAATGCATGACAAAGGTCAGCACCGCACCAACCAGAAACGCCGTCAGAAAGTCGCGTTCCAGAAGGGCTGATATCTGCGGCAGGAAGGCACTGTCACGGATCGGCATGACCGTGGCGCGCATCAGCTCGAGCGCGACCAGGATCAGCGCCACGCCAAGCACCGCCCGGCCAATCTGTTTTGGCATGGCGGACCGGCTCTTCAGGAACATCACGCCGCCACCTACCAGCAGCAGCGGCGCCAGCCAGCTGATCTCCATACTCAGAAACTGGATCACCAGCGCCGAGCCGAGGTCGGCGCCAAGCATCGCCGGCAGACCGATCTGGAAGGACAGTGTTCCAGCTCCGACAAAGCCGGCCACAAGCATGGCGACAGCCACCGAACTCTGCATGATGGCGGCAAGCGCCAGCCCGGCGAGGCTGGCCCGGACCCGCGCCCTTGATCCGGTCATCAGCCGCCGGAAGGACGCGCCAAAGGCCCGCTCGATGCCGGTTCGTACCATGCGAACGGCAAACAGCAGCAGAATTGTGGCGGCGGCAAGCTCCAGAAGGAACTGAATGATAACCATGTTCTATCTTGTCACTATTTCCGGTGGCTGATCATCGTTCTGACTCAACGGGTCCAGCGGTAACCGCGATCCGACAATCGCCGCTGCACACGGCCCGGGTAATCCGTCACGATGGCGTCAACACCCAGATCAATCATGGCATCGATATCTTCCGGTTCATTCACCGTCCACACAGCAACACAAAGGCCAAGCTCGCGCGCCCGCGCAAGATCATCGGCTGTCAGCTCGCTGAAATACGGGCACCAGAGCGACCCGCCGGCGCGGCTCACCTCATCCGGCACCGAAATGTCGGGACGATCGAGATCGGGCGTGACAAGGATCGCCGAATCCTCACCGACATCATCCTCGCTTTCCTGCAATTGCGTCAGAAAGGATACCGGCATGTCCGGAGCCTGCCGCCGGCATTCGGCAAGAAGCGCCCAGTCGAAACTGTGCAGCAGCGTCCGCTCCGTCAGCCCGGCGGCGCGCACCTCGTCGCAGACGGCCGCGACAATCCGTTCGCGCGCCGCGCTGTCATGGGCCATCTCGGGGTCCGACTTCAATTCCAGCATCAGACAGGCATGTTCATATTTCGGCTGTGAGACGAGTCGCAGCAACTCGCTCAGCCGCGGCACCCTGACCCCGTCCATCTGCGCCTGATCGGGAAATCTGCGCCCATAATCGGTGGTGCCGTCAAGCCGGCCAATATCAAAGCGCACCACCTCTTCCATCCGCAGCGACGAGACGCGTGGCCGCTCTCCATTCAGAAACGCGCCATCCGGCCCCCTGACGCCGGACCCGTGAAACTCGTGGTTATGGGTAATGACAGGCACATCATCGGCGGTGAGAAGCACATCGAATTCAAGGAGTTCAACACCGATCGACAGGGCGAAATCAAACCCGACAATGCTGTTTTCAGGCAATATGCCGCGTGCGCCGCGATGACCGACAACACGGATGGTCTTCGAATCTCCGGAAAATGCCGCAACCTGTCTGGGTTTCATCAGCCTGCCAACCTCATACCGCTTACCGGATCAAAAAGATGAATATGTTCGGATCTCACCGAGAAACGCCGGCTGTCCCGGTCAGGGTTGATCGCATGCACACCCGGCAAGCTCGCCGTGATCGCCCGGTCGCTGCCGGCGATTCGGCCATGAAGCAATGTGTTCGCACCCAGCGGCTCGGCAATCTGCAGTGAAACCTCGATACCGCCTTTTTCATCGGGGACCAGATGCTCCGGCCGGATGCCAAGTTTCACATCACCATCCCCGGCTTTCGTCCTGGCAAGGACGACATCGCCGAAACTCACCTTGCCGCCATCAACCCTGGCATCGAATATATTCATCGCCGGGCTGCCGATGAACTGCGCCGCAAACAGCGTTTCCGGTGTTTCATACACCTCCAGCGGCGTGCCGATCTGTTCGGCGACGCCTTCATTCATGACGATCATCCGGTCTGCCATCGTCATCGCCTCGACCTGGTCATGCGTTACATAGAGTGATGTCACACCCAGTTTGCTCTGCAGCTCCCTGATTTCCAGCCGCATCTGGACACGAAGCTTGGCATCGAGATTGGACAGCGGCTCGTCGAACAGGAACACCGCCGGTTCACGCACGATGGCCCGCCCCATCGCCACCCGCTGGCGTTGCCCGCCGGACAATTGTCGCGGCTTCCGGTCCAGCAGCGACTCCAGCTCCAGCAGGCGCGCCGCCTCGGCAACCTTCGCCTCGATCCGGTCCCTGGCCAGCCCGGCAATCTTCAGCCCATAGCCCATATTCTGGCGCACCGACATATGCGGGTAGAGAGCGTAGTTCTGAAACACCATGGCGATGTCGCGGTCCATCGGCTCCCTGTCATTCACCTGTTCGCCAGCAATCAGAACCTCGCCCGAGGTCACGGTTTCCAGCCCGGCGACCATCCGCAGCAGGGTGGATTTACCACACCCCGACGGCCCCACGATCACGATGAATTCGCCATCGGCTATTTCAACGTCAATGCCGTGGATCACCTCGGTCGCCCCGAAGCTCTTTCTGACATTCTGCAGTTCTACGGTTGCCATCTTCTATTTCTCGCTGTCGACAAGGCCACGGATGAACAGTTTCTGCATCGATATGACGACAATCACCGGCGGGATCATCGCCAGAATCGAGGTCGCCATGATGACCGGCCAGTCTGCGGTATCATCACCGGACGGGAACATCTGCTTGATCCCCATGACGATGGTGTTCATGTCCGGATCGGTGGTGATCAGCAGCGGCCAAAGATACTGGTTCCACCCATAGATGAACAGGATGACGAACAGCGCCGCCACGTTGGTGCGGCTCATCGGCACGACAATGTCGAGGAAAAACCGCATCGGTCTGGCGCCGTCCACCCGCGCCGCCTCGGCCAGCTCATCCGGGATCGTCATGAAAAACTGCCGGAACAGAAAGGTCGCGGTGGCCGACGCAATCAGAGGGAAAATCAAGCCGGCATAGCTGTTCAGCATGCCAAAGCCGGCAACCACCTCGAAGGTCGGCACGATCCGCACCTCTACCGGCAGCATAAGTGTCAGGAAAATCGTCCAGAAGAAAAAGCTCCGTCCCGGGAAGCGGAAATAGACAATGGCGAAGGCGGACAACAACGAAATGACGATTTTGCCGACGGCGATCCCGACAGCCATGACCAGACTGTTGGCCAGCATCCGTGCCACCGGCACATTGACCCCGGCGAACAGCGCGGCACTGTAATTTTCCCAGAAATGCCCGCCCGGCCAGACCGGCATGGGTGGTGAGACGATCTCCGGCTGGGTCACCGTCGAGGCGACGAAGGCCAGCCAGATCGGAAAGAAGATGATCAGCACGCCGATAATCATGAAGACATGCGTCAGCCACAGGCCGGCGCCGCGGCGTTCCACCATCCCCTGTGCCGGCGCGGCCATCAGTAATGCACCCGCTTTTCAATATATTTGAACTGCACCACCGTCAGCAGCCCGACAATGACCAGCAGGATCACCGATTGCGCGGATGACGAGCCGAGATCCTGTCCGACAAATCCGTCGGCAAAGACCTTGTAGACAAGAATGGTTGTCGATTGTTGCGGCCCGCCGGAGGTGATGGTGTGGATCACCCCGAAGGTTTCAAAGAAGGAATAGACGATATTCACCACCAGCAGAAAGAAAGTGGTTGGCGACAGCAGCGGCAGGACAATGGTGAAGAACCGCCGCCAGAAGCGCGCGCCGTCAATCGCCGCCGCCTCGATCACCGAGCGCGGCACGGCCTGCAGGGCGGCGAAGAAGAACAGGAAATTATAGCTGATCCGGCCCCATGCCGAGGCCACCACCACAAGACCCATCGCCTCGCCGCCATTCAGGACGTGGTTCCACTCATATCCGATCTGCCCCAGATACCAGGACACCACGCCGACGCGGGTATTGAACATGAAAAGCCAGAGAACGCCGGCGACGGCGGGTGCCACCGCATAGGGCCAGATCAGCAGGGTACGATAGACTCCCGACCCCCTGATCAGCCGGTCTGCCATTACCGCAAGGAACAGCGCCGGGATCATGGCGCACAGCGTCACCAGAATGGAAAACACCGCGGTCGTCAGGAACGACTCCCGGTAATAGGGGTCGGACAGCAGGAATTCGAAATTGCCAAGACCGACAAACTGCGCCGAAAGGCCGAACGGGTCCGGAATGAAAAGTGATTGCCAGATGGCCTGGCCGGCCGGATAGAAAAAGAAAACAGCCGAAACCAGGATCTGGGGCGCGATCAGCATGGCTGGCAGCAACCATCCGCGAAATGTAACGCGCTTTTCCAAAATCCTGCTCCGGCATTCAGCGGAGTGGGCCGACACGGCCCACTCCCGGTTTTTTTATGGCCTAGCGGTTGGCGGATTCAAAGCGCCGCAGCAGGGCATCACCGCGCTTCTTCGCGCTGTCCATCGCCTGCTGGGCGGATTTGTCGCCGGACCAGATCGCCTCAAGCTCCTCGTCGATGATGCCGCGGATCTGGTCGAACGACCCGAGACGAAGACCCTTTGAATTGGCGGTCGGCTGGTTCGCCGTCATCTGGATGACGGCAATGTCCGTGCCCGGGTTCTTGTCATAGAAACCCGACGCCCGCGTGGCTTCACCGGCTTCGGCGGTGATCGGCAGATAGCCGGTATTCTGGTGCCAGGCAGCCTGGACATCCGAGCTCGACAGGAAGCTCAGGAACTCGCCGGCGCCCTTGTACTCGGCACCGTCATGGCCTGACATGACCCACAGCGAGGCACCACCGATGATGGTGTTCTGCGGCGCGCTGGCAAGGGCCTTCCAGTAAGGCAGAGGCCGTACCTCGAAATCGAACTTCGCTTCCGCGCTGATACCGGCATAACCGGCCGAACTCTCGGTGAACAGCGCACATTCGCCAGAGCGGAAATTGGCACCACCCTCGTTGCGACGGCCGGTATAGATGAACTTGCCGTCCTTTGCCCACTCGGCCATCTTCGACAGATGTGCCACCTGCGGCTTGCCATTCAGCATCAGCTCGGTGTCGAGGCCGGCAAAGCCGTTATCCTTCGATGCGAAGGGAACATTGTGATAGGCCGAGAAGTTCTCGAGATGGATCCAGCTCTGCCATGCGGTGACCAGCGGGCAGTCCTCGCCGCCGGCCTTCAGCTTGGCAAGCACCTCATCCACCTGCTCCCAGGTCGACATGTCGGTGTCGGGGTCAACGCCGGCGGCGCTCATCGCGTCGCGGTTCACCCACAGAACCGGCGTCGAGGAGTTGAAGGGCAGCGACAGCATCTCGCCATCAGTGGTGGTGTAATAGCCCTTCACCGCGCCGATATAGGCATCCGGATCAAACTTCGCGCCGCTTTCGGCCATCACCTCATATACCGGCCTGATCGCGCCACCGGCGGCCATCATGGTCGCGGTGCCGACCTCGAAGACCATCAGGATGTGGGGCTGCTCGCCGGCACGGAACGCGGCAATGCCCGCATTCAGCGTTTCCGAGTAATTGCCCTTGTGGCTCTCGACAACGACATAGTCACTCTGGCTGGCATTGAAGTCTGCAACCTGACCTTTCACCAGTTCGCCAAGGCGGCCGGTGAAAGCGTGCCAGAAATGGATTTCAGTCTGCGCCATCGCCGCCACCGGTGCCAGCAAGGTGCCGGTTATGGCAAGGGCGCCAATTAGGTTCTTTTTCATGGTTCCTCCAAAGCACCGGTTGACGGTGCATGATTCACGTTGTGTCGCTGGCCATCCGTTCCCATCGGCGTGGCCGTTATCGCTTACGATACAACCCAAGAATATAATTTGAACACCAAAATTTTATATTTATTATAACATTACATTATAATTTAGCACATGAAGCGCGCAAGGATGGTCAGGAAATGAAACGCGATAAATTACGGCTTCGCCAGCTTGAGGCCTTGATGGCGGTCGCCGATCACGGGTCGATCACCAACGCGGCGAGCGAACTTGGAATCAGCCAGCCGGCCGTCAGCCGGCTACTGTCCGATCTTGGGGACCGGCTGGGATTTTCACTGTTCGACCGCCAGCGGGGACAGCTCGTGCCCTCGCAGGAGGTGCGATTTCTGACGCCCGATATCCGCCGTGTGCTGGAGCTGATGCGGCAGATTTCAGATGTCAGCCAGGAGATCACGAAACGCCGGGCCGGCCATATCAGGATTGCCTGTCTGCCGGGATTCGCCACCAGTCATCTGCCGCAGGTTGTTGCTTCATTTCTTGCCGAACGCCCCGGCGTCAGCATGACGATCGAGCCTGACCGGCCGGAACGGATTCTCGAATGGATGATTGGCGAGCAATATGATTTCGGTGTCACTGACGGATTTGCCGGCCATCCGGCGGTGGAAAGCACCGGCCTTCAGCTGCGGACCGTCTGCGTCTTTCCCGCGGGCCATCGATTTGAACAGTTCAACCGGATCACCCCCGCCGATATGGCAACGGAAAACATCATCCATACAAGGCGCGACAGCGAATTCTTCATCGAACTGGCAAAGGCCTTCCAGCAGGCCCAGGTCGAATTCAATTCGCTTGTCGAAATCCGGCAATTCACAGCCGCCTGCGAGCTTGTCTGCCAGGGCATGGGGGTCGCTGTTGTCTCGGAACTCGATGCGC
>Ga0255767_1004987_pt1 | contig 10710 bp, 7 predicted proteins | sample 071ome_24_FD_179967 | JGI IMG/M metagenome (GOLD analysis project Ga0255767, IMG submission 179967) | Coastal salt marsh microbial communities from the Groves Creek Marsh, Skidaway Island, Georgia - 071402CT metaG (version 2) | ecosystem: Environmental > Aquatic > Marine > Intertidal zone > Salt...
AGATTGCCAGCCGTCAACAGCACCAAGGAGCGCTCGTTGGCGACATCGAAGCGGTGCATTTTGCTGTAGGTGCTTACTCGGTCTGGGCCAGCGTTGGTGCGGGAGTCGGAGCAAAAAACCAAGCCTTCGTTGATTTGTATGGCAAGGCAATAAGTCATTTAGTGCATGTAACCTTCGTTGACCAGACAAAACAGGGAAGCACTTAATATAGAGTGTTGTGATCCGTGATGACAGCAAAAAACGCCAAGGTCAAACAATTGGGCGTCAGAGCAGGACGAGAAGCCGGCTTGAGGGTTGGCGTTACCGAAAAACGGCGGTTCTTTCGCTGCTTCTTCTTTTGCTGCGAACCGCCGAATTGCGCTCAGGTGGGCTGGCGGCAGCCGTCAGCAAGCCCGGATTACGGCAGCAACCAAATGGGTGACGACCACGCCCGTTCGGTCACCATCCTGTCCGCTTCTGGGTACGCGTCGCACTTGTTGGAAGATTCGCACAGCAGTTTGCTCCAGCGTGGTGTCGGCTCCTCAGTGATGCGAGCGTACCAATAGGCTGGGGCCTGAGGTTTGAATGACGAGTCTGTCCATGACACGCAGGCACCGGTCTTGCCCTTGCTGGCGGCTTTGCCCGGTGGCCCGCTACTGGCCATTGGGTCGGGTAGTAAGCTGATGACGGTTTCTCGAATTTCGCCATCCCACAGTTCACCCTTAATGAGTTCGATGCGTGCCAAAGGTGTTTTGTCCATCTGCGCGCTAATGGTGAAAACCGGCGGGGCGTCTTGGTTGGCCTTAAGGGTGCTACCCATGGCGGTATGCTCGCCGCCGATATTCGGGTGGATTTGGCAGGCGTCGGCGCTGCCGGCAGAAAATTGCAGGGTGATTCTGGGTCCGCTGGTGGCGTAGGTTCGGCGGCTATGCAGGGCATCAAAAATAGCCTCTCGCGTGTTCTCACGGGCCCAAACCGCCACCAAACCGCCGGGATTAAAGTCTGTGCGTTGCAGCACTTCTTCGTCGGTTAAAAACAGCGACGCGATGCTGCCGCGATAGCCTGCTTCTGCGACCCTACCGGCAAGGCCAAAATGATTATCGGTGGACGCTATGGCGCCCAGCATCAGCGGATTGCTTCGATCGTCCCGGCTTTGATAGGTCTGAAGACCGCGGTTGAGTAGGGTCCGATAGTAGCTGGAGCGAGCTTGTTTCCAGGCTTGCTCCGGGGTGAGATCGGATGGTCCGCTTAACCGGGTTCTGGCTGCGTTTTCTACCACCCGTTCAAAGCCGCAGTCAGCGTCGTCGGCGCTGGGTTTTTCCGCCATGCACTCGCTGTTGCCCTTTTCTTGGTGCATTTCAGCAAGCCGCTCAAAGCGCGTGCGCAGCGTTTGAATGCTGCTGTCCTCGCGTTCGACGTCAAAAGTCGGGCCGCCGTCCGCCCAGTTAATGTTGTGGGGGATCGTTAGGGCCTGACAGCCTTCGCTTTTCTTGCAGTGCGCATCCAACTGTTGCCACAGCATCGATACCTGTGGGAAGCGGACGTAATCGAAGGGCTGATTGGGTACCGAGTCGCTGCGAAAGATGACATTGCGGTGCCAGTGCAGGCCGCCGGGCGAGGCAGTCCATTCGTAACCGATGAGCGCGGTGAACTCACAGGGCTGATTGGCCTCATTCGCAGCGTTTTGAATGCGCTGCCACTGATTAATCATGGCGTCAGGGCAAGAAAATTCATCGTCGCTGCAAATGGCCGCAGACGCGGGTTCGGTGGCGCCAACTATGGGCAGCAGAAAGTCGTTAAATAAGGTTCTGCCGTCCCGTTTGTCTCTGGCTTCCCGCAGCGTGCGGCAATAGTGGTTGTCGATGTACATGGGGTCAGTACACAGATAAAGCACGTCAAATGTCGCGGCGTGATCGGTGACTGCGGCAAAGTCTAATGGTCGATCAATGCGCGCGACGGTGCCGTTTGCCAGCATGAGCGGCTGGCCCTTGGCGAACCGGTAAGCGTCCCGTGGAGAGGCGGTTGACCCAAAGGCGTAGGCATCGAAGGATAGTTCAGTATGCACATGCAGATCGCCCCAATAGACGGATTGTTCCGCGCCCTCGGGTGCATCGCAGTCTTGGGCCTGCGCCGAAGCGGGTAGGTTCAACAGCAAGCAGCCCCAAACAAACAGTGCCGGGATAAGCGAGCGTAAAGATTTACTTGTGTATTGGTTGGTCGTTTTCATCGCGGGTGCAAAAGAGTGCCTCTATCAACAGTGCTGCTATAACAGGGCGCCCATACTCCGCAACACCCTCGGTTTGCAGCCTTGGTTCACCTGTGTTGGTCGTGCGACCTGCTCAGCCTTTAACAAAAGTGTGCATTACCTCACAGCCCTAACAAATTTCCTAGCCGACCGGCTCTGCCTTGGCGCTGTGGTGTGGTTTGCTTCCATTGCTCTTTGCTTTGAAAAGATCTTTTGTTTGGCAAGTTTTTTGATTTACACGTTTTCTGCCGCAAAGGTTCTTTGGCGTCAAAGGCGACAGAGCATTGTTTAAACACATGAGGGGAAATGTATGAGTATGAATCGAATTCTGGCAATTCTTGGGCTGCTGGTAGCCGTGGTGGCGGTTTTTGTCGCACTGCAATGGTGGGCACTGATTTTGGTTGCCTTGGGCCTGTTGAGTGGTTTTATGGGGCCATTGTCTGATATGGCTAGCCGAACCGCCTATACAGTAGCGGCTGTGGCTATGCCGATGATTGCCGATACCTTGGACGCCATCCCGGTCGTTGGCGGGTATTTGAACGGCATCATCGATAATATTGCGGTGTTTCTCGCCGGCATTGTTATCGCAAACTTTTTGCTGGTGATCGCTTCTCAGATTCTCGGGTCTGAATCGGACTCCGCGTCGGCAGATTAGCCGGCCGTCGCCCACCGCTGGTGATGTTTTGGCCAGCGGTGGTGCGATTCAGCTAAGCGCCCACGGTCAGGCAATATCGCGGGCCAAGGATTCAGGTACTTCGATGTACTTCGCCCGCAGGTACTCACCCAGCGTCTTCGCTTGTTTGTCGATGCGATGATTGGACGCAGCCCCGGTGCCTAAAACGCCTTTGATGTAGAAGTTCATGGCGCGCAAATTGGGCATATCGTAGCGCTCAACCTCGTACTTACCAAAGTCTGGCGCCAGCCGTTTGAATTCCTCAACGGTCAGATAGTCGTACAAAAAGCTGTAGGCCTCATCGGTTAGCGCCCAAACACCGCAGTTGGCATTGCCGCCCTTGTCGCCGGAGCGGGTCCCAAATAACCGGCCAAAGGGTACTTTTCGCAAAGGCCCCGATGGGGCAGGCGCGATGTTTACCGGCACTTCCTGATAGTAAATTTCGTCCAAGCCAAGGCGCTGGGTGGGCAGAACCTCTGTGGTGTTGCCGCCAAAATGAACCCGTTCCGTAATGCGCTGGCTGTCGACTAAGGCCGGCCAATGAATTGTTGCCGGCGCGCCGTTAAAGCCAGCAGCCCCGCGTCCGGTGTTGCCTGGAATGCCCGCAAGGCCTAATTCCGTCGTTTTCGCCGCGAAAATACGCCCAAACTTGCTCGGGTCTTGGCCGGTTATTGTGACACGCAAGGCGGCGTGAGCTACCTCGTTGCTGTCTGGGTCCTCGTGGTCGCTGCGGATTAGTTCAACGTCAACGTCGTCAAATTGTTCGCGTCCGCCTAGGTTGTGGAATACCGCATCAAGGTACAGTTCCGCTTTTTTCTCGATATCCAGCCCGGTAAGCAATACTTCCATGGACTGTTTGAACGGTCCTTGGGTGTTGAAACACACTTTGTGGGTCGGTGGCGGACTGCTGCCCCGGCACCCGCTGACGTAAACCCGATCCTCACCGGCTTGTTCAATGGTCATGGTGTCAAAGTGGGCAATAACGTCCGGGTTGTAATAGGCAGGCGTAGAAATCTCGTACAAAAGCTGGGCTTTGATTGTGCCTTCTGAGATCAGTCCTCCGGTTCCCGGGTGTTTGGTTACGGTGAAATTGCCGTTGGCTTCGATTTCCGCGATGGGATAGCCCACGTTGTGAAAGCTCGGTACCTCCTCAAAAAAGGCGTAGTTACCACCACAGCATTGCGCGCCGCATTCGATGATATGGCCGGCTGCCAGTGCGCCGGCCAGCGCGTCGTAATCGTTGCGTTGCCAATTGAACTTCCACGCCGCAGGGCCGATGACCACCGCCGCATCGGTTACCCTAGGGCAAATCACAATATCAGCACCTTGGTCCAAGGCTTCCTTAATGCCCCAGCCTCCCAGATAGGCGTTGGCGGTGAGGGCTTTTTTCCGAGTTTCGCCCAAGTCTTCTTGGGTGTCTAAGTTGGTAAAAGCCTCTCCATCGGCCTGCAAAGCATCAAGTTCCGGTAGCAGATCGTCGCCATCAATGTAGGCAACTTTCAAATCCACACCAAGTTCCGCCAGAATCTTCTCGACCTCCGCTGCCATGCTTTTGGGGTTTAAGCCCCCAGCATTGCTAACGATTTTGATGTTTTTCTCTGCGCACAACGCGGCCACGTCTTTGATCTGCTTGAGAAACGTGCCGACATAGCCCATGTCCTCACCTCGGGTCTGCTGCTGGCTGTACAAAATCGACATGGTCAGCTCGGCGAGATAATCGCCGGTCAGTACATCAATTGGGCCACCCTCGACCATCTCGCGAGCAGCATCTAGGCGGTCGCCATAAAAGCCGCTGCAGTTGGCAATACGTATAACGTCACTCATCTCATCCCCCTCGCCGGACGGCGTGGTCCGGTTTCCTCTTGCTTTATTCTTTTACCCAGTTGGGTTTGCGTTTTTCTCGGAAAGACGCCATCCCCTCGGCTCCTTCGTCAGACCGGAACATGCGTGCGCTCCATTCAGCGGTTTCTTTAAACCCATCCTCGATGGATAGCTGGGTCACACGGCGAGCCAGTTTCTTGCACTCCTGTACGGCGATAGGGCCGCCCAAGTTGATCATGGCGATTTGCTCTTCAACGGTGTTCACCAACTCGTTCTCTGGCACGCAGATATGGGCCAGTCCCATATCAACGGCTTGTTGGCCGTCAAAACGCTCACCGGTGAGAAACAGCTTCGTACCGTGATGGACGCCAAGCTTCGGCATGCAGACCACGGAGATAATTGCGGGTATGACCCCAATGCGAACTTCGCTGAAGCTGAATTGCACGTCTGTCCGGGTGACGACAATGTCCGCCGCCCCGACCAAGCCCAGCCCGCCGGCAAAGGCAGCACCGTTGACCGCTGCGATGACCGGTTTGGGGCTGTCTATGATCGCGGTGAGCACGTCGGCGTAGGGTACGGCGCGTCCAACACCCTCAGAAAGTTGCCCCGGCGGGCTTTTAAGATCCGCTCCGGCGCAAAACGCCGGACCGTTGCCGGTGATAACGATTGAGCGAACCTCGTCGTCGGCATTGGCATTGGTTAGATGATCGTAAAGCTCCGTCACCAAAATGGCGGACAGCGCATTGCGGTTTTCTGGCCGATTGAGGGTGATCCAGGCCGCTCCGTTGCGTATTTCGTACAGGGTTGCTTCGTTGCTGCTCATCTTTTGTTCCTTTAATCCTCGTCTGCTAGCGTGACCAGCAGTTGCGCATTGTCCACCTGATCGCCCACTGCCACATGCAGTTGCTCGACGACGCCATTTCGTGGCGCGACGATGCGGTGTTCCATTTTCATGGCTTCCAATATGACTAACAGTTCGCCCTTACCGACCTTGTCGCCGGCGTTTACCTCGGTAGCCAGCACCGAGCCGGGCATTGGCGCGGTTAGGCCGCCGCCGCTGTCCACGCTGCTGGCGTCGGGATAGCGGGGCGCTTCCACCAGCACGAGGTCACCGTGGTCCCCGTGAACCAGCCAGCGCAGGCCTTGCTGCTGGATGTCGAACTGTAGGCGCTGACCGTCCAAGGCAACATCAATGGACCCGTGCCCAGCACGATGGACGGTGACCGCGTGGGTCTGTTCATCGCAGATGACTTTGAACGTGCCGTCCCGCTGGCTTTGATAGGCAACCGTTACCTGTTCATCGCCAATGTCATAGGACACAGACTCCATGGGCATGGTGGAGTTGCGCCAACCGCTGGGCAGGGTTCTCAAAACCCGCGCTTGGGCTCGGCGCGCTGCTTGAGCCTCCATAGCCACCGCTATGGCCGTCTGCCGGCATTCCCGTCGGGAAACCTCACGTTTAAGTGCCGGCTTCACCCGGTCGATAAAGTCGGTGGTGGTGTCCCCCGCCAAATACTCAGGCGTGCGTAGAGTGGTGACCAAGAAATCCCGGTTAGTGTTCAGGCCAGCGATGGCCGTGCTCTCCAACACTCTAGCCAGACGGCCTGCCGCTTCCCGTCGGGTCGGCGCGTGGACAATGACCTTGGCGATCATAGGGTCAAATTGCGTGGTGATTTCGCTGCCGGCTTCAACGCCGGAGTCAAAGCGTGCACCACCGGCGGTGGCCGGCTTCCAAACCAAAATCGGTCCCGGTGATGGCAAAAAGCCCTTTGCCGGATTTTCCGCATACAGTCGGGCTTCAATGGCGTGACCATTGATGGCTAGATCCTCTTGGCGAAATGACAGCGTTTCACCCTCAGCAACCCGAATTTGTTCCCGCACCAAGTCATGGCCAATAATTTCTTCGGTAACCGGATGTTCTACCTGCAGGCGCGCGTTGACTTCCAAAAAGTAAAAGTCGTCGTTGTCGCCTAACAGAAATTCTACGGTGCCGGCCGAGGCGTAGCCTAACTTTCGCGCCGCAGCGATAGCCGCGTCGCCCATGCGTGAACGCAGGGCATCGTCGACGGCCGGTGACGGGGCTTCTTCGATGATTTTCTGGTGGCGGCGCTGGATAGAGCACTCGCGCTCATAGCAGTGCACCAGATTGCCGTGGGTATCGCCAAGAATTTGAATCTCGATGTGGCGGGAGGTGGCCAGCCACTTTTCAAGGAATACCGTGTCGTCGCCGAAGGAGGCGCCAGCCTCACGTTTGGCGCTTTCTACCGCGTCCAGTAAGTCACCCTCGGCCTCCACTACACGCATGCCTCGGCCACCGCCGCCGGCAGAGGCTTTGACCAGTACCGGGTAGCCAATATCCTTGGCGGCGGCAACGATGTCGGTGTCTTGAGTGATTTCAATGCCGGGTAGCGTGGGGACGCCGGCCTCGTCCATCAGGCGTTTGGCGGACAGCTTGTCACCCATCAGGCCAATAACTTCTGGCGAAGGGCCAAGCCACTTCACGCCGGCATCAATCACCGCCTGAGCAAATGCTTGGTTTTCTGAAAGAAATCCGTAACCCGGATGAATGGCGTCAGCGCCACTGCGTTCGGCAGCTTCTAGCACCTTGGCGACATCCAGATAGGTCTGCCCGGTGGTTTTGCCATTCAAGGCGATGGCGGTATCAGCCTCTTGCACAAAGGGCGCGTTGGCGTCGCCGTCGGCGTAAATGGCCACGGTGCTGATGCCCATGGCTTGAGCTGTGCGGTTGATCCGTCGCGCAATTTCGCCGCGGTTGGCTATCAGCAGACGGGAAATGGGGGTAATTACATGCGCCATGTGCCGTACTCCTTAGTGCCTTTTACGGTGTTGTTGTGACAGGCAGACAGGGACAGAGCAACGACGTTGCGGGTATCCCTTGGATCAATCATGCCGTCGTCGGAAACTCGGGAAGTCGCATACAGTCCTTTGGAGCGCTCCTCGGCCCAGTGCTCGGCAAAGGCCGCACGTTGAGCATCGGCCTCTTCGTCGAACTCAATACCCCGGCGAGCCGCTGCGCCCTTACCGACAATCGTCATAACGCCAGCCATTACCGCCGGGCCCATTACGGCAATTTTGGAATGAGGCCAGATGTAGGTGAACTTAGTGCCGAAGGCTCGGCCACTCATACCGTAATTACCCGCGCCATACGAAGCCCCGACAATTACCGTGATGTGTGGCACCGTGGAATTGGCCACGGCATTGACCATTTTTGAACCGTTCTTAGTGATACCGCCCTGTTCAAAATCGGTGCCCACGATGAATCCGGTAATGTTGTGCAGAAACAGCAAGGGCACATCGATTTGGTTGCACAGCTGGATGAACTGGGCGGCTTTTTCCGCTGATTCCGAGAACAGGGCGCCGTTGTTGCCCAAAATGCCCACCGGGTAGCCGTGAACCGAGGCCCAGCCGCAAACCACCGATGGCCCGTACAGGGGTTTAAATTCTTCGAATGCCGAGTCATCGACGATACGCATAATCACTTCACGAATATCCAAGGGGCTTTTCAGATCTTTGGATACCAAGCCCAGCAAATCTTCCGGGTTGTGCCTTGGCTCGCTGAAGCCGCTCTTGGGTTCCGGGCCAAGCTTGCGCCAATTCAGGTGAGACACCACCTCTCGACAAATGCGAATGCCGTCCATTTCGTCTTGGGCTAAATAGTCGCCCAAGCCAGAAATTTGAGTATGCATGTCTGCACCGCCCAGACTTTCCGCGTCGGCGTCTTCGCCGGTGGCCATCTTGACCAGCGGTGGGCCGCCCAGCGATACCATGGCTTGGTTCTTCACCATGATGTTGTAGTCGCTCATGCCGGGCTGATAGGCGCCGCCCGCCGTTGCTGCGCCAAAGATCACAGATACGGTTGGGATGCGCAATTTCGAGAGTTCGGAGATCTCGTAAAACAGCCGACCAGATTCAGCGAAATGTTCGATCTCGCGCTGCAGGTCGGCTTCCGCTTCGGCGTTTGGATCCCCTTGGCCGTCACCGCTGGCGCCGCGCAAATCCGCGCCGGCGCTTTCAACGAACTGGACGTAGGGCATGCGGTTTTCTCTGGCGATTTCCAATCCGCGCATGAGTTTCTTCGAGTTGAAAGGATTGAAAGCCCCGGCCCGAACTGACGGGTCGTGACCTAAAATCACGCATTCAACGCCCTCGATGACGCCAATGCCGACAACAAACCCCGAACCTATGTCGTAGGAAGAACGCCATGCGGCAAGGGGACTGATTTCGAGAAAGGGCGAGTCGCGATCCAGTACATGCGAAATACGCTCGCGGATCGGCATCTTGCCGCGCTTACGAATCCGCGCCACAGCCTCTTCACCACCGCCTTCGGCGGCTTGGTCATATAGCTGTTGTAGCTGCGCTAGCGTTTCCAACATATCCGATTTGTTCTGCTGGAAAACCTCGGCTCTTGTGTCCAGTTTTGAATCCAAGATCGGCATTCTGACTCCCCCAATTCTCCATCGCTAAGATCCCTCGACGACCAAAGTTAGCAGAATAAAAAGCCGGCCGTAAGGTTTTTTTGTGGTAACGTTCCGGATGGAACAAGGGGGAGACCTGTGGCAGCGGAACAAGGACTACAGCAGCTCAAAAGCGCGCGAGCGCGTCAAGGCATATGCCAAGCGACCATCGCATTGCTTGCCAAGGTAGGTTATGCAGAAACCACCATTGCCGGCGTGGCGAAACACGCCGGTTTTTCCAAGGGCGCTGTGCAGTATCACTTTCCTACCAAGGAAGAACTCATCGCCGCCACGCTGGAGCACCTGCTGATGCGAACCGTATCCAGCGCCAGCCAGCGCTACGACAGCGTTGACCAAGCGCTAATGAACGCGTGGCAGCGACTCATCAATACATCGGCTTACCAGGCTTTGCTTGAGGTGCTTATCGCAGCTCGCACTGACCGTAAGCTACAGTTGAGAATTTCGGCCCAACTGCTGGCTTGGGGCAAGAACCTCGATCAGCAATCCTTGGATATTTATCAAAGTGCCGACGCTGGGCTTCCTGCGCAAGAGGGTGATGCGCAAGTGATTATGCTGCTGAATATGACCCGCAGCTTTATGCGCGGTTTATTGATTCAAGAACAATACGGGGTCACGCCGGAACAAACATTGAATTACGTGGCTAAATGGATCGAGCTGGTTGCGCCCCTGCTGGCGTTGCGCGGTTCCCAACCGACCTAGCGGCGTGACGGACAAAGACAACGACATTAAAGAGGATCGAAAATGAGCACCACACAAGCGGAAATCGCCGAATTTGAAGAGCAGGCGGATCGGTGGTTCGCCGAAAACAAGCCGGCCAATCCCGGATTTATTCTGCCCGAGACCTTTATGGAAGTTGGCACCGATCAACAATTTGAGTTTTTGCGCGACTGGCAAAACAAGGTCTATGAAAACGGCTATGTAGGCATGTCTTGGCCCAAGGAATACGGCGGTTTGGGCATGGATCAGGTGTTCCAAGATATTGCGACCAAGGCCATGGCCAAGCATCGGGTGCCGTTTTTGCCCAACACCATCGGTCTGAACTGGGCCGGGCCATTGATCTTGGCCATGGGCAGCGAGGAAGAAAAAAGTAAGTACATAAAGGGAATTCTCAGTGCCGAAGACATTTGGTGTCAGGGGTTTTCCGAGCCGGATCATGGCTCAGACCTAGGCAGCGCCCAGTGCAGGGCGGTAAAAGACGGTGATGAATACGTAATCAACGGCTCGAAGATTTGGACCAGTCTGGGTTCGTATGCGAAGTACATGATTTTGATTGCCCGCACATCCACAGACGGACCCAATAAATACGCCGGTTTGAGCTTCTTCCTAGCACCGATGCAGGCTGAGGGTATCGAACCGCGGCCCATCAAAAAACTCACCGGCGAGTACGGGTTTTGTCAGACGTTTTTTAATGACGCCCGTATTCCTGCGTCTTGCATGATGGGTAAAGAAGGCGAGGGCTGGAAGGTAGCGATGGCGACCCTGATGTTTGAGCGGGG
>Ga0255767_1004997_pt1 | contig 10699 bp, 10 predicted proteins | sample 071ome_24_FD_179967 | JGI IMG/M metagenome (GOLD analysis project Ga0255767, IMG submission 179967) | Coastal salt marsh microbial communities from the Groves Creek Marsh, Skidaway Island, Georgia - 071402CT metaG (version 2) | ecosystem: Environmental > Aquatic > Marine > Intertidal zone > Salt...
CTAACCGAGGCGATTACCAAGCATCCGCATTGTGTCTTGCTTCTTGACGAGATTGAGAAAGCGCATCCCGATGTCTTTAACTTGCTTCTTCAAGTCATGGATCATGGCCGTCTGACCGACAACAATGGCCGCGGCGCGGATTTTCGAAATGTCATCTTGGTCATGACCACGAACGCCGGTGCGGCAGAGATGTCTCGGTCGTCGATAGGGTTCCAGATACAAGATCATGCACCTGATGGCATGGAAGTGTTGAAGAAGATGTTCACGCCAGAGTTCAGAAACCGGCTAGATGCGATCATTCCTTTCGGTCCGCTCAGTAGGGAAGTGATCAAGACGGTGGTGGATAAGTTCCTAGTGGCGATCCAAGTTCAATTAGATGAGAAAAAAGTTCAATTGAATGTAACGGATGCGGCCCGAGATTGGCTCGCAAGACATGGTTACGATGAGCTCATGGGCGCGCGGCCAATGCAAAGGCTAATACAGGACCGAATCAAGAAACCACTCGCGGAGGACATCTTGTTCGGGCGTCTATCTGATGGTGGGGGCAACGTGGTCGTGGATGAAGAAGACGGCGATCTTGTGCTCGTGATTGAGGAAGCGCTCGCAACTTCCTGAGCGCAGGCGATTTTTGGCGGTCCGTTACCAACCATTCGGCAAGGCAGCATTTGGCATTGCAGCATTTGGCATCGCAGCATTTGGCTTTGCAGAATGAAACTTCTCGGGTCTGAGAGCCAATACCGGAGGTGGTAAACGAAATTGTGGGGTGAACACGAGGGAAGGGCGTTGAGTCGTTTGACGATTACTTCGTTTTAAAAACTCGTTTGCTTAGCGAGGAACTACTCGTTCGAGTGGGCTTACTGATCAGGGAGTTTCAGGGGAATTGGCGATAGGCCACAATCAAGCTGGAGCAATCATGGCCCCAGAATCCAAAGCTTACTCTCTAAAGGTAATTCGGCCTTTGGACAGATCGTAAGGAGAGAGTTCCACTTTCACCTTGTCTCCGGTCAGGATGCGAATGTAATTCTTCCTCATCTTGCCCGAGATGTGCGCCATGATGACGTGTCCATTTTCGAGTTCGACTCGAAACATCGTATTGGGCAGGGTATCCACTACCGTGCCGGAAAGCTGGATTTGATCTTCCTTCGCCATAAATCCTTGATGTGCCTTTATGAGGAGAGCGAATTGTGCCCGAAAGCGGCTGAAGGTTCAAAGTCCCTATCTTGCCTTGATAATCGCCCATTTTTTGTCACGGTACTGCTGGCAAGGTGAAAAATTAAGCTTGTAGTTCATCTTGCCGCAATCCTTGATGTAATAGCCAAGATACACATAGGGCAGCGTTCGCTGCTGCGATAGTTCGATCAGTCTCAGGATCATGAAGCTCCCCAAAGAGCGGGCAGCTAAGTCAGGCTCAAAAAAAGAATAAACCGCCGACCAGCCATCATCCAACTCATCAGCGACCATGATCGCGACCAACTTGTGGCGTAGTCTAAAGGCCAAAAAGCGCTGAGTTGGAACGTCGCCCAGAAGAAACGAGTCAAACTGCTCTCGACTCGGTGGGTACATATCTCCGTCCTGGTGTCTTGCCGATATGTAGCGTGCATATAAGGCGTAGATCTCGTCAGTCCCAAGCGGTTGTAGGATTTCCATGGACAAATCCTGGTTTTTTGATCGTGTTCGCGCTTGTGATCGGCTGGGTGTGAATTGGGATGCGATGATGCGAGTCGGAATGCAAGCTGAGCAAGATGGGCAGTGGGGTCGGTACACATGTTCGCCACTTCGCCTGAAGCCAATGCGCGACAAATCCGAGAGTAACGCCTGGCTGATGGGCAGCTCCGGGTCTACGAAGACTGTGCTGGCCAACTGATCGGTGAGATAGCTGCACTCGTGCTCAGGGATTTGAAAAAGACGGATGTCGCTCATGGTACTGGGGTATCAACCAATAGGTCGTCACATTCATAGTCGGCGAACTGACCACACAGATCCTTGAGCGGATCGGGAGAATCGCGTCGCTTATGGAGTAGATTGATAAAAGCCTGTCTTGGCATTTCAACCGCTCCTAAAGACATAAGGTGTGGGTTGGGCAATTGACAATCCACCCAGTCGATTCCTCGAAGCCTACAAACCTTCATCAAGAAAGCGAAAGCAATTTTTGACGCGTTTGACTCGCGGGAGAACATGGATTCCCCGCAAAATAAGGACCCCACTCCTACGCCGTAGAGGCCGCCAACGAGTTCCTGGCCGAGATAGCATGAGATTGCGTGAGCCAATCCTTGTTCGTGCAGCGTTTGGTAAGCGCTTTGCATCTCCTCGGTAATCCAGGTTCCTTCATCCCTTTCCATTCGATGCGACCTACAACCTTCGATGACGCGATTAAAGTCGGTGTTCAGCTCCACTCGAAATGGCGCACGGCGAAGCCATTGACGCAAACTCCGAGACGGAGTGAATGTTGACGTTTCGATGACCGCTCGAGTGGGAGGGGTCCACCACAAAATAGGCTGACCTGCCTCAAACCATGGAAAGATGCCGTGACGATAGGCATCGGTCAGTCGCTCGCTCGTCAGATCCCCACCTACAGCAATCAATCCTGGTGGATCACTCAAGGCATCGGCTGGATCTGGGAAAGCGCTCTTACTCATCGAGGCGGGTGCGAGAGCCTATTTCAAGCGTTCTCCTCGAGTTCATCTAGAAATTTTTCTGCGTCGAGTGCCGCCATGCAACCAAACCCAGCGGATGTCACCGCTTGTCGATAAACTTGATCAGCAACGTCACCCGCAGCGAATAGACCTGGAATGCTTGTCGACGTTGCGCCGCCGCTAAGACCGCTTTGAATCATGATGTAACCATTGTTCATTTCAAGCTGTCCCTCGAAGAGGGAGGTGTTCGGCGAGTGTCCGATCGCGATGAATACGCCGCTAACATCAATGGACTGGTATGCGTCAGTCTCGGTCGAGCAGATTTGCATGCCCGTGACCCCCATGTCGTCGCCCAAAACCTCAGTGAGTGTGTGATCCCATATCACATGGATATTCTCTTTCGCCATGACACGGTCACGCAGAATTTTCTCGCCTCTGAATTGGTTCCGTCGGTGCACTAGATACACGTCGCTCGCCAGATTTGCGAGGTAGAGCGCTTCCTCAAGGGCCGTGTTACCCCCGCCGATGACCGCGACCTTTTGACCTCGATAGAAAAAACCGTCACACGTCGCGCATGCGCTCACACCCTTGCCTTTGAATGCCTCTTCAGACGGCAACCCTAAATATTTGGCTGATGCCCCCGTCGCTATAATTGCAGCGTCGCAAGTATAGGTTGCTTGATCTCCTTCGAACTTGAAGGGGCGCTGGGACACATCACAAGTGTGAATGTGGTCATAGATGATCTCAGTTTCGAATCGCTCAGCGTGCTGCTGCATTCTGACCATCAAGTCTGGACCCTGTAGTCCTTCGACGTCCCCTGGCCAGTTATCAACATCGGTCGTGGTTGTGAGTTGCCCGCCGGTTTCGATGCCAGTGATCACGACTGGGTTCAAGTTTGCTCTTGCAGCGTAGACTGCGGCCGTGAAACCGGCAGGACCAGAACCTAAGATTAAAAGTTTTTGGTGCCTAGTATTCATTGGGGAATCTCTTTTTTAAAACTACTCTGTTGCCAGTCGCTATATCTCGCGGTAGCTGCAAGCTACTCTTGAGCGCGCACCATCCCTTGTTTGATCGCGAGTTTCTTAACTCCCATCGGGGCTCCATTCAAGCCTGCTACTCTGATGGTACCTGTCCAACGTCCAGCGGCGCATTGTTGTGAATGCAGTTGACGTCGCTAAAGCATCGTTAACCTTCGCGCTAGTCCAGTGTCGCTGATGGCGTCAGGGAGTCCCTCGGAGGACGCTCATTCGATCAAGTCGCAAGCGTGCAGACGTCGAGCAGGACGTCCGAGCAACTTGGCCGCGGGAAATGGTACTTGAATTCATGCGGCAACCACAACGAATTCCGGGGAATCGACCTTTTGATCGAGTGAGAGGATGCCCATCCGCCTGGCGCCATGTAGAACGAGAGAGGGTTTCGCATGACGCTGCGCGGGATCTTGCGAGCTCCGTCAATGGCGCGCAGGGGGTGCGGCTTACGTGTATCGGTCGCCGAAGTCTGTGATCGCAGAGTGTGATTGCTCACGGGAATGGAGGCCCAGCGCTTTAGAAGAGATCGAAACACCGAGATACGCATAGTGCGTGCTCAACATGAACGTATTTCACATATGGGGGCGGCGCATCAATACGAAGCACTAGCGCTCGGCTATTGATGGCTGTCCTGATATCGGAATGCTCGCTCGGTCCGAATCGACTGCCAGATCCCTGATTGACCTAAAAGATTCACTTAGAGTTTGACGTGGATCCAGGGCGCCAACCCATGGGTGCTGCTTGAGCTGCTGAAATGGCGGTCTTTTCTCTCAAATGGGGTACAATTTCGGGGTCAGGTGTAGAGTAAAAGCATTGACTTCAAAAAACACCAAGAAAGCGATTGCTGCAGTCCAGCCTAATGCCTTCCTTGCGGTATTGATGCCGCGATTGAGGGAAGCCGCGATCATCGGCCAGGTATTGCTCGCACTACTCCTCGCCACGTCCTTATTGAGCTACCACCCAGAGGATCCAGGCTGGACCTACACGGGCTCCACGCTCGTAGTCAGCAATGCCGCCGGCGCAGCGGGAGCCTGGGTTGCCGACGTGTTATTCGTGCTCTTTGGGTTAGCCGCCTATGGGTTTCCTCTTCTGATTCTCATTCCCGTAGCGAAGCAAATGCTTTCGCAGCGCGAAGACGACCTAAATGCACCACTGCTCGCCGTTCAGGCCATAGGGCTTGGGTTGACCGTGATTTCTTTCTGCCTGCTATTTGATCTGCATTTTTACAGTCATGCGAGTCATCTACGGGAACAAAGCGGGGGAATCTTGGGTCAGCTACTAGCCCAGCTCCTGCTGCCAGCGCTGAGCTATGTGGGAACGACTATCAGTGCGTTAGCGCTCGCGCTGTTCGGGCTCACGTTGATTATTGAAATTTCCTGGCTCTCCGTCATTGACCGGATTGGAGCAATGACGCTCCAGGCGGGCAATTGGTCCCGGATCAAATGGTCACAGCTGCTCGAAGCAAGGCGAGCGAAGGGGGTCATCGAGAAGGAAGTCGAAACTCGCAAGGAAGCCATCCAACGCCAGGTTGAGCATGAGAAGACTCGAGCGCCGCTGGTCATTCAAAAGCGAGAGGACAAAAAACCCGAAATCAGTCAGCGAGCGGCGAAAGAAAAACAGGGCAATCTCTTCAAAACTGAAAGCATTGAAGGGTTGCCTGCGCTCAGCCTGCTCGATGAAGCTCGTGACGAGGATAGGCGAGGATTGTCCGAAGATAACCTTGAGGCCATGTCGCGGCTCCTTGAACTCAAGCTAAAAGATTATGGTATCGACGCCGAAGTGGTCGCGGTATTCCCAGGTCCAGTGATCACGCGGTTCGAGATACTGCCTGCTGCGGGTGTCAAAGTCAGTCGCATCTCTGGCTTGGCTAAAGACCTGGCGCGGTCCCTTGCGGTTATTAGCGTGCGGGTGGTGGAGGTGATTCCTGGGAAGCCGGTTGTCGGGATCGAAATCCCGAATGAGGATCGCGAGATTGTTCGCTTGAGTCAGGTTCTGACGTCGAAAGCCTATGATGATTCAGCGTCTGCGTTGACGCTCGCACTCGGCCATGACATAGCCGGTGCTCCAATCGTGACTGACCTTGCCAAAATGCCTCACCTCCTCGTAGCAGGCACCACAGGCAGTGGTAAATCGGTAGGCTTGAACGCCATGCTTTTGTCGCTCCTCTTCAAAGCATCGCCAGAGGAAGTTCGACTGATCATGGTCGACCCAAAGATGCTCGAGTTAGCGGTCTATGAGGGAATCCCTCACTTATTGACGCCAGTCGTCACGGATATGAAAGATGCAGCTAACGCGCTGCGTTGGTGTGTTGCCGAAATGGAGCGCCGCTACCGGTTGATGGCAGCCCTTGGCGTTCGGAACATGAGTGGCTTCAACCGTAAGGTCAAAGATGGGATCAAGGCCGGGGAACCCATTCTAGATCCGCTTTGGGTGAGCGACCCGCTGCTCGAAGAACCGGAGCCAGCGCCAGCGCTTGAGCCGTTGCCTTACATTGTTGTCGTCATCGACGAATTTGCGGACATGATGATGATCGTGGGCAAAAAAGTGGAGGAGTTGATTGCGAGAATTGCCCAAAAGGCGAGAGCGGCTGGAATCCACTTGGTGCTAGCCACGCAGCGTCCCTCTGTGGACGTCATCACCGGGTTGATCAAAGCGAATGTGCCAACACGAATTGCATTTCAGGTATCGAGTAAGGTCGATTCCAGAACGATTTTGGATCAAGGCGGCGCTGAACAATTGTTAGGGCATGGCGACATGCTTTACCTGCCAAGCGGTTCGCCTATACCCGTACGCGTCCATGGCGCATTTGTTGATGACGATGAGGTACATCGCGTCGTTGAAAGCTGGAAGGCGCTGGGCGAACCGAATTACCTGGACACTATTTTAGATGCGCGATCTGACGCAGAGCTTCTACCAGGGAGTGCCGGCGGTGAGGAACAAGAGGATGGCGGTGAGGAAGATGCACTGTACGATGAGGCCGTCGCCTTTGTTACGGAGTCAGGGCGAGCCTCCATCTCTGCGGTTCAACGTAAATTTAGAATCGGATATAACCGGGCAGCTAGGATGGTCGAGGAAATGGAGCGAGCGGGAGTGGTCAGTCCAATGAATTCCAATGGCTCCCGTGAAGTGCTCGCTCATGCACCGCCGGAATAAGCTTGTGATTTGGAACCGTATTCTCGGATTTGTGACGGTTTTGTTTGTCTCGAGTCAGGGCATTGCAGAAATAGCCCATGATGCGCACGGAAGCCTCTCCACCCATCTCAGAGGGCTCGATCGGGTTTTGCTGGAATTCGAGCAGTACGATGTTAGTCAGCAGCTTATCCAACGCGGGCGACTTTATTTGGTTCAGCCGGGCCAATTTCGCATGGAAACCGATCCAGCCTCTGTCTTGGTTGTTTCAGACGGAACCGATGTTTTTGAGGTTGATTATTTGCTTGAGCAAGTCACGGTGTACTCGCTAAATGATGAGGTCAGAACGAGCCCGCTTGGACTGTTCTTGGCGCCAGCTGAAGCGCTTTTAGAATACGAGGTAGTGGAGGGTGTTGGCGCCACAAGTGACGCTTATGCTGTTCACGCTGCGGGTGATGATGCGGCGACAAGCGAGGAGATTGCTTCGATCAAAACGTTTGTGTTGTTTCCCAATCGGGACAACCAGTATGTCACCCGAGCTGACCTTCGATTTGAGGATGGCTGGCCGGCGACGCTCGACATTGCGGTTGCCGGCGGTGGTTCGATGCGTTTTCTCTTTGTTGGCCATTCTGAACTGACCACCATCGATCCTGACTGGTTTCTGGCGCCGCCTGTTGGCGCGCTGGAAGTCATTGATCATCGATCGCCAACTGCTTCCGATGCTGCTAATGAGTAGTGATCGCAGACATTGGTTTGAATCCGATGCGCCCTACGTGCCGCTGGCGGCTAGAGTACGTCCCAAGTCCCTAGGGGACATATACGGGCAGGAGCATCTACTCCGCGAGGGGAAACCGCTACGTGTGATGATTGAGTCTGGTCGGCTCCACTCCTTGATCTTTTGGGGACCTCCCGGTACCGGTAAAACGACGCTGGCGCGCTTGGTTGCCGAGGTCAGTGATGCCCACTGGATCAGCCTCTCGGCGGTGCTAAGTGGAGTGAAGGATATCCGATCCGCGATGGATGAGGCGCAGCAGCTTAAGTCCCAGGGTCGCGTGACGGTGCTGTTCGTTGATGAGGTCCACCGCTTTAACAAGAGCCAACAAGATGCTTTTTTGCCGTTTGTTGAGGACGGCACGGTGATTTTTATGGGGGCAACCACAGAAAATCCTGCGTTCGAACTCAACAACGCGCTGTTGTCGAGAGCCCGCATATACAAACTCGAATCCTTAGACGGGCAGGCGCTCGAGCAGATTTTGTCTCGTGCGATGGGTGGGACTGAGTTGCCTGGTGCGAATGCCGGACAATTGGGAAGTAAGCAAGATCATGCGCAAGGGCCACCAGTCAGCGCCGAAGAGGGGGTGCTAGCGACTATTGCGCATGCCGCGGATGGGGATGCGAGGCTTGCTTTGAATATTTTGGAAATCGCCCTGTCGCATACATCAGGTGCCCTCTTAACCAAAGAGGATTTGATGCAAGTGCTGGGCAGCCAGTATCGCCGCTTTGACCAGGGTGGCGATTTATTCTTTGATCAAATTTCGGCCCTTCATAAGTCGGTTCGCGGATCAGACCCAGATGCTGCGTTGTATTGGTTTGCAAGAATGTTGGATGGGGGGTGTGATCCCCTCTATGTCGCACGCAGAGTCGTTAGAATGGCTAGCGAAGATATCGGTAACGCCGATCCACGGGCATTAACCATCGCATTGAATGCATGGGATGTTCAGTCGAGACTGGGTCAGCCCGAAGGGGAACTGGCAATCGCGCAGGCAATCACGTACCTCAGTGTCGCCGCGAAGAGCAACGCGGTTTACCTAGCCTGGAAGAACGCTCGCTTGACGGTGGCGAACAGTGGCTCGCTTGAGGTGCCTATTCATTTGCGAAACGCGCCCACTGGACTGGCTGAATCACTTGGACATGGTGCGGAGTATCGCTATGCGCATGATGAGCCGCATGGGTTTAGTCCAGGGCAGCGATACTTTCCCGATGAGCTGGACGCACAGCGCTACTATGAGCCAACAGATCGCGGACTGGAACAAAAAATAGGTGAGAAGTTAGCCTACCTGCGCAATCTGAACGATCAGGCAAGTTAGCGGACTGCACCAATGGTTAAGCAGAAGGAAGGGGGTTACAACGTATGATGTGGCTCTGGATCGCGCTCGGTGGAGCGTTCGGCGCGAGCCTGCGTCACGGCCTGACTCTGGTCATTCCCTCATCAGGCGCCTCCGGTATGCCATGGGCAACGCTGCTTGCGAATGTGCTGGGCTGTAGCCTGATGGGTATTTGCTTTGCCCTGCTTCAAAGGGACTCCATGAGTGAACCTTTGCGTGGGTTTTTGATGGTGGGATTACTGGGCTCGCTCACGACGTTCTCCGCGTACAGTCAACAGCTCTTTGAGTTGATTGAAGGGGATCGGTGGGGATTAGCCTTGTCATACGGCGCAGGAAGTGTGCTCGTCTGCTTGACGGCGTTTTGCTTATCTATCTGGGGCGTTCGAGCGCTCTTGGCGCATTGAAGTTGGGGGGTCAATCCGCTAGGCTCGGCCCGCTTTGTTGAGGACACATTATGCTTGATCAAAAATGGATTCGAGGCGACTTAGATGATCTCGCGAGTCGTTTGCGGAAGAAGGGGTTTGAGCTAGACGCAGCCTATTTATCTTCAGCAGAGCAGGAACGTAAAGCAGCTCAGACCCAGATGGAGGCACTTCAGTCCGAACGAAATCGAAGCTCGAAAGCCATTGGTCAGGCGAAAGCCAAAGGGGAAGCCATCGAGCCGCTACTGGCAGAAGTCGCCACACTAGGTGAACAGCTAGAGGCAGAAAAAGCTAAATTCGAAGCCGTTGCGAGCAAGTTGCAAGGTTATCTCCAGACCATTCCCAATCTTCCAGACGAAGATGTACCCGACGGAACAGACGAAGCGGATAATGCGTTGCTGCGAACCTGGGGTGAACCCAAGGCCTTCCAATTCGAGCCGCTTGATCACGTTGATCTGACTGCCGCCGGCGGTGCAATGGATTTTGACGTCGCAGCGAAACTCTCCCAGTCGCGGTTCGTGGTACTTCGCGGCGAGCTCGCCCAACTTCAGCGGGCATTGATTCAATTTATGCTGGATGTTCATGTTGAGGAGCACGGCTACGAGGAAGTCTATGTTCCCTTTATTGTGAACAGTGATTCGCTCTTCGGAACCGGGCAGCTACCCAAATTCGCCGAGGATCAATTTCGAATTGATGCAGAGAGGGAGCTGTACTTGATTCCCACGGCGGAGGTTCCAGTCACCAACATCTATAGAGACGCCATCATTAACGGCGGCGAACTGCCGCTAAAGATGGTCTGTCACTCGCCTTGTTTTCGTAGCGAAGCAGGTAGCTATGGCAGGGACACTCGCGGCATGATTAGGCAGCATCAGTTTGAAAAGGTCGAGTTAGTTCAACTCGTGAGACCAGAAGATAGTGACAATGCTCATGAGGCGCTCACCCAGCATGCCGAGGCTATCCTGCAAAAGCTGGAGCTGCCCTATCGAGTGGTTAACCTTTGTGGGGGAGACCTAGGCTTTTCCGCAGCAAAAACTTACGACTTGGAAGTGTGGCTGCCCAGCCAGCAGACCTATCGGGAAATTTCTTCGTGCAGTAACTTCCGCGATTTTCAGGCGAGAAGGATGCAAGCAAGGATGCGCTCAGGGAATGGCAAACCCGAGCTCCTGCACACGCTCAACGGATCCGGAGTGGCAGTAGGGCGCGCGCTGGTAGCCATACTGGAGAATTATCAAGAGGCAGATGGGCAGGTGGCGGTACCCTCCGTACTCCAACCGTATTTAGGCGGAAAAACCCAGCTATTGATGCGTGATTGATTTCCCAACCCCAACGCTTCGCTGGAATCAGTTACTCGCTAACACGGAGAAGGGTTGCCGCGGACTAAT
>Ga0255767_1004998_pt1 | contig 10698 bp, 10 predicted proteins | sample 071ome_24_FD_179967 | JGI IMG/M metagenome (GOLD analysis project Ga0255767, IMG submission 179967) | Coastal salt marsh microbial communities from the Groves Creek Marsh, Skidaway Island, Georgia - 071402CT metaG (version 2) | ecosystem: Environmental > Aquatic > Marine > Intertidal zone > Salt...
CCGACGATCTGAACCGCGACGCGACCGTCGCGGTCGAGAATCACCGTTACCGGTAGGGAGCGGGGTGGAATGTCGGGGATCTGCGCGAGGAGGGTTCCGTCCTTGTCCACAATGCTGCGGTAAGGAGTGTCCACGGTGAATTCGCGGGCATCGTCCTCGTTGTCTTCGACGTTGATGCCGACGAATGTCACGCCCTGACCCTCGAAGGTCCGCGCGGCCTCGGCGAATTCAGGCATTTCAGTCCGACAGGGCGCGCACCAGGTGGCCCATGAGTTGACGACGGTGATGTCACCTCGTGAATCACTGAGAGCTAAAGGCTCCCCCTGCAGATCAACTCCTGCCAAGTCGAGGGGTTCTCCGCGCTCGGACTCAGGGATGACCGTAAGCCCGATGCCGGGGTCCGACGCGAGTGCTCCTGCTTGCACGGGGATAAGGAGTTCTTCCTCCGCAGAGAGAAGCCCGCATCCGGTGAGCAACAGTGGTACCGCCAAGGCAAGAGCAACAACCGCCTTCATGCGCTGATCGACTCCCTGTACTCTCGGCGCTCAAGCCGGTTGGTCTCGCGTTCTTGATCGCGCCACCACTCGATGGCGGCCACCATCATCCACATGCCGTCCAGAACCATCGCGATCGCCCACATCATGGCCCCCGCGAACTTCTGATCGGCCATCACGTCGAAGCCGTGCAGTAGGGCGGATTGTTCGTACGCCCAGTACAGCGGAACTGGTGAGAAGTGAACGACCATGCCGAGCACCGTCTCGGGAATCATCATCAGAGCGAGTGAGAACAAGCGCACACTGGGGGCTGGCCGCTTGCCGATCAAGTCGCAGCCGATCAGTGGGTAGTAGAAGGTCAGGGCGGCGAAGAGGTAGATGGGGCGGATCACGAATTCCATCGCGTCGTGTCCGGTGAGGGCCCAGTTCATGACGAATTGCGTGTGGCTGCCGAGTAGCACCGTGGCGAACAGGATCCAACCCACGTAAGGGTTCGTCAGGAATGTCATGGGCCGTGACCGAAGCGCGGCGACCAATCGTCGACGCCCGGAGGGACCTAGATTGAGGAAGGTCAGTCGTACGGGTGAGGACAGCACGATCAGTGGTCCAGCGATCATCAGCACCAGCAGGTGCTGACCCATGTGCGCCCAGAAGGCATCATGCGCCCATGCGCCGAAGGGTCCGAGATAGGCGAGTGCGAGCGCGACCATCGCGGACAGGAACGACGCGGTCGGCATGCGCGACCAACCGGGAGTTCTGCGTGCAGCCCACAGATACAGACAGGTTGCGCCGATGAGGTTGGTGATCACGAATAGATCGAGGTCGAAGAACCCCAGATCGGGGGCGAGGTCGCCCATCCCGTCACCTTACGTGCGAGGAGGAGCCCGAAAGCTCGAAATATCGCTGGCTCATATCTTCCACAGGGTATTCGGGAAACGTTCGGTGTCGATTTCCGTGTGAGCGTTGACAGAGCACCTGTCCACTGACAGTTTGAGCCCTGCGGACAACGTGTCTGCAATCTCTGTTGCGTACCGAGAGAAGGAACCGCGGGTGAAGCGAGTCCTCGTCACCTTGTTGACGGTGGTCGCCGGTGTCGCCGTCGTCGCAGGTATCGCGATTTACAGCTCGGTGGCCCAAGCTGAGCCGCCGGCCTTGAAAGCTGAGGTGGCGGGGACCCTGGACACCCCGCAAGGAACACTGCCGCACGCGACGCTTCAGTTGGCCGTCTACCCGAATAGTTCGGACAAGGTTCCGCCGCCGGCCACTCCGAAATCGCCCCTCGGCCAAGATTGGCTCTCCGGTCAGCCGTTCTACCACCCGACCACCACGATCCAGGTTCCCGCGAATTCTGCCGTCACGCTCACCTTCATCCAGTACGACACCGGCGGTCAGATCTACAACCCGTTCTTCGCCAAGGTGCACGGAACCATGGACGGCACCATGACCTGGAACGGCAACTCGGTGACCGAGGTCAAGACCGACAACATCGGCCACACCTTCACCGTTCACCAGTACCCGGAAGCGACTCAGCCTGACTTCTTCCTGTCCGTGCCGCTGCCGATGAACAAGGCGAACGCCAAGACGGACAAAGCCGGATACCCGGTGGATCCGCAGAAGATCGAGGTCACGTTCGTCACCGGTGACCCGGGTACCTACGTGTGGAACTGCGAGTTTCCGTGCGGAGACATGTACCAAGAGTTCGGCGGCCCGATGCAGCAGCGTGGATGGATGGCCGGAACCTTCGAGGTGGTCGGATGACCGCTACCGACGTGCGTCCCGATCCCGACGGCCCCGAGACCCCCACCAATCGTCCGCCGTCGATGCACCGAGTGAAGAACTGGATCCGAAGGCCCTACGCGCGCGGCATCATGGTGCTGACGGTCGTCATCGGCTTCCTGCTCCTGCCGCTTTGCTGGTTGATCCTTGCGGCGATGAATCAAACTGGCGCACCGGCATCGCCCATCATGCGCGACATCGAGCAGACGGTCTTCGTCTTCACCCTCGTCTCGATACCGATCTCCGCGTTCGTGTTCGCGGTGCTCGTGTACAGCTTGCTCGGCTGGAAGCATGTCAAGGGGGATCAGGTCCCCAAAGATGAGAGCCCTGCGATCCGTAGCAACACCATCGGTGTGGTGCTGTGGACCGTCGTGTCCAGCGCGCTCGCCTTCTTCCTGGTGGTGTGGGGTCTGATCGAGTTAGCGCAGATCACCGCGAACTCCTACGGGACCATCCCCGCCGATGAGCAGCCCGCCGATTCCCAAGCGCTTATCGTGAACGTCACTGGTCAGCAGTGGGTGTGGACTTTCGAGTACCCGCAATACGACAAGATCACGTCCGAGACGCTGTACTTGGAGAAGGATCGACCGGTCTACTTCAACGTCACCTCCAAGGACGTCATCCACAATTTCTGGGCGGTGGAACTCGGCGTCAAGATCGATGCGAACCCCGGCGCGATCACTCAAACCGGCGTCACTCCGGACAAGGCGGGCACGTTCAACGTGCGGTGTGCCGAACTGTGCGGCCTCCACCACGCTTACATGGAAACCCAGATCCAGGTACTGGATAAGGGCTCCTTCAACTCCTGGACTCGGGAGATGGGTGGAGGTAAGACCTCATGAGTGCGACCGCCACCGCGTTTGGAGCACAGGTGCCCCAGCCGGTCCAGCACGGCAAGCCCGGCGGCATCATGCGCCGGCTCAACTTTGGCACCGGTTTGATCGGTGGCCTCGGCCTTGCCGCCATCGCGGCCGTCGTCACCAACGCCTTCATTCCTTCAGGTGCTGCCTCGAGCGTCAATTACGCGCCCATCGCCCCGCAACTGGTGTACCTCGCGGCGCTTTTGGGCTGGGTCATCGGCTTCATGGCTGGCATGGGCGCCTTCATCGGTCCCATCCGCTGGCTTATGGGTCGAGATCTCACCCATGCCGACGCCGAGTACTTGGCGGGCAAAGACCTGGGCAAGGCGCGCTATTGGAAGTTCACCACCGACCACAAGGTGGTCGGAATTCAGTACCTGATCATGGTGATGATCATCCTGGGCTTCGGTGGTCTGCTAGCGATGCTCATCCGCACCGAACTCGGTGTGACGTGGGCTGAGGTATTCACCCCGAGTTTCTACAACTCGATCATCGGCACGCACGGCATCGCGATGATCATTGGAATGATCATCGTGGTGATGGGTCCCATCGCCAACTTCATCATGCCGATCATGATCGGTGCGCGAGATATGGCCTTCCCGCGGTTGAACGCCTTGAGTTTGTGGCTGCTCGTCGCGGCGGTTCCGTGCTTGATCAGCTCGTTGTTCCTTGGGGGGATCCAAGATGGCTGGTCCGTTTACCAGCCCCTTGCGGCCCAAGGTCCGCCGGGGATGCTCGGCTACCAGATGACGATCATCGTCTTCGCTATCTCGACCGGTGTTGCCAGCGTGAACGTGATGACCACGATCTTGACTATGCGCGCGAAGGGCATGACTTGGTCTCGCACGCCGATCCTGGTGTTTGGTGTCTTCGCCGCCGCTTTGATGGGTCTGTACGCATTTCCCTTCTACCAGTACTCGCAGATCCTGGCGCTGAGCGATCGAATATTCAGTACGTCCTTCTTCAAGCCGCTCGAGGGCGGTAGCGTCTGGCTGTACGAGAACCTGTTCTGGTTGCTCGGTCACCCCGAGGTCTACGTCATCTTGATCCCCTCGACGGCACTCATGCTCGAGCTGCTCCCGGTCTTCTATCGAAAGCCTTTGTTCTCCTTCAACTTCGCGGTAGCGGGAATCGTTGGTGTGGTTGCGCTCAGTGGGTTGGTGTGGGCGCATCACATGTATATGACCGGTTGGGCCCCGGCGGTGAACTACCCGTTCATGCTGTCCACCGAGATGATCTCGATCCCTGTCGGGTTCTTGGTGCTGGTGGTGCTTGGCACCATGTGGCGAGGCGTCGTGTGGACGCGGCTGCCGATCATGGCGGTGTACGCGGTCATCTTCAACAAGATGATCGGCGGCGTCACCGGCATCTACCTGTCTGACGTTCCGGCCGACCAGTACTTCCACGGCAGCATGTTCGTCGTGGCGCACTTCCACTTCATGTTGATGGGTGTGGGCCTGTTCGGTGCCATGGGCGGCATCGCTTTCTACTTCCCCAAGATGACAGGGCGCATGCTCAATGAACGCTCGGGGTCAATCGGCCTCTGGACGGCGTTCGTCGGCTTCCAGATCACGTTCATATCCATGTTCGTCGCAGGTCTGCAAGGCCAGCCACGCCGCGTTCTTCAGTTCGACGATCTGTTCAACATCTCCAACTGGATCTCCACCATCGGTGCGTACACCATCGGGGTGGGCATGCTGATCTTCTTGGGCGCCATCATCTCCTCGTGGAAGTACGGCGATATCGCGCCATCGAATCCGTGGGGCTCGAAGTCACTGGAATGGCAGACCCCAACGCCGGTGCCGCTGGACAACTTCGCGGTGCTTCCCGTGGTGACCGAGCGCCCCTACAACTACGGCGTTCCTGATCCCTACGAGAAGGAGATGCGAGAACACGATGGCGATCTCACGACGAAGGTAGGTGCCAAGTGAGCACCGATGCTGTGGGTACGCAAGAGACTCCGCTATACCCCCCGACCGGTGAGCCGATCGGCGAAATCGCGCGGCGAACCAAGGTCGGCTTGTGGACGCTGATCGTGATGAGCGTCTCGGGCACATTGGCCTTAGTCGTCAGTTACTCGTACCTATGGGCGCTGAACGTCAACGGTGGCTGGGCGCCGCCGGGGGCGAGCCTTACTTCCAGCCAAACCAACTCGACCCTTCCCTCCAAGAGCGACGCCACGTTTGCTCCGGAGTGGCCCTTCTGGGCGATCTTCGGGCTCACGGTCTTGGCCACGATCGCCATGTGGTTCGGCTACAAGCAACTTGTGAAAGGTCATCGCGACGGCATGCTGCTCGGCGGCGGTGTGTCACTCATCATCACGGTGGCAGCCCTCGTGGCCCAGTGGATGCAGATCACCACGTTCCCGTTTGGCGCATCGAACGGCGCCTACGCCTCGGCAGTTCTGCTGCTGTGTGCGGAGAACATCTTCAATCTGCTGATACTCGTCTTCCTGCACATCGGGCTGCTGAATCGCACCCGCAAGGGCCTCATCTCGCCGTTGGTGTACTACCAAACCAAATTGGTGAGTTACTGGATGGTCTGGATCTGCATCTCCGTTCTGCTGGGCGCGCTGCTCACTACATTCTTGCTCGAGAGTCCGAACACCGAGCCGTCGATCTTCGGAACCTTCAAGCTTCCGTCCTAATAGTCGTGCACGATCCCGCCGTTGCCTCCATCAAGCGACTGATCGCGCCCCTGCTTGTCGGTATCCCGGTATTGCTTTTGGTGGTCGCTTCCCTGGGAGGTTTGTCGGAGTCGAACATCCCAGGGTTGCCCGTGGTGCCGTTCGCCACCTTGATCTCACTTCCCGTCGATATCTGGATCCGGGACATCGCGATGGCGGTCACGGTTGGCGGCGCGATCGTGGGTGGAGTCCTAGCCCCGCGTCCCGATGCGCGCGTGGGTCGACTCACCAGCGGCGCGGCTCTCGTGTGGTTGGTGGCCCTGGCCATCCAGGCTGTGCTCACTGTGTCCGAAGTCCTGGCAATGCCGCTCGATGCGGCGTTCGATCCCACGATCATGTGGTCACTGCTCACCCAGACCACGCTTGGTCGAGTCATCTTGATCCAGTTCGTTCTCGTCGCCCTCGTGGCGATTCTTGGTTGGGTGGTGCTGGAGCGAATCACCGGCATGCTGGTTTCAGTTGCAGCGATCACCGCAGCTGGTCTGCTCGGTTTCAACGGTCACTCAGGAATCGCCGATGGGCACTCGGCTGCGACCGTCAGTTTGGGGCTGCACGTAGTTGCCGCCTCAGCTTGGATCGGCGGTTTGATCGCCACCATCGCCTACGTCACTGGCAACTCATCCCACAAGGACGTGGTCCTCAAGCGATTCAGCGTGCTCGCCCTCGTGAGTGTGATCTTGCTGGCCGAGAGTGGATTGCTGAACGCATCTCTTCGAATGGATGGTCCGGCGTCGTTGGTGACCAGCCCCTACGGTGCGATCATCCTGGCCAAGGTGTGTGTGCTGATTGTGCTCATCGGCTTCGGGTGGCGGCAGCGCACTCAGGTCATCGCTCGACTCTCCGAACAATCCACCACACGAACCCTCGTGCAATTGAGCGTGTGGGAAGTCGCGTGGATGGGGACCGTCATCGGCTTGTCGGTTGCGCTCGCCCGAACTGCACTACCCGCCGGTGTCATCTCCGGCGACTCGATGTCGGTTGCCTCCGTGGTTCTCCTGGGTGTGGCCATTCCGCTGGCGCTTCGAACCGCACTGACAACTACATCCGCCGGCCCCCTGCGCGGATTCCCGGAAGCAGCAGCCGTGGTACTCGTGGCCGCGCTCTTCGCGTTCCCTACCTCCTTTCAGTCACAGATCCTCGGTCCGCAGGTCCTGACCGTCCTCGCGCTGGTGGTTCTGCCGATCGCCGGGTGGCTCTTCTGGAGCGCTGTGTCGCAATCGCGTTCGGTTATCGCGCTCGTGCTAGTCGCTGCGGCGTTGCCGGTCATGGCGTGGTGGACGGAGCGCGACGTCCCGGGCGGTTTGACATGGTCGACCTGGGTTATCGCCGGCCTGGGCGTCGTGATCATCGGGTGGTACGGATTGCGAAGGTCGCGAAACGCGCGAACATCGCCCCGCGATGCGACCTCGGATGACAGGGTGAACTCATGAGCGAGAACCGCAGGCGCTGGAAGGATTTTTGGACGCTGCACGTTCCGCTCGTGGTTTTCGTTTCCTTAGCTATCTTCGCCAGCATCAATCAGTTCAGTCGTTGGCAGTCCGGGGTGGATCGATCCTTTGGCTACATGATCCAGTGGCCGATCATCGGCATCTTCGCGATCGTCGTGTGGAACAGGTACCGCAAGCACGGCAGTTTCAGCAATTGGATCGGTCGCCATTACCGTGAGCGTGCCGCGAAGTTTGAGGCAGAAGCCGAGGCGAAGGAACGCGCCGAGGTTGCGGTCCTCGATGAGGATCCCGAGACCCAGGCGTGGAAGAAGTATGTGGCCCAACTGCATCGGGAGGACCCCCCTGGAGGTCCTCCCGAACGCGCAGCGGGCAACTAGCGAATCGATCTAGCCCTGTGGGCGATGCGGCTGGATCGCATCGGCCGGAATGTGGCCGAAGCGTCCGGCTTGGAAGTCTTCGAACGCCTCGATGACCTCGGACTTCGTGCTCATCACGAAAGGTCCGTACTGAAATGTCGGTTGCCGCAGCGGCACACCACCGATGATGAACATCTCGAGGTTGGGTGATCGCGACTCTTGTTGATCGGCTGCGCGAACGCGGAGCGCATCGCCGTTGACCAAGACGGCCATCTGACCGGTGTGGACGGGGCGCTGCTCGGCGCCTACGGAACCGACGCCGGCCAGGGTGTAGGCGAGGGCGTTGAAGTCCGATCGCCACGGGATATCGATCTGCGCTCCCGGAGCGAGCGTGAGGTGAGCGATGGCCAGGGGCGTGTGCGAAATCCCCGGTCCCTGGTGACCGGCGATTTCACCGGCGAGGACGCGAAGAACAGCGCCGCCGTCGCTGCTGGTGACCATTGCGACATCGGTGCCCTGCAGGTCTTGGTATTGCGGGTCGATGCGCTTCTTCTCGGTCGGAAGGTTGATCCACAGTTGCAATCCGTGAAAGAGGCCGCCACCTTCCACTAGATGTTCGGGTGGAGTTTCGATGTGCAAGATGCCATCGCCGGCTGTCATGTATTGGGTGCCGCCATCGAGAATCGTTCCGCCACCGCCATGGTTGTCCTGGTGCAGGAACTGCCCGTCGATCAGGTAGGTGAACGTTTCGAATCCTCGATGGGGGTGCCACGGTGTTCCCTTGGGCTCACCGGGCGCGTATTCCACCTCGCCCATCTGGTCCATGTGAATGAACGGGTCGAGGTCGATCGGGTCGACGCCGGCGAACGCGCGGCGGACGGGAAAACCCTCGCCCTCGTATCCCTGGGGTGCGTTGGTCACCGTCTTGACGGTGCGCAGGGTGGATGCGGGGTCCACGCTCAGGCGCGGAAGGGCCATGGTGTCTGCGGTGACAGCCGGCATGCGACCTCCTTGGTTGACATTAGTTTACGCTTCAACTACTCGGCGGGCAAGTTGAGACGTGCGTGGGGTAAATGCCTCCGCCACCTAGGTACGGTGACCTTGTGAGAAGTCCTTCGCACCGTGCCTGGCGCCGCGGCCGTCAAGCCCTGCTCGCCGTCACCGTGATGGTCCTGGTGACCTTGGGCTGCGCCAGTGGTGCGCAGGCCGACGCCGCCTTCGAAGGTTCCTCCCCGGCCAACGGAGAGACGGTCGCCGAGCCACTGACCGAGATCGAGTTGAGGTTCTCCGACCCCATCAGCCTGAACGAGACGGAGACGCGACTACTCGATACCGAGGGGACCGAGTTGGTCTACGAGCCGGTGGAAATCGATGGTGGAAACGCCTGGCTTTTGGAGCCGGCCATCTCCCTCGACGAAGGAATCTACGGCGTTGTCTGGCAAGCCGAGGCGGCCGACGGACACACGGTGCGCGGAGTCATTCGCTTCGGAGTCGGTGATGTCGTCTTGGCAGAGCCGGCCGTGGAAGACGAAGGCACCGAAGCATCTGGTGACCTCGAGACGGAACTTGCCGCTGCCGAGGAACTCGGAACAGGCGGCGGCGGGGGACCGGTCGCATCCATTGCGTCGGCGATCTCCAACCTCGGTGTCATCATCGGCTGGGGTGTTGCGTTGTTCGTGGCCTTCGTTGCTCTGCCGCGCATGACGTGGGTTGGTCACTATCTGCTTCGGATCATGCGGATCGCTGGCATTGTCGCCGTGGTTGGTGCGGTCATTGACCTGGCGTCGCAACTGCTCGGTGGGTCCAGTTGGAATCTGATTGCCGCTGCGCTCTTGCGACTCCTCGCCGGCGCTGTCCTCGCGGGCGTCCCCGGAATGGTCAACGGAAGCCCGTTCGTTTGGGTCCTCAGCGCAGTGGTGATCGCCTCATATGCCCTCGACGGCCACACGGTGACCGCTGGACCATTGTGGCTGATGGTCGCCACGGATGCGGCGCACGTGACGTTCGCGGCCATCTGGGGTGGGGGAATCCTCGCCCTCGCTATCGCATTGGCCCTCGCGCTGCGCAAGCGAACGAAGGAAGCGAGCCTGGTGCCCGACGGGAGCGAGCTCGCCGTCCGGTTCTCCCGACTCGCCACGTACTCGGTGTTCGGGGTGGCGGTGACCGGCGTGGTGATGGCCTTTTTCATCCTGCCCTCACCCGGCGCGCTCGTGACTACTGCGTGGGGATGGATTCTGCTCATCAAGGTCGCGCTCGTTGCTGCGCTCGCCTTCTTCGGCTACCGCAACCACTTCCACGCCATTCCAGAAATCGAGTACGCGCTGGTGCAGCGAGACAGCGGATCGGACGTCCGCGAGGAGGAGCGTGAGCACCTCGGCCAGTTGCGCAAGACCCTCGGCCCGGAGATGGCGCTTGTTGTCGCGATCTTGATCATGTCCGGTTTATTGGTGCAGGCCTCGCCGATCGCTGGCTAGGAGTCGGACACGTCCGCCACGACGGCGGAGTAACTCGTGATGATGTCGTCGGCGTCGAGTCCTATCGCGACCCCATGAACACCCGAGCCGAGCGTGATCGCTTCACCTCGCATGCGCTCGTCCACCACGACGGGCAGGTCGAGGCCCAGGGGGGTGATCGTGCCCCGCTCATACCCGGTCACCTCGAATGCCGTCGTCGCATCCGGCATCGATAGGCGAGACACACCCAGAACCGCTCGCAGTTTCGGCCAAGAGATCGACCGATCGCCGGGCACGAGAACCAGGAGATGGTCATCGTCTCCTCGACGCACCAACAGGGACTTCACCACCGCGGCGACCGACACGCCGCGTGCGGCTGCGGCTTCCTCGACGGATGAGACGGCGCCGTAGCGGATCTCTCGATGGTCGAGGGATCGCTCATCTGCTGCGCGAGATCCGGGGCTTTGATCGGGTGCATCGGTCATTCCCGCACGGTAGCGGGTCACAAGCAGCCAGATCTTGCTTCCGTGACGCACTCAATGTGGCAGTCAGCTGGGCAGTCAGCTGGGCAGTGGATTGGCGTCAGAGCCTTCGGTGATGATGAGCAGAAGCGTGCTCGACGAGT
>Ga0255767_1005003_pt1 | contig 10690 bp, 8 predicted proteins | sample 071ome_24_FD_179967 | JGI IMG/M metagenome (GOLD analysis project Ga0255767, IMG submission 179967) | Coastal salt marsh microbial communities from the Groves Creek Marsh, Skidaway Island, Georgia - 071402CT metaG (version 2) | ecosystem: Environmental > Aquatic > Marine > Intertidal zone > Salt...
AATGAGGCTTTCCTGACCGTTGCCCCTGCTGACCCAGCTACCGGAAATACGATTAAAAACCTGATTACTGTGCTGTGGCGCGATACGCTCGATGGTAGTTTGATCCAGCGCTGACCATGCCGTCGGTAACACCTGGCCAGCCGAGGGAACTCTCGACGCCGTCACGATGACCGTTTCGAGTAAACCGTCTGTGGTTGACTCCTGTGCTAATGCCGTTGAGTCGGGACCCGTCACCGCAAACGCGCCGCAGAGTGCAAGGGATCGTCGGAGCGACGAAATATATTTTGCGGGCATGAGGCGGTCCTGAAGGCATTTGAGCCGTGCAGCTCGTGACAAGAGCGCGCATTTTGGGCAAAACTCTCCCCTATGCCAAGTTCACAGGAAGCGACGTCGTGAGTGCAGAGGTTCTCGCCGTCAACGATAGCCTGCCAATCCGGACCAGCGGCCCCGTGCACTCCGGCAAAGTGCGTTCGGTCTATTGGCTGACCGAGCGCGACAGCGCGCGGCTGATCACTGAGCGAGGTTATGACGTAGCGCCGGACTCGCAGCTCGCGGTGATGGTGATCAGTGATCGAATCTCGGCTTTTGACTGCGTCTGGTACGGAGAGGGCGGTCTTGCCGGTGTGCCTGGCAAGGGCGCCGCGTTGAACGCTATTTCGCATTTTTGGTTCGCGGAGTTTGCGCGGGCCGGACTCGCTCGGAGTCATATCCTCGACGTGCCGCATCCGCTGGTTTGGATCGTCCAGCGCGCCAGACCGGTGATGATCGAGGCAATTGCTCGCCGATTCATTACCGGTTCGATGTGGCGGTCCTACGAGAGTGGGGTGAGGCGCTTCTGCGGCATTGATTTGCCTGACGATCTGCGCAGGGACCAGCGATTGAGCGAGACATTGATCACACCCTCCACAAAAGGGGTGATAAAAGGGGTGCCCGGGATTCCCGAGGCCGACGACACCAACGTATCGCGCTCACAATTGCTGGCCCACTGGGAGGCGTTTGGTTTTCGCTCGGTCGACGATGTTGATCACTATGAGACCCTGTTAAGAGAAGGCGTTGAACTCATTGCGGATCACCTGACACCGCTGGATCTGATGCTGGTTGATACCAAATTCGAATTTGGTTACGCGCGAGATGCAAACGGGCAAGAAAATCTCATCTACATGGACGAAGTCGGGACGCCTGATTCGTCGCGCATTTGGGATGCCATTGCATACCGCAGTGGCAGCGTCATTGAAAACAGTAAGGAAGAATTCAGGCAGTCACTATTGCGGCACGTAAATGACTCCCAGCTGTTACTCGATTACAGTCGCTTCGAGGAGCGAAAACGCTACGCGGAGAGTCACGCTTTGCCGGTTGGTCTCCTGCATTCGCTATCGAAGACGTATGTATCGGTGGCTGAGCGGATTACCAGCCAGCCGATCGTCGTGCCGGATCGACCCGTGGAGAGTATCATGGCGACCCTGGCTGGCGACTTCGGGCTGGCTGTATAGCTGTAGGCCGAAAGAGGGGAATCTCATGTCGATGTATAAACTGACCGATACGCTTTCGGTATCCGCGCAAATCACGCCGCAGGATGTTCCTCGACTCGCAGAGCAAGGCTTTACCGCCGTGGTGTGCAACCGACCTGATGGTGAGTCGCCCGAGCAGGCCTCCATGGAAGCCATCGAAGTCGCCTGCCACAGTGCGGGGCTGTTATTCGTTCGTTACCCGGTGAACGCCATGAATTTTCCCGGCGCGGACCTCGATGGTCTCGGTGCGTTGTTCGACGATCCTAATCAGGTCGTGCTCGCATATTGTCGCACGGGTACGCGCTGCGCCAATCTGTGGGTGGCGACCCGAGCGGAGGCGGATCTGGCGGGCGCTGTACAAACAGCCCGAGACATCGGTTTTGACCTGAGTATGGTTGCCCCGCGCTGAGCGGATGTCCAGAACGGGTTTACCTGTCCTGGCTATGCGGTGGCGTATTTCAACGCGCTGAGCAACGTCGCCATTGCCAGTGTTGCATCATCGTCGAGGGCGCCTGTGGTTAACTCCGAGACCGGAGTCATGCCTGTCAGGGGCGGGATATGTTCGGGATGGTGGGCCTCTGCGATGATGGCATAAGGGACCATTGCTGTGTCGGAGGGGCCTGCCAGTAGTCTGTAGACTCGGATATGGAGCAGTTCATTAATGCCGATTTGCCCTCCCGCCAATTCAGCAAAGCCCTCACCGCAGGGCGCGGTGCCCTCTGCGACCACATCTCGACTGATCGTGAGCCCCGCCTGTTTGAGCGTGCTGCCGATGCTGTGGCCCTCACGAATCAGTCTGTCAGCATCGACCAAACTATCGGGTACCGGCGTCACGAAGCGCGTGACAGCGAGGGTGCGGCAAATGTTGTTGCCATCGTGTGCGCTGCAAAGGCTCGCCAGTCGCGAGTTGGTATCCTGTAGCAGGACTTTGACGCGATAACTGCCAAAACGGGACTCAATCTGTTCGCTGTTCACTAAGGCGCAGTTCCTTGGATTGTCTCTGGCAAGCCGCCGGATAATTCTGGCGATAGAGTGCCAAAAGCGGACGGACACTAACCCGACCGAGGGGAATCTGCAATGCGTTAGTCGTTTGCGAGGCGGAGCAGTGCGGTATGATTCGTCGGTAGTTTCACGGCTTCGGTGCGGTTGGCCGTGCCATAAAACCAGGAAGCCGCTGCATTCAGACTGCAGTGGTGCACTAAATCGAGACACGCCATGACTTCACTTCGCAAAACGCTGTTATTTTTGACCGGACTGCTATGTCTGAACACGGGTTTGGCGGCGGATACGCTTCGCGACGACGTCAGCGCCCTGTACGACGAGAAGCTCAGGGATCTGTTCTTGTTCTTTCACCAGAATCCTGAACTGTCGACCATGGAGCATCAAACATCAGCCCGGCTCGCTGACGAGCTTGAGTCTTTGGGTTATAGCGTGCATCGCTCAGTGGGTGGCACCGGCATTGTGGCACTACTGGAAAACGGGGAGGGCCCGTTGGTGATGTTCCGCGCGGACATGGACGGTCTTCCCGTTGAAGAGAAGTCCGGCTTGTCGTACGCATCGCGAGCGAAGCAGGTTGACCCCAACGGCAACGAGGTGTTCGTGATGCACGCTTGTGGTCACGACGTGCACATCACCAGCTTGGTCGGCACGGCGCAGATCATGGCGGCGCGGCGCGATGAGTGGCAAGGGACTTTGATGTTAATCGGGCAACCTGCGGAAGAGCGTGTCATGGGCGCTGCCGCTATGCGCGCAGATAATCTGTGGGAGCGCTTCGGTCAGCCTGACTACGCTATGGCGTTTCACGTTACGTCTGCTATGCCAACGGGTATTTTGGGCGCCTCGGTTGACTCACCGTATTCGGGTGCCGACACCGTCGATATATACATAACCGGTGTCGGCGCGCATGGTGCATCGCCCCATCGTGGTGTGGATCCCATCGTGCTGGGCTCACAGATCGTGATGGGTCTGCAGACAGTGGTCAGCAGAACGCTGCCACCAAGGCGTCCGGGCGTGATCACTGTGGGTGCGTTTCACAGCGGCACCAAACACAACATCATTTCTGATGCGGCGCATCTGCAGCTGACCGTGCGCAGCGAGTCAGCAGAAGACCGAACGCTGCTACTCGACGGTATCCGCCGCGTCGCTGAAAACATGGGGCGGGTGGCAGGGTTGCCCGAGGAGCTGCTGCCCAGAGTAGTGGTGTCTGACGAGAGCGTCCCGCCGACCTTGAATGACAGGATGCTGACGGAGCGCATCATGACGCTGTGGAACGACCATTTTGGTGAGGGCGTGCTGTTTTCCGGCGAACGACTGGGTATGGGTGCGGAGGACTTCCCGCTGTTTACTGTAAGCCCTTACATTCCCAGCCTCTATTTCGCGGTGGGCGGTACGCCGCCCGAGGATTTCGCGCGGGAGCAGGCAGGGGGTGAACCCGTGCCTTCACATCACTCGCCGCTGTTTAAAGTCGAGCCAACCGCCTCCGTGACCCTGGGTGTGGAGGCCTCTGTGACGGCGTTGCTGGATCTGCTTAATCAATGACGACCGCCACTGCTGTCGACGTTGAGGCACAGTATCCCGTCTGGGACCTCGTCGTGCGGACGATTCACTGGTACTTCCCCCTTGCAATCGGAATGATGTGGTGGAGTGGTGAACAAGGGCGCATGGATATTCACGAGTGGGTGGGCTACAGCATGATCGTGGCGGTACTGACCCGCATCGTCTGGGGATTCATTGGCAGTGAGGCCGCACGCTTCGGTCATTTTTTGACGGGGCCATCCGGGGTATGGCGCTATCTCAGACAGGGGGGCAAGCACCGGGGACACACGCCTTTGGGCGCGCTCTCGGTAATAGCATTGTTGATATTGTTGTTGGCTCAATCTGTGTCGGGCACGATGAGCAGCGACGACTTGCTTTTCGAGGGGCCGTTTTCTTTTTGGGCAGGGGATTGGGCGGGCGCCGTCACTGAGTGGCACGAGACGAACTGGCGTTTACTCCAGGTTTTCATCGCGCTCCATTTGCTTGCTATTGGCTGGTACCAGTTTCGGAAAAAAGAGCCGCTCATCCAAGCGATGTGGCGCGGCCGTTCAGGTACCAAGTTTTCCCAAACGCCACCGAGCCCTCAATGGCAAGCAGTGCTCACCGCCGTTGCAGTTGTCGGATTGCTGGGCACGCTGATTGCCGTGGCCCCCGAGGCTCCCAGTTACTACTGATCCTCTCTCTTGGCGGGCTATCCCCGTTGGCAAAATGCGGGGACCCATACCAAGGTGAGACGCCGCAGCCACTCCCTGCGACGCCTGTGATGACAGGCTGAGCCGGCGGAGCCGGGTCAGCAGAGCGAGTCAGTAGAGATAGTCCTTGGACTTGTATTCATCGTGGCAGGCTTTGCAGGTGCCACCGGTTGCGACGAATTGCTCGCGGCTTGCTGCGGGATCTCCCTCCGCTGCGATGTCTGCCAGACTGGCCGCCGCCGCCCTGAAATTGTCCAACTTGCTCTGAAAGTCATCCATATTGGACCAGATATTGGGTTTGGCTCTCGTCATGCCTTTATCCGAGCCCGGAGCAAAGCCGCGCTCGACGCCAAATTGAGCCGCATGATTCAAGTCATTCGCCCATGTGGTGAACAAGGCGTTGTCCCACTCAATTTTACCTTTCACCATGTCGCCCATCGGGCCAAAAGTCATGCCGAGTAGCGCGAAGTAGGATTGTCGCAACGATTGTAGAGGTTCGGACTGCTCGATGTGAGCGACCGTCGCGCTGGATAGCAGGCTCAGGCCGAGAAGTGTGCCAAGCAATGTCTGTTTTTTCATGTCATGTCTTCCTGGTCTAGTAGGCCGTCTGGTGACGGCGTGAACACTCAGAACGGAATGGGAGCGCTATCCCAAAAAGGGGAGTGAGTCGCACCCTCACTGGGTTTACACTGCGCCACGCAGAGGAGGCGTTATGTCTGATCATTTACCGCTCGACGCTTATTGGATGCCGTATACCGGCAACCGACAGTTCAAGCGAGACCCGCGCATCATCGTCGAGGCGAAGGATGTCTGGTTTACGGACGATCGCGGCAGACGGATTCTAGATGGGCACTCCGGATTGTGGACTTCCGGCCTGGGTCACGGGCATCCCGAAGTCTCAAAAGCCGTCGCTGATCAGATCGACCAGCTGGATTTCGCCCCGCCTTTTCAGTTTGGTCATCCCGCAGCTTTCAGACTGGCCGATAAGCTGCGGCAGCTCATGCCGGGTGATTTGAACTATGCGTTCTTCACCAACTCGGGCTCTGAGTCGGCTGACACCTCGCTCAAGATGGCGCGAGCCTACTGGCGTCTCAAGGGTCAGCCAGCTAAAACGCGTTTTATTGGCCGGCAAAAGGGTTACCACGGAGTGAATTACGGGGGCACGGCGGTAGGCGGCATCGGTGCTAATCGCAAACCCTTTGGGCAGTCGCTTGAGGTTGATCATCTGCGACATACCATGCTGCCAGAAAACACATTTTGCCGCGGGATGCCCGCTCAGGGGGCGCACCTTGCAGAGGAACTCGCGGAACTGATTACGCTTCATGATGCCTCCACGATTGCTGCAGTGATCGTCGAGCCGATGGCTGGTTCTGCAGGGGTGATTCCGCCCCCCGTTGGGTACCTGCAGAGGCTGCGAGCGCTGTGTGATCAGCACGATATTCTGCTGATTTTCGATGAGGTGATTACGGGGCTTGGCCGATGTGGTGCCTACACTGGTGCGGAGGCATTCGGTGTGACCCCCGATATCCTCAACTTGGCCAAGCAAATCACTAATGGTGCCGTGCCAATGGGTGCGGTGATGGCCACGCCGGAGATTTATGAGACCTTTATGGCGCACGGCGGGCCTGACTATGCGTTGGAGTTTGCGCACGGTTACACGTACTCGGGGCACCCCGTCGCCTGTGCGGCCGGCTTGGCTGCGCTGGAAGTGTTGGTCAGGGATGAATTGCCCGCGAGAGTCGCCTCGGAGTCAGGTTTTTGGGAATCATTGCTCCATGAGGCGCTGGCAGGGAAACCGCACGTGGCGGACGTGAGAAATTATGGCTTCGCGGGCGCACTGACTCTGGAGTCCTACCCCGGCGAGCCCCTGCGACGGCCCTTTGAGGTGGCAATGCGGATGTGGGACAAGGGCTTTCTGGTCCGCTACGGTGGCGACACGATTCAACTGGCGCCTCACTTTGTGATGCAGCGAGAACAGATGACCTCCCTCGTCGAGGCGCTCGCCGAGTCACTCGACGAACTGGCCGCCTAGTCCTCGTGCGTTCGCGCAGCAGATGCGGCCCTCATGCTCAGGGCCGAGCGGCGAGCTTGGATGCGAGCCAGGTATCCATCCGGTTTTCGAGAACATCCAGTGGCAGTGCCCCAGCACCGAGTAGTTCGTCATGAAAGTCGCGGATGTCGAAGGCGTCGCCGAGTGTGGTCTCGGCCTCACGCCTCAGTTCCAACATCTTCAGCTGGCCGATTTTGTAAGCCAGCGCCTGTCCCGGCCAGCCAATGTAGCGATCAATTTCATTAATGATGTCAGCTTCGCTTTTGGCGGCGTTGGCGAGGAAGTAATCGATGGCGCGTTGCCGTTCCCAGCCAAAGTAGTGGATGCCGGTATCGACAACGAGCCGCACCGCCCGCCACATGTCATAGATCAGCTGGCCGTAGCGGGAGTAGGGGTCTGTGTAGAGACCCATGTCGTAGCCAAGTTGTTCCGAATAAAGACCCCAGCCCTCGATGAAGGCGGTGAAGCCGCCATTGCGCCGGAACTCCGGCAGTCCGGTAAGCTCCTGAGCCAGTGAGATTTGCAGGTGGTGCCCCGGGACGCTCTCGTGCACGCTGAGCACTTCCATTTCAAATTTGGGTCTCACCTCGGGGCGGTATAGGTTGACGTAATACCAGCCGGGCCGGGAGCCGTCGATGGCCGGGCGCATATAGTAGGCAGTGGTCGTGTCAGGAGCCTCCTCGTCCGGAATGGCGCGCACGCCATAGGGCGCACGGGGTAACTTGCCAAACAGCTTGACCAAGCCGGGATCCAGTCGCTTTGACACAGCCTGATACCCCTCGAGAAGCGCCTCAGGACTGTCGTAGTAAAACTGTGGGTCGGTTCTCAAGAAGGTGTTGAAGGCGGCCATGTCTCCCTGAAACCCGACTTCGGCAATCACGGCTTCCATGTCGCGCCGTATACGCTCTACCTCTTGCAGGCCAATTTCATGAATTTCATCCGGCGTCATATCTGTCGTGGTGAAGCGCTGCACCAGATGCGAGTAGACTTGCTTGCCGCCGGGCAGTGATCCGATGCCCGGGGCTCTTGCTGTCGGCAGATAAGTCTCCTCGAGGAAGGACAGGAGTTCCTGAAACGCAGGATTCAGCTCGGTCTCGATGATGCGAGTGGCCTCGGCCTGCAGTTGTCCTCGCTGATCTGGCTCAAAATGCGGGGGTAGTGCGGTAAAAGCCTTATAAAAGGGGCTGTCGGTGGCGCTTCCCTCCAGAAGACTCTGGATTTGCGCTGGCACGCGCGCCATCACGATCTGAGCCTGAGTACGGTTGCTCGTTATTCCCTCCCTTAGCAACCCTTGATAGTTCGCAAGTTGATCGGGAAGGGCGCGAAGGCGGCTGAGCCAGTCAAGGTAATCCTGCTCTGTCTCCATCGGCAGATAGTCGATCATGCTATGCCAGTGTTGCGGCCCGGAGCGCATATCGAGCGCAATGAGATGCAGACCATCCTCGAACCGCCTCCGGCTCTCTCGGAGCTGGCGCATCAACATGTTGCGATTGATGCGGGCATCATGGCCGAGTGTGGCGGGCTCGATCTGCTCGAGACGCGCTACGAAGGCGCCCTCGTCCTCGTATCGCTGCTTAAATGCCGCGAGGCTGTTATCTGTCCACTGTCCGTTGCCCGAGTGGTCGCCGTACTCGAGCCGTCGTTCGGGATACTGTTGTAATACCCATTGCCAGTGATCCTCGATGACCCGCTCAAGCGATTGCTCTGATGCGACAGTCGCGGGCGCAATCATCATGAGGAGCAGCCAAAGGCTGAGTGATGCCTTGATAGTGTGCGGAGGCTTAATTTGCGCGGGGTGAGTCCGCGCAGGTATCACGCTCTCTCGGGGATGGGCGATCATGCCGCGTCACCAATAGCTGGGCGGCAACTGGAGTGCGCTCCAGTATCACGCGGCGAAGTCGCTCCGGGCCAGCAGGCGACTAGCTGAAATAGCATGTGGCGCTAACGACCCAATATCGATCTGGCGACGAGTTCTCGCATGATCTCGGATGAGCCACCATAAATGGTCTGGATACGCGCATCGACGTAGAAGCGCGAGATGGGGTACTCCGCCGTGTAGCCGTAGCCGCCGAAGAGCTGCAGGCATTGATCAGCGACGTGACACTGCATTTCGCAGCTGGCGAGCTTCAGCATGGCAGCCGTATCGGCGGTCAGTGTGCCGTTGGCATACTCGCGCGCACACTGCTCGTAGAATGCCCGATTGATGGCGATATCCGTTTTAACGTCTGCCAGTTTGAAGCGGGTATTCTGAAACTGCCCGATTTTCTGTCCGAAAGCTTCGCGCTCCTGAACGTATTGCACCGTGATATCCAGAGCGCCTTCAGAGGCAGCGACCGCTTGAGCGGCGATGCCGAGTCGTTCTCGCGGGAGTTCTTCCATCATGATGACGAAGCCCCGATTCTCCTCGCCTAGTAACGCCGCCGCGGGTAGCCGCACGTCATTGAAGAACAACAGAGCGGTGTCGGAGGTGTGTTGCCCAATTTTGTCGATCTTTTTGGATTTTTCGAATCCGGCACTGTGGGCGTCGACCAGAAAGAGAGAGGTCCCTTTGGCGCCCTTACCCGGGTCTGTAATGGCGGCAACGATCACGAGATCTGCGTGAATGCCGTTTGTGATAAAAATCTTTGACCCGTTCAAGACCCACTCATCGCCATCGCGGACGGCGTTGGTGCGAATACCCTGAACATCGGAGCCTGCGCCCGGCTCAGTCATGGCGAGGGCACCGACCACCTCGCCTTTGGCCATGCGGGGCAACCAAAAGGCTTTCTGCTCCTCGGTGCCGTGACGGCTGAGGTAGGGTGCGACGATGTTGTTGTGGATACCATAGCTGGATGCGAAGCCGCCGAAGCCCATCTCCGATAGCTCTTCGATCATGGCGAGCGTGACATGGGGTGACGTACCCGCGCCTCCATACTGTTCCTCCATGTCTGGGCAGAGTAGGCCGGCGTCACCGAGTCGGTTCCACAGCTCCCGGGGGACCATACGGTCGGCTTCCCACTCTTCATAGTGAGGTGTAATCTCTTGTTCGAAGGCGCGGCGCGCCATGTCTCGAAAAAGCGTCAATTCGTCCAGATCAACGGCTTGATTCATGTTCCTGCCCTGCGTAATTTGCCAAGGCGGGCAGTATGAAGAAACTTGTCGGGAAGCACAAAACACCATCGGAGTGAACCGTCTTTGAACGCGCATGACCCTCAGACCATGGCCGTCGCCACGCCGGCGCCGCGGAACCTCGCTGAGCGCTTGTCAGCCCATTTACCGATCGATTGTGTGGCGGGGCTGATCGATGCCTTTGAGACGCAGGGTTTTTGTATGATTCCTAAGCTGCTTGATTCGGTAACGCTTGCGAGACAGCGGGAGGCGCTGGCGCCCTGGATTGAACAAGGGCCCAAAGGCCGTAATGTCTTCGAGGGCACACGGACGCACAGGGTTTATGCGATGCTGGCGAAGGATCCGGTATTCGCCGAGTTGGTGGCGCACCCCGTTGCGCTGGCATGGGCAGAGCATTACCTCGGCGAGAGTTGCCTGCTGTCGGCTTGTCTGGCCATTTGTTTGGAGCCGGGCGAGTCGGCCCAGCCGTGGCATACGGATGATGGGCACGCTAGGCTGGCGCCCCCCCATGACCTGCTGGGCGTGTCGACTTTTTGGGCGCTTGACGATACCACCTTGGAGAATGGCGCCACGGAGGTGTTACCGAGCAGTCATCTATGGTCTGTGACAGAGTTCCCGGGCGCGCTTCGAGATCTGGATTTTGCGCAGGGGAACGATGTCGAGGGCGACCCCGGTGCTCACCCCGATGCGGTATCCGTCACCATGCCCGCGGGCTCTCTGATGATCGCCCGGGGGGATCTGTGGCACCGCGGGGGTGCCAATCGCTCTGATCAGGCGCGTCGCGTCGTGACGCCACA
>Ga0255767_1005012_pt1 | contig 10681 bp, 9 predicted proteins | sample 071ome_24_FD_179967 | JGI IMG/M metagenome (GOLD analysis project Ga0255767, IMG submission 179967) | Coastal salt marsh microbial communities from the Groves Creek Marsh, Skidaway Island, Georgia - 071402CT metaG (version 2) | ecosystem: Environmental > Aquatic > Marine > Intertidal zone > Salt...
CACTCGAAGGAGCAACGCTGTCAATGATTCCAACCGAGTCATTGATGTCGTAAGCGGCCGTAAGCACATTCCCCGTATCGCTGATGGCTCTCATGTGACGCGGTGCGATATAGCCGGCCGCTCCAATCAGTGCGAATCTCTTCATCGCCTTATTCCGTTTCCATCAAGCTTTTACAATGTGGGATGCCGTTTCTCGAAACTTCCCACGGCTATCAACGATGAGAGAGGCGCTTTGCCTAATTAAGTCGTAATCGAATCGATCGTGGTCTGTTGCAAGCACTACAGCGTCAAACTTACCCAGGTTTTCAGCATTAAGCTGCACGCTCTGTAGGTCGAAGTAGTGTTCACGCATCTTTGGAAAAGTCGGCACGTGGGGATCAGAGTAGGCCACAATGCCACCTCTAGCTTTGATCATTTCCATTATCTCGACGGCAGGCGACTCGCGCATGTCGTCAACATTTTTTTTGTAAGCGATGCCCAGAACGAGTATGTGACTATTTTTGAGAGGCCTGCCCAATTCATTAAGGCCGTCAAGAAGCTTCCCAACCACATACTCTGGCATGGCACGATTCACCTCCCCCGCCAGTTCGATAAAGCGTGTATGCAATCCGTATTCACGTGCCTTCCACGTCAGGTAAAAGGGATCGATCGGTATGCAATGACCGCCTAGCCCGGGACCCGGATAATAAGCTGTAAATCCGAAGGGTTTGGTTTTTGCAGCGTCAATAACTTCAAATATATCAATACCCATTCGATCAGCAACAATCTTCATTTCGTTGACCAGCCCAATATTTACAGCCCTATGAATGTTTTCTAGAAGCTTCGTCATTTCTGCCACCGCTGGTGACGACACCGGCACAACCGTATCGATCACGGCTTGATACAACGCCACACCCACAGCTTTGCATTTGTCCGTAACCCCGCCAACCACTTTTGGAATAGTACGAGTATCAAATTCGGGGTTACCCGGGTCTTCCCTTTCGGGGGAATAAACGAGGAAGAAATCTTCTCCTATCTTGAAGCCAGATCGCTCCAATCTTGTTCGCAGCTCCTCTTCAGTGGTCCCAGGATAAGTTGTGCTCTCGAGAGACATTAGTTGACCAGGCCTAAGGTATGGGAGCAGAGCTTCGACTGTACCAGTCACATAGCCTAGGTCAGGTTCTCGATATTTGTTCAGTGGGGTCGGCACACAAATTATGAGCGCGTCACACTCCTCGGCCCGTGTAAAATCCGCAGTAAAAATTGCCCCACTTTGCGAAAGCGCAGCAACCTGCTCTGAGTCAATATGCTCAATGTAGCTTTTACCTTGAGCGAGCGTTTGTATCTTAGATTCATCAACATCAAAACCAACAATGCGATATCCACACGCGGCAAACCGAATCGCCAAAGGCAGGCCTACATAGCCAAGCCCGACAATGCCCACCTTTGAATCTTTTCTTTCGAACTTCGATATTAGTTCTTTTAGCAAGGGGCCTCCCCACTGAGTGCGTTGTTGGTCCTCGGTCACACGGTATGCCACAAACTACTTATTCAGCTCCAAATCACACCTGAGCTGCTCAATTTCGGCCTTCAAGGCATCATATTCCGCCAACTTCCGCCGCAAAAAACGGGCTGTGAGTGTTGTTTTTGCAGCCAGTCCCACGGGCGTGAGCAAGTACAAATAACCCAGCTTGTTAGGGTTGTTCTGAAAATTCTCGAGCTTTACCCAGCCCTTCTCTACCAATGCTTTTAGGCAATAGTTCGCAGCCCCGAGGCTAACGCCCAGCGCCTCGGCGAGTTCGCGCTGGGTCATGTCGGGGTTGGCTTCTAACAGACGCATGGCATCCAGCTGACGTTGCTCAGACACGTTGATTCAAAGCTCCGTTAAATAAGAAGGCTGACGATTGATGGCAAAATAAGAGGGCCAATGAGTGATAGCTACCAGATGGTAGGTCGCAGATAGCACCCAGCCCACTCGGTCACGTACTCACTGGCTATCGGCCTGCACAGAGTGTGCATTCACGCCCAAATAGCGGGCACGCTACCGCAGGGCATGAATGTCCCGTTCACATGCTGAACGCTATAGCGTTCAGCATGTGAACGCAAGACCTTGGTCGACAAACCGGTACGCGGCCGCGACCGTCAGTACTAGACGTTGAGCGGACACCAAAGACCGTCGACTGAAGCTGTTTGATCTCTCGCTATCTATGCGGGCGTCTGAGCGCCTAGCACTTTATTACGATTATGGAATAACCACCTAGTAAGCGATTATTGACTCAAATCATCCTGATTGACCGTCAGCCGCTGCACCTTGCCCAACAGCTCGAGGAGTACCTGCGCGCGATCCTCACCGCGTGGCATATCAAACACCGCTTCGATACCGGCAAAGGGCCCGGCAATGAGGCGCACTTTATCTCCCTGATTGAAGGGCAAGGGCGTATCCAAGGCGCCGTCTGACGTGCCTTGTAGCACGGCAATCAAGCTCGAGGGCACCGGGGTATGGGTCTGCCCAAAACGCACCAGCCCAATGCAACCCACCGTGGAGCGAATCGGCGCCGGGTCGTCGGCGCCAAGCGCCAGAGAAACAAATAAATACCCCGGAAACAGCGGCTCTGTCACGGGCATCCAGCGGCCCCGGCGGCGCTTTTTTAGGCTAATAGTTGGTAAAAACACCTGATAATCCTGGCGCTCGAGGTTGACCTTGGCAATAACCTCATCGCGCGCTTTGGTGGCCACCGCGTACCAGTGGGGCGTTTCGGAATCATTCTCACTCATGGGCATTGCCAAGCAGTATTTTTACCAACGTATCACGCAAGCCATTGGCGGGTTATATCGGTACACTTTTACTTTGAATTTGTTCAGTTTTTTGTAGCGGTTGCGCGAGTATATTACTGGAGCGCACCTCGCCGGGGCTAATATGTCTCCACTCCTTGTTCAATCACTCACCGCTTTCTTTTGTACGCTGGTTACCATCGTTGCGCTGGCGCCGCTTGCGAGAAAAATCGGGTTGGTCGATGTACCCACCAAGCGTAAACAACATCAAGACGCGGTGCCGCTCATTGGTGGGCTCGCTATTTTTATCGCTTTTTTGGCAGGCGCGCTCCTGTGGGGTGCCGCTGATAGCTCAACAGTCGTGATCAAAGGCCAGAGTGCGCTCGGCGTGCTGTTGGGGTGCTCGGCGTTTTTGGTGATCACGGGCATGCTGGATGATCGGTTTCATCTGGGTGTGTTTATGCGCATCGCCTCAGAGGTGCTCGTTGCGCTCACCATTATTGAGTTGCTCGACCTAAGGCTGATCTGGCTCGGCGATTTGGTAGGTGCTGGGACGATTAAGATGCCGCCGACCGTCTCCTATACTTTTACGGTGGTGGCCATATTTGGCCTGATGAATGCCTTTAACATGCTAGACGGTATTGATGGCCTATTGGCCTCGTTAGTGATTACCACGATCGTAGGCTTTCATTTATTTACCGCGACTAAACCAGGCTTGATGAGCCTTTTTATTGTTGCCTCGCTGTCGGCGTTCTTAATATCAAACCTTAAGCTATCCCCCATCGTGCCCAAAAGTTTTTTGGGTGACGCCGGGAGCAAACTGCTCGGGTTTGTGGTGGTGTGTCTGTTACTGGGCGCCGCATCGGGTCAGGTCGGCGGGCCAAAGCTGATTAAGCCCGCCACGGCGCTCTACCTGGTTGCCGTACCGCTGTTCGATATGGTGTTTACCACGCTTCGGCGCGTTATTCGCAAAGGGTCGCCCTTTGCCGCGGACCGCTCCCATATCCATCATTTATTTTTGGATCTCGGCTTTTCACATCGCCGCGCCCTGGTGATGATCGTGACGATTAATCTCGCGGCCACCAGCCTGGGGCTCTTACTGCATCGACTGAATGCTCCCGAATATTATCAACTGGGTATATTCATCGGAATGTTCTCACTTTATTGCCTGCTCGCGAGTCAGGCTTGGATTGTTGCCAACAAAATCACTGACAACTCTAGCCTCGAAACGGAGTCTGACATTGCTGACAATTTAGATTCTGAAATACCGCCAAGCATTAAGCCCACAAACAAAGTTACATCGCTGAAATAGGCCAAATTTGTACAGCCTTAAATTTTCCGTGGCTCGATTTATTTCACCTCCCAAGCGTTTATCGACTGAATATCATTCATCCTAGCCCAGCTGTTTGACTGACTGCTTTTAGTTAACCGCCAAAAAATACGCCTCTCAAACGATAAAACAACCATTGCGACTCATTAGTATCATAGTTAATCTATTAGTAGTGATTTCTAAATATAAGGATCTTATTTTGTCGGCAAATACGCTGCTCTCCATTGCCAAATCCAAAGCCACCGCCAACCGCATGGCAAAATCACTTGATGCGGGTGACCTCAAAAAAGCGATTGATCACCTGCAATCGGCACTCGTAGCCGCTAAAAAACGAGAGGCGAAAAAAGCTGCCGCCAAACAAGCTGCAGACCTGAAAAAACTAAAAGTCATGATGGCAAAAATGGGGCTATCGGCTGCTGACGTTAAAAAATTAATGTCGACCCCTGCTAAGCGCAAAGCGGCGAGCAAAAAGACCCCGGCTAAACGCAAAACAGGCCCGCGCAAAGGCAAAAAAGTAGCGCCGAAATATCAGCTCAAAGTCGGCAAAGAAACCCATAAATGGACCGGCCGCGGCCGCATGCCGCTCGTGTTCAAAGAATTTGCAGAGAAAAACGGCTCGCTCGAGAAGTGCTTGATTAAGTGAGCGATTCTTACACTAAGCGGTGTTTGCATAACCGCGCTTTTTATAACTTACCGAGACACGCCCGGGCGCTCTAGCCCCGGCATTCGCGCTGCTGGACTACCGCGGCAGTGGGTAACGATTAAATTACCTCGCACCGCTCTGGTTATATTGCTGAAACACGTCCTCCGGCATTCCAGACGCGGCCACACGGGCCTCATCCAGCCAGATTGCACTATCACATAGATTTTTAATCTGTTGTTCCGCATGGCTCACAATCACAACACCACGATCTTCCGTCATCTGATCTTTCAGCGCGGCGGTCGCTTTTAACTTAAAAGCTTGATCACCCACCGATAAAACCTCATCGATCAAAATCACATCCGAGCGGTTCATCAACGCTGTCGCAAAGCCCAATCGTGCACGCATACCGGTTGAATAGGTTTTGACGGATTGATCAAAAAAATGATCCAGTTCTGCAAAATCCTCGATACTGCCTAGACTTCTATTGGCATCCGTCTTGCTCAGGCCCTGTAACAAACAAGACAGTAGCGCGTTCTCTCGCCCAGTGAGATCCGGCCTAAAACCCAATCCCAAACTCAACAACGAAACAGTGGTCTTAGGCATCCAACGCACTGATCCCGCAGTGGGCTCAAAAATCTTTGCCATTAAGCGCAATAAGGTCGATTTGCCCGTGCCATTGCGACCGATAATACCTAGACGCTCACCGGCGCCTAATTCAAGATTGATATTTTCAAAAACCACATGCTCGGCATCTGCAGCCTTGCCTCGCAGGGCATAGCGCATGGAAACACTCTCAAGAGCCAGTAAAGCCCTCATTGCGTGAGCGCTCTTTGTGCCAGCCAATAGTTTAGCTTGCGATAAAGCCAGAGCGCCGCGGTAATGAGCAACACAGACTCCAATAAGACCCAAATCAACGCGAGGGTGTCAGGGGCTTGCCCCATCATGAGCACCTCCCTGTAAGCACTTAGCAATACCAGCAGCGGATTTAAAATAGAGAGCCATGCGACAAGATCAGTATTTTGAATCGCTTGCACATCCCAAAAAACGCCGGACATAAACAATAAGAACACCGTGCCTAGCTGAATCAACATTTGAAAATCGCGGCGCCAACAAACTAATAACGCACCCAGCATGGCGCAGCCAGTAATCAGCAGATATTGCAAAACGATGAGTGGCAACAACCATAGCCAGCTTAGCTGTGGGCTATAACCCGCGAACAACAGAAACACCAATAAAAAAATGAACACCGCACTTTGCCGGTACACCCCTTCCTGAAGTACCGAAAGCGGAAACAGGTGTTTAGGCAAGTTAACTTGCGCGATTAAGCCGTTACTGTTTACCAAACTGTGAGAAGCCTGATTCACACTTTTCGAGAACCAGATAAAGGTCAACTTGCCGACTGCCAAAAAAACCACAAAATCCTGTTGGCGAGTTCCCAAAAGCTGATCAAACACCAGGTAGAAAACGCCGACATAGAGCATAGGCTCCAGAAACCACCACACATAACCCAAGGCGAAGCGTCGCGCCTCAGCCTTGAGCTGAAATCGCGCCAGCGTGTCGACTAAAGTGATGTATTGGCGTGGTGGCAAGCGGATTCCAAAATAGGGCAATAAAAGAGAGTCATGCGCTGCCCGCGGCGTTCCGCGATACGCGCTATAAATCAGTTTATCATGCTCATCTCAGTGTCAGTCGAGCCTATTGTGCGCCATCAACCCCGCAAACGTTTTGGTCAGAACTTTCTTCGCGATGAGTCTGTTATCACCGCCATTGCGCGGGCTATTGCGCCCAATGAACAAGACCATGTGGTTGAGATCGGTCCCGGCGAAGGCGCGCTAACCGAGGCGCTGATTACCAGTGGTTGCCGGTTGGATGCCATAGAGCTCGACCGCGACCTGCGCACGCGGCTGCTGGCGGCGTTCAGTGGCTATCCCGGATTCACATTGCATTCGTCCGATGCGCTGACTTTTGACTTCGCGCCACTCGCGGCGGGCCAGAACATCCGAGTGGTGGGCAACCTGCCTTACAACATCTCTACCCCGCTCATCTTCAAGCTGCTCGATTACGGCCCCGTGATTACCGATATGCACTTTATGCTGCAGTTGGAGGTAGTACAGCGACTCGCCGCCAGCCCAGGCACCAAGGACTGGGGTCGTCTGGGGGTCATGGCGCAGTTTCAGTGCAACGTGGAGATGCTGTTTGAGGTACCCCCTGAGGCGTTTTATCCGCCACCCAAAGTGCAGTCTGCAATTGTCCGCCTCACACCGCGCCTCACACCCGGCTGGCCAGATGTAGATCGCGAGACACTTGGCACGGTGGTGACTCAGGCGTTTTCACAACGACGCAAAACGCTTCGTAACAACTTTAAAAATATACTGACGGACGATCAGCTGGAACGCGCCGGCGTGGACCCTACCGCCAGAGCCGAAACGCTCTCGATCGATCAATTGGTGGCGCTGACTCAAATCACACAAGTCGCTACTCGCTAGCGACCCCATAATACCCAGGTCGCGCCAACCTCATACCCTACTGATACCCACCTGATGTCCAACAGCGAAGATCGCCTCAGGTAAAGCGCTCAGCTCGGTCGGACCAGCAAGGCATGAACGACCGCGGGGCTCGCCGAGTTAAATGTAGAAAACCGTCACCGATTCATTTTAACCCGAGCCAAACCTGCCTAAACTTCCCCCTGACCATGTGTTTCCGAGAGTAGCAGCATGAGCACCTACGTGGTTGGTGACATTCAGGGATGCTTCGAGCCCTTTCAGCGCTTGCTGCAGGAGGTCAAATTTAATCCCGACAAAGACCGCCTCTGGAGCGTGGGGGATCTGGTCAACCGGGGTCCGCAGAACCTCGAGACGCTGCGCTGGTTCTATGATCACCGCGATAACATCACATTGGTACTCGGCAATCATGACCTGCATTTGATGGCATGTTCGGCAGGGGCCAAACGACCCAGCCGCAAGGATAATATTGACGACATCCTGGAAGCGCCCGACCGTGAGAAACTCATCGAATGGTTGCACTTCCAGCCCCTCGCCCATCACGAACACGGCGTGACAATGGTGCATGCCGGGATCCCCCCCATCTGGACAATTGAAGCCACGCTGGAGCGCGCGTGGGAGGTAGAAAATGCGCTGCAGAGTGCGCGCTGCAAAGATTTTTTAAGCGAGATGTACGGTAATGACCCTTATGTATGGGACGACAGCCTGAGCGGCATGACGAGGCTCAGGGTGATCACCAATTACCTCACTCGCATGCGCTACTGCACCCGCAAGGGCAAACTGGATTTAATTAGCAAAGGTCCCCAGCCTTTGCCCGACGCTCTCGCTGGCAAAAAGGTCGCGCCCTGGTTTAGCCACAAGAAGCGGCTAACTCAGGGTGAGACCATCATTTTTGGCCACTGGGCCTCGCTGGAGGGTATGACCGATGACCCCAAAGTGATCGGGCTAGACACAGGATGTGTCTGGGGGAACGCGTTGACGTTCTACAAGCTTGAGACGGGCGAGCGATTCACCTGCGATTACTCGGGCGGTCAATCGGCTACTGGCAAAAACCTCTAGATCCCAGAACAGCATTGGCGAGGAAGCTCAGGCGAGTCGTTTTCGACCTTAACCCAACTAGCCCGCAATGCTTGCTTCACTGCGCGACAGGTTAGCTCCCGTGCCCTCTCACTGAGTCGCCTCATACAAAAGCCAAATGGGCAGACCGGCAGCACCTTCCTCTGGGGTAAGACTTGCCGTGGCACTAGAAGCGACACTGGTGCCACCTGCATTGGTCGCCGTGACGGTGCAGGTATAAGCCGCGTCATTGGTTAAACCACTGACAGTAATCGGCGAGCCAGCACTGGTACCCGTGAAATTAGATACACCATCTGTGCAAGTCGCCGTGTAACCCGTCACCGCAGAGCCACCGTCGTCCGCAACCGTGACATATAAATAAATTGTACCGTCACCAACGTCGGTACGACTGATGGTGGGTACTCCGGGCACAGAAAAAGGCGTCACCGCACTGCTTGCGCTCGACGCTGCACTGTCACCAACGCCGTTAGTGGCAATAACGGTAAAGGTGTACGCGGTTCCATTACTCAGGCCAGTTACCGCGCAAGAGGTCGCACCTGAAGTCGTACATGTCGCGCCGCCGGGTGATGCGGTCACGGTGTAACCTGTGATCGCAGACCCACCATCGGAAGCAGGTGCTGTCCAACTGACGGTTGCCTCAGTGTCACCCGCTGAGGCGGTGACATCGGTAGGCGCATCAGGAACAACCTCAGAGCTGGCACTCACCACCGTCAAGCACTCAGCAGATGCGGCTGCAATCTGGGCTGTCCTGCGGGCCATTTTAGTCGGCACCCGCTCGGGCTCAACACCATAATCAGTCGCACTACCAAAGGTTCTCGCGATGTTATTCAGTCCACCGGTCAGCTGGTGGCAATAGCTCATAATCGTGCCGTTCTGCGCGCTTGCACTGCCGCCGGTAAGCGAGCCGATCCCTGGGAGAGATCGACTTCCTGCCCAGCACGCGCTGCCTGATTCTGAGTTCCAGCAAGCGTCCACCGGATCGCTGTTCCCCTCAAGGCCGGCATAACAGTGCGTGTGAGGAGAGGAAAAATTATGCCCAACTTCGTGAGCCAGTACTTCCGCGTCCCAATTCAACTGCGCGGCATCAGTCGGTGCAGTCCCGTAAACACCGCTTACAGAGTGCCCGTAGGAGTCATCACACAATTGATCCAAAGTAGCAAGGCCACCTCCAAATGTGCTGATCTGCACCAGATGAACCGCCAAGGCCCGATCGACTGCAGCATAATTTTCGCGCCAATAAGATCTCACTTCACTGAGGCGGGTCGAGGTGCTCGTTGTATCGGTATAGGGGTCTGTTGAGTACAGAATCACATCCCCAACCAGCAAGCGCGTATTGATCTCCTCTTCGTAGGTTGTGCTGACGTAAGAGACCAGTTCCGCCAGATAGGTATTCACTGTTGTCGGCGAGGAACCCATGCTGCTATAGAGTGCGTCATCTAGTTCAACTGCCAGCGTCGCGGCGTAGAGCTGTGTCTCGGAAAGTGGGGCGCCGTAACCAAAATTGACTGAGGTAGTTAGATCGGGGTAACCGCTACTGCTGTCGAACTTGTACACCCACACGTCGTAGTCACCGGCCGCAGGGTTCTGAATAAAGCACTTGGAATATTCGCAGTAGCTCACATCCCAAGGATTAGTGCCATCAGGAACGATATAAGCGTTAGCAACGCCGGGCCCCCGATTAACAGCACCGACATAGGCCTGACCGCTTGGCACCGTTAGGCTCCAAGGTCCATACCAGCCTTTTGCGACGACAATTGATTGCGCTCTGGCCGCAGTCTGCCCTGAACGCTTGCTGGATAATTGAGAGGCAGTAGGTCCCGCCGGAGGATCAAGCTGTGGAACGCTCTCAATATCTGTAACCGGCCAATTAGGCGCACCTCTTGCAGCAGCGGTACTCATCACCCGCGACACTTGAGTGCCGTTATCAGCAATCAGCCCTTTATATTGCTCACTTCCATCATCGATATACACACTTGCTGTGCCTGCCGGCGCGACTGTCAGTAATGCATACGAGAGCGGCTCCCCCAGCACGCTTCCTCGGTAATAGCGATTCCCTGAATCGTAATCCTCTGGCTTAAGTCGCTTGCCGTCCAGAAATACTCGTCTGCCTTTTGCGAAAGGCTCAACATACTCCAGCGATAGCACTAGGGGGTCAGCCGTATCTAAATCGACATAGACCCGAGACGTGCGTTTACCAGACTCGTATAGCTGCCGCAGTTGAGAGACATCATCGATATTGTCGAGGCTAAGATCGAGGACCCGATCTTGCGCGCCGGCTGAGACAGTCATCGCAAGCAACGCCGAAGTCCAAAAAGCACTTGTAGCCCGGCGCACATTAAGTTGGAAAACATCGCTAGTGTCGCTTTTCAACGACCATCC